>Ga0074044_10003251_pt1 | contig 13912 bp, 13 predicted proteins | sample BogForMeECP23OM1_FD_94443 | JGI IMG/M metagenome (GOLD analysis project Ga0074044, IMG submission 94443) | Bog forest soil microbial communities from Calvert Island, British Columbia, Canada - Bog Forest MetaG ECP23OM1 | ecosystem: Environmental > Terrestrial > Soil > Wetlands ... | reverse complement strand
CTTCCGACGGCAGCAATTGCGGATAGAGCCGGTCGACCGCGGCCGCGGCCGCGCGGGTGCGTTGCAGGGTGACGCCGGCTTCGCAGGTGATGGTGTTCGAGGTCGGATCGACCTCGCGGATGCCATCGAGCCGGTTGAGCGACAGCACGATCTCGTTATGCAGCGGGATCTGGCCGCCGACGAGCCCGGTGTTGCCGCCCTGCGGCACGATCGGCGTCGCCGTCTCGTTCGCCAGCTTGAGGATCGCCGACACTTCGGCAACGCAGGACGGCCGCAGCACCACCGGCGTGTGCCCCTGGAACATGTTGCGCATCTCGACCAGATACGGCGCCTTAAGCTGCGGATCGGTGATGGCGTATTTCTCCCCGACGATCGCGGTGAAACGCGCGAGGAGGGCGGGATCGAGCGCGGTGGGTGGCTTATCGAGCATCAAGGCGCGTCCATGACATGGGTCTTATCGTTCCAAGGATCGTACACAATGACCCCTGTGTCGGCGAAGTCCCGCACATTGCGGGTAACAAGCGTCAACTTGTGGACACGTGCCGTCGCGGCGATCAGGACGTCAGCTGCTTCCCGGGACCGCCCTGCTGCTCGCAGTCTGCGCCCGAGCCGTAGCCAATCAATCAGAATGCTCGGGGTCAATGGTAGCGTCCGATCTCTAAATGCATCGGACACTTCGATCTCAACCCAAGACGTCAGCTTTCGGCGGCGCACCTCGTCGGGGTTGCTTGAGGCGCCGTCGAGAAGCTCCGATAGTGTCACGATGCTGATGGCGAGGTTTTCCGGAGCTTCGGCCGCAACCCATTCGACGACGTTTCGGCGTGGACGATCTCGCGTCGTCTCAGATACGACATTGGTATCCAACAACCATTTCACGACTTAATCCTTGTCGGAATAGTCACCATCGAAAATTTCCCGGCGCTTGTCCCGCATCTGCATTCCGGTGCGGCGGTCGAACTCTATATCTTCGGCAAGACCCCGATATTTTTTCGAAGCCTCAATAAAGTCCGCCATCGTGCGCGTCCGCCGCGGCTTTAGCCGGAACTCGAAGCGTTCGAGGTCGAGGATGACGACTGCGTCCTTGCCGTGGACCGTGACTTTCTGCGGGGAGCCGGCGCGGGCTTTGCGCACCAGTTCGGAGAAGCGGGCCTTGGCGTCTTGCAGTTTCCAGACGTTTTTGCTCTTCATAACGGCCTACCCAAACTAGTCTGACTAGACAGATAACATCTGACGGCTATCTCTGCAAGCGCAGTGTCATCGCGGTGCCGCCGCGCGCGCCAGCCGATCGTTGATGGCTTCGCCGAGGCCCTCATGCGGAATCGGCATCACTGCGATGGTTTTCGCGCCGGCGCCGTCGAGCGCGCGCAGGTGCGAGAACAGATTGGCGGCCGCCTCGATGAGATCGCCGCGCTGCGAAAGGTTGAGCATGATCGTCGTGCGCGTGGCGCCCTCGGCAAGCTGTGGCCCGAACGCGAGCAGTGCTTCGCCGGTCTCGACGCGACGGGCATCGAGCCGCAACGGCGTGCGCGGCGCGTAATGGGAGGCCAGCATGCCGGGCGCGAGCGGTGCGTCGTCCGCAGCGGGGATCCCCGGGGGCGGATCGGCAAGCCGACGTGCCAGCGCGCGTTCGATGGCTTCGCGCGGTAGGCCGCCGGGCCGCAGCAGGATCGGCTCGCCGAGGCAAGCGATGATCGTCGATTCGACGCCGACCGGCGTCGCGCCGCCGTCGATGATGAGATCGATACGGCCGCGCAAGTCGGCAAACACGTGCGCCGCCGTGGTCGGCGAGACATGGCCGGAGCGATTTGCCGACGGCGCGACCACCGGCCCGCCGAAGGCGGCAAGGATCTGGTGCGCCACCTCGTGGTTGGGAATACGCACGGCGATGCTATCGAGGCCAGCCGTCGCAAGCTCGGCGACCGGACATCCGGCTGCCTTGGGCAGCACGAGCGTGAGCGGCCCCGGCCAGAATCTTCTGGCGAGCCGCAACGCACCGGCATCGAAGCGCGCCAGCGCCTGCGCCGCCGCAAGATCGACCACGTGCGCAATGAGCGGATTGAACGCCGGCCTGCCCTTGGCGTCATAGAGGCGCGCGATGGCGCGGGCGTTGGTCGCGTCGGCGCCAAGGCCGTAAACGGTCTCGGTCGGAAAAGCGACGAGGCCGCCGGCCTTGAGGCTGCGCACCGCATCCTCGATGGCGGCGGCACCGGCGCTCGATACGCGTGTCACCAGCGGGGCTGTCATCGCCAAGCATCAGTGCTTAAATAGCTCATGCGTGCAAGCCGAAACCGGCAGCGAAACTGGGCGGGTCTTCGTTTGCAATCTGGCCGCCTTGACAAAAGGTAGCGTTGAGGCGGACGGTTCTATATCTTAGGCTTATGGAAGCACGCGGCATTTATAGAGAACGGAACGGCTGGGGAGGCAAGCAAGATAGTGCCCGCGTCAGATACGACGAGGGTCAGGAACTCGACCTGCCGGAAGATCGCTACCGCGCTCGATGCTACCAGCCGCCATTTGAGCAACTGCCGTGGAAAGACGAGGTCGAAGGCCGCGATGCCTAGAGGCCGTCCACGTCAGGCGGATTGCCACGCAAACCGGGAGCGCAAAACCGGGAGCGCAAAACCGGGAGCGCAAAAACAGGGAGCGCTTGCAGGCGCGCAACGCCGATTGTATAAGCCGCGCCATCGTTGCTGCAGTTTTGGCGGAGTGTAGCGCAGTCTGGTAGCGCACCTCGTTCGGGACGAGGGGGTCGCAGGTTCAAATCCTGCCACTCCGACCAAGCCTTAACCAAAATCTACTTTCATTCCGCCACAGGTTCCGCCACGGCCTCGCGGAGGACGTTCATGGATTGCCCGGGATGTTCCGACAAGCACGCCCGCCACGTTGATACCGCGGCTGATCTTGTGGGAGTGGAATGCGAGCGCTGCGGTAGTTTCAGATATTCCAGAAAAATTTGGCAGCTTCAGCCGTGGAGAAGGATTTAAGAAGCGTCATATATGCCGCTGACAAATATGTGCGGCAAAAGCGATATCGTTGCTTGGCTCCTGGCTGTGGGCGCACAGCGATAGGGAGTCATTCAATTCCCCGTGCTTCACTTTCGGAGGCGCTGGCGGAGCGCGGCAAACTTTACTCTTTGAGCCAGTCCTTCAATCCCATGATGACGAAAGTTGATGCCCGCGAGCCGATGGACATTGCTGAGGTGGGAGTTAATCAGGCCGGAGTATTTTATGGATATTGTCCTCAGCACGACGCCAAGTTCGACGGTGTTAAGGAGATCCGAAAACATGGGCTGATTCCATCGCTTCATTTTCGTGCTTATTCTCTAGAATATTGTAGGAATAGGCGAAACGCGGATTTTTTGCGCAAACTTGCAGAGTTGACGACGGGTACAACGCTTGGGGACTACTTCCGCGAACAGTCCGACCGCTGGCAACTGCAATTCTTGCCGTTCGGAGATTCCTTTCTACGAGTGATGAAATACGCATCCATAGGGTTTACAAGCGCAACGCCGAAAATTGAGTATTTCTGCCTGCCGTTCAATCGCAATATAGAAGTATCGTGCTGTGGCGTTTTTACCGCCAGCGCTCTTACACGCGATTCTGTAGTCGCTTATAATTTGATCTCATATGCGGACATGTCCATTCTCGTCTTAACGTGCTTCCATTCAGCAAAACCCTATTTGGACTCATACCGGAAGCAGTACGAGACTAATCCTCAGCAGCTTGTAAACGATATAGCATTTATGAAATGCGAGGAGCCTCTCATTGGCGCGAGGTTGTGGCGCTCTCTTAGCGAAGCCGAAAAGGAGCAGGTAGGGCTTGCTTTGTGTCACCCGAACGTCCGTAAACTGACTTTCGCTCCACAGGTAATCAAGATCGAACCGAAAGATCATCTATTTCACGATGTGACGCCTGAACTATGGAAGCGACTGGCTCTAACCGGTCGATAAGTAGTCGTCGGCGATCCGACCGACGGCGAGTTCATTCGCCCGATTGACCTGCCTAACTTCCCGTGATGTTGTCGCCGCCGGAAACGCATGGGGTGGAGCTATGGCGGACGACAATCCGGCACAGCCGAAGCCGCGCGAAGTCAAAATCCGCGTGCATGACGGCGTCGAGATCGCCGTGGCGCTCTACATGCCGCAAGGCGACGGACCGTTCCCGGTGCTGCTGGCGCCCTCGCCATACCGCTACGACAACAACGCACTGCCGGCGAGCCCGCAATTCCTCTGGCGCGAAACCGGCCCGATCGAATTGTACATCGAGCGTGGCTATGTCTACGCCCACATGGACGTGCGCGGCTGCGGCAAGTCGGGCGGCGAATTCCGCCTGCTCGACCGCAACGAGCAAAAAGACCTGTTCGACGTCATCGAATGGCTCGGCCGCCAATCGTGGTCGAACGGCAAGGTCGGCGGCATCGGCCAATCGTATTTCTGCATGTCGCAATGGTGGATGGCGATCCAGAAGCCGCCGTCGCTCGCCTGCATCGCCGCCTTCGACGGCCTCAACGACCCGTATCGCGCCTCAGTCTATCAGGGCGGCATTCTGGGCGATTTTTTCGGCAGCTACTGGTGGAACCAGAATCGCATCATCAATCGCCACCCGGCCAACGGCGAGCAGCCGCGCGAACAGACTTGCGACTTGAACCTGCTGTTGCAGCAGCACCCGACTTACGACGAGTTTTGGCGGGAGCGCTGCGCGGCCGAACATTTGCACGAGATCGAAGTGCCGCTCTATTCGGTCGGGGTCTGGGGCAAGGTCGACCTGCACACCCGCGGCAATATCGACGGCTTCCGCCGCGCCGCGGGGCCGAAAAAACTCAAGATGATCGGCCCGATCAACGCCTTCGTCGCCAACCGCGAATTCAACAGCCGCGAGCTGCACGAAAAGCTACTGCTGCCGTTCTACGAGCATTATCTGAAAGGCAAGGAGACCGAATATAGCGAGCGGCCGGCGGTCGAATATTTCGTGCGCGGCGCCGATGCCGTCCGCAGCGCGCAGACCTGGCCGCCGCCCGGACTGCGCTACGTGACCTGGCGCTTGAGCGGAGAAAAATCCGGCAGCGTGACCTCGCTCAACGACGGCACGCTGTCGCGCGAGCCGGCATCCGGCGCGGACCAAACCTCCTACAGCTATCCCAATCCGGGGTGGATGCTGGGTGTCGTCGGCTTCGGGCCGAACAACCAGCCCGATCCGGCACGCCGCGTCCTCACCTTCACCACCGCGCCGCTTGATCAGGACCTCGAGATCGCCGGACCGATCAAGCTTACGCTTTATGCCGCGTCGACGCGCGATGACATGGATTTTTTCGTAAAGCTTTCGGAGCAGATGCCGCAATCGCCCGACGTCCGTGCCAAGGGTCTCAATCCCGCCTCGTACTGGATCACCAAGGGCTGGCTGCGCGCTTCGCATCGCGCGCTCGACCCGGTGAAGTCGAGCGAGATGGAGCCCTATCACAGCCACACCGATCCGCAGCCGATCGAGCCGGGAAAAATCTACCGCTTCGACATCAGCGTCGAGCCGATGGCGCATCGTTTCAAGACGGGCAACCGCATCCGACTGGAGATCGTCAACGGCGACTCGGCGGTCACCGATGTGCTGTGGACTCATTATTATGTGCCCAACAAGATCGGCGCCGACACAATCTACCATTCGGCAGACTATCCGTCGGCGCTGACTTTGCCGGTGATGGAGGGCGCCTGAGAACGGCGCCCCGCGCGTTCTTTGATGAAGTGGGCGAAAGTGGGCGACTAACCGCCGCTTTAGAGCGCGTTCTGCAGTGTCGTGAACACGGTGACCAGTTTGCTTCCCACGTTATTGACGGAGGGAATGACGGCCACCGAGATGCCGGAGGCGAGAAGTCCGTATTCGATCGCCGCCGCGCCGGATTGGTCTTTCAGGAAACGCCGCATCTGCTTCAACATTGGGTGCCTCAATTTGTTGCCGCCTCAGTCACAAATCATTAGCACAAGAGGCATGGTAAATAAATCAGTATCGCTGTTAAGAATGAACGAGCAAACAGTAACCATGGCGTCGTCAGATGCCGAGGTAGCGATGCTGAATGTCGACAGCGCTCGCCAAGTCCGGCGAGCTGCCGGTCCACACGACGCGGCCGCGTTCGATGATGGTGTGGCGGTCGGCGATGCGGGTCAGCGCGTCGACGTTCTTGTCGATGACCAGGATCGACTGCCCGGCCGCGCGCAGGTTCTTCAGGCAACGCCAGATTTCGTCGCGGATCAAAGGCGCGAGCCCCTCGGTCGCTTCATCGAGGATGAGCAGGCGCGGGTTCGTCATCAGCGCGCGCCCGATCGCCAGCATCTGCTGCTCGCCGCCCGAGAGCAGGTTTGCCATGCTGCCGGCGCGGCTGGCGAGCCGCGGAAACAGCGCAAAGACCTTATCGAGCGTCCACGGCTCGGCGGCGGCGGCGCGGTTGGCGGCGGTGGCGACGAGATTCTCCCGCGCAGTGAGGTTGGGAAAGACCTGGCGGCCCTCCGGCACCAGGCCGATGCCGAGCTTGGCGACGCGATAGGCCGGCAGATCGCGAATCTCCGCGCCGTCGAACCGGATCGAGCCCGCCGTCGCGCGCGTCAGGCCCATGATCGAGCGTACGGTCGTGGTTTTGCCCATGCCGTTGCGGCCCATGAGCGACACCATTTCACCCGGCGCGATGGCGAGCGAGATGCCGAACAGCACGCGGCTCAGGCCGTAGCTGGTCTCGATGCCGGAAACCTCGAGCAAGGGTTGCTCAGCCATGCGCGCCGCTTTCCGGTTCGCCGAGATAGGCTTCGCGCACGGCGGCATCGGCCCTGATCGTCGCAGGGTCGCCGGAGGCGATGACGCGGCCATAGACCAAAACGGTGATGCGGTCCGCCAGCGCGAACACCGTTGCCATATCGTGCTCGATCAGCAGTATGGTGATGCCACCCTTGAGCTCGCGCAGCATTGCCACCATGCGGGCGGATTCTTCCGCTCCCATGCCGGCCATCGGCTCGTCGAGCAGCAGCATGCGCGGTCGCGTAGCGAGCGCCATGGCGATTTCAAGCTGACGGTGCTCGCCATGACTGAGCTTGTCGACACGCATGCCGGCGCGCGCGCCAAGCCCGACGCGGGCCAGCGCGGCCTGCGCCAGCTCGCGCAATGCAACGTCACGCCGCGCGTTGTTCCAGAAGCGAAACGAATGGCCGCTATGCGCCTGCACCGCGAGCGCGACATTGTCGAGAGCGGTGCAATCGCGGAATAGCGACGTGATCTGGAACGAGCGCGCGAGCCCGAGCCTGCTGCGGCGGTAGACCGGAAGCCCGGTGATATCGCTGCCGTCGAATCGGATCGTCCCGCCTTGCGGCGCGATTTCGCCGGCAAGAAGGCTGATGAGCGTCGTCTTGCCCGCACCGTTCGGGCCGATGATGGCGTGGAACTCGCCGACGGGAACCTCGAGCGTAATGGCGTCGGATGCGATCACGCCGCCAAAGCGCTTGGTCAGCCCAGCGGTCTGCAGCAGCGGATCAGCCACGGCGGTCGCCTCCGAGCAGCCCTTCGATGCCGCCGTGCAGGAAAATCGCGACCAAGAGCAGCGCCGGTCCGAGGATCAGGCCGGGATATTCCGTGACGCGCGACAGCGCTTCTTCCAGCAACAGATAGGCCACCGCACCGATCAGCGGGCCGAACGCCGAGCCCAAACCGCCCAGCACCACCATGACCATGAGATCGCCCGAGCGCGTCCAGTACATCATCGCGGGACTGATGAAATCGGTATGATTGGCAAGCAGCGCGCCGGCCAGCCCGCACAGCGCTCCGGCAATCACAAAGCAAACCAGCTTGTAGCGAAACGTCGGAAAGCCGATCGCGCGCATGCGCCTCTCGTTGGAGCGCACGCCCTGGATGACCAGACCGAAATGCGAATTGACGATGCGCGAGACGAGATAGATGCTCGCCAGCAGCAGCGCCAAGCACAGATAGTAGAAAAAGGTCTTGTTGTTGAGATCGACCAAGCCGCCGAATCGACTCCGATGGTAGATGGTCAAGCCGTCGTCGCCGCCGTAGCGGTCCAGCCCGATCGCCACGTAATAGACCATCTGCGCGAACGCCAGCGTGATCATGATGAAATATACGCCGCGCGTGCGCAGGCTCAGCGCACCGACGACGAGCGCGAACAACGCCGAGACCGCAATCGCCGCCGGCCATTGCACGAAGCCCGATGCAAAACCCTCCTTCGCCAGGATGCCGACGGCGTAGCCGCCGAGACCGAGATAGGCGGCGTGGCCGAAGCTCACCATGCCGCCATAGCCCATGATCAGGCCGAGGCTCACCGCGGCCAACGCCAGGATGAGCACGCGGGTGAACAGCGTCGTCGCGAAGGTATCCCCGGTCAGCGCCGTATAGAGCGGCACCAGCGCGAGGATGGTCAGCAACGTGACCGTGAAGGCCGCGCGCGGATTGAGCAAAGAATCGGAAAAAAAACCGCGGAGAGGTTCGAGCCAAGCGCTCATTTGTTCGCCGCCGGGAACAGACCTTCCGGCCGAAACGCCAGGATCGCCGCCATCAACATGTAGATCGACATCGACGAGAGCGAGGGCGCCAGCGTCGACGCGGCGTTGGTGCTGAGCACCGAGCGCAGCATGTCCGGCAGGAATGCACGGCCTAGCGTGTCAATGAGGCCGACGATGATCGAGGCGACGAAAGCGCCGCGGATCGAGCCGATGCCGCCGATGATGATCACGACAAAGGCGAGGATCAAAATGTTCTCGCCCATGCCGATCTGCACCGTGAGGATGGGTGCCTGCATGAGACCGGCAAAGCCCGCCAGCGTGGCGCCGAGGCCGAACACGAACGTGTAGAGCAGCTTGATGTTGACGCCGAGCGCGCCGACCATCTCGCGATTGGACGCGCCGGCGCGGATCAGCATGCCGAGCCGCGTGCGCATCACCAGGATGTAGAGCAGCGCCGCGACCGCCACTGTCGCCAGGACTATGACCAGGCGATAAGCCGGATAATACACGCCCGGAATGATCTGAACGGCGGTCAGCATCTGGCTCGGCAGCGACAGCGTCATGCCGGCCGGGCCCCAAATCAGTCGCACCAGCTCGTTGAAGAACAACAACAGCCCAAACGTGCCGAGCAATTGATAGAGATGACCGCGTCCATACAATGGCCGGATCGCGATCACCTCGAGCGCCATGCCGACCACGAGCGTGGCCACCAGGGCCAGAACGGCGCCGAGCACGAAGCTTCCGGTCAGCGCGGCGAAGGTGGCGGCGAAATAGGCGCCGAGCATGTAGAGCGAGCCGTGCGCCAGGTTGACGAGATCCATGATGCCGAAGATCAGCGTCAGGCCCGCCGCAAGCAGAAACAGCAGCATGCCGAGCTGGACGCCGTTGAGACACTGCTCGATGAAATACAGCATGGCGCTCTGCTTAGGCGCGGGAGGCCGGCACGGCACGGCCGCACGATGATGACTCTCCTCCGTCACCCTGAGGTGCGACCCCCGACTTGATCGGGGGGAGCCTCGAAGGGCGACGTCTACCCAAGTCGGCTATAGCCGACTTGGCCACTTAATATTCCGAAATCGGCTAGCCGATTTCGGTTGCGCCTCGGCCGCATCCTTCGAGGGCCGCTTCCGCCTACGCGCTCCGCGCTTCGGCGGACTCTTACCCACCGTAGCTCGCGAAGCGAGCGAAGGCGGGTCGCGGCCACCTCAGGATGACGGTGGTGCCGCCCGTCTTACTTCATCGGACATTTATCGTGGAACCTGTCCTGGGCGTTCTCGACGATCGTCGAGACGGTGTGAAGCGCGTAATTGCCGTCGGCGGTTTTTTCGGCATCCTGAAGGTAGAAATTCTGAATCGGGATGTGGTTGTTGCCGTACTTGAAGTTGCCGCGCACCGACTTGAAGTCGGCCTTCTCCATTTCCTTGCGCATGCCCTCTTTGTTGGTGAGATCGCCCTTGACCGCGGTGACGGCGCTGTTGATCAGCCCCACGGCATCATAAGACTGCGCGCCATAGAACGACGGCGTTACCTTGTACTTCGCCTTGTAGTCGGCGACGAATTTCTTGTTGGCGTCGTTCGGCAGGTCGTTGACCCATTCCTGCGCGCCCGGAATGCCGACCGCGAGGTCCTTCAGCCGCGGCAGCGACAGATCGTCGATGGTGAAGGCGGTATAGAGCGGGATCTGCCCCTTGAGACCGGCTTGGACATATTGCGTGACGAACTGAATGCCGGCGCCGCCCGGATAGAATACGAAGATCGCGTCGGGCTTGGCGGCGCGGGCCTTGGACAGTTCGGCGGAGAAATCGAGCTGATCGGGCCAGCGCGTGTATTCCTCGCCGACGATCTGGCCCTGGAAGGTGGTCTTCACGCCGGCCAGCATGTCCTTGCCGGCGGCATAGTTCGGCCCGATCAGAAAGGCCGTCTTGACGCCCTTCTGGTTCATGTAGAGGCCGATCGCCGCCGGCGTCTGGTCGTTTTGCCACGAGGTCGAGAACACATAGGGCGAGCACAATTCGCCGGCAAGCTGCGAGGGGCCGGCATTGGCGTCGATCGTCATGGTCTTGGAATCAACCAGCGGCTTGAGCGCGGCAAGCATCACGTTCGACCAGATATAGCCGACGATGAAATCGACGTGATCGGATTCGATCAGCTTTTGCGTCTTCTGCACGCCGACTTCCGGCTTGATCTCGTCGTCCTCGTAGATGACTTCGACCGGCAGGCCGCCGAGCTTGCGGCCCATGTGATCGAGGCCAAGCTCGAACGCATTGCGCATGTCGTTGCCGATCGCGGCGACCGGGCCGCTGAACGTTGAAATGTAGCCGATCTTGATCGTCTTCTGCTGCGCCGATGCTTGTTGAACTATGGCCGGCCCGGCGACCAGCGCGAGCGCGGCTGTCCCCATCATCAATGGTCTGATCATCGCCTGCATCCTTCTCCTTGTCCCGCGTTTCGCGCGGGCTCCTCCCGTCCGAGTTTTCCAAGCCTAGTTGTAGAAAGCAGCGACCCGTTGTGCAACATCGATTGCGGAAGCCGGGGTGCCAAGGGGCGCCGGCATGCCAAGGAGCGCCGGCACCCTCGCTTCGTTCTCACAGCTTCTCGGCGAGGAAGCGGAGCAGCCGCGGGGCGAGGAAGCCGGAAAAGCTGGTCGGCTCGTCGATCGGATCGTTCATCCAGTTATGCGGCGCGCCGGGCACGATGCACGGCCGCACGAAGAAGCCCGCCTGCTTGAGCGCGAGCTGGAATGCGTCGGTTTGCGCCTTGCGATCGACAAGGTCGTCCTCGGTGCCGGTGACGAGCAAAACGCCGATCTTGTTGTTGGCGAACGTCGCGTAGCTGATGGGGGAAGCGTCGAAATAGAGTTGGCGGTTTTCCATCGGCGAGGCGCCGAGGAATTTTTGGATATTGTTTTCGCCAGGCCCTTGGACCTGATAGGCCGTCCACATGGCGAGCACGTCGTAGATGCCGTAGACGCCGATCAGCGCCTTCACGCCGGTGCTGACGCAAGCGAAGGCATCCTGCGGATAGCCATTGGCGAATTTCCCGGAATTGCCGCCGAGCGCCGCCAGCGCCGCGAGATGGCCGCCGGCGGACGCGCCGAATAGCCCGATGCGCTGCGGATCGATGCCGAACTCGCTCGCTTTGCCCCGCGTGAATTGCACGCCGGCGAGCACGTCGTGCACCGCTTGCGGGTAGCTCTTGGTCTTCGCGGCCGGGCGATAGCTGATGGCAAAAAGCGCGACGCCGCGTGCGGCAAGATGCCGGCCCCAATATTGAAACACGGTCCGCGCGCCGGCGACCCAGCCGCCGCCGTGCACGGCGACGAGCGCGGGCGCCGATTTCGCGCCCTTCGGCAGATAGAGGTCGCCCAACAGCTCGACGCCGTCATGATTGGCGTAGGCGATGCCGGTGTGGATCGTGACACTGTCGTCCGTCATTGACTCCCCGCGTGTTTGCGAACCCGCTGCGTTTTTTGCGCCGCCGTGTTGCGCACGATGTCAATCCGGCGCGCCTGCTGATCTTACAGGGCAAGCCTGTCGAGATCGAGCACCGGGCGCGCGATGGCAAAATGCGTTTCACGTGCTAGAACAATAGGCCGGGCTTGCAAAGCGCCTAGAACACGATCCCGAAAAATCCTGCCCCGGACTTGATCCGGGGTGGCAGCCGGTTTTCGGAAAAGATCATGATCAAACGAGAAATCCGGTAGGGGAGGGGGGATGTCGGTTGCGTCAGAGAGCGTAGCACCGTCGCTCGTCTTCAATGGAGCGCGGATCGAATTGATTGAACGCGGCTCGGGGCCTCCGCTGCTCTTTCTTCATGCCGAGAACGGCATCGAACCGGCGGCGGCGGCAATCGAGGAACTGGCCAAGAACGCCCGCGTCATCGCGCCGACGCACCCTGGCTTCGGCCGCTCCGAGCTGCCCAAGGGGATGCGTTCGGTCGACGATCTCTCCTATTTCTATCTCGACCTGCTCGATCAGCTCGACCTTCGCGGCCTCACAATCGTCGGCGTGTCGCTCGGCGCCTGGATCGCCGCCGAGATCGCGGTGAAAACGACCGCGCGGATGGCGCGCCTGGTCATGGCGGATGCCGTCGGCATCAAGGTCGCCGACCGCGAGAGCCGCGACATCGTCGATATTTTTGCACTCACCGAGAAGGAATATCTCGACATCGCCTATTGCGATCCGGACGTCGGCCGGCGCGACTACAAGGCGTTGCCGGACGGCGAGGTGCTCGCCGCCGCGCGCGCTCGCGAGGCGACGGCGCGCTTGGCCTGGAATCCCTACTTCCACAATCCGAGGCTCAAGAGCCGGCTGCACCGCATCCGCATTCCGACGCTGTTCCTCTGGGGCACCCACGACCGCATGCTCAGCGAGGCCTATGGCCGCGCCTATTGCGCGCTGATTCCCGGCGCACGCTTCGAGTTGATCGAGCGCGCCGGGCATTTCCCGCATCAGGAACAGCCGAAGGTGTTTACCGAGAAGGTGATGGCCTTCGTGGCTGGCAAATGAATGTGCAGCCAAATTACCTCAACCTGTCATGCTCCGCGAAGGCGGAGCATCCAGTAACCGGGGGACTCCTTGTGATGCACCGCCGTGCATGACTAAGGTATCTGCGAATACTGGATCGTCCGCCTGCGCGGACGATGACAAAAATGGGCCGAGATTGCAGGAGCGCGCGCGCGATGAGAGTCTACCAGTTCACCGAGCAACCCTATTATCCGGCCTGGAACGATCATGCCGGCTCGCTGCGCATCAACCTGTTGAACCGCAAATGCGACCCGCGGATCGCGGCCGACCTGTACCACCGCTATTACGACGAGTGGCAAGCGGCCGACGAACTCGGCCTCGACATCATGCTCAACGAGCATCACCAGACCGCGACCTGCATGTCGTCGACGGTGGTGGTGGGGCTTTCGGTGCTGTCGCGCATCACCAAGAACGCGCGGCTTCTGGTTTTGGGCTATCCGATCGGCCATCGGCCCGATCCGCTGCGCTGCGCCGAGGAGCTCTCGACCATCGACGTGATTTCGCGCGGCCGCCTCGACATGGGTTTCATCAAGGGCGTGCCGTTCGAGTTTCCGGCCTCGAACCAGAACCCGGTCGGCGTCATGGACCGCTTCTGGGAGGCGCTCGATTTCATCATCAAGGCGATGACCACCCACGATGAATTGTTCAACTGGGAAGGCGAGTATTTCCACTATCGGCAGGTCAACGTCTGGCCGCGGGTGTGGCAAGAACCGCATCCGCCGATCTGGACGACCACCGGCAGCACCACCCAGGCGCGCGTCCTCGGCGAGCGCGGCTATGTGATGGCGACGCTCGGCTCCGGCTACAACACCCGCCCGCTATACGACGCGTATCGCCGCGGCTACGTGGCGAAATGGGGCAAGGCGCCGGGCCCGGACCGCTTTGCCTATCTGGGTCTCGT
>Ga0074044_10003250_pt1 | contig 13914 bp, 6 predicted proteins | sample BogForMeECP23OM1_FD_94443 | JGI IMG/M metagenome (GOLD analysis project Ga0074044, IMG submission 94443) | Bog forest soil microbial communities from Calvert Island, British Columbia, Canada - Bog Forest MetaG ECP23OM1 | ecosystem: Environmental > Terrestrial > Soil > Wetlands ... | reverse complement strand
TACGGCCGCTCTCCCCGGCTGAACAGGTAGAAGCTTTGCGCCTGCTCGAGATGCAGCGCCATCTCATGCTGATGTACACCAGTTGCGGCTGGTTTTTCGACGACCTGACCGGTCCAGCCACGCTGCAGATCCTTCAGTATGCGGCCCGGGCTTTGCAGTTGAGCCGGCAGGTCACGAGCGAGGACCGGGAAGAAGCCTTCCTGCAGCGCTTACAGGAAGCCTGGAGCAATGTGCCCGGTTGCGGAAATGGCCGGCACGCTTTCGAGCGGTTCATCAAACCCACGATGCTCGATCTGGTCGGTGTGGGCGCGCATTACGCCATCAGCTCGATCTTCGGCGGATACCACGGACACGACTCCATCTTCTGCTATCGGGTCGCGCTGGAGAGGTCCCAGGTTCTGCAGTCCGGCAAGACGAAGTTTGCGGCGGGCGTGGCTCTGCTCACATCGGATACGACGGACACTTCGTTGAGAATGGGCTTCGGAGTGCTTCACTTCGGCGATCACAATCTGAGCGCGGGTGTCCGTCCGCTGGGCGACGACCCATGGTTCGAAGAATTCATGGATCAGGCCGGTCAAGCATTTTCCGGGGCCGATCTCCCCGCGTGCCTGCGCCTGATTGACCGCTACTTCTACGGCTCAACCTATTCGCTCAAGTCGCTGTTTCAAGACGAACGCAGAAGGATTGTCAGCCAGATCATTGATTCGACGCTGAGCGATGCCGAGGCACTGTACCGCCGCGTGTATGAAGACCACGCGCCGCTGATGTGCTTCCTGTCGGAGCTACAGTTTCCTCTCCCCCCAATTTTGCGGCTTACTACCGAGTTTGCCCTGACCACGGCCGTGCGCCGCACTTTGGCAGATCAAGGGACGGAACTGGAGGTGGTCCGATCGCTTTTGGATGTGGTCCAGCGAAGCGGGTTCAGCCTGGATGCCTCCAACCTGGAACCTGCACTGCGTCAGCGATTGAACGCGCTGATGGACCGCTGGATGCGGAGCCCCGGCAATCTGGAAACTCTGGAAGAGGTGGAAAACGTAATCGCGCTGTCGCGAGTCCACCCCTTCGAACTGAATCTCTGGAAGTCGCAGAACGCGTATTACGAGCTTTCGCAGGCGGTCGTGGGCAGCGGAGCCGGAGTCGTGAACGAGGCCTGGCTCAGCCATTTTCGTGGATTGGGGCAGTGGTTGGGTGTGGCGCTGCCTCAATTGCCGGCGCCGCGGCCGCACATGGAACACGATCCGGCGGCGTAGAACTCCGCCATCGACGATCACATTGGTTTCTATGGCAACGTTGCAGTGGGCGAGAAAAGCAGTTCCGGGAGGTTCAATATGCGATCATTTCGCCACTTCTTTCCGAACTGGAGTCGCGTATTCCTTCTGAAGACAAGAGTAGTTGGGGACGCCGACCACCACCCCGATCTGTGTGCATCACCAAGCTGGCGAGCGCTCTATGTGGCCGCGCTCTTTGAGACGGACGAGGGTCGCATCGTGCAGCGGATTGACGAAGCCAAGAAAGCATTGGTAGTACGCGCCCGCGAGCTTTTCCAGACGGCGGGAGATCATCTGCAGGAGGAGAGCGCCATTGAGGACACTCTCCAGTCTTTGCGCGCGCTGGAGCAGTGCAGGGTGCATCTGCGTCCAGAAGCGCTGAGTGGCGAGACTGGCGGACGTGCTTTCGGCTATCCGGTCGTGTAGAAAACTTGGCGAGCCATGAGCACCAGCCCTCAGTGGCTTTGTCCCACCAAAGTCACCTCGTTGAGCCGGTCCTCGGGATGGGCCTCAGACTTTCGTCCGCCAGGCCTCTTCCGGAACCATGCCTGTACCTTGTCGAGGTATACGTAGTAAACCGGCGTGATGTAGAGGGTTATGACTTGCGAAAAGAGGAGACCGCCCACGACCGCCAAGCCCAAACCTCGCCGCGAGTCGGCGCCCGCGCCAAAGCCAATCGCGATGGGCAGCGTTCCCATCAGGGCCGCCATGGTGGTCATCATAATGGGGCGGAAGCGGACGAGCGCGCCTTCGTAGATCGAGTCCTCCGGGCTCTTTCCTTCCGTGCGCTCCGCCTCGAGCGCGAAGTCAATCATCATGATGGCGTTCTTTTTTACGATACCAATGAGCATGATGATCCCCACGAAGGAGTAGAGATTCAACTCCTGGTGGAAGAGGTGAAGAGTCAGGAGCGCACCCACACCGGCGGAAGGCAACCCAGAGAGAATGGTCAGGGGATGGATGAAACTTTCATAGAGAATTCCGAGAATGATGTAGATCACCAGAATCGCCGCCAGCAGCAACAGGCCCATGCCGGTAAATGAGTTTTGGAAAGCTTGCGCAGTCCCCTGGAACGTGCCTTGGATGTCTCCGGGGAGCACTCGAAGCGCCTCGCGCTCGACCATTTTTGTGGCATCGCCGAGCGCGACTCCAGGCTTCAGGTTGAAGCTGATGGTTGCAGCCGGCAACTGGCCCAGGTGATTCACCATCAGGGGCCCGACGGAAGGCACCAATTTTGCCACGGTGTCGAGCGGAACCAGTTTGCCGGCACTGGAACGTACGTATAGAAAGGAAAGCTTGTCAGGATTTTCCTGAAATTCCGGCAGCAACTCTACAATCACGTAGTACTCATTGTTGGGCGCGTAGATCGTGCTGATTTGGCGGGTACCGTAGGCGGAATAAAGGGCATCGGAAACCTGAGCCGGAGTCAGTCCGAGGGCGTAAGCCTTATCGTGGTCGACTTCCACGGTGAGCTGCGGGTTCTTCACCTGCAGGTCGCTGGTAACATCCTGCAATTGCGGAAGAGCGCGGAGAGCATTTTCCAGCTTCGGTGCATCCTGGTAAAGCTCCGTGGTGTCGGGCGTTTGCAGCGTGTACTGATATTGTGACTTGGTCAGGTTTCCGCCAATGCGGATGGTCGGGGGAATTTGCATGAACACATTCAGTCCCGGAATCTGCGATACCTTGGGACGAAGTTCCTGAATGACCTCCATCGCGCTCATGTGGTTGACGCGATCTTTCTTGTCCTTCAGCCGGAAGAAGATGCGACCCTGATTGATGGGGCTGCCGATCGAGGACATGGTATTCATGACGCTGGGATCGAAGCGCACCACATCGGCCACCTTCTGCTGCAACTGCATCATGTCCTGAAACGCAATCCCCTGTTGCGCTTCGGTAAAGGCGAAGACCAGACCTTGATCTTCGTCGGGAATGAAGCCGGTCTTCGAGATGGTGTACAGATAAAATGTCAGCCCGATCACCACGAAAGACAGCATCAGGGTTGCGAACTTGTGCCGGAGCACTGCCTTCAGGCTGCGGTCGTAACCACGCAACCAGCCAGCGAAAACCCGCTCGCCGAAATTGAAGAGGCGTCCGTGGCCCGACCGTTCCTGGTGCCGGAGAAACCGGCTGCACAGCATCGGAGTCAGGGTCAGAGATACGAATCCCGAAACCAGGATCGCGGCGCCGATGGTCACCGCGAATTCATGCAACAAACGTCCGATGATTCCACCCATGAACAGCAGCGGAATGAAGACGGCGGCGAGCGACAGCGTCATGGAGAGAATGGTGAAGCCAATCTCGCTGGCGCCATCCATCGCTGCCTGGAGCGGCTGTTTACCACCCTCCATGTGGCGGACGATGTTCTCCAACATGACGATGGCGTCGTCGACCACGAATCCTACGGACAACGTCAGTGCCATCAGGGAAAGATTGTCGAGGCTATAGCCCAGCAGGTACATCACCGAAAAAGTTCCGATGATCGACATGGGCAGCGCAAGCGAAGGAATGATGGTGGCGGAAACGTTGCGCAGGAAGACGAAGATCACCATGATGACCAGAGCGATGGTCAGCAACAAGGTGAACTTCACGTCATTCACCGACGCACGAATGGAGACCGAGCGGTCATAAAGGGTATCGACTCGGACGGCGGCGGGAATATGCTCTTCCAGCCTGGGGAGCAGTTTCTTGATGTTGTCCACGACGGCAACGGTGTTGGTCCCCGGCTGTTTTTGAATGGCCAGTACGATGGCGCGAACTCCGTTGAACCAACTGGCGGTTTTGTCGTTCAGCACGCTGTCGGTGACGCGGCCGAGTTCGTTGAGGCGAACCGGGGAACCATTGCGATAAGCAATCGCCATGGGCCCGAACTGCGCAGCATTCATCCGCTGCCCGTTGGAGAGAATCGTGAACGTGTGGTTCTGTCCATAGAGCGTGCCAGTGGGCAGGTTGGTGTTACCCGATTGCAGCGCAGTCGTGACGTCGTCGATTCCTATCTGGCGCGAAGCCATAGCACTGGGATCGAGCTGCGCCCGCATGGCGTACTTCTGCGATCCATACACTTGCACCTGCGCCACACCGCTCACCATGGAGACGTTCTGCGCGATGGTGGTCTCCGCAGCTTCGTCGACGTCGGACAGCTTCATGGTCGGCGAACTCAGCGCCAGATAGAGGATGGGCGAATCGGCGGGATTCACTTTCTGGAAAGTCGGAGGCGTCGGCATCTGCGGAGGCAGTTGGCCCCCAGCCGCTGTGATGGCTGCTTGGACGTCTAATGCCGCGCCATCCAGGCTCCGGCTGAGGTTGAACTGAATGGTGATGCCGGTTTGCCCTAGGGAATTCGTGGACGTCATCGAGTCGATGCCCGCGATGGTGGAGAATTGCTTTTCCATCGGAGTGGCAACGGAAGAAGCCATCGTATCCGGACTGGCGCCGGGTAAAGAGGCGCTCACCAGAATCGTGGGAAAGTCCACATTGGGCAGGTCGCTGACGGGCAACAACTGATACGCGAAAATACCGAAGATGAGAATCGCGGCCATGACCAGCGTGGTCATAATGGGCCGGTGAATGAAGAGTTCGGAGAGACTCACATCCCGCCTCCGGCAGGACCCGTCTTGGTTCCGGGCTGGGCGCTTTGCACCATCACTTTTGCATTGGGGGACACGCGCAACTGGCCGTTCACAATCACTTGCTCACCGGGCTTCAGTCCGTCCGATATCAGTGTCAGATTCTGATACGACCCGGCCGTCTTCACCGGACGCGATTCCGCCGTGCTGTCGGCTCTGACTACATACACATATTCGCCTTGCTGTCCGGTTTGAACCGCTCGGGTCGGGACGACGACGGCATTCTTCTGGGTCGAGAGCACCAACGCAACATCGACGAACTCTCCAGGCCACAGACGCCGGTCCTGGTTTTGAAACGTTCCTTTGAGCTTGAACATGCCGGTCGTGGTGTCGACTCCGTTGTCAATGAAGGTCAGACGGCCTTCTGCCGGATTTTCCGATTGTCCCTTGGGAAAGGCGAGAACCTTGAGTTGTCCGGAGGAGAAGCGGTGCCGCACGCGATCCAGGTTCGCCTCAGGCACAGAAAAGGTGACGTAGATCGGAGTGACTTGGTTCAACTGCAGCAGATAGGGCGTATCGTTCGCCTTCACCAGATTGCCCAGATTGATCATCAACACTCCGGTGCGGGCGTTGATGGGAGCAACGATATCGGTGTACTGCAATTGCACGCGGGCGGCGTCGACGGCGGCCTTGTCGGCCTCCACTGCGGACGAATCGGCCTTGGCCTGGGCACGCAACTGCTCGGCCTGTTCATGGGAAACAATCCCTTGTTTTTCCAAGCCGGAGTAGCGCTCGGCCTGGATGCGGGAATTCTCCGCTTGCGCCTGATCGTGCTTCATCTGACCAATGGCTTTTTCCAGATCCGCCTGGAAAGGCCGTTTGTCGAGCTGGAACAGCGGTTGGCCTTCGCGTGCATCTTCTCCTTCCTTGAAGAAGATTTTCTGGATCTGACCGTTGACTTGGGACCTGATCTGCACCGTCTGGTACGCCTCAACGTTGCCGATGGCCTGAATCTGAACCGGAATGTCGCGCTGCTCGACGCTGGCCACGACCACGGGCGCGGCTGGACGCCCGCCGGAGGCGTCTGCCTGAACTTGATTTTTGTTTCCGCACCCGGATAGGAAGAGAACAGCGGTCAGAGGAACTAACAAAATCGACGACCGCAGCCGTTGGACGGCTTGTTTCATGAAGGGAGGCTCCCGCAACCTTAATACACACATCATTGTATATCGACGGGCGGGATTGCTTTTGGTCAGAACCCAGAGCTTACGCTGTGGGCTGAATTCTATCGCCGGTTCACGGCTTGAACACTGGGCTGCGCTGCACTCGTTCACATCGCAGGGAAGCAATGATGCAGACACCAAGGCACTCTGGAGCCGCTGTGATTACTGGACATCGCTTGGTGATGTTCGTCACATTCGCCTGGAAGGAAATGAATATTTCGTTTCAATTCAACGACTTGCGCTCCTCGACTTTACAGGCAAGCAGGTTCCGACATAAATTTAGGAACAAGAGTTCTAGTCGGGGTCGTAAAATGGCAAGCCCTTTGTCTGACCACCAGGAGTCCTCATCGTCGCTTTCAATGAAGACCATGGCGGAAGTCCTGCTTTCCAGTGATCTGCTGGAGACGCTTCCAGATGCCATCGTAGCCGTCGATCGCGATGGAACCATTGTTCAGATCAATTCACAAACGCAAGCGCTGTTTGGCTATACCCGCGACGAATTGATTGGGCAGAAGATCGAAATCCTGGTACCGGAGAGCTATCGCCGCCAACACCACCATCATCGCAAGGACTTCGCGGAAACACCGAAGACGCGACGGATGGGAGCGAACCTCGATCTCTCCGGCCGGCGGCGCAACGGCTCGGAATTCCCGGTTGTTTTTTGTCACGGCCCGGTCACCACCGAGAATGGCATGTTCGTTTTGAGTGCGATCCGCGACATCAGCGATCGCAAGCGAATCGCAGAAGAACTGCGCCGAGCGAATGAAGAACTGCATCGCAGATCGGCCGAGCAACTGGGAGAATACCGTTCGAGGCTGGCCCTGATTATTGACTCCTCCGAAGACGCCATCATTGGCAAAGACTTGAACGGCATCATTACCAGTTGGAACAAGGGAGCCGAGCGCATCTATGGCTACACCCCAGAAGAGGTCATCGGAAAACACATATCTCTGCTCGCGCCCAATGATCGTCCCGACGAAATTCCGGAGATTCTCGAGAAAATTGCGCGCGGAGAAGGCATCGAGCATTGTGAATCGGTGCGGGTGACGAAAGACGGACGCCGTCTGGACGTCTCCATTTCCGTATCTCCGTTGCGGGATGCAAAAGGCGACGTCATCGGAGCCTCCGCGATTGCGCGCGACATCACCGCCCAGAAACGGACCGAGAGCCAGCTTCATCAATCGCAGAAGATGGAAGCGATCGGCCGGCTGGCGGGAGGAGTGGCGCACGACTTTAACAACATTCTCGGCATCATCCGAGCGTGCACCGAGTTCCTTCGCGACCGGATTGATTCCGCGGCGGAATCATCGCTCTACGTGGAAAACATCAAAAAGGCAATCGAGCGCGGCTCGTCTTTAACGCGCCAGCTGCTGGCTTTCAGCCGGTCTTCCGCGATCCAGCCCCGGGTTCTCGATCTGAACGAGCGCTTAAAGGATGTCAGCAAGCTCCTGCGTCCGCTAATGGGGGACGATGTCGAAATTCTGGTGGTGTCCAAATCGCCCGCGGCGGTGGTGGAGGCAGATCCTGGCCAACTCGACCAGATCGTGGTGAATCTCGCCGTGAATGCGCGCGACGCTATGCCTCGAGGCGGCAAGTTCATTCTGGAAACCGCCATCGCGAAATTTGACGAGGCCTTCGCGGGACAGCATCAATCCATGACGCCCGGAAAATACGTCCTGCTCGCCGTCAGCGATACCGGCAACGGAATGGACGGAGCTACGGTGTCGCGCATCTTCGAGCCCTTCTTCACCACCAAAGAGGTGGGCAAAGGAACCGGCTTGGGCCTGGCCACCGTATACGGCATTGTCAAACAGAGCGCGGGACACATCCTGGTTTACAGCGAACCGGGACATGGAACGACGTTTAAGATCTATCTGCCCAGCGCCGATCACAAAATCGGGCTCGAATCAAAACCGGAAGTGGAAACCGTCAGTCCGAAACGACAGGGGGCTTCGATCCTGCTTGTGGAAGACGACGAAATCATGCGCAGCTTGACGCGGCAAGCGCTTGAGGAACACGGCTACAGCGTCGTCGAGGCAGATGACGGCAAGTCCGCGCTGGAATGGGCGCAATCTCATCCCGAGCCCATTGATCTATTGTTGACCGACGTGGTGATGCGCCGCATGAGCGGCCCTGAATTGGTTGACCGCTTGAGCTCCTCTCACCCGAACCTGAAAGTCGTATACATGTCGGGCTACACGGGTGAACTGATCGCGGAACGAGAAGTGTTGAAGCGCGGTATCACCCTGCTGGAAAAGCCCTTTACTCGAGCCGCTCTGCTGAATACGCTCCATGCGACGTTGGGGTGAAACCCGGCGACAAGCACCTGGCAGTCCAGTAAAATCGTAACTTCCGGTCATGTGACCGAATTCTTTGGTCATATAACCAAAGGACTGGTGATGGAGATCACACATCGCTGTGTGAAACTCCTCACTTCCAGGCACCACCGGGGCCGGAGGCGGGCTTGATTGGATCTCACAATATCATAGTAAATAACTTATTTTGTTTATCTTATGGACATTGTGCGGAAGTCTTATGGAGTCTGACAAGAATGGCCAAGCGCTTGCCAATGTAGGTGTGACCGGAGGCAATAATGGCCACACAAATCGTAAATCATACCCAGAAACCTGCGCCCGCAGACAAAACCTTTTGCGATCTTTCTCCAGCCGTCGTCGATGCCTTGGAACAGGAAGCACTCACCACCAGCTATCCCACGGGAGCGGTATTGTTTGCCGAAGGACAGACTCCGCGAGGAGTATTTATCGTGCGTCGAGGCCGGGTGAAGCTTTCCGTTTGTGGGAGCGATGGCCGGACGCTGATTCTGCGAATTGCCGAGGCCGGTTGCCCCCTGGGAGTAGCCGCTGTAGTTTCCGGATACAAATATGAAGCAACGGCCGAGACCCAGGAGCCGTGCGAGGTCAGCTTCCTGCGACAGAGCGATTTGCTGCGCCTTATGCGCCTGCACGGCGAACTGGCCCTGTGGGTGACGCAACACATCGCCCAGGATTATGCCTCCACTTGCCGCGACATCCGCGACCTGATCCTTTCTGACTCGGCCAGCGAAAAACTTGCCCGGCTGCTGGTAGGATGGCTCGACCAGAATACCGAAGCCAGAAATCCAAGCCAGATGAAACTGGCGTTGACTCATGAAGAGATCGGGCAGATGATTGGCACCTCGCGGGAGACCGTCAGCCGGCTTTTCGCGGGCTTCAAGAAGCAACATCTCATCCAGCAAAGCGGCTCTACGCTTGTAATCCCCAACCGCATTGCCCTGGAATCTCTCATCACAGCCTAGAAGTGTTATCACAGCTACCACGTCTCGAAACGCTCGAGACGTGGTGCACCCGCGGCATACGCAAACGAAATCTGATAAACTCCCCAACGTGCGAGGGCAGGTTCCTGACTCGCGCAACCTAAGAGGCGGACCTTCGTCGCCGCGACCGTCGTGCTGCGGTCGTCGCAGAACCTCTAGGAACAAAACTTTGGCGGCCGCTGGAGATCATCTGGCCATCCTGCGTATACATCTCCAGGCGGTTCGCTTACGGGGTGAGCCATGGCATTGCACCCTGGGCTACGGAAGCGCCATTATCCGGAAGAATTGCCAGTCGAGTGGGACCCGATCCGGGGAGCCCTGAAAGAAGACGAAGACTGGTATCGCGACCTGGTTGAGCACAGCCAAGACCTGCTGTGCGTCCACGACCTGGAAGGCCGATTCCTGTCGGTCAATCCCGTTCCCGCGCGTCTGCTGGGTTACAGCGCAGAAGAAGTGATGCGGAAACCGATGCGGGATTTTGTCGATCCGCAATTCCGAGCTCAGTTCGACGTGTATCTGCGCGAGATCGCGCGCACGGGCGAATCTCGCGGGCTGCTGGCGGTGGTGACGCGATCGGGAGAACAGCGGATCTGGGAATATCACAACACGCTGCGTACCGAAGGAGTTGCGAGGCCAATAGTGCGGGGGATGGCGCACGACGTCACGGACCGGGTGCAGGCGGAGAAGGCGTTGCGCGCAACCAATGAACAACTGCTCAAAACGGCGCGCGAACAGGAGCGGACGCTCCAGGAGTTAACCCTGTTCCGGGCGCTGCTGGACCAATCGAACGATGCCATTAAGGTGATCGATCCGCAGACCCTGCGCTTCCTCGATGTGAATGAGAGGTCCTACCTGGAGCTGGGGTACAGCCGGGAAGAGCTTTTGTTGATGACGGTCCCTGACATCGACCCGAACGTCGATGAGAGTTTGCTCGCTCGGGTGCGACGGCAGTTTCAGGAGTCGGGATTCGCCATCATGGAAACCGTGCACCGGCGGAAAGATGGAACCACGTTTCCGGCGGAAGTAAATATGCGACAGGTGCGACTGGACCGGGAATATTGCGTAGCCATATCGCGGGACCTTACGGAGAGGGTGCGGGCGGAGAAAGCACTGCGGGAAAGCGAAAGGCGATTCCGGGCGGTGTACGAGCGGTCCCCGGTGGGGATTGCTCTGGTGGACTCGCGCAGCGGGCGATTCCTGCAAGTCAATGCGAAGTTCTGCGAAATTGCCGGGCGCACGGAAGAGGAACTGCTGCGGACGGACGTGGGGAGCATCACCCATCCCGACGATCTTGGGCAAACCAGCGAACGCCTCCAGCAACTGGCCGAGGAAAAACTGGCAAATTACGAAATGGAAAAGAGGTATTTGCGCCCGGATGGATCGGCGCGCTGGGTCAGGGTTTTGGCGGTACCGATGTGGAGCAAGGGAGAAAAGCGCCGATGGCACTTGGGACTGGTGGAAGATATCACCGAGCGCAGGCAATCAGAGGAAGCGATCACCAAGCTGGTGCAGGAGGTGTGTGAAGCCAAGAGAAAGCTGACGGAAGAAAAGCTTTATCTGGAGGAGGAAATCGACACAGAACTGGGGTTCGGGGAAATCATCGGGAAGAGCAAGGCGCTGCAGGCGGCCATGGAGAAGGTGGGGAAAGTGGCGTCCAGCGATGCCACCGTGCTTCTGCTCGGCGAAACGGGAACGGGTAAGGAACTGGTGGCAAGGGCGATTCATCGCTTGAGCGGGCGCGCCGACAAGAGCTTCATCAAATTGAATTGCGCGGCGATTCCGTCGGGGCTGCTGGAGAGCGAGTTGTTCGGCAATGAGAAGGGCGCGTTCACCGGAGCGGTGAGCAAGAAAATTGGACGACTCGAATTGGCGGACAAGGGCACGCTGTTTCTCGACGAGATCGGGGAGATTCCGCTGGCCCTGCAGCCAAAGCTGCTGCGGGTCTTGCAGGATCAGGAGTTTGAACGGCTGGGCGGGACGCAAACGCTGAAGGTGGACTTTCGGTTGATTGCGGCGACGAATCGCGATTTGGCTGATGCCGTGCGGCAAAACGAGTTTCGCAGCGATCTGTATTACCGGCTGAACGTGTTCCCGGTACGCTTGCCACCGTTACGAGAACGGCGGGAGGACATCCGGTTGCTGGTGGAACATTTTGTGCAGAAGTGCGCGCGGCGAATGAACAAACCGATCACGAGCATTCCGAAGACAACCATGGATGCGCTGATGGAGTGGAAGTGGCCGGGCAATGTGCGGGAGTTGGAGAATTTCATCGAGCGCTCGGTGATTCTGACGCAAGGTTCGGTGCTGGTGTCGCCGTTAGGCGAACTGGAGCCGATTGCCACGGGTCAGGAAAACGTGGATGAAACGCTGGAGGCTGCGGAACGCGAGCACATTCTGCGCGCTTTGCGGGAAAGCCGTGGACAGATTGGCGGCCTTAGAGGCGCAGCCATGCTGTTGGGATTGAAGCGGACAACGCTGCAATCAAAACTTAAGCATTTGGGTATCAATCCCAGGTCGATGCCACCGGGGCAGTAGGTCAGTGGCCGTGGCCAGTGGATAGTGGATCGTTGGTTATTTTCAGCCTCCCGCATGTTTCCTTCATATCTCCCCAAACTTGGTTGACCCGACCGCGCTGACAGCCTACCATTACGCCTTCGCGGGCGAGGGCCGTCAGTTCTGCCGGTAAAATCAAGGGCAAGAGCGGCGGACAGGAGTGTCCGCCCTACACAACCATGGAAATCGTTGGGCAGACGGTGTCCCATTACCGCGTGCTGTCGAAGCTGGGCGGTGGTGGAATGGGAGTGGTTTACGAGGCGGAGGACATCCGTCTGGGCCGTCATGTCGCGCTGAAATTCATTCCCGAACACCTGGCAAAGGATCAACGTTCGCTGGAGCGGTTTACGCGGGAAGCGCGCTCGGCATCGCAGCTTAACCATCCCAACATCTGCACTATCCACGACATTGACGACAACGACGGGCACCCGTTCATCGTCATGGAGAAACTGGAAGGGGAGAGCCTGAAGCAGAGGATTCATGGCAAGGCTCTGGACCTTGATGACCTGCTGGACATTGCGGTGCAGATAGCGGACGCGCTGGCGGCGTCCCATGCCAAGGGAATTGTGCATCGCGACATTAAGCCGGCAAATATTTTCCTGACTCCGAATGGGCAGGTGAAGATTCTGGACTTTGGTCTGGCAAAATTGGCCAAGGATCAGAGTGTGGGAACGACCACGGACTCGTCGGTCGAGGAATCGTTGACCCAGGTGGGAGTGATTCCGGGGACAGCCGTGTATATGTCGCCGGAGCAGGCACGATCGGAAGATCTGGACGTGCGCAGCGACATATTTTCGTTTGGCGTGGTGCTGTTCGAGATGGCCACCGGCAAGAAGCCCTTCACCGGAACGAACGTGGTGATGACGCTGCATGCGGTGATGAATTCGAAGCCGGCATCGCCGCGGTCGATCAATCCGGCGGTGCCCCCGGAACTCGAAGCCATCATTGGAAAAGCAATGGAGAAGGACCGCAACCAGCGCTACAAGAACGCAACGGAGATGAAGGCCAACCTGGCGAAACTAAGGGTAAAGACAGGGACAGAACCGGCCTTGCGGAGCGGGCTTCGTCAGGCGACGGGGCTGCACGTGGTGACACACACGTTTCAGAAGTCGAGTACGAAGCTCAACTGGATTGTCGCTGGACTGGCGGCGGTGCTGCTCACGGTGATGACGGCAGTGGGGGCGTGGGTGCTCAAACACAGGACATCAACCGCACAGGGGAACAACCGGACGATCGCGGTGCTGCCCCTGCAGAATATTAATAATGATGCGGAGAGCGAGTTTCTGCGGTTTGCGTTGGCGGACGAGATTGCCAATGCGCTCACGTACGCGCATTCGCTGGAAGTCCGGCCCTCGACGGCGACTCAGAAATACGCCAGTGGAGAATTAGACCCGGCCAAGGCCGGGCGCGAGTTGGGCGTGGGAACGGTGGTGGCGGGACACTTTCTGCGTCAGAACAACACGGTGCAGGTAACCCTGGAAGCAGTGGAGGTGAAAGACAACCGGCTAATCTGGACGGGCACGCTCAGTTCGTCGGCAGACAACCTGATCGCGCTGCAGAATCAGATGGCGAAAAAAGTGCGGCAAGAACTGGTTCCCGAGCTGGGCATTGCACGCGGAGCTGTCGAAGCCAGCAGCACCCCAGGAAATCGCGAAGCGTATGACGCATATCTGCGCAGCAAAGCGTTATCGCACGATGGGGGAGCGAACAAGGAAGCGATCTCGATGCTGGAGCGGTCGGTGGCGCTGGATCCGAATTACGCGCCGGCGTGGGAAGCGCTGGGACGGCGCTATTACTTCGACGCGATTTATTCCGGCGGCGGGGCAGCGGGATATCAGCGCTCGAACGCGGCGTACCAGCGGGCGCTTTCGCTCGAACCGGGACGGGTGAGTGCGGCTGGATTCCTGGCGACCAACGAAGTCGAGGCGGGAAACCTGGACAAGGCTTACACGGACGCGCGGGCTCTGGTCCAGAGGCGGCCGGATAATGCGTTC
>Ga0074044_10003249_pt1 | contig 13919 bp, 10 predicted proteins | sample BogForMeECP23OM1_FD_94443 | JGI IMG/M metagenome (GOLD analysis project Ga0074044, IMG submission 94443) | Bog forest soil microbial communities from Calvert Island, British Columbia, Canada - Bog Forest MetaG ECP23OM1 | ecosystem: Environmental > Terrestrial > Soil > Wetlands ... | reverse complement strand
GCCGGTCGGCAATACTGGTCATCCTTCTTTCCCCGGGATACATCGCCTCCCCTTGGTGCAGACAAGAGCTTGCGGAATTCTTGAATATCATCCGCGGCCGGGCGGAAAGCAACGTGTTCATTGTCGAGATTGACTGCACCGAAGGTTGCCAGCATCCGCCGGAACTCTCCGACCGCGACGTGTTCCGCTTCTGGGTGCGCGACCCGGTGAGTGGCGCCCCCCACACTCTGGGCTGGCCGCGCCCGACTTCCAACGACCACGAATATTACAGTGCTGTAGATGATCTCGTGCACCAGATCGTTGAAGCCCTGCGCCGCCTTGGCCACGCCGCGACGTCCCATGACGCGAGCGCGGCGGCGCCGCCAACGTCGGGCGCATCCATGAACGGCTTCGTGGAACCGCAGACCGGCTTTCAGCATCAGAGCACTGTCTACCTCGCACAGGTGACCGACGATCTAGACATTGAACGCAACAACGTCCGGCGCTTTCTGGAGCAGGCCGGCCTGCGTGTAGTACCCCGGGGTTGGTACTCACTCGACGCTGCAACATTCCGCCGCTCTGCCGCCGCCGATATCGCTACAGCCGATCTGTTCGTCCAGTTGCTCAGTGGCGTGACGGGCAAACGGCCCCCTGACCTGACGGAAGGGTACGCGAAGTGCCAGCTCCAGCTTGCGCTCGATGCCTCGAAACCCGTGCTCCAATGGCGCGGCTTTTCCCTCGATCCGGCGACTGTCGAGGATGAGGCGCAACGGACAATGTTGGAATCGCCGACCGTACGTGCCGAGGGCATCGAGGACTTCAAGGAAGCCGTACGCCACAGGATCGACGAACTCAGGCAGCCTCCCCCGAAGAAAAGCTCATCGCAAGCCTTCGTCTTCGTGGATATGGACTCTTCCGATCGGCCACTTGCTGAAAAGGTGTGTGACATCCTGGACCGAAATGGCGCCGGCTACGTGCTGCCGGCCCAAACGGACGACCCAGGGGAATACCGCCGCGACCTGGAGGAGAATTTCGCGAGCTGCAACGCCCTGATCGTGATCTACGGTTCGACCACGGCAACATGGGTACGCAATCACCTTTTGGAATCGCGCAAGGCCTTTGCCCGTCGTGCTCTGCCGCCCCGCGCGCTTGCCGTTTTCCAGGGACCGCCCGCGCCAAAGGGACAGTTGCCGGTGAAATTTCCTTCGATGACGGTCCTCGATTGCCAGCAGGGCGTGGACGAAGCCGTGGTCCTGAAATTTCTGCAAAGCTTGGATGAGCAGCCGAAGTGACAGTTTCCTTGTCCCCATATCCGGGTTTGCGACCATTCAACGTTGACGAGTCGCGCCTCTTCTTCGGTCGCGAAGAACAGACAGACGAATTGCTTCGGCGTTTGCGCGCGACGCGTTTCCTTGCGGTTGTGGGTCCTTCCGGATGCGGCAAGTCATCGCTCGTGCGCGCAGGCATGATCGCAGCCCTACAGTCGGGCTTCTTGGTCGCCGCGGGCCCGCGCTGGCGAATCGCTATCATGCGCCCGGGCGAAGATCCCATGGGACGCCTCGCCGCCGTGCTGGTGGACGAGGGCGGCCTCGCGGGCGATGGCAGCGACCGTGAGTCAGCAACGAGCGCGCTGGGCGCCACACTGCGTCGCGGTCCGCTTGGCCTCATCGAGGCGCTGCATGAGATCCCTTTGCCCGAGACCACGAACCTGCTCGTGCTGGTGGACCAGTTCGAAGAGATCTTCCGTTTCCGGCGAAAGGGCGGCATCGACGACGCGGACGCCTTCGTGTCGCTGCTGCTCGCCTCCGTGGAGCAGCGAGAACTGCCGATCTATGTTGTAATCACGATGCGGTCGGACTATTTCGGCGACTGCGCGGCCTTTATTGGATTGCCGGAGGCGCTCAACAAAAGCCAGTACCTGACGCCGCGGCTCACTCGCGAACAGCGCGAGGCCGCAATCACCGATCCGGCCCGGCTTTTCGGGGGCAATTTGGCGCCGGACTCGGTGAATCACCTGCTCAATGAGATGGGAACGGACCCGGATCAGTTGCCGCTCATGGAGCACCTGCTCATGCGCATGTGGACGTGGCGGGAACCGCATTCCGGCAGCCGGGCGGTGTTATCGGACACAAGCGCCGAAGTGGTTGCTATCGACGACGTGGGCCGCACGTTGACACTCGCCGACTACGAAGGCGTCGGCGGGTTGCGGTATGCGCTGTCCAACCACGCTGACGAGGCCTTCAATCGACTGGACAAACGGCAGCAAGATGTGGCGGAGACCCTCTTCCGGTCTCTCTCCGAACGCATCCAGGCGGGCGCGACGTTCGCCGCCCGACGAGGGCCGGTGACGTCGCCGCAGTTGCTGGAACTCCGCTGGCCGGACTGGTGGCGGTTGTCGATGTCTTCCGTGCAGCTACTTGCTGCTTTGTGGTCCCCCCGTACCCTGAGCTCATCGATGCGGACAGCGTGCTCGACATCACGCACGAGGCGCTGATCCGCCAGTGGACCCGCCTGCTTGGCTGGGCGGACGACGAAGCGCAGTTGGCGGAGACCTACCGGTTCCTGGAACGGAATGCAGAGTTGTGGAAGCAGGGCCATATGGCCCTCTGGGGCACGCCGAATCTCGAGATGGCGCTGGACTGGCGCGAACGGGCGCGGCCCACCGCGGCCTGGGCGGCCCGCTATGGCGGCGACTTCGGCCTCGCCATTGAGTTTCTGGACGCGAGCGCCGCTGCACGCGCGGCATATGAAAAAGAGCAGCAAACGCAACGCCGCCGCCGGGATCGCCGCCTGAAGACGGTCGCCGCGGCATCCAGCGCGGTCGCATTACTTTCGGTGAGTATGATCGCCGGGGTCTACTGGATGTTCTTCATGGAACATGTCGACTACTACCGTGGCTTCGGGAAGCGATTCGGCGAGCCCTTCGGCATCGGTCCGCTGAATGCCGAACAGGTGGCGCACCGCGCGCCGTCGTTGCGGTTTGTACAGAAAGGATTCAGTTGGAGCCTGTGGCGGAAGACCGGCAACCTGCATCCGACCATCAGAATCGAGGCAGTCGACGCGAAGGGCCGTTGCACTGCAAACAATAATATCGGTACGTATCTTAGCGAACAGTCCGACTACTCCCCGTTGCACGAGTGCCGCTACGAGTTCATCCGGGCCGCCGATGACGAGATCGTCGGCGAGAGGGCCTATGCGAAAGATGCATCGCTGCGCTGGGGCTACCATTATTCAACGCCGGAAAATGATGCGAACGGGCAGATAGGCTATTACCTCGGGCCGAACGGCTTCTTCAGCCAATTCCCGAACTCGCTCGCGGAGGTCGTGCAGTTCACCTATTCACCGACCGGGAATGAGATTCGCCGGGAATATTTCGACCACGGGGGACACCGGCAACCCGGCAAGGATCACGCCTACGGGCAGGAAATCGAGTACGACGCCGACGGCCGGCCGACCATGCAGACATCTATCGACGCATCCGGCCGACCGATGAACGATACGGCCGGCAACGCGACCATGCGCGTCGAGTACGACGGCGCGGGCAACCAGGCGCGGGAATGGGCGCTCGACAAGGGCGGACGACCTGTCCAGGTGAAGCAGGGTTTCTACGAATTCGACGCGGCGTACGATGCTTACGGCAACCCGGTGTCGCAGGCGTTCTTCAACGAGGCGGGTCGTCCGTCCTTGAACAAGGATGGCGTCCATGAGATCAGGTGGGCGTATAACGACGAAGGAGACATCCGCGAGATCGCGTATTTCAACGAGAGCGGCCATCCGATGCTGTCCCGCTATGGCTATCACCGGATCGACATCTTGGAATTCGGTCCAGATGGACGGTGGCGCCGATGGGCCTATTATGGGACCAATGGCGATAAAGCGACGGACACCTCCGGCGCGCACGAATATGTCGCGACCTACGACAGCAAAGGCTTCGAGATCCGGTTGCAGCCCCTGGACGAACAAGACCGGCCGGTGCGGGCTGGCTGCTTCGACCAGCGCATGGCGTTCGACGCCAACGGTTTCGAAATATCCGAAGCGTGCTTCGACAGCAATGGCCAGCCCGCGCTCTCCGATGATGGCACGCATCGGAAAGCTTTCGGGAGCGATAGCCGCGGCAACATCACCGAGCGGGCTTATTTCGGACGCGACGGGCTACCGACAATTGGCAGCGAGGGATACCATCGCCGGACCTCGGCCCACGGCCCGCTCGGCGAGGAGGTTGAGACGGCCTATTTCGGCGAGGCCGGACAGCCGGTCCGTAGCGCGGACGGCTATCATCGGAGCGAGATGACTTACGACTTGCGCGGCAATCTCCTCACCACCTCCTATCATGACGAAAATGGGCGTCTCGTGCTCGGTCCGCAAGCATATGCGAAGCTCGAGAGCCGCTACGACGGGCGGGACAACGTGATCGAGACGACATACTTTGGCGACGACGGCCGGTTGACCGAAAAGAGCAAAGCCGCCCCTGGATACGGTGTCGTCCAGCAGGCGTTCGACGACCATGATCGCGTCACCGAATTTCACTATCTCGATCGCGATCGGAAGCCGAAGATCGGTCCGAATGGCTACGCCATTTACCGGACGCGATACGAGGGAAATGTCATCGAACAGCGTTACTACGATGCCGCGGATCAGTTGGTCGCCCACCCTTGCCTGGTCGGACGTGAAACGACGACCGCCGAAGTCTCAGGCAAGCTGGTCGAGGTCGCATGCCTCGACGAGGATGGCCGGCCCGCGCTGGCGACGGGCGGCTTCGCCACGATGCAGATGCGGTACGACGGTCACGGCAACCAGGTCGAGACTGTGTATCGCAACGTCGACGGCAGCCTGATGCTGCAAGGCGACCGCTACGCGATCGAGCGCCAGAAGTTCGATGTGAGCGGCCACACGATCGAACAGGCGTATTTCGGCGTGGACGACCGCCCCGTCATCGTGAAAGACGGCTTTCATCGCAAGACTATGCGGTACGACGATTATGGCAGAGTGGCAGAGCTGGCCTACTACGGTAAGGATGAAGAATTACTTCTTCAACCGGAAGGCTACGCCATTGAGCGCCGGACCTATGATGATCGCGGCAGGCCGGTCGAATGGAGCTATCTTGGAGAGAGCGGACAACCCGTCACGCGCAGTGACGGTTATTTCCGGACGACCGCCCGATACGACGAGTATGGTCACAAGACGGAACGCGCGTTTTATGGGAAGGACGGCGCGCTGACGCTGCAGGATGAGGGCCTGGCGATCGAACGTGTCAGTTATGACGCGCAAGGCGACGAGGTCGAATCGAGGGCGTACGGCGTGGACGAGAATTTGCTCGCGCGCTGTATCCCGAACATTGACAGCAGCTTCGCTCCGGGCGGCTGCACGGGCGCGGACGGGCGGCCGGTGCACAGGCGTCCCGTCGTCGCCCGCGTCTTCCCAGGGACGCAAGCGGACCGGATCGGTCTGCGCGCTGGCGACCTTCTGGTGTCCTACGGGGGCAAGCGCCTGCTCCTTCCCGCAGATCTGGCGCAAGCAACCGGGGAGAGCGGCAGCGGCCCGCGAGAACTCGTCATCCAGCGGGAAGGACAGACCCTGACCTTCAGCGTCGATCCCGGACGCCTCGGCATACAGATGTGGACAAAGTTCACAGATTCTCCAAGCGGGTAGTCACCATGACTTCACCACAAAGCCGCCCCGCGGCCCTGGCAGCAGCCTGATGTTCCGGTTGTCCCCCCAGAGATGCGCGTTCTCGAAGGTGCGCGCCCGCTTCGAGCATGTATGGCCTGGCCCTGCTTGCGTTCGACGAGACTTGGCTATGCACCGCTCCGCCCGTGTATCAGACGCCATCTCTCGCTCGAGTCCGGCCTATCCTCAGTTCGCACCACCGAATTTCCGGTCCTGGCGCGATGCACGCGTAGCGCCTACGGCTGCTTTCTGAGGGTCACCGCCCATACCGGGCCAGATGGCAAGGTCAGCAAAGGGTCGAAAGCGGACCGACTAACGGGTCCCTGTTTCCCTCTGCAAATTTTTCGGCGGTGGATCTAGTCGCGCTCTGATACCGCCGGTTTCAAGCGCACCAACCCTTTCTGATCTCGGCGTCACGAAAACCCAATCGAGCAAATGGCAGGCGCCGGCGGCTTGTCCCGCCGTTGTCCCGCTTTTCCCATCGGGGATCACCCGCGTTGTGCCGCCCGTGTCCTCCCGGTCACAGCGACAATCGCTTGTTACCCCTCTGCATACCCCGGCCATTTTGATGACGAAAAACCGACTGTCACAATTGGCCGTAAGTCTTTGAGTTATCGATGGTGAGCGCGCCGGGTCTCGAACCCGGAACCCTCTGATTAAAAGTCAGACTTGCCCGCTTCGCGTTGCGTCGCTGATCGGCCGGAAAGCCCCGCAATTGCTGGCGTTTCCATCTCGCAACCCATTGCAAAACGGACCCGTTGCCAATTAGTCAGTTGACATGAGCGGCATAGCCTATCATGTTGCACAGTGTTCAATCGTTCTCTCAACCCTAAAAGTTGCCAATGAGGTTGCCAATGAAAGCCCGGCTTCTCGCGCCAGTACAAACCGCCCGCACGCCGATCGCCGCCGATAGGCTGATAAGGAACGCCAAGCCGCACGCCAAGGCTTATGAGATCGCGCTTGGCATTGGTGGCCTCTCGGCGACCATTGCCGCCGACGGTGTGGCCAAGACGCTCTATTGGCGCGGCAAGTTGGGTAAGCGCGTGATACGCGTTCGCCTCGGAAACTACCCTGATAAAACCATAGCCGAAGCGCTGAACGATGCTCGCGAGGCGCAGTCCGCCGCCCGAAACGGCAAGGACCCGAACCTTGCGAAGCGGCTCAAGAAAGACAAGGCGGACGCGCCTGCTACGATCCGTGAAGCGGCTGAACGCTTCAAGACTGAGCATTTGGACGCAAACCGAGGCGATCGTTGGCGCGCTGAGGCGTGGCGCATTCTCGACGTGGACGCTTTGCCTGAGATCGGCAAATACCGGCTAGCCGACGTGAAGCGCGCGCAGTTGACGGCGCTCGTTGCCCGAAAGGCCGCATCGCTGAGAAGCCGCGGGCTCACTGGCGTAGCCGCAAATCGCCTTGTGGCCGTCCTGGGCCGCTTCTTTCGCTTCTGCGCGGATAAGGGATGGGTTGAGGCCAACCCCGCTGTACGCTTGCCTAAGCCCGTCGAGAAAGAGCCGGAGCGCGACCGGGTACTTAGCGAAGGCGAGCTAGGCGCGGTTTGGAACGCCCTTGCGAACGGCGAGGCGGGCCCCGTTTATTCCCAGATCCTCGCCCTGTTGGCTTTGACCGGCTGTCGCGTCTCAGAGATTGCAGGGTTGCGACGGGCGGACGTGGATCTCGACGGCGGCACGATCCGGATCGTCAAAGGCAAGACGAAGGAAAGCGCCAGAATGCTCCCAGTTGGCCCTACAGCGCGCGCTATGCTGGTCGAGATCGTTGAGAGCGCGGATACGACTGGGCGTTTGTTCTCAGCGCCAGAAGGCGGCTCTGTTGAGCCTCAAGCCATTAGCAAGGCCGTACGCGCCTTGCGAGCGCGCCTTGGGCAAGAGCGCTGGACGCCTCACGACCTTCGTCGGACGCTAATCTCAGCGCTTCACGAGGCGGGCTTCGGTGAGGGAGTCATTCGCCGCATTGCCGGCCATACGGCTACGGATGTGCACGGCGCGGTTTACGATCGATCAAAGCGCCTCGAAAGCGTCGGGAAGGCCCTGGCGCATTACGAAAGCCACGTCCTAAGCTGCGCAGCCGCGGTCGGCGCGGCGCGCGAGAGCAACGTCGTCGCGCTGAGGGCTAGTTAATAAGCAATAGCGGAGAGGCTAATAGCTTGAAATGTAGATAAAATATTCAATCAGTGGGTTGCTTTCTCTGACATAAGGGCGTAGTGTTTGTCTTCGATAGCGCAAGACGTATGAAGTTGTGATCTGAGGCCAGCGCGCAAACCCCCGGTGACACGGCAACCGGTCAACTGTTTGGCGCGCCCGACCTATCACATTCCTTGTCGAATGCAGGACGATCGCGCCCTCGTTTTTCCGAGGTCGCTATGGAAACCAAAGCCGCATATAAAAAGGGCCGCGTCACGGGCCGTGGCAAGCTGCCCGTCCCCGGTCAACTCCTAGTTGGCGTGGATGCGTTCGCGTCCATGATCGGCATATCCGCCGTTGGCGCGTATCGGATGCTTCACCGTGGGGAAATCCCCGTGGTTCGCATCGGCGGGCGAACGCTTATCGCGGTCGCTGAAATCGACAAGTTTATCGCGGCACGGTCGGGCCTCTTTGACGAGGGGAGCAAACGGCCATGACATGGTCCCCACGATACCTCCAGGAATGGGATAGGGGCCGCGACATCGGCCTACCAAACCTTACCTCGCGCCGCGTTGCCCGCGGCTTCAATGCGAGTTGGCCGGATTTTGAGCTAGCTCCCGTCGTGAAATATACCGATCGCCCCGTCTACATGCTCACTGACAATCGGGGGTGGCAGGCCGGACGAGGGGCGAAACTTGCGAAAGTGCTAGGCTACTCCCGGGCGCCTGACCTGCTGGCGCGCGTCGCGTTTGACCCTGAATATGAGCCAATCACGAATGGGCAATATAAGAGCGCGGACTGCGTAATCTTAAAATCCTTCTTCGCCCCTCCAATCGAAAACCCTGGAATCAATAAAGGGGTGGCCTTCGTCGTCGAGTTTCGTGGCGACGATTGCCAAGACTATCGGCGGACTTCCGTGGCTCTTGGGCTGCAGTCTTTCTTGATAAATCTTAAAGCGAGCGGAACACGTTGGCGCGGCTTCGCTCTCGGACCGGAAACGATCGTCCTAATCAAGGAAAAGCGAAAGAATCGGCCGCCGTTCACATTGGCCCTAGTGGGCGAAGGCTACTCCCCCGACATGGTCGCCTCGGATGATATGGTTCGCGATCGGGCGGGCGCGGGAGATCCTGAGAAATGGGGCCTGCTGCTGCAAGCGATAGTGTCGTATTTCGACGCGATCGAAGTGACAACCGTCTCGCCCTATCCGGAACTACTCGACCGCGGAATCGAGCGCAGTCTTTTGGTCTGCGCCGGTCGCAAGGGGGTTCGGGCTTTCCGTGCGAACGGCGGCGCCTCGAAAACCGGGGCGCGCGACGATTGCGCCGAGGCGTGGGAAACCGCGCTTTACGCCGCGGGAACGGGCCCCTTGAAGCGAGAGGGCGGAACGGTTCATTTCAAACGCAATGAGGGGAAACGGTAATGATCGAGTCAGAAAAGGAAAAGGGCAGCCAAGGGGAATTGGCTGCCCCAAATCTAACGCCCGGCGAGGGGCCCAACCAAAGGTCCTCAACCACTGCAAACCTTAGCATAATCGATATGCGTGCGCGAGCCCTAAAACTCGCCGCCGATGGCTTTTTGGTGTTCCCGGTTGTCGCCCGCGGCCAAAAACCCGTGTTCGAGGGGTGGCAAGAGCGCGCAACGTCGGACCCTGACAAGGTTCGCATAATGTGGACGTCGTCGGAAACAGGCGAGGCCGAAAACTTCAATATCGGGATTCGGACCGGCGTGCCGCTGCCAAGCGGCGACACGCTCTTCGTTGTCGATTTGGATACGACCCCGGAAATCAAGGCGGGCGTGCGCTACGATGCTCTGCGCGCCGCAGTCCCCGACGTGCCGGCGACTGTCTCCGCGCGGACGCCCGGCAAAGGCGGAAACCGGGGCGTGCACCTCTTCTTTTATTGCTCCGCGGGCGAGGAAGTCCACAACAGCGTGAAGAAATTGGTCGACGTCCCCGGCGTCGATGTGCGCGGGAAAGGCGGCTATGTCGTCGGCCCCGGCTCGATTAGGGACGATGGCGAGTACAGTTGGGAGCCTAGCGCTTCGCTGGCGCACATAGCGATAGCGCCCGCTACGCCCGCTTTGCTCGCGCTTTGCAAGGCGCGGGCGCCGTGCGCCGAGGGCGAGGGCGGGAGCCCGCCGCCGTGCGGTGAGCTAGACACGCCGCGCATGATCGAAGACGCGCGCCAGTGGCTCCTCAACGAGGCTCCCGAAGCGAAAGAGGGCGAGGGAGGGCGCGGGGTTACGATAAATGTAATTCAGAAACTTGGCGACCTTGGCTTGTCGCCAGAGGGAACCTTCCAACTCTTGACCGAAGAGGGCGGATGGAATGATACGAAGGCCGATCCGCCTTGGCCGATCGATGCGGACGATTCGGACGGTTTTCGCCGCCTGATAAATGATCTCTTTAAGAATAATCGCAAGAGCCCAGCCGGTAGCGGGGCCGTCGAAAACGTCTTTGAACCCGTCGAGATCGCGAACGGGTCCGACGCGCCGGCCCAAACGCCTGAGCGGCCTGCGTCCGCCCAGACGATGGCCGCTTGGCTCAAGCGCGACATTCCGCCGCTCGACCCTCTTCTAGGCGACGTTTTCTTCACAACCTCGCGTTGGTTGATATATGCGGGGACGGGCACGGGCAAAACATTGTTTACGCTCGAAATGGCTGCAGCAATGGCCGCGGGAAAGCGATTCCTCGATTGGGAGCCACGGCGCGGGGCGCGTGTGCTGTATCTCGACGGCGAAATGCCGGAAGCGCAGATGCGGCAACGGTTGGCGATGGCCGCTGGTCTGTACGGCGACGATCTCCCCTTCTACCTCTACAACCGCGACTCGCTAGACGACGGCGAAATGCCGCCGTTAGACACGAAACCGGGCGCGGATTGGCTTTGGCGGAAGGTTGAGGAAACCAAGCCTGACGTGGTTATCTTTGACAACATTCAATGCCTGCTGAGGGGCAACATGAAAGAAGCGGAGTGGCGGCCCGCCGGCGACTTGGCGAAGAAGCTCACAAAGCGGCGCATCGGGGTCATTTGGGTCCATCATACCGGGCACAACGGCGAGCACAGCTACGGCGACAAGAGCCGGGAATGGGACTTGAGCGCCGTAGTCGCACTGAGGCGAGAGGGCCAGGGCAAAGACTTGCGCATGACGTTCGAAAAGAAGCGCGATGAAACACCGGAAACCGAACAGCAGTTCCGCGAGCGCATCATAAACCGGACCCCCGATGGTTGGCTGTTTGTGGGCGAAGCGCGCGGCGCCAGCGCGAAGCGGCCGCCCAGTGAGTCCGCCAAGCTCAAAGGGCGCTTCCTCGACGGCTACAACGCGCTGGCGAAAAGCAAACAGTCGAAAGTGTCGGCCGCCGACATAACCGATTGGCTCAAGACTGAGGGCTTGATCGCGCTTGACGACGGCAGGGCGGTACCCGGCAAGGTGCGGCTGCAGATCCACCGCGCGAAGGTCGCGCTCATTGACGACGGGGTGCTACGGGAACGCGACGGGCTAATACGGCGGGTGACGCAATCATGATCGCCCCTCGCCGGACGCTCAAAAACCCCTCGACGAGGATAGGCTCAAAAAACAAGGTCCCCTCGTCTGCACGTTACCGCGTTACATCCGCCCGTCCTATAGACGGGCGGTGTAACGTAACGCGTAACGCGGGTGCAGATTTTTATGTAACGCTGGCAAAAAAGTCAGACCATCTCCCCGTCGAATCCGCTTATGTTTTCAATGCCTTGGCGGAAAACGTTACATGTAACGTTACATCAAAAATGTATGTAACGCTGGCGCAAAAAAGGCCAGAAAAAAAATGGAGCCGCGTTTCATCCTGATGTACAGAAAAAAGACTACCCGCAGCATATCATTGCTTCTGTTTTACCGAATATACGCCTACCCCAGTCCGAGCCCTCTAACGCCAGAAAGCCACTCCCATGAATAACGTTATCCATACGCTGATTAAGGCGCTATCGGCCAAACGCCCTATCTCGCCTCGCCAATGGATCGTCGAGGGCGTTGCAGCCCGCGGCTTTGTTACCAGCCTTATCGCAGACCGGGGCGTCGGGAAGACTCAGTTGCTGGCGTCTCTGGCGCTCGCCGTCGCTACCGATCGGGGATCGATCGTTGGGATGTCGGTTAGCGAGCGGACTCGCGTTTGGTACTGGAATCAAGAGGCTGAGATAGCCGAGATACATCGGCGCTTCTCCGCTGTTTTGATAAAGCACGCCCTCGATTACCGGGCATTCGCCTCTGCCTTTTTCCTTAACAGCGGCGTTAGATCGTCGTTTAATCTCGCCGTGTGCGGTAAGGACCTGCATAAATTTATCCAAGAGGTGCGAGAGCGAAACATAGGGCTCGTTATCCTCGACGGCTTCTCGGAAAGTTCGGACGAAGAGGGCCAAGCATTTTGGGAGGCTGCGCGCACGATCGCGCTGCACGGCAATTGCGCGGTAATTGTCCCCAGCCCTCGCGGCGGCGGCGAGGCGCAAGTCAACGCGCCCTCCCTTGTTTTCACCTTGACCGCGATGGGGGACGCCGAGGCCAAAAAGGCCGGCATCAAAAACAGGCGCTCGTGGGTCCGCCTCGATTGCGTGAAGTCTAACCTTGGCCCGCTAAACACAGCGCCGCGATGGTTCTTTCATGCGCCGATAAACGTAGGCCCCTACGACGATCCCGACTTCGCCTCGTGTCTCATGCCCCGCGCCGCAGCTAACCTATGCGTCCGTCGCGCCATAGCTACCCTACGCGCCTATCTCGCCCGTAAGGGGTACGCGCGTACGACAACCAACCCCGTCCAGCGGGCTCCCTAGGCCCGTCCAAATCGAAAGGCTGAATTTATGTCCAATCTGAAAGTCTCCGAGGCGCTCCGCGCCGACCCGACCGATCCGGAATGGCTCGCCCTGGGCAAGGAATGGCTTAGGCTGCGCGCCCATGCCGCCGAACTGCGCGGCGGCGCTGGCAACAAGGCGGCTAGCGATGCGGCTCGCGATGCGGCGCTAGCCGTGCTGTTTGCGGTCGAGGACGCTATTCTCGCCTCCCCCGTCGGCGCATCGAGCAAGGGGCTTCACTGAAATGCCGTCGAGGTTTTCGGGATTGCGAAATCTGAGGGGCCGTCCTGGCGTGGGTTTATTTGGCGGAATAACCCCTTGCAGCCGCGAAACATGGCTCCCGGTTGTATACACACGATACACACGCGCCCCTTACGGGCGATTAATTAGCGGCCGTTTAGCTCGCAGCCGTTTAATTAGCGGCCGTGAGACATGCCCCACGGCGGGGTACGCATGCCCCAGTTTAGTTCACTTTACCCCTCGTTGTCGCCTAAATCCTGCGACGAATATTCAAGCATATCAGACACTTCCTTCCACCTAAACCCCTAGAACAAGGTTTAATAAAATGGCACGTCCTCCAAGCAAAACCGGCATAAACACCACAACCGAGCGTGAAATAGTTTGGTGGCTGGCAAAGGGCCTCGGCATCGAAGAGGCGGCGAGGCGTGCCGGCGTCACAAGCGACGCGAGGCTCTACCGACTCAAACGAACGGCCGGGTTCGCAGACAACTTGCGCGACGCCCTCAAGGACCGTTTGACTATCGAGCTAGCCCCAAAGGCGATCCGCTTACTTGAGGAGATTATGTGCGATACGAAGATGGCGGGGCGCGTCCGCGTTGACGCCGCTAAGACGATTCTCGACCGTGCCGGCTTTACGCCAGCCGCCGCCGTCGCAGCCGTCGCCGCCGAGGCCGACGACAATATGGCGACCTGGACCCGGGCGCGGCTTGAAGCCTTCGTCGCCGACGGAACGCGCCAACTCGCGCGTGAGGAAGCGACTGACGCGGATTTCGAGGATTTGCCGAGCGGCGAGCCGAGCGGCGCGTTGGACGGCGAGCCGAACGAAGAGCCACAAGGGCGCGTAACATGCGCCAATTGATGACAACGTAAAGAATAAAATTGCGTCAGGCCGCAGATTTGTTAGTCGCTATATTGCGCTTTGTTGCCCCGAATGTTTCAATGCTTGCAAGATTACCGGCTCTTCGTTCGGCTCGCCGTCCAACGCGCCGCTCGGCTCGCCGCTCGGCAAATCCTCGAAATCCGCGTCAGTCGCTTCCTCACGCGCGAGTTGGCGCGTTCCGTCGGCGACGAAGGCTTC
>Ga0074044_10003248_pt1 | contig 13919 bp, 9 predicted proteins | sample BogForMeECP23OM1_FD_94443 | JGI IMG/M metagenome (GOLD analysis project Ga0074044, IMG submission 94443) | Bog forest soil microbial communities from Calvert Island, British Columbia, Canada - Bog Forest MetaG ECP23OM1 | ecosystem: Environmental > Terrestrial > Soil > Wetlands ... | reverse complement strand
GATCTCGGCAATCAGATAGGCTGTCTGCACCCAGGCGATCTGGTCCTGCGCCGCCGACAAGCCGCCGCCGATCTGTTGCAGTGACGACGCGACGATCTGAATGTCGAGCAGCGCCATGAACCCGCCGAAGCACATCACGACGAACGGCAGCAGGCTCCGCAACCAGACGGAGGTAGCGGGCATCGCCGTCACTCCCCTTGGGGGGCACCCGGCCGCGTGTCGACAGTGACCGTCGTCGACAGACCCGGGCGCAGCTCGCCGAGCCTCGCGTCGCCGTCATCGAGCGCGATGCGCACCGGTACGCGCTGAACGATTTTCGTGAAGTTGCCGGTGGCATTTTCGGGCGGGATCACGCTGAAGACCGCCCCGGTCCCCGGCGCCAGGCTCTGGACGTGACCTTGCAAGATCTTCCCCGGCAGCACATCGGCGACCACCGTCGCCGGCTGCCCCGGCCGCATATGCGCGAGCTGATCCTCCTTGAAATTGGCGTCGACCCAGAGCCCTTGCGCCGGGATGACGCTCAACAGGTACGCACCATTGGCAACATAGGCGCCGACCTGCGCCGCCCGGTTGCCGACATAGCCGTCGATCGGCGAGCGGATCTCGGTGTAGCCGAGATTGAGGCGCGCGGTTTCGAGATCCGCCTTGGCCTGGGCGACACCCGCGCGGGCTCCGGCGATCTCCGCCTCCAGCATGGTCAGCTGCTGCCGGGCGGCGGCAAGCCCCGCTTGGGCGGATTTGATGACCGACTGCGCCTCCTGATCGGCTGCCGATGCCCGCTCGGCGTTCTGCCGCGTACCGAAGGTCGTCAAAGCCAACTCGCGATAGCGGACGGCATCTGCGACGGCAAACGTGGCGCGCGCCGCCTTGGCATTCAGATCGGCCTCGGCTTGGCCGATCATCGCCTGTTGCATAACGTATTTCGCCTCGAGCCCGGCGAGTGCGGCCTGCTCCTTGGCGGCGACCGCCCGGGCGTGGTCGAGGGCAGCCTGGAAATCGCGCCCGTCGAGACGAACCAGCAATTGCCCGGCTTGGACATGCTCGTTGTCCGTCGCCAGGATTTGCGCGACGAAGCCCGCGACATGCGGCGAGACGGCCGTGACGTTGCCCCCGGCATAGGCGTCGTCGGTGCTTTCGATAAAGCGGCCGACGGTCCACCAATAGCGGCCGTATCCGACGCCGCCCAAGGTGAGGGCGAGCGCCAGGCCGGCAAGCGCCAGCTGCTTGCGTCCGAATTGCAGCCGGATTTTTACCGGGACGGCGGTCGCCGCCCGTTCAAGGACGATCGTATCCATCACCGTCTCCATCACGGCTCGGCCACCGGGGGGTGGGCCACGGGGGGGTGGCGCCGTCGCGTGCGCGCGTCGGCGGCCGGTCCCGCGGCTGAACGAAAATCCGGCATGACGAGAGGGCGACCGGTTTTGCGGTCCGCCAGCACCGGATCGGCTTCCGCACCGGTCTTGCTGTCAACAACGACGACGCTGGCGCCTTCAGGGGCGAAATGCTTGTTGCCCCAAGCGAGCAATGCCCACAGCACCGGCCGAAAGTCGCGGCCGGCTTGGGTCAGCACGTATTCGTCGCGCGGCGGTCTTTCGCTGTAGCGGCGGCGTTCGAGCAGACCCGCTTCGACCAGGGCCTTGAGCCGGCGCGTCAGGATATTGGGGGCGATCCCGAGGCTCTCCTGGAACTCGTCGAACCGCGCCAGGCCGAGAGACGCATCGCGCAGAATGAGGATGCTCCACCACTCCCCGACCCGCTCCAGGCTGCGGGCGATCGGGCATTGCATGTTGCCAAAGCTCTTGTGCCGCATGGGTTCTCACCCCCTGACTTGCATGTTGCAAGCTATGTAGGACGTGACTATCATTATGCAAGTTATTTTTCGCCGAACGGGCGGAGCGCGACAGAGGTCACTGCAGATCTGCGCTCGCGAATGGAAGCGTCCTGCATCCTGCACGAGCTGCCGAAGCCGACGATCGCCATGATCAACGGTCCGGCAGCGGGGCCGGGCTCGCCTTTGCCCTCGCTTGCGACCCGCGAATCGCCGGCCCCTCGGCCAGGTTGGTGACCGCATTTGTTGTTAAGGTCGACTTGTCCGACGATTTCGGCGGGAGCTTCTTTATGACGGGGCTGGCCGGCACGGCCAAGGCGCGGGAACCGGGCGGCCGGTCGACGCCCAAGAGGGGTCACTACACGAAAGTGCTTTGAGTGTACGACATCTTGGACAAAGCATGAACGGGCTGCGCGCTGTATGTCCGCTGCACCCTTAATGGCGGCCGCTCGGGTGGCGGTAGGCGTCACGTCTCTGACGTGCCATATGCGGACCTCCCCCAGACCCCGCGGCCGAGACAGAGACGCGTTCGTCCGATTGTCGGAAACGCTTAGGTGTTCGGATACATACGGGCTTTGATTGCCTCTAGTTGTGCAATCACCTTTGGATCGACGATTCTCGCGAACCGCGGCACCTCTTTTTCTTCCATCAGCTTCGTACCGAACCCCGGTTTCGCTTGATGCTCTACGGTCTGTGTGCTCCGAGATCGACGCGCTTTTAGGCTTCCCGAAACAACGGGTGCGTTGAGCAGCGGATGCCGCCGCCAAGTTCCGAGGGTTTATCGAAGGGTACGGCGACGATCAGTATTCCGCGCTTCTCTATTTCCCTAATGAGCCGTCTGTGCTCTGCACCGACAATGACGACACCCGGTTCGAGGCAAAGTGTGTTACAGCCGAGAGAATGAGCTTTCGCGGCGGTCGCTTCGATGATTCCCAGTCTTTGATGGGCTTCGGCAACTGGCCTTCCTTTAGTCCTTGCATGAAGCACATGCACAGTCCCTCTCGGACGACGGCGAACATGCAATCCAAATGCAGCCAATCCGCCGTCAGTGGTACGAGGTGCACCCGGTAACCTTCCGGTTCCAGATACCGCTGCAGCCAGGCTGCACCGGCTGGGCTGGAGCCTAGCGACGAAAATCCAACCAGAATATCCTTGCCCAGCACAAAAGTATCACCACCCTCAAGGAAGGGCCGCGGATCATTGAGGAACTCGTCTTCCGTCTCGCCCGATAGGATCGGCGTCGTATCGGGCATGCGCACGTGTCGTGCATCCGGGTCCTCACTCAGACGCGTGCGAAAAAACTGTTCGTAGCCAAGATGTTCTTTACAGCGGAACATCATGCGCAAATTGGTCTCGATGACGTGCTTGCCGATGACGATTTGGGGATCGCGGGCATATTGGTTAAACAGGCCGAGCGGGCTCGCAGCGATCTCCATATCTGTCAAGGGACGGCGGCGGTGAACGATCACGCCGTGGTCCTCCAATACGGCCACCAGTGCTTCGGTCTGTTCCATCACCCCTTTGGCGCGCTCGGGCATCGCCTGCCGCAGGGACACGCCCTCCAGTCCTTGCAGCATCGCCTTAAACCCGTGATACCGACCCCAATCGGGCGACCAGCGGGGAAACGCGCAGCGGGAACTGTCGCCGACCAAGACCTCCCTTAGCTTGCCCCATTCGTTGAAGACCCCCATTGGGTGTGCTTGCGTCGGCATCTCCGTCCTCCACCGTCTGCAGGCGATCGCCATTATGGCGATCGGGAAATGGCTCGTCTCCTTGTTCCAGAGGAAGGTGATCTGTCGTCTTGCGGCACAGAACGGCTATCAAGAGCGGCTATCAAGTGACACGAGCTGACGTTTGGTAAGGGTCCAGGCTGTGTGAAAACTCGAACGCCTGGGCGGCGGTCTATAAATTTCAGTCGATTTTCGGCCGTTTTCCGCCATTACAGGCTCGGCGAAGCGAAAAAGTTCGCTCCAGATGCGCCGTTTTCAGACAATTTCCGAGTTTTCGCACGGCCTGGGTCGGGAGCCGAAGTTCAAAAAGAGGGCTTGACGGCGGCAATCCGATTACAGAAGCAGCGGTGACAAATACGGCTCGTCTAAGGGCATGTTCGCTCCGGCGGCGAGCCTGTTAGTGGATGTGGGCATGGCAGATTGGCGGGCCCTCCTACGGTGATGATAAGTCCATCTCCATCCAGCAGTGCGAAACCTACAGCGTCGTCCACAGAGAATGCGTACGCGTTCGATCCGAGAGTATCGTGGATAAGCTTTGTCCAAGGATTAAATATGGGTTTGGGAGGAACGTTCGCTTTATCGTAGTTGTACTGCAATTGTAACAACTCTTGATGCGTCGTATCATTACGAAAATCCTTCCCGGTGCAACCGCTGTTTACCCATCCGTATACGAGGTGAAGTTGGGTGGCCGGGATATTGCCAGGACTATATAGAGGGTTCGGACATTCGGCAGCGGCAAGAGCCGTCTGGATATCGGTAATTGCTTCACAAGTGGTGCTGTTAGCGGGCGAACATTGTCCCCATAACTTTATCATATTCGACACCGCGACGCCCGGCGTAACCGACGGAGTATTGCGCAAATTTGAAGTGACCAGTGGCGGGCTAGGGATAAATCGACTGCCGTCTGAAAACGTAGCATAGGTTTCAGTGAATACAACATCGGTACCAACAACGACTGTACCCGGATAAGCACCATCCGGATAATTTCCCGGGGGAGGTGTCAAACGATAGGGAGCCGGTGCTGGGCCGTTGGGGAAATAAACTGGAACGTAAGTAGGCCATTTGTTGTTGCTGACGAACGTGTTAAGCAAACCCCTGAATTTCTTTATCGTCTTCGCTGCGCCTAAATAACCGTAAAAGTCGTTGTTGAGAGGTGCTATAGCCACCGGCAGATACACACTTTGGATAGAAGAATTATCAAAACCAACCCTATATTGATTTGCGTATGGCGGAACGGGCTGGGTCCCCTGTAGCGTGGGCGGGCTGCCTCCATAGTTGGCAAAGGTGTATTCTACCAGCTGATGCGGAATGTTAGCCGGTGGAATATCAGTATACATCGCAATTGTAACCGGGTCTCTGCAAGGTACCATATTTCCATTAACACAAGTTGGAACTACCGCTCCAATATAAGGTGCAACAACCGGGGGCGTTCCTCCCGCATAATAGTTATAAGCATTTGTTACAGCCGTGTGGCTATCAAATAAGTACAAACGCATGGCGTTCCACCAATCAATATATTCATCGGTTGTTGCCCCAGGCCCACCAGGTCCGGGTGCCTTTAACTGAGTGTAAAATGGAACTGTTATACTGACGTGTTTACCTGGTGCTATCCCATGATTTTTATTAATAAATGTTTCATAAGTATTAGTGGTGTTGAATGTTTGTGTATTGGTATTTTTAACTGCAAAATAGCCTTGCATCCAAATATCAGGGTTCTTAGGCACAGACTGCTGCGGGGCTTGAATCATCGGATAAATCGTCTCGCTCGCAGAATTATTGTAGATAACTATTGTCTTGTCGGGCACTTGTTGTGCAGTGGCGTTGCCGGCATAGATGCCGACCAGCCATGTCGCGAATGTCATAACGTGCATCATGTCGCGAGAGAAAGTCGTCACTGTATCCACTCCCTTGTCGTGCTGTGATTGTCAATCATCTCAGGCAGCGGTGTCCTTGTTTGGAGCCGGGTTCAGAGTTTGGGTTTGCGGCCCTTTCGTGAGCTCCGCCTTAATCCAGCTTGAAAACCGCGCCACAGTCACAGAGGTAACCATCGCCTTGGAAAGACGTCGTGCCATAGAGCGCGCCCTGGTAGTTGATCACGCCAGCCGTAGGGTTAGCGCCGGTGATGCAGTCATCATTGTATTTTGCCTGGTCGCAGAATCTATGGAGCACGGTCTCGTTCCAACCCAAGTTGTATGTCAGGTTGAAAATGGTGCCACAAGCATAGACAAACTCACAACCATGAGGAGGTGCAGGAGAAACCCCACCATATTCTGTCGTGCCGTACAGCGTGCCGTTCGGGCCGAAGGCCAGGCCACCCACGGGGTACGATCCGTCGGGGCGCCCGTCCCTGGCGGTGCCGCCAAAGCTGTGGAGAGTTGTCAGTGGTATGCCCCTCGCCCCCGGCAACATCTGAAAAACTGTGCCACCACAGTATTGATTCAAGTCGCACTTAGTCCCACCATGGGTCGTGGTGCCGTAAAGCACGCCGAAGTTATCGGAGACTAGGCCAGACAGCGGGTAAGCGCCGTCGCTGCCGTCGGCAAAGCTGTAGAGCACGGTCTCTGGCCACACGGCGTCGTCGTTGCCGGGCGACGTCATCTTGAAGACCGTCCCGTAGCCGTTGGCGCCACCCTTCTCTGTCGTGCCGTACAGCGTGCCGTGCGGGCCGAAGGCCAGGCCACCTGTGGGGTCAGCGCCGTCGCCAATTCCACTGCCGCAAAAAACATTGATCACGGTCTCTTTCCAGCCCTGGCCCGTGTCGGGCACCAGCTTGAAAACCGTCCCAGAACCGTTGACGTAGCCACAGAGGCCGCCCCCCATCGTCGTGCCGTAGAGCACGCCCTGCTGGTCGGCGATCAGGCCCGCAGTGGGGTTTGTGCCGTCGACGATCTGGCAGCAACCAGAAGGAAAAGGCTTGAAATAATAGACCACGTCATGTGTCCAAAGGGTATGGCCGTTTTTGGGGGGCGACAGCTTGAACACTGTGCCGCAGCCGGATTGACCGCAGGGAAGCCCTCCGTATTGCGTCGTGCCGTAGAGCGAGCCCTCCGCGCCGAAGATCAGGCCACCTGTGGGGGAAGAACCGTCTAGGCACTCTCCCCGCGAGCAGAAACTATAGAGTACGGTTTCTTTCCAAAGGGCGCCGTCCGATGCGGGCGGCGTCAGCTTGAAAACCATCCCATTGCCGTTGGCGCCACCCTCATAGGTCGTGCCGTAGAGCGCGCCCTTCTCGTCGACGATCAGGCTAGACACCGGCCCCTTGCCCTTGGAGGCGTTGAAGCTAAAACTATGGAGCAAGGTCACGGTTTTCGCCGAGGCCGTAAAGCCCGCAAGGCTCAGGGCCGCAAGGCTTAACAGCCCAGCTCGATAGATATTTTTCATCGGTTTTGATCTCCCAATTGCGTCTTGGCATAGTGCCGGCGCGCCGGTTGCCCGGCGCGCCGGATCGGAGGTGCCGCTCACGCGTGCGGCTGCGGCACGACGCGCATGTAGGGCAGCGGTGACTTCCAGCCGCCGGGGAAACGTTCCCTCGCCTCTGCTTCCTGGATTGCCGGAGGGATGATCACATCCTCGCCCTGCTTCCAGTTGACCGGCGTCGCGACCTTTGCGTTGGCGGTGAGCTGCACCGAGTCGACCAGCCGCAGCACCTCGTCGAAGTTGCGCCCGGTGTTCATCGGGTAGACGATCATGGCCTTGACCAGCTTGTCCGGCCCGATGACGTAGACCGTGCGCACCGTGGCGTTGTCCGCCGGAGTGCGGGTGGCGGAATTGCCCGAGGCCGAGACCGGCAGCATGCCGTAGAGCTTGGCTACCGTCAGATCGGTATCGCCGATCATCGGATAGTTCGGCGCCACCCCTGCCACCGCGGCGATGTCGTTGGACCATTTCGCATGGTTGTCGACGCTGTCGACGCTGAGCCCGACGATCTTGACACCGCGTTTGTCGAATTCGGGCTTGATCCGCGCCATGTAGCCGAGCTCGGTGGTGCAGACCGGGGTGAAATCCTTCGGGTGCGAGAACAGCACGCACCACGAATTGCCCACCCACTCGTGGAAGCTGATCGAACCGTGGGTGGTTTCGGCCCGAAAGTCGGGCGCGGTCTCTCCGATTGACAATGGCATTTGTCGCCTCCTGCATGATCCGCCGTGGTTGGCCGGCGAGAAGCGACAGCCTGTTCCCCAGTCAGTCGCAGGTCTTTAAACCGATCTGAAAAAATTCTGAAATTTCTCTGAAGCCATGACAATCTACCTGCTATGCCGATCCACACCGTGGGGCCATTTCGTCTGAACACCCAGCACGACCTGCTGCTCCGCGAAGGTGCGCCCGTACCGCTTGGCCGGCGAGCGATCGCCTTGTTGCGAACCTTGGTTGAACGTCCCGGCATGTTGGTGTCGAAAGACGCGCTGATCGAAGCTGCGTGGCCCGGCCGGCTCGTGGAGGAAAGCAATCTTCCCGTCCAGATCGCAGCGTTGCGCCGGGTGCTCGGCGAGTCCCCGGGCGGCGATCGTTGGATCGAAACCATGCCAGGCCGGGGCTATCGATTCATCGGGCCAATCGTCACGGAAATGGAGAAAGGCGCCGTAGCGCCGCCGCCGCAGGTCGACACCGCGTCGGAGCCCGCACCAACGCCGCGTGCTGACGCCGAGCGACGTCAAATCACCGCTATGTCTTGCGAACTGATTGGTCTTTCGGGGCGAGCCGACGGCGCGGGTCTTGAAGACTTACGCGATGTGGTCGGCGCCTTTCAACGCTGCGTCTCAGAGACGGTCAATCGCCACGAAGGGCTCGTCGTCAGCCGTCTCGGGAATGCCGCGCTCGTCCTTTTTGGCTACCCCTCTGCACACGAATACGACGCCGAGCGGGCGGTCCGTGCGGGGCTCGAACTGTGCACGGCAGTCAGGGCTCTGAGATCAGGTGCGGACCTGCCGATGCGATGCCGGGTCGGCATCGCGACCGGCATGGCCATCATCGGTGATACCAGCGGGGGTGGCGCGCTTCAGGACCGCGAGATTATCGGCGATGCTCCGAACCTGGCGGGGCGGCTGCACCTGTCGGCGCAACCGGATATTGTAGTAATCGAGCCGGCTACTCGGCGCCTAATCGGCAACTTGTTTGGTTGCCGTGATCTCGGTACGATCGACACGACTAGCGGCGCCGAGCCTTTGCGCATTTGGCAAGTGCTGGAAGACAGCGGCGCTGCGAACCGGTTCGAGGCCTTGCGCGGCTCGGCGCTTAGCCCACTGGTCGGCCGCGATGAGGAAATCGATGTCCTGCTGCGCCGCTGGGCGGGTTCCAAAGCGGGCGACGGTCAGGTCGTGCTGGTCTCCGGCGAGCCCGGTCTCGGCAAGTCCCGCCTTATTGGGGCATTGGAGGAGCGCCTCCATGCCGAGCCGCATCTCGGCTTGCGCTATTTCTGCTCGCCCTATAACCGGGACAGTGCACTTTATCCGCTTGTCGAGCAGTTCGGCCGGGCAGCGGGGTTCGCGCGTGACGATATTCCCGCGGCCAAGCTGGAGAGGCTCGAAGTGTTGCTGGCGCGCGCCGGGCTGCCGGACGAGGATGTGGCATTCCTCGCCGACCTGATGTCATTGCCGGCATCTGAGCGACATCCACTGCCGAATCTCAGCCCACAACGCAAGAAGGAGCGGACACTGGAGGCGCTGATCCGGCAGCTCGAGAGCTTGGCGCACCGGCAGCCGGTGCTGATGGTCTTTGAGGACGTGCATTGGATCGACCCGACCTCGCGCGAGCTGCTCGACCTTACTGTCGAGCGCGTTCGCCGCCTGCCGGTTCTGTTGATCGTGACGTTTCGCCCCGAGTTCCAGCCACCCTGGATTGGCCAGCCGCGGGTCACGATGCTGGCGCTCAACCGCCTGGACTGGCGCGACCGGGTTTTGTTGGTAGCACAGATCGCCGGCAAGACTCTCCCGGAGATCGTCATCGAGCAGATCGCCAACCGCACCGACGGCGTGCCCCTGTTTGTCGAGGAATTGACCAAGAGCGTGCTGGAGAGCGGGCTGCTGCGAGAAGAGGCGGAGCGCTACACCCTCGATGGGGCTTTGCCGCCATTCGCGATCCCGACGACATTGCACGCCTCGCTGCTGGCGCGGCTCGACCGCCCGGGGCCGGTGCGGCTGGTGGCGCAGACTGGCGCCGCGATCGGACGCGAGTTCCCGTACGCGTTGCTGCGCGCGGTTTCCGATCTTCCCGAGGATGAGCTGCAAACTGCCCTCGCCGGGCTTGCCGCTTCCGAGCTGGTGTTCCAGCGCGGGACGCCGCCGGAAGCGGTCTACAGCTTCAAGCATGCGCTGGTACAGGACGCGGCGCATGGCAGCCTGCTGCGCAATGCTCGGCAACAATTGCATGCACGGATCGCCCAAGCGCTCGAAACCCATTCCCCGGAGCTGATGGACAGCCAGCCGGAAATTTTCGCCCAGCATTATCAGGAGGCAGGGCTCGTAGAAAAATCCTTCGCCTGCTGGGGCAAGGCAGGTCATAGGTCCGCCGCCCGCTCGGCGTTGGTCGAGGCGGCCGCACAATTTCAAAAGAGCTTGGAGCATTTGGCGCTGCTGCCGAAAAACCCGGAACGCCAGCGACAAGAGCTCGAATTTTACAGTGCCTTGGGCGCGGCGTTGCGCGCTGTCAAAGGCTTGGCTGCGCCGGAAACGGGCCAGGCCTACACCCGGGCACGAGAGCTGTGGGAGGAGCTGGGCTCCCCCGCGGAGTTCGTGCAGATTCCATTTGGCCAGTCTCGCTATCACGCCTACCGCGGCGAATTCGATTTAGCGCTGCGGTTGGACGAGGATTTGCTGCGTCTCAGCCGCCGACGTAACGATCCGGCCGGGCTCGTTCTAGGTCACCTGTCGTCCGGTCGAAATCTGATGTTTGCCGGCAGGTTCGGCGGATCCCGGACGCATCTGGAAGCGGTGCTCGCGCTCTACGATCCGCTCTCCCACACCTCGCTTGTCCATCAGGCCGGTTTCTATCCCAATGGAAACGCACTGGCATGCTTGGGGGTAGTCCTTCTCGCTCTCGGCTATCCGGAACAAGCATTGGCGCGGAGCACAGCTGCGGTTGCCGAGGCTCGCAGACTGGCGCATCTGCCGTCTTTGGCTTCGGTCATGGCACTCGGCGCCGTCCCGTTTGCGCTCGTCGGAGATGACGCCGTCGTCGGCGAGTGGGCAGACCAGCTGGTCGTGGTGGCATCCGAGCAGGGTCTCCCCTTCTGGGGTGCGATCGGAATGAGCTACCGTGGCTGGGTCAAGGTCAAGAATGGCGATGTGTTGGAGGGAATATCGCTGCTGCGCAACGGTACGGCGGCTTTCCGCGGCACCGGGGCGGAGCTGTTCGCGCTTTATCCTATCTCTCTGCTGGCCAGCGCATGTCAGATCGCGGGGCAGATCGAAGAAAGCTCGACCCTGTTCGACGAGGCATTGCTGATCGTCGAAAGGATGGGGGAGCGCTGGTTCGCGGCCGAGCTGAACCGGCAAAAGGGCCAATTGCTGCTGCAGTTAGGAAATTCCGCGGCCGCCGAGGAGCTCTTTCGCAAGGCCTTGAGCATCGCCACGGAGCAGGGGGCAAAGCTATGGGAATTGCGTGCCGCGGTAAGCCTCGCCCGGTTCCGCTGTGAACAGGGCCGCCAGGGCGAAGCCCGCAGTCTCCTCGCGCCGGTCTATTGTTGGTTTACCGAGGGTTTTGACACACAAGATCTCAAAGACGCGAAGGCGCTCCTCGATTGCATCGAAACAGTTCCCGCGACGTCGGCATAGAAAGCCAGTCGCAGCGACGCCGGCACCGGCGGCCCACTCAAGGCCGCCCGATCCTCATCGATGATGAGCGGGACCGATCTGGCCAATTTGGTCGCCGTCGCAGCGATCGACCAGAATGGGGGCAGAGGGGGTCCCTCGACAAGTAGCAGTTCAGGGTCGGATCGTCACCGACCTTGACTGTTCAGTCTCACCGCGAAAGGTCGGCTTAGGGTCACTTTGAGACCAAGAGGCCAGGCTGCGCAAGGGTGCTGTGCTCGTCTCTTGCGCCCCTGGGAGCGGACACGCAGCCCGAGTGCGTGGCGCTCAAGACGCGTCACTATCTTCGGGACGGTTACACTTGCTTTGATTGGTTCGCAGCACGCGCGGTTGCAGGATTGCTCCGACCGTGTTCTTGCTGAGCCCAACATGGCGGCCGTCTCTGGTCCGCGTGAGATACGAGGAAGAAGCGCACGTCACGGATTTGGATCGCCAGCGTGATACGGCCTTCGCGTTGCAATCCCCCGCAAACCCGGCCGAGAACCCGTTCGCCCCACCAAAGCCGCGCGGTGCCCCCGAGCAGGCGTTCGCCGCCGCCTCGGCACGCCACCGTGGCGAGTATTATGTGCCGATTGAGCATCACAACCCGATGGAGCTGTATGCGTCGACGGTGATCTTCGAGGGCGACGTCAAGCTGACTATCTACGACAAAATCCAGGGCGTGCAGAACGTGCAGCGCTACGTACGCAGCGTGCTCGAGATGAACCCGGACGACGTGCGGGTCATGTCGCCCTTTGTCGGCGGCGCCTTCGGTTCGGGACTGCGGCCGCAATTCCAGGTGGTCCTGGCAGTACTGGCGGCGCGCGCACTGAAGCGCTCGGTGCGCCTCGTATTGACCCGACAGCAGATGTATGTCCTCGGCTACCGGCCCGCGATGATCCAGCAAATCGAGCTGGGTGCAAACGCCCGCGGAAGGCTCGACGTGATCACGCACGACGCGGTCACGATGACGTCGCAATACGAGGACTTCCATAGGCAAGAGACCGGCTGGTCCGGCCTGCTCTACAAGAGCGCACATGCGAAATACATACACAAGCTGGCGCGGCTCGATCTCGCGACGCCGTGCGACATGCGCGTCCAAGCGCCGCGCCGGGTGTCTACGCGCTCGAATGCGCGATGGACGAACTCGCGGTCGCCCTCAAGCTCGATCCGCTCGAGCTTCGCCTGCGGTGTTATTCGGATCGCGACAGGCACTCCGACCGGCCGTACAGCAGCAAAAGCCTGCGCGATTGCTATCGCCAGGGTGCGGAAGCTTTCGGTTGGGACAAGCGCAACCCCGAGCCGCGCTCGCTGCACGACGGCACGGAGCTGGTGGGCTGGGGCATGGCGACGGGCGTCTGGGAAGCGCTGCAGGTGCCGATCGCCGTGCGCATCGTGCTGACGGCTAACGGCCATGCGGAGGTTTCCTGCGCAACCTCCGACATCGGCACCGGCACCTACACAATCATGGCGCAGGTCGCGGCCGACATGCTCGGGCTGCCGCTCGACAATGTCACGATCAAGCTCGGCGACTCGACATTGCCACAATCGCCGGTCGAAGGCGGATCATGGCTTGCGGCCTCGGTGTCGAATGGGATTGTGACGACGGCCGATGCGGTGCGTATGGAACTGTTGCGGTTGGCAAGGCAGATGCCGAATTCGTCGCTCGCGGACGTGGCGACTGACGAGGTCGCACTGGCAGACGGCAAGCTCGTGAGCAAGCGCGATGAGTCGCGCGCAGTGTCGATTGCAGATGCGATGCGGCATGGCGCCGTCGACCGCATCGAGCAGGAGAAATCCACCACCTTCGCCGATGACGGCTCATATGCGCACAACGCACACTCGGCGATCTTCGCCGAAGTGAAGGTGGACGAGCAGCTCGGCGTCATCCGCGTCACCCGCGTCGTCAGCGCTGTCGCGGCCGGCCGCATCCTGAACACCAAGACTGCGAGCAGTCAGATCATCGGCGTCGTCGTGTGGGGTATCGGAATGGCGCTGCACGAGGAAACGCTCGTCGACCACAATTTCGGCCGCATAATGAATGCAAACATTGCCGAATATCATGTCCCGGTGAACGCCGACGTGCACGACATCAAGGTTATCTTCGTCGACGAGTCAGACGACATCGTCAATCCACTCGGCATCAAGGGACTGGGCGAGATTGGCATCGTCGGCGTCGCGGCGTCGATCGCCAACGCGATCTATCACGCAACCGGGAAGCGCGTGCGGGACCTGCCGATCACGCTGGATAAATTGCAGCGGTAGGGCCTGACCGAGAAGGCGGCTGTCGCGCAGTTTGAGACGGTGTTGGCAGCGGGGCAGTCCGCCGCAGTCTCGATCCCGCGCGGCGCGGGCGAGGCGCCGGCGCGGATCGTGTTCAGCAACGCCGGCGACCACCTGCACATCGCCGAGCCGAACGCCACCGTTTCCGCCCGGTGACTTCCGCATTGGGATCTAACAGGTTGCGGAAAAACTCGACCATCCTGGGGAATTTAATTGAGTTATTACCAGGGATGCCCGTTTTGCTTGTGAGCTAACTGACTGGGCAAGGTTTGGGCACCGGTTCTGCAAGGTTAT
>Ga0074044_10003247_pt1 | contig 13922 bp, 22 predicted proteins | sample BogForMeECP23OM1_FD_94443 | JGI IMG/M metagenome (GOLD analysis project Ga0074044, IMG submission 94443) | Bog forest soil microbial communities from Calvert Island, British Columbia, Canada - Bog Forest MetaG ECP23OM1 | ecosystem: Environmental > Terrestrial > Soil > Wetlands ... | reverse complement strand
TGGTTGCGGGGGGTGGATTTGAACCACCGACCTTTGGGTTATGAGAACTATCGAACCAACTTAAGTGCCGTCGAATCAACGCACCCAAAGGCCGAAAACAGGTTCAAAAACACATTCGGGAACCTAAAAAGCTCCTACCAGTGGAGCAAGAATTGAACGGCGGAGATTTGTACTGTATCAGCTATCTGAAGAGCTAGGGGGACGCAACGAAAATGGCTCGCTTAAAGCTAATCAATGATCCTCGACTCCCCATGCCTCTGGTGTTAGGGAAGAACCAATCCCTGGAGTCGGTCGTTTCCGTATATCAGCGCAACGGAATCTACGAACCGTTAAGTCCGGCTCCACTAGACTCTGGACTAAAGACTGATTTTCTATTCCCCGATCAGTTGGGAAACCTTGTGAGGCGTTCTAGCTGTAGACGCATACATCGCAAGAACTGCGATCACGAGCCGGTTGACAAACCGAAGTTTGGTATAGGAGGCGGCAGATCCGCAGGAGCAAGAGCGGCCACTCACTACAGAAGCCACGTAAAAGGAGGATATATCTCGCCGGAGACTTTACCTGAAGACTGCTATATATGTGACATTGGCTTACGCAAGGCGATTCAAAAGCAGAAAGCGCACATCTACAATCCATGGTCTGATCGTATTTTGATCCAATATCAGCTTTCACAAGAGATAGAGGAGAGCTTTTGCGAAGACCCACGAACGAGTACCTTTATCGGTCGTTGGCTAAAGCTCTCAGATACAGTCAAACACAGGTATCTAAGATTTGTTTCGTTTTATACCAGGTTAATCAATAATCAGAGCAAACGCCCGCACGAAAATATAATCCAACGTTACAGCGACCACGAATCACGTATGTTAGACGTGATTATCTAAGGTCTCCCCAAACGCACCACTCTCCTAAATGCTCCAACAGGTAACAGAACTGTATATATGTGGGGAATAGGAGTGGTGTTCTATGAAGGAAATAACGCTGTACAGGGCAGGTAAGAAACTACGCCGGTATGGAGCTAACGATAACTTACAACCTATATTTGGGAAAGCAGCCATCGTTGACGACTCGGATTTAGACCGTATTGTAGCTGCCGGACCGTGGCTTTTAGATTCCCATCGCCGCGCAGATGGAGTCATTTCAGAACGCGTTATTAAGTACGTTGTTCTTAACGGGAAGACCTATCAATTGCTTATGTCGAGGTTCATCCTAGGGATAGATCCATTAGAGCGGGTCTCAATTCTATTCAACAACGACAATGGCCTCGATCTTCGGCAATCAAATCTAACGGCGGTACCCGGAGGTTGTCACATAGAGACCAAAAAGCGAGGATCCTCACGATATAGAGGAGTGTCTTTCTGCAGAAATGCCCATCGTTGGCACGCCCGCATAACGGTCAATAAGAAGCAAATATCTTTGGGATACTTCACCTTAGAAGCAGATGCAGCACGAGCATATAACGTTGCAGCCTTGAAGGTGTACGGAAATAACAAGAGGGCACTTAACAACGTATAGATATGAAGCTCCGTTACTCACCAAGTGGAAGGTGTTAAGAGATGAAGTTGTGCCTTGGCCCGAAACACAATCGGAAAACCAAGGGGCAGAGCGACAACACAGTGTTTAAGACCCTATCCGCTTTTCACGGAAAGTTGACAATTCCTATAGAATATGTTATAATTAGTATAGGCCGTCAGGCGATCTATGCCTAGATATTCCAATGGAGCGCGTGTAGAACTCACGGGACAGAGCCAGCTATTGGAGCAAAGGCTAATTCCGAGCACCATCGAGGCGAATACCTTTCCGCTGAGGGTGAATCACACCACTTGGTTACGGAACTTTCAGAAGGCAGAACAAGAGGCCAACGATCTCAGCGAATATTGTAGATATCTCGCCGGGGACGACAATTTTAGGGCCAATAGCCCAGCCGACTGCAGAAAAGTTCTGAACGTTAAGAGTTCTGACGCCGATACTTTAACCGCCTTGTTTAATGCAGGCTCAGAACTAGCCGGAGCCGTTCTTGATGCCAGATCAGCCATTTCGCACTGGAGCCAGCTAAGAAAATGGGAGAAGCCTGCTCTTTTAGGCTGGGTATCCCCAAGATGGGACTCTCTGGGCTGTCCGCATGGCCGTTACACAAGCGAGGCGCCTTGTCTCAACAATCGCGTGAGGGGCATCCGAGAAACCATAGAACCGCAACCGGGATTTACGTTCCTCAGTTTGGATGTCAAACAAGCTGAGTACGTGACATGGGCCAGCCTCTCACACGACTCCAATCTATGTGAGCTATTCCTCTCTGGAAAAGACTTCCATGAGGAAATGGCTGCATTCGTCCAAAGTCTAGTATCCAGTTGGAACCCAGAGAATCTGCGCCAAGCCGGGAAGACGTTGAACTTTTCAATCCTCTACAAGATGAAGCCGCATACTCTAGCCGCTAAGCTAGGCTGTTCTCACAGAATCGCTCGATCAATCATCAGGGCCTATTACAAGAGAGCCTCCCAGGGCATAAAGTACAGCCGGAAACTCCTACTCCAGGTGCGAGACCAAGGGTTCGTTGACACATTCTTTGGGCGACGTCGGTTCGCATTCCGATATCAAGACGATTCAGGGGATAAGCGCGAACACCATGAGATCGAGAAGACGCTGTGGAGCCATCACATAGCCGGGACAGCAGCAGAACTGGTCAAGCTCCGTCAAGCGGACATCCATGAAGCTCTAAGAAGAGAGGGCCTCTCATCAGATGACGTGAGACTCAGCATACAAATGTACGACCAGCTCATCTATTCGATTAAAGACGAGCTATCAGACCAGATTCAACCATTCATAGTGAACCTATGGAATAAGCAGGAACCAGGCTTCTTACCATTTCGCTCAACAATCAAAACAGGAAAAACATGGGGTGAATTATGACTGACGAAGTACTTTCAAAACAAATGATTCAACACATTCTCGACACTGTCGACCGTTCCAACATTTCAACGTGGGAAGCTAAGTTTCTGATCTCCATCGAAGCGTGGGCGAAGAAGGGCAACAAATTGTCCGCGAAGCAATCAGCTGCTTTAAAGAAACTCTACGAGAAGAACACGCTTAAGGATAAGACGGGCTAGGGGTATTTAGGAGTGTGAAGCTCCTACCTTTATATAAACGCATAGCGGGCAGCAATCGTTACCCAGAATCTCGTGAATTCGCCTTGGTAGCCCATACTCAAGTTGACGATTTAAACGAAGAATATCTCAAGCAATGGCGCTGGTCTCTCTCGACGTCCGCTCGACGAAAAGACGGAACTGTCTGCCAATACGCTATGAGAGCCGAGAAAGTCAAAGGGAAAACAGTAACGATATTTCTACACCGCGTTGTCCTAGAACGTGTTGGCATAGACCCAGGTGAGAAAGTTGATCATATAGATTGTCGAGACACACTCAACAACCAGCTTTCTAACCTGCGCGCTTCCACTAACCAGCAGAGTCGCATGAATATGTCGAAGGTCCCAGGCTCCTCCAGGTTCCGTGGTGTCTACTGGAACAAGGCTAGGGGTAAGTGGAGAACTTATGTGTGTATTGGCTCCGGCGTTGGACGTGGGAAGCAAGTCCACTTAGGATATTTCTCATCCGAGATTGAAGCCGCCAAAACTTATGACCGAGCAGCAAAGCTGCACTTCGATGATAGAGCAAACCTCAACTTCCCAGAAGCTATAACTGCCGAGTAACTCTATTAAACAAGACACTTGACAACCTACTCAGAATATGCTATAATAGTTACAGCACAAACGTGCACTGTAACACATATTCCTCAGCTATATGAGCAGGACTTACTAGAGGTAGCAACCTCCAGTAAGCCCTTAACCGATTCGATCCACTGGAGGATCAAATGGCTACAACAAGTGTAAAGCAAGCACCCGTCTCGAAGCAAGTAACGATTTCCATCCAACAAGAGCTGTCAGAACTCCAAACCAGATTGCTATACAGTGGGTTCGCGGCCGCCTATCCCGATGTCTCTAAGAGACTCTTCCGAGATTTGACGACAAAGCAGAGAGACGGGAGGGAGCCTCTGCCCTCCTTTGTTTCCTCGCGAATCGGCCTTTATCTCCTAAAGCGCTTTCACCAAGAGAAGTCGGCCCCAGCACCGATCACAGTCGAAGAGCCCCGAATCATTTCAGCCGATGACATTCCAACCAGGGTTATGGCAGTCACAGCCGGTAAGTAGACTCGCGGATACTTCACAAAAGGAGCAAAGGTCATGGTTTTGTCACGAGAGGAGATGTATCTGGTGCTTGAGGCTATTGAAGCCCTTTTGCAGCGTGATGAGTTTGATTGTTCCCAAGATAAAGATCACGCGATCGCATTCTTAAAGAGGCTTAATAGCGAGCTATTTAAACCACAATAACAACCAACAGCAGCTCTCCTCCAACTTGTTCTCCCAGGAAAGGAGCAGGATTATGGATCTTAGGCTAAGCGAGTTACAGAGCAGGTGCCGTGAACTAGGCCTCTACGTACCGCAGCACGGAAAGAGGCCAGGTAAATGTGAACATGTAGAGGCCCTTCGCCAGTACTACCTGAGGCGGGATTATCCAGAAACAAAGGCTACGCCGTACAAGGAACTAAACCCAATGGTGTGTTTCGATTTCCGTGGACTCTCCAGTTATGAGCAGGAGAAGGTTTTCAGAGACGATTCAGATTTCGTTGCACAACCAAAAATTGATGGCGTACGAGTCATTCTCCACTTCGTAAAGGGTGTTGGAATCTTCGCACACAGTCGGAACGTGGATTCTCAGACCTTCCGCAAGACCGACTTGTCGAGGCATCTCCTCTTCCGTGACCGGATTCCGCATTTCTCCGCCGTCGTTGATTCAGAGGCGATAGTGGAGAACGAGATAAACACAGCACCCTACACCCCGCGTGGTGCTCTAATTCCCGGCAGTTTGCGAGCCACTACCGCGATATTCAACCTTGACTCAGACCAGGCAGTAAAACTCCAAGCCGAACAACACGCGCTTCGGTTTCATGTATTTGACATTGTGAACTGGAATGGAGAAGACCTGAGAAGACGTGCCCTATCAGTACGGTTCGGTTTTCTTGCCAGCTTTTTCGTAGAACTGAAAGCCCTCGAAGTCGATCGATTCATGACCGTTGTGCCAGGTCACATGTTCGGGAAACGCTTATTCTATGACCGAGTCATCAGTGCAGGTGGTGAGGGGGTGGTCCTGAAGAATCTGAACTCCAGCTATGAAGACTCAACCGCGAGGGACCGTAATGCCTGGGTCAAGATTAAGGCGAGCCAGACGCTTGACTGTTATGTCAGTGGGTGTGAGCACGGCAAGCCAACCGGGCGCCTTGCGAACAAGATAGCGATCTTGCAGTTCTCAATTGAGACTAGTGATGGTCCGTTCCTCGTCGCCAAAGTACCACACATTTCGAAGCGCCTTAGGTCAACCATCTCAGTTAAGGGTACTCAAGGCCAGACAGAACTCAACAAAGCAGTCCTTGGGAGATGGGCTAAGATTGTTGGTGTGTCCATCTCTCCACGCTCTTTCAGATTGACCCACCCGCGGATCGCGAAGTGGTACCCACCAGGTAAGCGTGATGATGTAATTTGGAGCATGGCTGCCTTGAAAGAGAGTCTTATTTTGCAGCAGGTGTTACCCATACCCGATAAGAATTCTGCTGCGTAAACCGTTAATGGGTCTACGGTACGTGGGGTATAAGGAGGTGTGAAGCTATTGCCCATTTATCGCCGGATTGCCGGCAGCAATTATCACCCGGATAGCCTGGTTTTCGCCACCGTCGCCCATACCCAAGTTGATGATCAATTCTTCGCCCATCTCTCCCAGTGGCGCTGGTTCCTAAAGGAACACGAGCGTAAGGACCGCTCATTACTCCAATACGCTGTACGACAAGAATTCGACGCAACAGGCAAGAAAGTCCATATACTCCTACACCGTATCGTCCTGGAGTTAGCCGGCCTCGATCCAGGCGCATCTCCCCACCACATCGATCATGATGGTCTAAACAATCAGCTATCCAACCTTAGTCCAGGAAACAGCCACAGGAACCAAATGAGCAGAGTAAAGAGTCTAGGAACTTCCTTATACCGTGGAGTTAACTGGAACAAGAGTAAACGGAAATGGAAAGCCCGAATATGTCTCGGGGACGGCTCTAAAAGGGGAAAGCAATTGAGCCTAGGCTATTTCTCCTCCGAGGCTGAAGCCGCTAGAGCCTACGACGCTGCCGCCAGACAGCACTTTGGCGATAGAGCGAACCCCAACTTTCCATGAGTCTCGTAATGAGACACATCAGTTAAAGGGGTATTCCTTATACACGCATGGGGGCGGATTCTTTTCCCCCAAAGGGGGTAAGACCTTAGTGCGCTGCTCGTAACGTTTCGACGGCAGAGGTTATTTAATAAACTCTTCAACAGGGTATAAGCAGTTGGAGGGTAACGGAAATGACTGATTCAACAGCTCAATCGATTCTTATGTTTTTGTTTGGCGCGTTTGTGATCCTGTTATTGTGTCTGCCCGGAGCGATAGCCCAGAAAAGACGACACAACAACGTTACAGCTATATGGATTTGTGGGTTTCTGTGTTGGCCAATTGGGCTCATCTGGAGCCTTACAGGTAACGTGAAGGGGAAAGACGAGGAAACCGTAAAAGCACTGCAAGAGGAAGTGAATGCAGCTAAAATTGCCTCTCTACAGAAAGAGCTGAAGGAGCTGCAAAGCACTAAATGAAGGATGAAATATTGTCACTTTCCAACCATCGATAAAGACAGGCTCGTTAGAGCCACCAACAATTGTAAGACCTGTGGTGGTTCCGCGCACGTCATTACAGATGGTATCCCAACGCATTGTGCCTGCTACGAAGAATGGAAGCTCTGCATTCTGCAGGAACAGAAACTCGAATCCCAATTAGCGACTTCCCGTCGCAGAGCCTCGCGTGCCCATCGAACAAACGGCAATCATAGAAATAATTAGGTGCTAATGCTCTCTTTATAGAGCAACTTTCCTTCGTTGCTAATAGGAAGAGACATGCCAAGAGTATTCCTGAGCAGAACCCCAGCGGGACTTCCGATAGAGGCAGACTTCGATCATAAAGTGTCTCGAATCGTGACCCTAGGGCTACATAAGGTTATTCTCCCACGCTATATAGGAAAGCGAAGGATTCGCACAATTGGGTTCGGCTGGTGGATCAGTTGGCATGTTTCAGCCGGCGAGTATTACATACACAGACGGACAGTAGAGCACTGTATCCTCACGACGGAATATCTCCACAGATTCCTGCACAAGCTGAAGACTCGTGACGGATATGCTATCCGGTTCAAGGACGGTTGCAGTTTGAACATGGCAGAGTCGAACATGGAGGTCTACAAGACAGCCATTTGTCGATCAAAAGTACAACGAGACCACTACCTGGGAAGGTCACGAACTGGACATTATGCTGTTTATCAAACTCCCAAGGGTAGATTCGTAGCTCGTCCGAAGGTACCAGACCGTGAAAGACCATTCCTCGGCTCCTTTCTCACAGCTTTAGAAGCGGCAAGGGCTGTCAACACATTTCTGATTCAGCATGACCCGAGCGATTATCGCATAAACCATAACTTACTCAGGACAATGTAGGACTATCAAATCACTAGAGCAGATTAGGAATGTGGGATGGCAAATCATAAACCATAACTTACTCAGGACAATGTAGAACTATCAAATCACTAGAGCAGATTAGGAATGTGGGATGGCAAATCATAAACCATAACTTACTCAGGACAATGTAGGACTATCAAATCACTAGAGCAGATTAGGAATGTGGGATGGCAAATTAAGGATGGGTTTCACAGTAGTACTGATTCCGTAGGGACCGGCCAATGAGGCTTTATGGTCTAGAAAGCGGATGAGCGATCGTACTCACGGATCGGAGTTCTACGGCGGTTAAGATGACCAGCGACTACGATTGTGCTAGCAGCTATAAAGGGATAAGAAACGTTTCTTTGTGGGAAGATGTTCACTCTTCATCTCTATATAGGACATTAAGGACAGAAGAACGTTTCTTGTATGTATGGGTAGTATCGTGAGGTGAAAAAGTGGACGATCACGAATCCATCAACCGTAACTAACAATGGATCAGTCGAGTGAGCGTTCACCTCCTTTCTCGATCTGATCCACGATACAATCCGAAAGGAACAACTTATGGCAGACAGACCTGTCAATTCTCTCAATGGCAACGCACTCCCAGTAACACAAGTTACGCCTCCTGTGAAGGCACCAGTGCCAGATGCGCAAGCCGAAGCGGTTACCAACTATCCAGCGCAATCCGAACCGAGTGAAGGATGGAAAGGTCTGTAAACAGAGCATATGTCATGGTGGAAAGTTGTTTTACAGCACTTTGCTCGCGGTGGCGCTCCTCCTAACAGAGTCGTCGAACATACATTTAAGGTGATCGAAAAGAAAGATTCTCCAGATTCCCCAGTCATAGCATTCATCGAACAATGGAGGGTCGAAACAAAGCCCAAGAGAAAAGACCTGGGAAATCTCTAGATGCTAATACCCAGGAAAATATTGGCAACTCAGGTCTTGTAACAGGAATGTGCATAACGCCATGCGTAACACTCCTTGAAATGGGGTGTGGTTAGTAAAACAGAACTAACCATACCCTTCGCCTTACCGGGGGACGACAATATGAACAGGAACCAGAAAGTGTCAGGCCAATTCGGATGGGCTCCAGAACTAACGAAGAACATGAATCCAGTCGCTGATAAGACTTTGGCTCACGATACTGTTAGAACGTTTGTGAAGTCGCTAGAGAATCACACTGATTTAGCTTCTGGTGCCAACAAGATCTCTGTATACTCCCCCTCCGACAACCCTCCCTCAGCCTCTCGCAAGTTTACACAGGTCCAACGGAACATTATTTCAGGATCAGAGAAGTCATCTGAGGCCGAGAAGGCCGAGAAAGCCGAGAAGCGGGCAAAGTGTAGCCAACACTGCAAAAGTCAGGGCCGAACTTCCTGCAGCTATTGTCACGGTGCCGGATGGGCACATATGTCCAAGGCAGAACCGAGCAGGAACATCAATCAGGCTAGAAACATTATGCCCGAGAGTAACGCCAGCCAGTTTCGGAAAGTATAGAGGAGACGTTCATGAGCGAGAAACATTTAGCTACAAGCAATCAAGCCGGGGTCAAGGATCGGTCCGACGTGCAGGTGCAGGGAACCATAATTAAAGGTTCAGTGAAGCTGACTGCTGATGTCTCGGACATGACGGGTCGTTTGCCACAAGTTGCTGTAATTCCACCGAACCATGATTCCACAGAGGTAGCTATTCACGAGGGTCATGTTGAACCTTGTTCAGCTGCGTATGCCGATCATGGAGCGGACGCTGGTAATGGTCATGTTTCACCTCCTCTTGATGTGACGAAGACGCAGAGACCTGCTACCTATCATGTTGGACCAGACCACAATTCAGGTCGAGACCCAGTGACAGTGGGTTTACGGGCCCATCTCCAGGGTGGTTATGTGAAGAACACCCGAGCAGAGCTCGAAAAGGAACGCCCGATTACCGCCAACGAAAGCGCCGGCGCAGGAGCCGGAATGCAGAAGACTCACGGTGTGAAATCAGCACCAGCTCTCATGCACGCGCATCAGGCAGGCTCTATCACCAAGGAAACTCACAACGCCGTCCATGGAAAATGTGCCGAAGAGAAGATGGCAAAAGAACCAGTAGTGTACCGAGGACCACGGGTTTCGCACAGCTAGAACCAAGGGGTAATATGGCTGAGAAAATCATGTTTGCTCAACTATCGAAGGTCGATAGTTTTCTCGGTATCGTAACAGGAACGATGGCGTGTGCCGAGGTAGACTACGATAACGAGATTCTGGACTACGAAGGTTCTAAGCCCTATTTCAGGGCATGGTCAGATTCTCAGCTAGCTATATCCCAGGGGAAGTCTTACGGCAACGTACGTCTTCAACACGATGAGAAGAAGCCAATCGGAATTCTTACCATGCCTCCAGTTTATGACGACGAAGCCAAGTGCATCAAGGTAACCGCTCAAATTATCGACCCCGTTGCTAAAGACCTTCTTAGAGCCGGTGTTCTCACCGGTTTTTCCATCGGTGGTGATTACATTAAAAAGACCCCGTTGGGTAATGGTGTGACGCAGTACATCGCCGGTCCTTCTGAAGTGTCAGCCTGCGATCGTCCCTGTTCTCCATCCGCTACTTTTTCTAGTGTTAAGGCAGATGGAACCATAGAGTTGAAGAAGTTTCGCAGTAAGGAAGAACCTCCCGTAAAGCACTTCCTTACTTTGGTTAAATCCTATGGCTTCGATAGGGCGCTGATGATAGCTAGTAAAACGCCAGGTGCAGTTTCTCGTCTTATGAACAACGACGTACTGGTTCAGTTGAATAGAGCCAACCGCATCGCGAAAAGGCGCAGGTTAATCGAGTGGGGAGAAACTGCATAATCACAGCTATGAGACTTCTTAACAAAAGCTTTGGGACGGATTCAACCAGATTTGTCCCTCAGTCCCGTAGGCCCATCCTACAGACATAGGCTCCCCTACGGGATTACAGTTTGAGGACACAATGCCCTTTCAGGACTTAACAGAAGAAACTCTTCAAGAGCTTTATAAGCATGACGCGGAGTCCCGTTCTATATCAAGATTTCCCGGTGACGGGATTCATATCCCCGATCATACTCTTAGCGCTTTAGAAGCGCAGCCTCCGCGATACAACGTGAAAATAAACACCCACCAAACCAGGTTCAAGAAGGAAAAGGGAGAGCCCAATAAAGGCGGGGAGGGACTCGATCTAATAGATCAATATTTCCCTAGACCTGAAAAGTATCACCGACCTTATTATTTGTCGATTCAAGTTGATAAGACATCCGTTTGTGTAAGCGTGTTCCCTAAGGAGCTAGCGGCCTATGCTAGAACGTTTCTTGCAAGAGTGTCCGGAGGACGTATAACCACCGATAGTACGCCCAGCTTTGTAAAAGAGTTTGAACAGTTCAACAATTGTATCCTCTCAAGAGCTAACAAGTACATTAAAGGTAGGGGTATGAAACCTATAATACTAGAAGAGCTATGACCGAAGAGAAGCGATACATCCCGAAGGGATTCATATGGAAAGTGTACTGTCCGGGCATTACAGAGCAGGACGTGATTGATATGTACTATCAGCAAACAGGTTTTACCCTTAAATCATCTCAAATCAGGATCCGAGAAGATATAGGAGCAATGATTTCCGTTACCTTCCAGGATCTATATGAGATTCATAGGTCCGCCTTTACAGGATTTGAGATTAGAGGGAGAAAGGTGGTCGTGCAGAAAGTAGGACATGACTGAGGAGAACTACTATGGATAACGCAGAACACGGTAAGAAGTTACCCAGAGGAATGTGGGCTCGTATATTACATCCTAACATTACAGAGACAGATGTAGTTCAGCTCTTTAAGGACCAAGGAGTGACCATTCGATCGAGTCAAGTTGCTATTAAATCGGGAGTCGGATGCATTGTGAGTCTAGACCAGGAGAACTGCTTTCAGGTGGTATCAGAACTCCTATGTGAGACGGAAGTTGGAGGCAAGAGAGTTGTGGTCGCACGTGCTCCAGAGCGGATAGATCGACGTGATAGCGCCCAACCTGTAAGGAGATACGTAGAAAAGCGACCGTCACGACTTCCTTTGGAACCAGCTATAAGCCCGGAAGAACAACAGAAAATGACTCTACAATGAAGATAAAGGCCAAAGTGTTCTTTGATGTTAGAACGTTCCTATTTGGTGTCGATCTTTTAACTCCTAGTGACTTGGGTTTAAAGGGTACCATTTTGTCATTTTACATTGGCCCATTCGCCCTCGCTCTGGGATTCAAGGAACCCAAGAAATGTCAGCCCTCTATAATATCAAGCGAGTAATGAGTATGTAGAAGTGTGAAGTTACCACTATACAGACGAACATCTGGTACAAATTGTAATCCCGATTCTCGGGAATTTACAGTCGTAGCCCATTCCCAAGTTGATGATTCAATTTATGACTATCTGAGTCAATGGCGCTGGAGCCTAAGGACGGATAGGCACAAGGATGGTACGGTATGTCAGTATGCTAATAGAACCGAGTGGATCACCGGCAAGAAAATTACTATACGGCTACACCGTGTAGTCCTCGAACTATCTGGTCTTGTCCTGAAACCAGATGAGCAAGTAGACCACATCGACCGTGATGGCCTCAACAATCAGTTAAACAATCCCCGACCTTCTTCATACCGACAGAACAACATGAATCGCTCCAAGACCCCAGGCACCTCGCAGTATCGCGGTGTTTCTTGGCACAAGCGTGAACAAAAGTGGCAAGCCGCCATCTGTCTAGGCTCCGGCAGTGGTCCTGGCAAGCAGGTCCATTTGGGCTCCTTCTCATCCGAACTAGAGGCCGCTAGAGCCTACGCCGCTGCCGCAAAACAGCATTTCGGGGATCGAGCCAACCTCAATGTCCCAGACAATTCCCAATGAACTGCAATAAATATCACATGTGGAGCCGTGTCCTTCAAATTGGAAACGAACCATTCCCGAGCCAGTGGGAAATGGAACAAACGGGGGTTTTGGTCGCCTTTTTGCACTTTCGAGTTGTGGAAACGTGCTATGCCGCAATGTGCTACAAATGACCTGCGTTCGATTCGACGGCCAAAGGAGAATTCAATGGCCCGTCGAAGATTTCAGAGAGGATCTGTTTTTCAGAATCCGCAGCATACCGTCTGGTTTGGCATGTACACAGAATATTTCCGTACTCCGCAAGGTACCGATTATGGCAAACGTAAAAAGCTAATGCTCTGTACCGTGCGGAAGCCAGATGGTTCAACCACCACCAAGCGCGAAGCTCAACGGCTCCTGCAACCCCATGTGGACAGGGTGAACTCTAATATCGCAACCCCACAGCAGGAACAAAAGACTATCGCGCTTCACTCGTTTCTGGACATTTGGAAGCGAGACAATCTATCAACCCGCAAGCGATCCACACAATCAGCTATGGCTTCCCATCTGTCAAGGATCAGGAACCATTTCGGAGATGTGGATCTGAGGTCAATTGATTCTTTTCAGGGGTTCATTAAATCTCTGATTGATGCTCAACTCGATCCAAAGACAATTCGTAACTTTTGGGTGACCACCAGATTGATCTGGAAAGCAGCCAAAGCCCAGCAGTTCATTGACTCCATTCCAGAGAAGCCAGAACTTCCACGCAAGGCGAGAAAACAAGCTCGTCATTTCTCCATCAGCGAAGTTGCTCAGATTCTCCACCACTCCGAAGGGCAGCACCGCCTCTTCTATCGAATGCTGGCAGAAACCGGTGTCCGTGTCGGTGAGCTTTGTGGTTTGAGACGTTCTGACGTAGTTGGAGATGCCATCGAAATCAGACAAGCAGTCTGGGGCGGCCAGATTCAGGAACCCAAAACCAACAACAGCCTTAGAGATATAGCCCTATCGAAAGAGCTGCTACAACTTGTGAATGCACAGATCAAGGCCCAGAAGGAAAAAGGTCACGATCTGCTGTTCACAACCGATTCGGGTCTGCCTTGGGACGCCAACAACGTGAGACAGCGTCATTTGCATCCCTTGCTGGAAAGACTGGGAATCCAGCAGATGGGGTTCCACGCCTTTCGTCACTTTAACGCCTCTGCCCTCTCTGGATTGGGTGTTCCAGAGAAGATCACCAGTGCTAGGCATGGCCGTTTAACTGGAAATTTGACCCTCGATGTCTATATCCACTCAGATATGCCCCAGAACCGCTCAGCTGCATCAAAACTGGGTATTGCTATCGAGGAAGCAATCGCAAAGCAGGCAGCGAAAGCAGAATTGTTGTACCCGAACAGCTATTCAACAGAAAAGGCCCCCGGAAGCGATCACGGAAGCCTTTCATTATCAGCATGATTTTGGTTGCGGGGGGTGGATTTG
>Ga0074044_10003246_pt1 | contig 13922 bp, 10 predicted proteins | sample BogForMeECP23OM1_FD_94443 | JGI IMG/M metagenome (GOLD analysis project Ga0074044, IMG submission 94443) | Bog forest soil microbial communities from Calvert Island, British Columbia, Canada - Bog Forest MetaG ECP23OM1 | ecosystem: Environmental > Terrestrial > Soil > Wetlands ... | reverse complement strand
CCGCCGCGCAGCAGCATCCGCAAGCTCAAACCAACAGCATTCGCGTCGATGTCGAACGCGTGAACGTCGGGGTGATCGTTACCGATTCCAAAGGCAACTTTGTGGAAGGACTCCAGCAGCAGGATTTTCAGCTTCTGGATAGCGGCAGTCCCCAAACGATCACGGATTTCACGCCGGTTGATGCTCCCGCGCAGGTGCTGTTGCTTCTTGAAGCCGGCCCGGCGGTTTACCTGCTGCAGGACTCGCATCTTTTCGTCGCCAACGCCCTGCTCTCCGGACTTTCTCCGGGAGACCGCGTGGCCATCGCCGTCTATAACAATGCCGCGACTGCGGCCATGGATTACACCACGGACAAGCGAGCCGTCGAAGCCGCGCTGGACTCCATTCAATTCAATTTGGGATTCGGCAGTCTGAACCTAGCCACAAGCGTGAACACCGTTCTGGATTGGCTGGCGCCTATCCCCGGGAAAAAATCCGTCGTCCTGATCTCATCCGGCGTGGATACTTCCCCTCCACAGGCCATGCAATCTGTTATTGCCCGCCTGGAAACCGGGGATGTCCGCATTTTTTCCATTTCCATGAGTGGCCCGCTTCGCAACGGCAAAAAAGGAACCAAGCAACAGATTCGCCAGACGCAGGAAGCTTTCGCCGAAGCCGATGCCTGGCTCAAAACGTTGTCCGACGCCAGCGGCGGCCGCGCCTATTTCCCGGAAAATCCCGGCGCGTTTCAGGAAACCTACCGGCAGATCGCCCAACTCGTTCGTCACGAATACAGCCTGGCCTTCGCCCCGCCGAAAGCGGATGGCGCGATTCACCCCATCGATGTAAAAGTCTCGTCAGGCGCGGACAGCGCCAAAGCGAAGCTGCAGGAATTTCAGGTGGATCACCGCAGAGCGTACCTAGCGCCAAAACCCCAGAACTAGCGCAGGGCTTTAGACTGTGCAGCGCAGCCAACTCATCACTCAAAGTCCTTCATGGTCCGCGCCATTTCACGCAGCCGTTCATCCACGCGCGCAAACACCGTACCCTCTTCAAATCTGCCCGAACCGTTGCGATTTCCCGCGGGAGTTCCGGTGAGCAGTTCCACGCCTTGTTCCACGCGCGCCACTGGCCAGATATGGAACTTCCGGTTCGCTACCGCGTCCAGAACATCCTCGCGCAGCATCAAATCATCCACGTTCGCCAGGGGAATCATCACGCCCTGCGTCCCGGTCAAGCCTTCGATCCCGCACACATCAAAAAAGCCCTCGATTTTTTCATTCACTCCGCCAATCGCCTGAATGTCGCCGCGCTGGTTCAGCGAGCCGGTCACGGCAATATCCTGCCGCAGCGGCAGATCGCTGAGCGCCGAAAGTAACGCGTAAATCTCCGTGGAACTTGCGCTGTCTCCATCCACACCGGAATACGATTGCTCAAAGCAGATGCTGGCCGTTAGCGAAAGTGGCTTGTCCTGCGCAAACGCCGAGCGCAAATACCCGGAAATAATGTGCATGCCTTTATCGTGGAATCGTCCGCTCAGGTTCGCTTCACGTTCAATGTTGATCAGCCCCGCTTTGCCAAGCCCCACGCTCGCGGTAATCCTCACCGGCTTCCCGAACGCGTACCCTCCAATCTCCAGCACGCTCAACCCGTTCACCTGGCCTGGATGCGCGCCGCTCAGGTTCACCAGCAGGGTTCCTTCTTCCATCATCTCCCGGATGCGCGTTTCAATCAGGTTGTGCCGCTCTACTTTTGACGCCAGCGCCGCGCGCACATGCGCCGCCCGCACCACATTTTCTCCGGCGGCCGCGGCCGCGTAATGCGCTTCGCGCGCCAGGTCGGCAATATCCACAAACCGCGCGGTGACTTTATTTCTGCGCCCGGCCTTGCGCACGCCATGTTCCAGAATCGCGGCAAACGCCCCACGGTCAAAGGGGAACAAACTCTCTTTTTCGCTTAGCGTGCGGATGCGCCCGGCATACTCCTCGATCACGCTGTCGCTCATGCGCATCTCTTCGTCAAACTCCACGCGCACCTTGAATATCTTGCGGAAGTCTTCCTCGTACTCGTAAAGGAGCTCGTAGAGGTCGCGGTCGCCAATCAGAATCACCTTTACGTTGATCTCGATGGGCTCCGGCTTCAGCGCCGTGGTCGCGAAGGGATAAAATGTCTCAAGCGGCTGAATCTCCAGTCTGTTGTGATTCAGCGTGCGCTTCAGTGCCCGCCAAACACCTTGCTCGGAAAGCGCTTCTACCGAATACATAATCAAAAATCCGCCATCCGAGCGCAGCAGCGAGCCCGCCCGCAGATCCATGAAATCGCTGCTCCACCCGCCGCGCGTGTCGTAGGCGCGCTGGATCGTCCCGAATAAATTCGTATACGTCGGCGTGGTTTCAAAAATCACTGGAGAGCTGTCTTCTTGATTGTGCGCAAGGATCACGTTCACTCCGTACACACGAAATGGATCGCGCTCCGGAACCGGTCCCTTCGGCATTGCTTCGGGCGGCGCATCCGGCGTGGCCTCGTCTTCGCCCTCACGTTCCTTGAACGGCCCCAGATTATCCAGCAAGTGATGTCGCACTTCTTCCAGATACTCGGTGACGCCCTCGCCCGGATACTTTTCCTTCAACTCCTCGATCACGCCATCCACCAGCACGGAAGCCGCTTCCTGCTCCAAGTAGCTCAGTTCGCTCGCCAGTTCGCGTGAAAGCGTCAGCGTTTTGCGGTAGACCACGGTGAACTCTTGCCGGAACTGTTCGTACTTCCGCTCGATCTCTTCCGCCACGCCGGATTCCAGCTTGCCCTCATGCACCATCTTCGTGATGTCTTCGATGGGCACCATCTGCCCTTCCAGAACGGGAAAAATCTCCGGCAACGCCACCGCGCCCACCTGCATGTGCCCCAGCGCAAACTGCTCTCGCGCAATGCGCCGGGTGAAATCGTCCATCAAATCCTTTTCGCGCACGGAGAAACGCTCCACAATGCGCCCTTTTTGCCGCTGGAACGGCTCGCCCTCGAATACCTGAGGTATTCGCCGCCGCAGGAAGTCAATGCCTGCCTGTGTGTCCTTCTTGAAATTGTTCGCAGACCCGCGCGGCAAGGTCAGCAGGCGCGGCCGGTCTGGAATTTTGAAATTGTTGACGTAGCAGCGATCGAGCGACGGCTTAGTGGCCGGGTGCAGGTCTTCGATCATTTGCGCGATGGTTCCGCCCCGGCTCGTGCCCGCCAGCCCGCATACAAACACGTTGTATCCAGGCGCGGAAAGTTCCACGCCCATCTTCAAAGCGCGCAGCGCACGCTCTTGCCCCACGAAACCTTCGCGCTTCTGTGCCTGCGCGGTAGTCTCAAACGGTATGCGCGAAAGCTCGCAGCGCCAGCGCAGTTTGTCTGTGCTGAGCTCCTTCACTTTCGCTTCCGGTTTATCGGTCTTGATGGTCATTCGATGGCGACTGTAACACAGAGAGAAGTCTGCGGCTCTGAAATCAGCCGGTGGGTTGGGCAAGAAGTTACGCGGCCTGCTTCTCGAGCTCCTCCTGATGATCCGTGTAGACACGCAAAATCCCCAGTGTGGCGGCTACGACCGTTGGCCCCACGACAAGACCCAGCAGTCCAAATACATTCAGCCCGCCCAGAATACTGATGAACAGCAGCAGGTCGTTCAACCGTGTGCGGTTCCGCAACAAAAGCGGGCGCACAATATTGTCCGCCACGCCGGCCACGCCCCCGCATATCGCCAAAATCAGCAAGGCCTTGCCCCAGTGACCGCCGACGGCCAGCCACACGCACGCGGGAATCCAGATCAGCGAAGAACCCACCACCGGAACGATAGAGCAAAACGCCACCAGCACGCCCAGAAACACCGGCCCGGGAATGCTCGTCAGTTCAAACGCCAGCCCGCCCAACGCGCCCTGGATCGCCGCGATCAACAGTGCCACAGCCACGCTGGCAAATATCAAATCTCCCGATTCCTTAATCATGTCATCCTGAATTTCCCGTTCGAACGGGAGCAGGTGCCGCACCGTGCCCAGGATTCTTTCGCCGTCTCGAAACACAAAGAAAAGGGCAAACAGCAATATGAAAAGGTTCACCACGAAAGAAAGTACGTTCTTCAAAAATGATCCGAGGCTCGATGCAAGAACCGAAGCAATTTTTTCCGCGCCCTGCCGCAGCGTTCCAGCCACGTCGAGATTCTGCATCGAACTAGGCAGGTGCCTGTTGATGAAGTCCACAATATGCTGTGCCGCTCCAGCCCGGTTGGCGCTCAGCGATTCCCGAATACCAGCGCTGGCTTCGAGCGCCTCCCGCGCGGCGTAAAGCATCACGAGCAACACCGGCACAATCAACAGAAAGGTGACACCCAGCGCGCAGAACAGCGCGGCCCAAGTGGGAGAAAAACGCCGCTCCAACTGCGTGTATACGGGATAAAAAAAGATGGCCAGCACCGCGGACCACGCCAGGGGAATCAGAAATGGCGCCGAGATCAGGAACACCAAGTAACCCATCAGCAGCAGCGCTCCATAGGAGAGCACCGTAGTCAATCTGTCACTCGTTGTGGCGTTTCGACTTTCTTGTGTCATTCGCGTTATATAATTCTTCTAGTCCAGGCGATAGGGGGTGAGGTGACACCCTGCGACACCCCGTCTGCCCAAGGGATGCCACATACCCATGCCCTCGCCGAAAATTCCGTTTAACTACGAGCAGGCGCGCCTACTTGCTGTACTTGCTTTAATCAATTTTGTCAACTTTGCCGACCGTCAGGTGCTGAATCCGCTGGTTCCTCTGTTGCGCCAGCATTTTGGTGTTACCGACACTCAACTGGGTTCCCTGCAGTGGGTTCTGCTGATCGTGCTGGCCATTGCCAGCATACCCTCTGGCTGGCTTGCCGACCGTTTCAACGAACCCAAAATCATCTCCATAGGCGTGCTCTTCTGGAGCCTCGCGGCGATCGCCAGCGGTTTGGCGCCCACGTTCGCGTTCTTATTTGTGGCCCGCGGACTCGTTGGAATCGGCGAAGCCGCCTACGCCCCGGCGGCGCAGTCCCTCATCTCGGACTCCTTCTCGAAAGGCAATCGGGCCCTCGCCCAATCCATTTTCGCTTCGGGCATGCTGCTTGGCGGCGTCTCCGGACTCGCTCTTGGCGGAATCATGGGAGAGCGTCACGGCTGGCAACACGCTTTCTTTATTGTGGGCCTGATCGGCGTGATTCCGGGATTGACTGCGCTGAAACTGAAGCAGCCGCCACGGCGCCCGCGCTCGGAAGTTGTTCCCATATTGCAGCTACTCCGCGTACCCGCGTTTTTGGCGATGATCGCTGCCGGAATTTGCATCACATTCTCCAGCGTATCGTTTGTCACTTGGGGCATTGACTACGCCAAAAATTATAAAGACTTCAGCACCAAGGAAGCTTCCCTTTCGCTCGCCATCATTGCCCTATTTACCTCGGTTTTGGGCGCCGTGGCCGCCGGGTATTTTGCAGATCTCCTGCAGAAAAAACTGCGCTATGGCCGCGTGCTGGTGATTGCGCTGGCCTTTCTGGCGGCGGCACCATTTCTGCTGGTGGCGATTCAGGCGGATGAAAAGTGGATGGTACTCGCCGGCTTTTTTGGCTCGATGTTTTTCATGTCGTGGTATCACGGCCCAACCACGGCTGTGCTTCACGATCTGACGCCGCAACGTGCCCATGCCACAGCCATTGGTGTGTATATGTCCGCCACGCTGGCCCTCGGTGGGTTCGGGCCGCTCCTTATCGGCAAAATCTCGGATATGAGCGACCTGCAGATCGGTCTGCAGGCGGCGACCGCCGTGATGGTCTTCGGCGCCATCCTCTTGTTGCTGGTCATCTACTTCATCCGCCGCGACGGCCTGCACCATCCCTGCCTGGCGCAATTCCGCGCTGCAGACAAAGTCGCTGCCCCAGCCTCTGACTGAATTTGCGGGAAGTATGGAGTTTCTTAAGGGTGCACTCGGGGGAAAGAGCGGCTTTAGCCCCGGAGGGCTTATTTGATCCCTGTCGCCGCAATCAAGCGATTCACTTCGTCGTGGGTCACGTCGTACAACGGGCGCAGGTCTTCCTCTTCCAACCGTTCGCGGAGATACTCGGCAGCCACAAAACTCGCCTCGCGGTCGGTCATGTCGCGCCCCGCCTTCTCTCGAAAATCCACAAACGCGGTGTGCATCAGGCCCACAATGTGCCCTTCCCCATCCACGTCGAACTTCGCGTCGATCGTGTCACTGTGCCGTGTGGCAATGGCGTTCCAGATATGCGAAAAGCGGCAATCGTAGACGTGGCCGCTGAGCTTCGAAGTGACCTCAAACGCGCCGATGAACTGGTTCATGGCACCGTTGTTCGCTAATACCGGAAGTGTAGGCACGATAGCTCCTGTTTCGCGAAGAATGCAGCCCTGCTAGTTTCCGATTCCCTCGCCTTGCTGTCAATCCCGCGGCCAATTGCAAGAAAATAGACTTATTTACTTCGTTTGGCGCGAATGCCGCCGGTTACGCTAAAATTGTAAGGATATGATCTCTGTTGAAAACATCACTATGCGCTTTGGCGCGCGGGTCCTCTTTGAGGAAGTCACTACCACCTTTATCGACGGCCGCCGCTACGCCATCTCCGGGCCCAACGGCGCGGGCAAATCCACTTTCATGAAAATCCTAACCGGCGAGCAGGAGCCGACAACAGGCAATGTCAGCCGCCCCAAGCGAATTGGCATCCTGCGCCAAGACCAGTTCGCCTTCGACAAGTTCCGGGTCATTGACACGGTCATCCTAGGCAATGCCACGCTCTGGAAGGCTCTTGAGGAGAGAGACGCGCTTTATGCCAAGCCTCACGAGGAACTTACCGACGAAGATGGCATGCGCCTTGGTGAACTCGAAGGTATCGTCGGCGAAGAAGGCGGCTACACCGCGGAAGCCGATGCCGGCGTCCTTCTCGACGGTCTCGGCATTGACGCCGCGCTGCACGAGCGCAAGATGGGCGAATTGCAGGGAGGCCAGAAAGTCCGCGTGCTGCTGGCGCAAGCGCTTTTCGGCAATCCTTCCGCGCTGCTGCTCGACGAGCCCACCAACAACCTGGACCTCGATTCTGTGCACTGGCTGAAGGAATATCTCAACGAGTATCACGGCGTCCTGATCGTCATCTCGCACGACCGCCATTTCCTCAACAGCGTCTGCACGCACACCGCGGACATCGACTACCAAACCATCATCATGTATCCCGGCGGGTACGACGACATGGTGCTGGCGAAGACGCAGATCCGATCTCGGATGGAAGCGGACAATGCCGTCCGCGAAAAGAAGATCGCCCAGCTCAACGACTTCATCGCGCGCTTCTCCGCGGGAACGCGCTCTGCGCAGGCCACTTCCCGCAAGAAGGAGGTCGAGCGACTGCAAACCTCCGAGCTCGCGAAGTCCAACATTCAGCGGCCTTACATCCGCTTCCAGACCGAAATGCCTTCCGGCCGCGTCCCGCTGGAAGTGAAGAAGCTGGCCAAGTCTTACGGCGATCTAAAAGTGTTTGACCATTTCTCCGCGCATGTGACCCGCGGAGAGAAGATCGCGCTCACCGGCCGCAACGGCGCGGGCAAAAGCACCATGCTGAAGTCGCTGATCCGCAATGCGGGCAAGTTCATCGGCGATGCCGAGCGTGAGTTCGCCGTCGATTCCGGCAACGTCGTCTGGGGGCACGAAGTTTCCGTGGGCTACTTTCCTCAGGATTTCTCCTACACCATTGACAAGGGCAAGGGAGTAAATGCGCTGGAATGGCTGTGGCAGTTCAAGCCGGATGCAACACAGGAAGAGATTCGGGGCTTCCTCGGTCAAATGCTTTTCAGTGGCGATGATGCGCTAAAGCCGACGTCCGGTCTTTCCGGCGGAGAGTGCGCGCGGCTGATCTTTTGCCGCTTAATGATTCAAAAGCCGAATTTCCTGGTACTCGACGAGCCCACCAACAACCTGGATCTCGAAGCGATCAACGCTCTGAACATCGCGCTACAGAAATTCGATGGAACGCTGCTGCTGGTGACTCACGACGAAGACGTGCTCGACGAAGTGGCCACGCGCATCTGGCACTTCAACAATGGCAAAGTGGAAGATTTCAAGGGTACCTACGAGGACTTCCAACAGTCCGCAGCGCAAAAGGCCCCCCCGGCAAAAACCACCGCGCAAAGGGCGCGCTAGTATCGTCAGGGCACGGCTTCAGCCGCGCCGCACATTGAACCTTGGCATGTTTGGGCTTTGGCCCTTGAGGTCATTCTTCCAGTTACCGCACCGCGGCCGCAGGCACTTCTGCGCGAGAGTAGCTATAAATCGCGCCACCGACGCCCGCTCCCGGCGAATGCCGGTGCCCCTGATCGATCAAAACCTTGTCGATCGCGGCTAGCAACTGCAGCACGAACGCCTTCTGGCTGCAGTAGCCCATGGTGCCCAGCCGCCAGATCTGCCCCTTTGTGGCGCCGATGCCACCGGCGATCTCAATGTTGAACTCCTCGAGAAGCTGGTCGCGCACCTTGGCGTCATCGAGGCCCACAGGAATTTTTACGGCCGTCACGGTGACCAGCCGGTCCCTCGGTTTTTCTACGAACATTTCCAAGCCCAGCGCTTCGCAGCCGGCCACCAGCGCCAGCTGGTTCACGCGATGGCGTTCCCAGCGCGCTTCCAGTCCTTCTTCGAGCAGCAGCCGCATGGCTTCACGCAGGGCATAGATCAGAGAAATTGGCGGGGTGTGATGATACAGCCGGTCTTTGCCCCAGTAATTCATGGCAGAACTGAGGTCGAAATACCAGCTTTGCACTTTGCTCTTCCGTGAGCGAAAAACTTCTTCGGCGCGCGCACTCACTGTGATGGGAGACATCCCCGGCGGCGCGCTGATGGCCTTTTGCGAACCGCTGAAGCAAATGTCGATGCGCTGCTTATCGACGTGCAGTGGCACGGCAGCCAGTGAAGCCACCGCGTCCACCACCAACAGGGCGCCGCATTCATCGGCAATCTTGCGGAAGGGATCGAGGTCGGTCACGACGCCTGTGGAAGTTTCGCCCTGCGCCAGCCCGATCATCTTGATCTTGCGGCCCTTGGCTACTTTGCGCACCTCATCCGGATCGTTCGGCTTGCCGAGCGGCGCTTCAACGATATGCGCCGTAGCCGGGGTGTGCTGCACAATCACGTGCATGCGTTGCGAAAACATGCCGTTGACGCAACAGATCGCCTCGTCCCCCGCTTCGAGTGTGTTCAGCACGGACGCTTCGATACCTCCGGAACCGGAGGCTGACAGCGGAAAGGTGACGCGATTTTCCGTCTGGAACACCTGGCGCAGGAACCCTTGCGTTTCTTCCATGCATTCGCGGAACCAAGGATCGAGATGGCCCACGATGGGCGCAGCCAACGCGCGGTATACCCGCGCATCAATCGAGCACGGGCCAGGCGTCATCATCAGGCGTGTGGGAGGTGCAAGCTCGCCATATTTCTGTGTCATGCAGGATCCTTTCCAGGGCCGTTTGCGCACGGCAGGGGACATCCCGTCCGGGGAAGCGCAAGCTGCGACGGGGAAGCCTAGTGTGGCGCAGCGCAAAGGGGATACGCAACGGTCAATTTGGACGGCCGTGTGAAGGCCCGAACGGGCTCGTCAAAAGCCCTTCTGGCAACGCGGGCACTTCGATTCCAACGTGTCTTCGGAACAGTTCCGGGAGAAGCCAGACGGCAGGCTCAGGAATCCGGTGAAGCGCTCACCTCCTTGTTTCGTTGCCGAGTTCGGACGCGTCGCCGTTCCCATCGCTCCCTTCACAAATTCCGCCTTCGCTACACTTTCGCGTGACATGGCGGTAAAGTGGAGAGACCGTTTCCCGTGAACGCATCGGAGAGGCAATGAACCCTGTATGGATAGCGGCGGGGCTGTTTGGAGTGCTGCTGATCGGGCTGGTGGTGTGGGTACTGGTCCAGAACACCCAGGACCAGAAGAAAAACGAAGCGCTGGAAACGCAGATGAACGAGCTACGGCGAGACCTGCTGACGCTTTCCACTTCCCAGGCGCAGTCAGCCGGCAAGATGGAAACCATCGCCAACACCGTGGCGTTTCGACTGGAAGCGGTGACCATCGCGGTGCAGCAGGGCGCAAAGGACTCCGCGGAGATTACTTCACACATTACTTCGCAGGCGCAGACGGCGATGTCGAACGAATTGAAAAACACGCGGGAGCAGATCACGCAGATCCAGCAGCAATTGGGGCAGGTGCAGGAATCGGGGCACCTGATGCATGAGGCGGCCTCTCGGCTGGAAAATATTCTCGGCGGAACAAAATCCCGAGGGAACTTCGGAGAAACCACGCTGGAGCGCCTGCTGGAAGATTGCCTGCCACCCAAACAGTACACGCAGCAATACCGCTTCCGCAGCGGCGAGGTTGCTGACGTGGTGATTCACCTGCGTGACAAAAAACTGATGGCCATCGATTCCAAGTTTCCCCTGGAGGCGTTTCAGCGGCTTGAAACGGAAGGCGACGACGCGCGCAAAGAGTTCGTCAGCGCCGTAAAAGTGCATGCGGATTCGATCGCAAAGAAATACATCGTTCCGGACGAGGACACGTTGGACGTGGCGCTGATGTTCGTGCCGAGCGAGAGTGTGTACTACGAACTGCTGCGCAGTAGCGACTCCCGGGGAATCGCCGTGGACGCGTATTGCCGTTCGAAAAAGATCATGCCGGTGTCGCCAAATACGCTGTACGCCCACCTGAGCGTGATCGCCATGGGTTTGCGCGGCATGCAGATCGAAGAAAACGCCAAGCGACTGAGCGCGAATCTGATGGGCATGCGCAAACAACTGGATACGTTCAGCGAAAGCTTCGACAAAATCGGCACACACCTGAAGAACGCGCAGTTGATGTATGCGGAGGCGGACAAGCGGCTGGATAAAGCGTCCGGGTCGCTGGACAATTTGCTGACCAGCGGGGAGACCGGCGAACTGATGGACGAGCGCCAGGGAACCTTGGCATTGCCGCCGGCAAACGCTGCGAAACACTCGGCCTAGTAACTGCGCCCAGCCGCGGAGAGGAGTACAGATGATATCTGGCGCTCATGTCATCGTCTACAGCAAAGACGCCGAAGCGGATCGGGCGTTTTTTCAAGATGTGCTGGGGTTCAGGTCCGTGGATGCCGGACGCGGCTGGCTGATTTTTGCGTTGCCGCCAGCGGAGGCCGCGTTTCATCCTGCGGAGGAGAACGACAAGCACGAACTTTATTTTTTGTGCGGCGACCTGAAGGCGGAAATGGCGGCGCTCGAGAAGAAGGGCGTTGCGTGCTCGAAGCCTGTGGAAGAGCGGTGGGGATTGATTACGAAGATACAGCTTCCCGGTGGAGGGAAGATTGGGTTCTATCAGCCGAGGCATCCGACTACGATCGGGTAAGAAGCGGATTCCTCAGCGCAGCCAAGGACGGCGTCACATCTTTGGCGGCGCGAGCGGGGATACCAGCCGGATCGACACGGTGAAGCTGCCACGCTGGTTCCCTATCAGTTCGAAGTGAGCCACATTGTCGGCGCCGCCAGACGATGTAGCTTTCACGCTGTTGCCTCCGGTAAGCGCGGCTATATCCGGCGCAAGATTGTGCGCCTCCAGGTTGACCTGCAGCGCGCTGCCATGAACGTGAACGGTTAACGTCCGGTGTTCCCCAGGCGCCAGCGGCGCAGTACTCGCTTCCAAATCCAAACTAACAAACACAATGCGGAACGGCTCGGCGGACTTCTGACCGCAGCTGGCCTTTACGATTGCAGGCCCGGGGTCCATGTCCGTGGGCGGAAGCACGGTAAGCGAACCGGGAGAAGCCGCCAGCACCAGGCCAGGCAGTCCGGAGATGGTGACCTTATTGGCGTCGGCATCCCCGCAGAACCCATGGCCAAGAATCTCAAATCGATCGGCAATGGAAGCGATGCGAGGAGCTTGGGTGACGGCAGCGTTGGCCGAAGGAACATCAGTGGGAGAAAGGATGACGCTGGTGACCCGCCCGCTGCGGCCTTCAATCACTGCAGAGATGGGCCCACTCGTAAGGGGCGCGACAAACAAAGCACGGCCTGTGGCGTCTGTGGTCACGTTGTCGCCGTTCGAGAAGTCGACCTTCACGTTGGGGGTGAGGCGGCCGGAGACATCCAGCACTGCCAGTGTGGCGCGCTCGCCAGTGACCAGATGACGCGGCAGTAGAAGGATGCGCGCCCCCGAAGCGGCAGGTGCTTGCTGCGCGAAGGACGGAGAGAGGCATCCAAAAAGGAGGCTGACCGTGGCAAGCGCCTGGAGGATTGGCGGGGTTCGAGAGTGCACAAAAGGATTGTAGTGGAGATTGGCGGCGGGAAGAAGACTCGGAACTAGCCAGACTGGAACACTGGGGGAATGGGAGCTTTTCGGGTATCCTTGCGGACTGGTCGAAAGGCCAGTTGGGTAGGAGGGCGGTAATCACTTGGGCGCAAAGCCTTTCAGAGAGCGCAGGGGTCTGCTAGCGTGGATAAGAAGGTGTAACCGGTGTCCGCGCCGGAAGTACTGTGTGTGCTCACGAAAAGCTTGGAAGGAGATGCTGTGCAGATCGTCAGCGGGGGTGTGAGCGATGTGGGGCGCGTGCGCACCAATAACGAGGACTCTTTCCGGATCGTGGAACCCATGAACCTGTTTATTTTGTCCGATGGAATGGGAGGCGAAGCGCACGGCGAAGTGGCTAGCGCGATGGCCGTGGAAGCCGTGGAGAAGTTTTGCGCCAATCCGGAGGCTCACAAAGAAGATTCCGGGGTGACCCTGCATGGAGTAGTCAATGACACCTGGGGACCGCAAACGAAGATGCTGCAGAACTCCGTGTTCCAGGCGAATTTCGATATTTATCAGTCCGCGCAGAAGCATCCAGAACAGCGGGGCATGGGTGCGACGCTGACGACGGGCTGGTTGAATGGAACGAAACTGAGCATCGCGCACGTAGGAGACAGCCGGGCGTATTTGCTGCGCGCCGGCAGTTTGCAGCAACTGACGAATGATCATTCGCTGGTGGCGGAGCAGGTACGCCGCGGGATTCTGACGCCGCAGCAGGCGGAAGAAAGCGACATGCAGAGCGTGCTGCTGCGGGCCCTGGGCGCCAACCCGGAAGTGGATGTGGAAGTGGATGAGGTCGAGGTGATGCCGCGGGACGTCGTGCTGTTCTGTTCGGACGGGCTGACACGCATGGTGACCGAGCCGGAAATCGCCGGAAGTTTGCAGGCGGAAACGGACCCAGCCTCGGCGGCACAAAAACTGGTGGATTTGGCCAACGAACGGGGCGGCCTGGATAACGTGACTGTGATTGTGGTGCGCGTACAGGATGAAACCAAAGGGTGGTTTTCCTGGCTGCGCCGGGACACTGGGAAGAAGGAGTAGAGCCTCCGACGGAGGGAAGCGGCATGGCGAAACTCAGTCTGATGTTCGAAGACAAAGTAGTGAAAGAGGTGCCCATCGGGGGCCGGCCGGTGTCCATCGGTCGTTCTCCGGACAACGATCTGCAGATCGATAACCTGGCCGTGTCCACGTATCACGCGAAGGTGTACTTCGAAGGCTACCGGTTGGTGGTGGAAGACCTGGATAGTTTAAATGGAACGTTTGTGAACGATCTGCGCGTGGAGCGCGCGATGCTCCACGACGGGGATAGCATCTGGATCGGCAAGCACAGCATCAAGGTGGACGCCTCGGCCGACACCGCAATTCCCTGGGACAGCGGGCGCAAGGCGGCCGCGCCAAAAATAAACGAAACCATGGTGCTGGATACCAAGGCCCGGCGAGATATGCTGCAGCAAGCCGCGGCCATGGGCGAACGATCGCAATTCTCGCCCGGCCGCATGAAGATGCCGACACTGGTGGTGTTGAACGGGCGCGTGAACCAGAAGGAATACGTGCTGACGAACAAGCTTACGGTGATCGGAAAATCGCCGATGGCCACGATCCGGCTGCGCGGATG
>Ga0074044_10003244_pt1 | contig 13925 bp, 8 predicted proteins | sample BogForMeECP23OM1_FD_94443 | JGI IMG/M metagenome (GOLD analysis project Ga0074044, IMG submission 94443) | Bog forest soil microbial communities from Calvert Island, British Columbia, Canada - Bog Forest MetaG ECP23OM1 | ecosystem: Environmental > Terrestrial > Soil > Wetlands ... | reverse complement strand
GCTGAGACGACGCCGAGATCCTCACACGACCGGCAAGCCCGCTTCTCTCGTTTCGTGACCAGCACGAAATACCTCGCCGGCTCCACATCCAACTGGGAACTCTCTTCGTAGCCGATCACCACAGTTTCTTTGCCGCAGCGTTTGCACACGCGCTGATCCGGCGTGCAAGGCAGAACCCGCTCTATGCGAGGAAGATTCGCAGGCAACTCCTGGCGGCCCGGATGCTTGGCCGACTTCTTCGTTGAGCGATGCGCTGGCGCGTGCTCACTCTCCGCCTGCTCGGTCATTTCACTGATGACGGGCTCAAGCTCGAACAATTGCATTTGCGCCTGCGAAAGTTTTTCTCCGCCTGCTCCATACTTCTCGATCCGTAGCAGCCGCAGACGCTCTTCCAGCACACGAATCCGCAGCTCCGCGTACTGTAGCTTGCTCTTAAGTTGTGCGATGAGTTCCAGATCGGCTGGTGCTGAAGGAATGGAAGCTAAACTCACAATGAGTTAATGATTTACCAGAGTCGATCGAAAGGTTCAAACAACCACGCAACTTAGGCGGCAGCATGTCCCTCGGGGGAAGCCTTCCGGTACCACCGCTTGTGCTTCGTTTTGGTCAGATCGATCCCACCCAACAACAGAGAAAGTTCTTCGTGACTCAGGATAACCTTGCCCTGCGCATCACCGGATTGCGGCCAGGTGAAACGCCCTTTCTCTAACCTCTTGGCACAGACCCAGAGTCCGCTTCCGTCCCAGACGAGGACCTTCAGCCGATTGCGCTGGCCGTTGCAGAACAAGAATAGGTGCCCGCTCAGAGGCTCACAGGACAAACGATCGCGGACAAGACCGTACAGCCCCTCGAACCCCTTGCGCATATCGGTGACTCCCGCGGCCAGATAGATCCTTGTAGCTGGACCCAGTCCAAACACGGTTTAGTCCCGCTCCAGCAAACTCACCAGGCGCTCGAACGTATTCGCATCAAATTCAGGATGCACCTCGATCCGGCTCCCGCCCGGCAGCACCACGGCCAACCCACAACTCGGTTCGTGCTGGTTGGACGATTTCCTGGCCGCCAATTCCACCGGCACCAAACGACCGACCGAGGAAATTGACTTGCGCCTTCTCTTCCAACGCAGTTTCTTTAGATGGCGATCCAGTGTGCTGAAGCTTAAACCTCGACTCTGGCAAAACTCGCTCCGCCGCATACCGCTGCTAACAAACTCGGCCACTAGTTGCTGAACTTGCGCTCGTGTTCGTCGCTTGGGCGCTGACAACTCTGTTTTTGCGGTCATCCGGACACTTCAACACAGACCCCGCTTGTCGAACAGGTGTGTTGGTCAGACGCTTACCTTGCAAGGTGTAAAATCTGCACCCATGTCCGAACTGGCCGACGACTTGATCCGGGAATATCGGATCAATGGACGCAAATCAATCGACGATCTAGAGACACGCTGGAAGTTGCATCTAGAGCCGTTTTTTGGAGCCCTAAGAGCCATTGAGGTAACGAGTCAGCTCGTGGCTCGATACATCGATGCCAGGCAGCAAGAAGGGGCGGAGAACGCAACCATCAACCGAGAACTCGCGGCTTTGAAGCGCATGTTCAACCTAGCGCGTCAGTCCACTCCGCCCAAAGTCAACTCTGTCCCCTATATCGCTATGCTTCGGGAGAACAATATTCGTACCGGCTTCCTCGAAAGCAAGCAGCATGACAGCTTAGCTGCCGAGACGGGTAAAGTTGGCCTGTGGCTCCGAGCGATGTTTGAAACTGGCTATACCTACGGCTGGCGGCATGAAGAATTGCTGGCCTTGCGGGTGCGCCAAGTGAACTTTGTGGCGGGCACGATACGACTCGAACCGGGAACGACAAAAAACTCGGAAGGCCGTGAAGTGAGCATGACCTTTCCTGTCCGAACGTTGCTGACGCAGTGCGTCCACGGCAAAGGCCAAGACGATTACGTGTTCACTCGCGAGGATGGAAAGCCTGTGCGGGATTTCCGTGGAGCGTGGGCGAGCGCGTGCGAAGCCGCAAAAGTGCCCGACTTGCTCTTTCACGATCTGCGGAGGACAGCAGCGCGGAATCTTCGCCGAGCGGGAGTCGCCGAAGGCGTGATTATGAAGATCGGCGGATGGAAAACGCGGAGCGTGTTCGAGCGCTACGCCATCGTTTCGCAATCCGACATTCGCGATGCGATGACGAAACTAGAAGCCGGGCAGCAGCGCGACAACGCAGAAGCAGCGCAAGAACAGAATGCAGCGCAAAAGCAGTTTGGGCAGAGTTTGGGCAGGATGCCCATGAGTCCTGATTCGCACGACGACTCCCTGCCGATCACTCCACAGGTTAACTAGTTGTTCTCTGAATGGGTTGGACTATGGTGCCGGGAGGGGGAGTCGAACCCCCAAGGACCGAAGTCCGGCGGATTTTGAGTCCGCTGCGTCTGCCAGTTCCGCCATCCCGGCTGAGTACGTGTTTAGCGCATCAGTGGAGCGAAGACCAGCTTAATTGACGATTTGAGGCTTTGCAACCGCCGCGGTCCTTCCTGGTTCGGGTTGCGGCGCAGACTGGTGACGCCATGCCCTTGCCAATACTTGCTCAAGGCCATTTACAAAATCCTAGCCGGCATGCAGGCGCCTTGCCTTATTTCTGGAGCGCTCTCGCCAGCTCTTTCCAGGTCACGAGTTTGAAACCTTGCGCTTTGAGGAACTGCCCGAACTCCGCGCTCTTGACCATGTCCAGATCGTGTTGCCGCCATGCGGCACCCCAATCGGGATGATCGTAGGTCGCGCCCCGCATTTCTTCGTCATCGTATGCGAGATGCACAATCATCTGGTAAACACCGGGGCCGAGAGGTTCAAGCTGCTTCTGGTACCAGGAAGTCCAATCCTGGGCGGCGATTCCCGGATCGATTGCGATGACCTTTTCGACGAGGACTTCTTCCGCGGGCGGCGATGATCCCACCGGTGCATGAGTTCCGGCCAACGCCTGCAGGATGGGCAGACCGTAAGCGTGGCCCATCTTCTGATAGACCGTGTACAAATCAGCCGACTCGAACAGTGCGCTCATGTGCGTGTCCAAATGCGTTGGAGAAACGCCCGCAGACTGGGCACGATCCACTTGCGCGCGCAGTTCGGTCTCCACCTCGGAGAGTTTTGCATTCTGCGTGACGGCGGGGGTATCGAGGGGAAGATACCCTGCCGCGTCGAGCAGGCTGGGTACCTTGTCTCTTGGGCTTACCGGTCCCCAGCGCAGAGCCGTCCATTCGCTGTTGAGGGCCAGGTGAATGCCGAGATCGGCGCTGGGATGCTGTTTCGCCCAGCGCGCCGCTTCTGGGAACCACGGGCAGGGAACCAGGATGCTGGCCGAAGTAATCCATCCCTTTTCGAGAGCCTCAAAGGTGGCCCGGTTGACGGAATGGTTCATGCCGAGGTCGTCGGCGTGAATCACCAGCAGGCGCGCCGAGGCGGGATAGCCCAAGCGCTCCTGGACGGTGTTTGCTTGCGCCGTCGTTTTTGGGACAGCTCTTTGCTCGCCCGTCTGAGCGAGGCTCTGCAACCAGCAGACCAGGAGGAACAGGAGGAACAGGAGTAGAGAACGCATTCTGCGGTTCATGATGTGGATCGCGCTCCTTCCAATTGGCCCCATTCCGCCGAATTCCCGAGTTTTTCTAACCCTCGGCGATAATCGTTTTAATAAAGGTTTTGTCGTTGACATAATATACTTTCCGTATAGAATTCGAGAGGAATTCATGGAACTGCGGCAGGGTGGCTCTAATTGCTTCCCCGCAAGGCGCGAGTGACTCTTCCCTGGACCCCGTTATCTGCGCAGGGTAACGGGTTTTGTTTTGATCGTGACATGAGTTCTTACTACTTATGAGTTCTTCCGCCAACCCGCCCGCTGCCGCTCCGCGCCTGAGGCGTTCGCTTACCCTTTGGGACCTGATTCTGTACGGCGTCATCGTGATTCAGCCGGTCGCACCGATGTCGGTGTTCGGCGTGCTCAGTGACCGCGGGCGTGGCCACGTGGTGACGACCATCCTGATCGCCATGGTCGCTATGCTGTTTACGGCCATCAGCTACGGACGCATGGCGCGCGCATATCCGAGTGCGGGATCGGCCTTCACCTACGTCGGCCAGGAAATTAACCCCGCCCTGGGTTATGTCACCGGCTGGAGCATGGTGATGGATTACATGCTCAATCCGATCATCTGCACCATCTGGTGCAGCCAGCAGGCGCACGTGTTTGCTCCCGGTGTGCCCTACTGGGCGTGGGCGGTGTTTTTTGCAGGGGTGTTCACGCTCCTGAACATTCAGGGAGTGAAAACCTCGGCTCGCGTGAACTCGGCGCTGGCGGCGGGGATGGGCGTGGTGATTGCGATTTTCTTTGTGGTCGCGGCCCGCTACGTCTTCGGGCATCCCCACGATGGCGCGGGCTTCTACACGCGCCCCTTCTATGACCCGAGCCTGTGGAATACGAAAGCCGTGCTGGGAGGAACATCGATCGCGGTTCTCACCTACATCGGTTTCGACGGCATCTCCACGCTCTCGGAGGAAGCGGAGAACCCGCGCCGCAATATTCTGCTGGCAACGGTGCTGACCTGCCTGGTAATCGGCATTCTGTCTGCCGTTGAGGTCTACGTCGCGCAGTTGATCTGGCCCGCATCGCAGCCTTTTCCGGACGTCGATACCGCCTTCGTTCACGTCGCCGGCCGTGCCTGGAAGCCAATGTTTGGCATTATCGGCTTTACCTTGCTGGTCGCCAACTTTGGATCGGGCATGGGGGCGCAGATCGGCGCGGCCCGCCTGCTCTACGGTATGGGACGAAGCAACGCGCTCCCGAAATCGTTCTTCGGTGCGGTCGACGCGAAGCATCGAGTGCCGCGGAATAACGTGTTGTTCGTGGGCACCATCGCGCTGATTGGAGCGTTCGTGATGAGTTACGGCCTCGGCGCCGAGATGCTCAACTTCGGCGCGCTCATCGCCTTCATGGGCGTAAACGCAGCCGCGTTCGTGCGCTACGTAGTACGCGACCAGAAATGGACGTTGTCATTTGTCGCGCCGCCCATCCTCGGCTTCGTGATTTGTTTGTTGCTTTGGCTGAGCCTCAGCACTCCCGCCAAGATCGCCGGCACCATCTGGATGGTTGCGGGCATCGCTTTCGGGGCCTGGAAGACACGCGGCTTCCGCGGAGACCTGGTCAACTTCGATCTGCCGCCGGATGAGTGAAAAAAGTCAGAAGTAAGAAGTCTAATTGCAGAAGTGAGAAACTCTCTGTGTAATCGGTGCTCCTGACATCGAGAGCCTTTACTTCTTCAATCTGACTTCTTACTTCTGCAATTTGCTCACTCCACGTTCCAGCCGCTCACTTTGATCTCTGGTTTCGCCGCTCCCAGGCTGCTGGCGCGATAGGTTGCCGTGATCTCCCGCTTCTCACCGGGCAGCAGCGAGATGTAATTGTCCTGCCAGACAACCGGCAGAAGTTCCTCGCCGCCTGTGCCCTTGTCGAGCTTCAGGCGCACGAAAAAGGCCAGGGTCTTGCCGGGATTTTCCACGGTGACGCGGGTTATCCCTTCTTCATTCTTGCCGCGTTCGCTGCGGCTTGATACCTTCAGCTTCACCTTGGGCAACTGCGCCAGCGAAGTGTAGTCGGCATACGACGCGGTCGGCGTCGTATACCAGTTCGATTTTGTCCAGTCGAGCGTTTCTGGTTTTGTCGAGAGCCAATAGAAGTTCGAGCCGACCAACTGGCCGCCGGCATCGGTGACGCGAAGATCGAGGAAGTAGGCGGGCGACAGTCCTTCGATCTGCGGAAGCTCAAACACTTTCGCGGTGCTGTCGGCGGGCGCATCGAGCGTCGTGTTGTTGGAAAACTTCTGCGTTCCATCCAGATTAAACACCCGTGCCTGGAGCTTCAGGCCCTTGGCATCCACATATTGGCTGCTCACCAGCCACACGGAATGATCGTCGTATCCGTAGACCGGGTCGAGGGTTTGCAGCGCTTTTTTCGCGCCGAAATATCCGCCGCCTGGCCGCAAGTAGTAGTCATAGAGATGCCAGATCATCGAGGGCCACGCGTTGTTCAGCAACCACTGGATGACGCCCGTCGAACTGTACTTGTTGCGGCTGTAGGCCTCGTACATGGCGCGCACGCCTTCGTAAGTCATGAGCTGAGACTTGTAAGTGAAGTCTTCGGCGTTGTTGGCCTTGCCGTAACGCGCATTCAGCGCATCGGTAAAGACCTGTATCGTTTTGAAAGACCCGCCGCCGGCATGGAAATTCCAGTAGTCGTCGAGTGGCCCATCCGCCGTCCAAAGATGGTCTTTCGGAACCATGCGCTCGACGCTCTCGATCGGCGGAACCGCCGGCCCCATGCTGGTTTCGGTGTTGAAGCCGTAGGCGCCGCCACAACCGCCCACTTCGCAGCGATTCTCGTCTGTATGAAGATCCGGATCTGTTTCCCAGTATGACGGCGCGATGTATTCGTACGGTCCAGACATCTTCGCCCCGCTCTCGCCGGTCACGGGGCTTGACTTCCCGGTCGCCGACGACACCACCGGATTCGGCCACAGCAGGTCCTTCTCAACCTTCAGGTACGTCTCCTCCACGTCCAGCGGCGGCGGATTGTCACTACCGTTCAGCCACGCCAACATGCTGGGATGACTGCGCAGCCGGTACATCTGGTCGTGCACGGAAGTCTCTGCAATCCCGAAATCCTCGTCCTTCCAATCCCCCCAGTGCTCCCAGAAATCGCAGCAGCACCAGCCCGCCATCACCAGAATCCCCTGCTGATCGGCCATCGCAAAGAACTCTTCCGACTCGATCTGCCCTTCCAGCCGGATGGTGTTCAGGCCCATGTCCCGCACGTAGCGAAATTGGTCGGCAAACCGCTGCGAGTTTTCCCGCAGCATCATGTCCATCACCCAGCCGCCGCCGCGAATCAGAATGTTCTTGCCGTTGACCTTGAACAGGAGCTTGTACCGATTCGGCGCCTGCTCGGCGACTTCCGAAGTGATCTCGCGAATTCCAAACTGCGTGCGCGCCTCATCCGAAACCTTGCCATCGATCTCAAACCACAGTTCGAGATCGTAGACGTCCGGCGTTCCCATCTGTGCCGGCCACCACAGATGCGGATGGCTGAGATTCAACTGCGGATATCGCTCGGGCGAGAACGTAACATCCCGAGACTCTCCCGCAGCCAGTTCAACCGTTTGCGCGAACTCGATCTTCTCGATGTGACCCTTAAGCGTCCCCTTCACCGCATGATTCGTTGCATTCTTCAGAAGCGCGGCCACCGTGAGATGTGCCGCGTCATTCGCCGGCGAATCCACCCTAGACATCACCGCCGGAAACCGCAGCGCAACCGGTCCGCTGGACGTGAGGTAAACTTCGCGCCAGAGGCCCATGTTCTTGTCGGGCGGCGCCGGGTTCCAGTCGACAAAATTGATGGCTAGGCTCTGATCGGTTGGCGCCCATACCTGCACCGCGAGCACATTCGGTCCTTGCTTGACCGCGGAAGTAACGTTGAACTCGTAAGTCCGCCACGCGCCGGCGACTTCGTTCGAGTTGGCGAGCTGCTTTCCGTTGAGAAAAATGTTGGCGCGGTAGTTGATGCCGCGGAAATTTAGCCACACGGTTTTTCCAGCGTACCCGATGGGCAGAGAGAATTCCTTGCGATACCACCACGAAACCGCGTAGGGACTGTCGGGCGGCATCGGAATATTCGAAAAATTGAAGCCGACGGGATAGCCGACTCCGGGGTACTGGCGCAGATTCATGGCGTAGAAAGGATCGGGCAGCAGGCCGCTCCTGACTTGCGCTGCCACCACCGTCGTCGGAACATCCGCCTGGATCCAGTCCTTGGTCTGGAAGGAGGCGCCGGAGATCGCTTCGCCCGTCGCCGTTACTCTCGCGGAAGACTGCAGCGTCCATCCCTCGCGCAAAGGGAGCGTCTGGACAGAAGGGGAGCCGGGCTGGGCGACTGCGACCGCCAGCGAAAAGAACGGGAGCAGGAGTCGCAATGTTTTCATAAAAGTATCCTTAGATTAGGAAATGGAAAGTCAACGACTCGTCGTGCTGGAACCGCTCTATGTTCATAACACCTTTATTAATTCGATTCAATAGGGCATTTCTGGAAGTTCGGTGACCGACGCCTCCATGAATTGTCCTCCCGGGGGAAGCGAGGGTTCTGCATTTTGCGGCGGACTGCAGGTCGCACGCTTCGCTCGGGATGACCAACTTTGGTGGAGTTGAGGAACCGGGTCTCACTTTGGTCCCGGGCTGTCATCTCGATGCCTAGTTTATAATCATAAATTCTGGCTTCCAGCGTGGAGCAATCTAACGGAGTTATCCGACCATGATTCGACAGCTTCAAAATGCAGGGCCGACGGTGAAAATCATTCTCGGCGCACTGCTCGTTCTTATCTGTGCCTCGATGGCGATTACGCTGATTCCCGGCGGGATCGGTTCCAGCCTCGGCATTGGCGCGCCTCCGGCTGGCGTTCTGGCCACCATTGGCGACCAGCAAGTCACCGTGCCCGAGGTGCAGCGTGAAGCCCGGGCCATGATCCGGCAGCAGTTTCCTCGCGGCGGAGCGCAAGCCAGCGCGCTGCTGCCGTTTTTTGCCAGTCAGGCTGCCGAGCAACTGATCAATGAAAAAGCTCTGGTTGCCGAGGCGCACCGCATGGGGCTGCGCGTCAACGACGACGAACTCCGCGATGAACTCCAGCACGGACCGCTGAGCGCCACGCTCTTTCCCGACGGCAAGTTCATTGGACAGGAAGAGTACGAAAACCTTCTCCAGCGAAACGATGTGACGGTTGCTCAGTTTGAGGCGCAGCAGAAAGACTATATTCTCATCCGCAAGTTGCGCGCCCTGGTTTCAAGCAGCGCCTTCGTGGGGGACGCCGAAGTTCGCGACGAATTCAACCGGCGCAACCTTAAGGTGAAGTTCGAGTACGGCGTGATCACGCAGGCCGACATCCTGAAGGGACTGCATCCCGCCGACGAGGAACTCAGGGCTTTTTACGAACGCACTAAGGCGATCTACAACGACTCCATCCCGGAGAAGCGGCAGATTAAGTACGTCGTCGTGGATAGCGCGAAAATCGCGGCTGCGACGGCGGTCAACGATCAGGACTTGCAGGCGTATTACGATCAGCATCGCGACGAGTACCGCGTGCCCGAGCAGGTGAAGGTCAGTCACATTCTGATCAAGACGCCTTTGCCTGCGGCCGGCGCCAAGGAAGATGAGAAAGCCGTCGCCGACGCGCGCGCGAAGGCCGAAGCGGTGTTGAAGGAACTTAAGGCGGGTGGAGACTTTGCGAAGCTTGCGGAAAAGAATTCTGACGATCCGGGCAGCGCCAAGAGCGGGGGCGAACTCGGCTGGATCGGCCGCGGGCGCACCGTGCCTGAATTCGAGAAGGCCGCGTTTTCGCTGGGCAAAGGACAGACCAGCGACCTGGTCAAGAGCAGTTACGGCTTCCATATCATCCGCGTCGAAGACAAGCACGACGCGCATCTCAAAACGCTTGCCGAGGTGAAGAGCGAGATCGAAGAGAAGGTGAGGCAGCAGAAAACGGCGCGCGCCAGCGAAACGGCGGCGAATGCTTTGCTCAGCCATGCGCGCACAGACGGATTCGACAAGGCAGCCGCCGCCAAGGGTCAGGCGGCCGTCACCACCGAATTCTTCAGCCGAACCGATAGCTTGCCGGGACTGGCGGCGAATCCGCAGTTTATGGATGCCGTCTTCAACCAAGCGGACAAGGCGCCCCCCGATGTGGTGCAGGTCCCGCAAGGTTACGTGGTGTTCCAGTTGCTTGGCATCAAACCTCCGGCTACGCCCACGTTCGAAGAGATTCGTTCGCGGGTGGAGAGCGAGTTCAAGAACGAGCGCGCCGGTTTTCTGCTGCAACAGAAGACGCAGGAACTTTCGGACCGCGCCAAGGCTGCGCACGATTTGAAAAAAGCCGCCAAAGATCTGGGCGCGACGGTGAAGACGAGCGACCTGGTTCTGCCCGATGGACAGGTCCCTGACATCGGATCGATGTCCAGCGCGAGTGCGATTTTCGCGCTGAACCCCGGCGAAATTAGCGGACCGATCAGCGCCGGCAGCAATGGCGTGGTCGCTCACCTTCTGGAAAAACAGGCGGCGACGGATCAGGAATTCTCCGAGAAGAAGGACGGGATCCGCCAGTCGCTGCTCGAAGCCAAGCAGAACGATTTGTTCGGGCTGTTCGTTACGAACCTGCGCAAGGACATGGAAAAATCCAAACGGCTCAAGGTCAATCAGGACGAGATGAAGAACTTGACCCGGCAGACTGCGCAAGAAGGTTCGTAGCGGAGTGCGCCTTCCGTAGAGACGCGGCTTGCCGCGTCTCCTTCGCGGAGTGAGACGGGGCAAGCCCCGTCTCTACATTACTACTGAGAACAGAATTGAATGCCATTCCCGCGCGCCAGCGGAATTCTGCTTCATCCCACCTCGCTCGCTTCGCGCGGCGGGATCGGCGACCTTGGTCCGTCGGCGTATGCGTTCGCGGATTTTCTTGCCTTGGCGCGGCAGGGTCTATGGCAGGTGCTGCCTCTGGGACCGCTCGGTTACGGAGCCTCGCCCTATTCTTCCACTTCGGCCTTTGCCGGGAATCCGCTGCTGATCAGCCTGGAGCGGCTTGCTGATCGCGGATGGATTGACCGGGCCAAGGTCGACGCGCTGGCCAGCGCTGTCGAGCCCGTGGATTACTTGTCGGTCTTCCACCACAAGCTGCCTCTGGTATTTGAAGCGGCGCGCAACTTCTTGCGCTCGTCTGCTCCGAATGCCCGCTCGCGTTATGAGAGCTTCTGCCGGCAAAACCAATGGTGGCTCGATGACTTTGTGCTGTTCGATGCATTGCGCGCCCGTTTCCATCTGGAAAGCTGGAACCGCTGGCCCCGTGAACTGACGCATCGCGAAGCGGCGGCGATGGAAAAGGCGCGCTCGGAAATGCTCGACGAGCTCGACCTCCGCCGCGCGGTACAGTTTTTTTTCTTCGAACAGTGGCAGGCGCTTCGATCCTATTGCGCGCAACGTTCGATTCGCGTCGTGGGCGACATCGCGATCTTCGTAAGTTTTGACAGCGCCGATGTCTGGACCCATCCCGATCTGTTTTGCCTGGACTCCGAACTCGATCCTGAAGTCGTTGCCGGCGTGCCCCCGGACTTTTTCAGCAAAGACGGCCAGCGTTGGGGCAATCCTCTGTATCGCTGGGACGTGATGAAGGAACAGGGATACGCCTGGTGGATCGACCGGATGCGTTGGGCCACGCACAATTTCGACTACATCCGCCTCGATCATTTCCGCGGGTTCGCGCAATGCTGGGAGATTCCCGCCAGCGAACCCACCGCGATTCATGGCCGTTGGGTCGACGGTCCCAAAGACGATTTATTCGTGAAGCTGCGCCAGGCTCTGGGCGGGCTGCCATTTTTCGCCGAAGATCTTGGATACATCACCCCCGACGTGCATGGGCTTCGCGAACGCCTCAAGATTCCCGGCATGGCCGTGTTGCAGTTTGGCTTTGGCAATGCCGGAGCGCACACTCATCTGCCGCACACTTTCACCACCGAGAAGGTTGTCTACACGGGCACGCACGACAACGACACCGTGCTCGGCTGGTGGGAATCGGGTGCAACCGAATACGAACGCCAGCAAGTGGAAGCATACCTAGGCCGAGGTGACGACGGCGCCAACTGGGCGATGATTCGCGCCGCGTCCCATTCCGTGGCCAGCCTCTCGGTGGTGCCGATGCAGGATGTGCTGGGACTGGGAAGCGATGCGCGCATGAATGTTCCGAGCCGCCAAGAAGGGAACTGGCGCTGGCGTTTTGACGCCGGGTCGTTGCGCCCGGAGTTGGCGGAAAAACTCGCCACGCTGGCCGAAGTCTCCGACCGGCTTCCGCAACCCTTGCCGGCGACCGCGAATGAAGAGTGGGCAGCCTGAGTTAGTGTATTCTCGCTGCGAAGCGCATCGATCAAAGTTTCTGGAGTACGACGCCGTGACCGAGCCCGTCGATCCCATTATTCGCGCCCAGGCTGTCGAAAAATTCTACGAGCAGCCGGATGGGAATCGCATTGAAGTTATTGCGCCTGTCGATCTCGATGTAGAGCCTGGAAAAATTATCGCCCTGCTCGGTCCCTCCGGCTGCGGCAAGTCCACGCTGCTGCGGATTCTCACCGGACTCAGCCAGCCTTCGTCAGGCGAGGTGCTGTGGCATGGGCAACCGCTCACGTCACAGAACGCGGGCGTGGCCATCGTCTTTCAGAGTTTTGCTTTGTTCCCCTGGCTGACCGTGCTCGACAACGTCGAAGCGCCGCTCGAGGCTCGCGGAGTGCCCGCCCCCGAACGCCACAAACGCGCGTTGCGCATTCTCGACACCGTCGGCTTGGATGGCTTCGAGAGCGCCTACCCGAAAGAGCTTTCCGGCGGCATGAAACAGCGCGTCGGTTTCGCGCGCGCCCTGGTGGTTGAGCCCGAGGTCCTGTTTATGGATGAGCCTTTCTCGGCGCTCGACGTGCTGACGGCGGAAAACCTGCGCAATGAATTGCTCGAGCTCTGGATCAGCAAGAAAATGCCGACCAGCGCAATTTTCATCGTCACCCACAATATCGAAGAAGCGGTGCTGCTGGCGGATCGCGTCATCGTGCTGGCACGAAATCCGGCGTGGGTGCGCGCCGATTTCCCGGTTGAACTCGCTCACCCCCGCGATCGCAAATCGCCGCGCTTTGTCGAACTGGTGGACTACATCTACACGATCATGACCCAGCCCCAACTCGCGCTGCCTGTGCCCGACGCTACGGCAACCGCGCAAAAGCCCGTTCGTCAGAAATACCAGATGCTTCCGCACGCACGCGTCGGGGGCATCGCCGGCCTGCTCGAACTGCTGCAAGACCGCGGCGGAAAGGAATATCTTCATCGTCTCGCCGAAGTCCTCATCATGGACGCGGAAGACCTGCTGCCCATCGTTGAGGCTTCGGTGCTGCTCGGCCTCGCCACCTTGAAAGAAGGCGATGTCCAAATCACCGCCGAGGGCGCTGGGTTCGCCGAAGCCGACATCCTCACCCGCAAAATTCTTTTCCGCCAGGCCGCGCTGAACCACGTCGTGATCCTGCAGCAGATCGACAGCATCCTGCACGCCAAGGCGGATCACTCCATTTCGCAGGAATTTTTCTACGACATTCTCGACGAGCACTTCAGCGAGGATGAAGTGCAGCGGCAATTCGATACCGCCATGAACTGGGGCCGCTACGCTGAGATTTTCGACTTTGATCGCGAATCGCATCGTCTGGTTCTCGCCGAGCCCGTCGGAGAGCCCCATCCGCCCACCACCACCCCGGTGCAGTTGTGAAGCGTCCGCAACGAATCGTTTTTCGGCCGCTGGTACGCATCTGGTCGGTGCTGCCGCGTCCCGGCGCGGCGAGCCTGCCCGACCTCATCATGTTTTCGGGTGGGCTGGCGCTGTTCTATGGCATCGTGGAAGTCGGCCGCAATTGGCTCGGCCCTTTTCATCCTCAGATTGAGATCAGCCGCAGCCTCAGTGACCTTCCGATCTATGCCGGATATTCGCTGCTGCGCATCGCGTTGGCCTATGGGTTGAGCCTGCTTTTCGCCGTCACCTACGGATACATCGCCGCCTACCGTCCGCGCGCTGAACGCTTCATGATCCCGCTGCTCGACGTTCTGCAATCCATCCCGGTATTGAGCTTCCTTCCTGGCGTGATGCTGGCCATGGCCGCGCTTTTTCCGGGACGTCAACTGGGCGTCGAGTTGGGCGCGGTCCTGCTTATTTTTACAGGACAGGTCTGGAACATGGCCTTCAGCTTTTACGCATCGCTGAAAAGTATTCCGCGCGAGATGCGGGAAGCGGCCACGATCTACCGTTTCAACTGGTGGCAGCGCTTCCTTCAGATCGAGCT
>Ga0074044_10003243_pt1 | contig 13925 bp, 13 predicted proteins | sample BogForMeECP23OM1_FD_94443 | JGI IMG/M metagenome (GOLD analysis project Ga0074044, IMG submission 94443) | Bog forest soil microbial communities from Calvert Island, British Columbia, Canada - Bog Forest MetaG ECP23OM1 | ecosystem: Environmental > Terrestrial > Soil > Wetlands ... | reverse complement strand
TTCTCGACGCGGGTAGACATTTTGCATCCCCCAAATTTTGGCTGTTTGAGGCAGAAGGGGAGTTTTTCAACACCCACAGGCGGCAGCACTCAGAGCCTCACTTCCGTGACCAGCGGCCTTTCCTGACACTTGACACCTGAGACCTTTTTTTGCGACTCCTACTCCCCGCCAGCCATCTAGCTATCCATGACCGACCTCCGTTACCCCATCGGCAAGTTTTCCTACTCCGGCCCACTCAACGCTGAAGAGAAGAAACAGTGTCTCAAGAACATCGAGCAAACTCCCGCTCGCCTGCGCGAAGCCGTCCGCGGGCTCTCCGACACTCAGCTCGATACTCCCTACCGCGACGGCGGCTGGACCGTCCGCCAGGTTGTCCACCACGTTCCCGACAGCCACATGAATGCCTATATCCGCTTCAAGCTCGCGCTGACCGAAGAAGATCCCACCATCAAGCCCTACATGGAAGACCGCTGGGCCCAACTGCCTGACTCGCGCCAGCCCATCGAGAACTCGCTCGCCATGCTTGATTCCCTGCACCGCCGCTGGATGATCCTCCTGCAAAGTCTCAGCGACGCCGACTGGAAGCGCACCTTCCGCCACCCGGAGCTTGGCCCGATGACGCTCGAAAAAACGCTCGCCCTCTACTCCTGGCACGGACGCCACCACGTGGCGCACGTCACAAGTCTCCGCGAAAAGATGAAATGGTAGAGAACTCTGAGCTCTGAGCTTCGAGCAAACCTACAATCCGCTAACTACGGACGAGTTAACGAACCGTGCCCGTCGACAAGATCGCTCGTAGCTCATAGCTCAAAGCTGCTTACGACATTCCCGCCTTCCACGCCAAATAACTCATCGCCTCGCGCGTCACCGCCCAAAAGCGATCCCAAAGCGAATGCGGCCGCGATTCCGATCGAGGCGCCACCTCGACCTCAACTCCCTCGCGCTCCAGCAACGCCCGGATGCGAAACACGTGATAAGCGTCGCTCACCGCGATGCAGCGGTGCATTCCATTGACGCGCATGATGTTGCCCACCCGTTCTGCCGACTGCGCCGTATCCGATCCCTGGGTCTCGGCAATCAGCGACTTCTCAGGCACGCCGCGCCGCAACAGGTAATCCCGCCCAACTCCACCCTCGCTGAACTCCGGATCCTGCCCTGCTCCTCCGGTCGTAATCACCATCGAAGCCATCCCTTCCTCGAACAACTCGTAGCCATGATCGAGACGCGCCTTGTACACCGGCGAAGGATGCCCGGCGTACTGCGCGGCTCCGAAAATCACAATCACGTCTGCCTTGCGCGCCGGTGACTCGCCCGCCGCAGCCACAATGCGCGACCCAGTCACTCCCAAAAACAACAAGAGCGCTCCCGCGAACGCCAGCAGGACCAGCGGAACAGGCCGCGACCATAATGATTTGTCTTGATTGGATGGATGGAACTCAGCCATCTCAGGCCCCTCTTAGGAGAGGGCTTCCACGATATCCGAAGCGGCAATCGCGCCTTCGCGCAAGATCTGCCAGCTTCCGTCCTCTTTGAAGTACACGATTGTGGAAGCCGCACTGCGCGGAGACTTCCCTCCATCCACAATCAGCGAAATGCGATCCTGCAACTGTTCCCTCACCTGCTCGGCCGTAGTACATTCGACAGCTCCGCTCAGGTTCGCCGAGGTCGCGGTAATCGGAATCTTCAACGTCCGCACCACGGCCAGCGGAATTTCGGCTGCCGGCACACGCAGCGCAACGTTTCCTGTATTGGCAGTAACCTTCAACGGCAAATGCGATGCTGCGGGCACGATCATGGTCAGCGGACCCGGCCAGAAACGCCGCGCCAGCAACTTAAAATCATCGGGCAGCGGACGGGCAAATTCCTCCGCCTGGTCGACGTGTTCAATCAACAAAGAAAGCGGCTTATGCCGCAGCCGCGACTTGATTTCATAGACGCGCTCGACCGCCCGCAGGTTGAACGGATCGGCCGCCAAACCATAGAACGTGTCCGTTGGCATGCCCAGGACCTGGCCCGCCTGAATCTGTTCGGCTGCATACTTCACCAGCTTAGCTTCCGGTGTTTCGGCATGAATTTTTAGGATTTCCGCGCGCACACGATCCCTCTCTAGTTGTCGGCGTAAACACTGAAATGTACCATACATCGGGCTTCCACCGAAGCCTGGACCCAGTACTCGTATTATCCTGATCTTGACCCGGCAGCTGACCATGAAGCAAGACACGAAGGCCGCACGACCTAACGCCCAGACCGCCCGTCTGCGCGCGGTCGGCAGCCACAATGCACGTCTGAAGGAGCTGCGCCTCGCTTTCCGCAGAGCGGAACGGACGGCGCGAGGCGAATGCGCCATCGAGGGCGTCAAACTGCTCGAAGAAGCCTTGCGCCATGGCCTTCATCTCGAGACTGTGTTCTTTAGCGAGTCAGCGCGGCCGCTCGCCGAAAAGCTCCTCGACCAGATCGGCGCGCGCACAGAGACGCTGGTCCTGTCCACTGCGCTCTTTAACTCGATTGTGCCCAGCGAGACGCCCCAGGGCATCGCTGCCCTGCTTAAACTGCGGACGTTCTCGGCTGCCCAACTGCTGGACCGCGCGAATCAGGGACCGTTGGTAGTCGCCGCCGGATTGCAGGATCCGGGGAATCTGGGCACGATTTTGCGCTCGGCGGAAGCGTTTGGCGCCGCCGGAGTGTTTCTTACCGAAGGCACGGTCAGCCCTTACAACTCCAAAGTGCTGCGCGGATCGGCGGGGTCGATCTTCCGTCTGCCATTTCTTCAGATTTCGTCGGCCGAACTGATTCCGCTTCTCCGCGAGCACGGCGTGCGCCTGCTAGCAACGAGTTCGCACAAGGGAACGCCGCTCACCGAAGCCAACTGGCGCTTGCCGCTCGCCATCTTCATCGGCAACGAAGGCGCTGGCTTGCCGCGTGAAATCGTGCATCAGATGGATGAAACGCTGGTCATCCCGCAAGCCGCGCCCGTAGAGTCGCTCAACGCCGGAGTCGCGGCAAGCATTGTGTTGTACGAAGCGGCAAGGGCAGGTCAGAGGTGAGAGGTCAGATTGCAGAGGTACCCACCTGATGTGGGAGTCGTTGCATGGGTCGAAAAGCCTTCACCTCTGCAATCTGACCTCTGACCTCTAACCTTTTATGAGTCTCTTCGCCCCCATCCCGAACGACGATCTCTCTTCCGCCGGCGCGCGTCCCCTTGCCGACCGCATGCGCCCCCGCACGCTTGAAGAATTCGTCGGGCAGGAGCACCTCGTCGGTCCCGGTAAGCCGCTGCGCGTGCAGATTGAGCGCGACGATCCCGGCTCCATGATCTTCTGGGGACCTCCTGGCACCGGCAAAACCACGCTCGCAAAAATTATCGCTGGCCTCACCAAGGCTGAGTTCATCGAGTTCTCCGCCGTGCTCGCCGGCATCAAGGAAATCAAGCAGGTGATGGCCGATGCCGAGCGCGCCCGCCAGTACGGCACGCGCACCATCGTATTCGTCGACGAAATTCACCGCTTCAACAAAGCCCAGCAGGATGCTTTCCTCCCGCACGTAGAAAAGGGCAGCATCCGCCTGATCGGCGCCACCACCGAAAACCCCTCCTTCGAAATCAACGGCGCGCTGCTTTCCCGCTGCCGCGTTTACGTCCTCCACCAACTTACCGAAGACCAGATCGTACAACTTCTCCGCCGTGCGCTTGCCGACAAAGAGCGCGGTCTCGGCCAGCTTCATCTTCAAGCTCCCGATGATGCTCTCCGCAAAATTGCCTCCTATTCGAGTGGCGATGCCCGCAGTGCCTATAACGCGCTCGAAGTGGCAGCATCGCTCGCCATCGGAGCACGCGATATCGAACCCTCCGCCCCGTCCGTAGAGACGCGGCTTGCCGCGTCTCCCTCTGGCACAATCACCGATGAAATCGTCCACGAGGCCCTGCAAAAGCGCGTCCTCCTCTACGACAAAGCCGGCGAAGAGCACTACAACCTCATTTCCGCCTTGCATAAATCCGTCCGCAACAGCGACCCCGACGCCGCCCTCTACTGGCTCGCCCGCATGCTCGAAGCCGGAGAAGATCCCCTCTACATCGCCCGCCGCGTCGTACGCATGTCAATCGAAGACATCGGCCTCGCCGAACCGAACGCTCTAGCGCTCTGCATGGCCGCCCGCGATGCCGTCGATTTCATCGGCATGCCCGAAGGAAATCTCGCTCTGGCGCAGGCCGTCGTCTATCTCTGCGCGGCGCCGAAATCAAACGCGCTCTACACGGCCTACGGAGCCGTGCAACAGGATATCGAGCAAACCGCCGCCGATCCCGTTCCGCTCCACCTGCGCAACGCCCCGACCAGCCTCATGAAAGGCCTCGGCTATGGCAAGGGTTACCAGTACGCTCACGATGTGGAAGAAAAAGTTGCCGACATGCAGTGCCTTCCCGATAGCCTGCGCGGCCGTGTCTACTATCATCCGACCAACGAGGGCGTGGAAAAACGGATTCGCGAGCGGCTGGAGGAGATTAAGCGCCTTAAGCATCCGCCTTCCAGTCGAACAAAAAGAGAATCGTCAACCTGATTCCGGCAATCTGACCATATGAAGATCACAAGTAACGTCCCCTGCTCAGGAGGCTCGCGTCATGGCCACGGTTCCCCGTTCGGAAATCGGCTTGTCCAGTCAGTTTCCTGTCGAAACCCCTGTCACGTTGAGAATCTCCGAGCTGGTGCGCCTGCAGAAGTCAGCGCAACGCATCACTTCGACCCTCAACCTCGACGAGATCGTCGAGCGCGTCGTGCAAGAAGTTTCCCACTCTCTCGACGCGGTCGAAATCAATCTTTATCTCCGCGAGCCTGAGCAAAACGAGTTTGTGCTCGCCGGAGTTTGCGGCTGCACGATGTACTGCCGTGGTCATCGCCTGAAGGAAGGCGCTGGAATGGTGGGACACGTCGCGGCTACACGCAAGGTGCACTATGCCCCCGACGTGCGGCTCGATCCGTATTACGTTGCTTGCGAGCCTGCGACACGCTCCGAGGTCGCCATTCCACTCGAGGTTGACAACGAACTGGTCGGCGTTTTCAGCGCCTCGCATCGGGAGGTCGACGCCTTCTGCCCCGCGCAGCTGCGCCTTCTCCAGGGACTGTGCTCGCACGTAGCCGTCGCGGTGCAGAACGCCCGTCGTTTTCACGACGAACACAAACGGCGCGAGCAGATGACCCGCGAAGCCGAAGAGGCGCGAGTCATTCAGCAGGCGCTTCTTCCCCGCAACTCGCCACTCATTCCCGGTTTCTGCGTCTCCGGCCTTTCGGTTCCCGTCGGCGCAGTCGGCGGTGACTGGTACGACTTTATTCCACTTCCCGGCGGGCGCTGGGGGCTAGTGCTGGCCGATGTCTCCGGCAAAGGAATGGCCGCTGCGCTGTTGATGTCCGCCACGCGCGGCATGTTGCGCTCGCTCGCGTCCAACGCATCCGGCCCTGGCGAAGTGCTCACGCGGTTGAATAAATTGTTGCTCGAGGACTTCCCTGACGGCCGCTTTGTCACCATGGTCTACGCCGAACTCGACCCGCAACGGCGCACACTGCGGCTGGCCAACGCCGGTCATTTGCCTCCGCTGCTCGTCGATGCGGCTGAGCCTCTCGCCCATCGCTGGATTGAAACCGAGCACGGCCTCCCGCTTGGCGTTTCCGCGTCGAAGTTTTCGGAAACTGAAATCGAACTGGGTCCGGACTCGCGCGTCGCTTTCTACTCCGACGGCATCACCGAAGCCGAACTGGAGTCGGGAGAGGAATACGGGGCGAAGCGACTGCTGGCCCATGTACAATCGCCAAACTTTTCTCCAGAGAGCCTGATTTCCGACGTCAGGAACTTTGCGAATGGAGCAGGACTGCGGGACGACGCGACGGTGATTCTGGTCGATGCGCGTTGCGAGTGAAGTTTAAGGTAGGACTTCTATTCCTGATTGGATACGCGAGGCCACATCTACCCAAACTGCGCCCAGTACTCCTTCAAAATGTGCAGGTCCATCACCGATACTTACTCCGATGAGGTCAAGTTATTTTCCAAGAGTCGTTCTGTGTTTACTAGTTGGTACCGGATACGCTGTCGATGCGGTCTTTTGGAATCAACGGCTTAGCGGATGATTTTGGCAAAGTCTTTGGGGAATAAGGACTTATCCTTAGAAGCTGGAGGCGAAATTTTGTCAAGAGGGAGAAACCGACTAAATCCTCCTAAGTAAGTGCAGCGACGTAAGATATATTTGCTTCTAACTTGGCGGCTGGACAGTTCGAAAATGAGATAATAAGTATATAGGGTGAAGAAAGAGACCAACGCGGCCTGCGGGCCGCGTTTTTTGTTTCTGGTTCCCCGGTTGGAGGGTGCAATGAACGGCAATCAGGCAGACATTCGCCGGTGCCAGCATATCAAGTCCAGCGGCACGCAGTGCGGCTCGCCGGCGCTGCGCAAGGAGACACTCTGTTTCTACCATCGCGAATCGCGCCCGGAGCGGGTGGAAGTCAGAGGGGAAAACGGCAAGGCATGCGGGCAAGTGCTGGTTCCGGTGTTCGAGGACGCGGGGTCGATCCAGACGATGGTGCGGCAGGTGGTGATGCTCGTGCTAGAGGGGAAAGTCGACAACAAGAAGGCGAGCACAGTGCTCTACGCGCTGCAGATCGCGTCGTCGAACCTGAAGCGGATGGAGGCGGAGAAGCCGCGGCCGGCGCAGGTTGTGGTGGATACGGAGAAAGTCGCCGAGACACCGCTGGGGATGACGCCGTGGTCGAAAAAAGAGGGAGGACACGAGATCGAGGACATCGCACCCGGCTTGCAGGGCGAGCTGGCGATAAGACTGAAGAGCGACGTGATGTGGGCCCGCGAGCGCTACCAAATGGCGCGGAACAACGAACGCGATCTGGCGAAAGAACTCAATGTCCGTCTTGACGGAGCCGAACCGCTGACGCTGGAGAGAGCGAGGCATGTTATGGCGGTGATTGCATCCAGGCTGGAGGAAGGTTAGTGAGTGGCAGTCCGCTGGAAGTTCCATTGATGGGCACAGGGGTAAATGAGAAGTAAGGAACAAATTCAGGTCAGGGGTGAGAGGTCAGATTGCAGAGGTGGTCAGTGTAGTCGGACTGAAGAATTTGTAGGGAACACAGAGCACGGAATTCTCGCCCCGGTCTCGGGCGGCTTTTCTTTTGCGTCATTACGCAAACCTTGCGCGATGATCTTTCAGAATGCAGCGGTCCATCACCACGAACATTCCCGCTTGACGCGCCTTTTCCGCGGCGCGTTCGTTGATCACATCTTCCTGTAGCCAAATCGCCGGAATCTTCAACTGGATGGCCTGGTCTACGATTTCGTCCACAAACTCCGATCGGCGGAAGACATCGACGAGGCCGATCCGCTTCGCCAGTTCGCCTGGCACGTCGATAAGCGACGCATAGGACTTCTCTCCCAAGGCTTCTTCGATCTGCGGATTCACCGGAACGATCTTGTAGCCTTGCGCCTGCATGTAAGCTGACACGCCGTGGCTTGGCCGCATGGGATTATCCGACAGGCCGACGACGGCAATCGTCTTCACGCGCGTTAACAGTTCGCGGATCGGATCGGAACCTTGCATTGACTCGTCCGTCATACGGTACGACAAGCCCTCAGGGCAATTGCTTGCTAGCTCGACCGATCAAATGAGTGCTGGCGCACTCAATACTAACCACCGGCTACTAACCACTGACCACTGGTTAATGCCCCTTCTTCTCCATCTTCTGCTTGAACATACGCAGCGCCAGCTTGCGAATCGTCTCCGGTACTTCTTTATTCCCCGATAAGTTTTTCAGGTCGTGCACCAGCAAATTCTTCATCAATCCGAGCGAGAGGTCGAGGGGCGTTCGCGGATTGTAGACCAGATTGCGCATGATGTTGTAATTCTTGGCAAACCGCCGCTTCAGCGGAATCTGCCGCAACACCGCTTCGAGCACGTTCTTCTGCAGCGCGAACCCTTCCACCTCGCCATCGCTGACCTTCGGTGACTCAAGCACCGCCAGCGCCACCAGTTTGGTGCCGTCGCGGATCAGAATGGACCGCTCTTCCTTGCCACCACGAACCGCAAGCGTAATCCGGCCCCTGACGTCGAGCTTGGCAATCTTCTGCAACGTGCTGTCGCGCTTTTCCACGTGGCCCGCCCCAGCTTGCTGCTTGGCATGCGCCGCCGCAATTGCTGCGGCCGTCCCCGGAGTAGCTCTCGCCTCCGTGCCGCCGGTGCCCGCGGCGGGTATCGCAGTCATGGCTGGTGCCGCCGCCGCGGTAGCCCCCGCTGGCTCCATACCCGACTCGTCATGAATCCCCCCGATGGGATGAAATGGTTTGTCTTTTTCCGTTTCCAGTTCCGCAGCATTCTCCTTCATGAAGCTGACCAGCGCTTCTTCTGCGGCGGCGTCCGGCGTTCCTGTTTCAGCGCTCGTCACGGCTGCTGCACTCGCCGTGACCGCAGCCAGTTTGTTTTCAACTTCGGCAAGTTCATCCGGAAGCAGGCTGGCATTCGATTGCAGGGCCATCAACAGAACCTGCGAATTCAACACCCGCGGGCTCTTCAGCAGCGCCTCGACCATGGGGCGAGTTCCCCGGCTTGCCACTTCACTCAGGGCCTCTACGGTTACCGACGGGTTTTCGGCCAGCGCCGGCAGCAGTACCGTTCTCAGGTTTTCAAGCGCAGCGAAATAGCCAAGAACCTCGTAACTGGTCGCCGGATCGGAAGCCGCAGCCAGGCTGGCCTTCTCGTCCCATCCCGCCAGCGTAAGCCGCGCTTGTTGTCCAAGCCCCTTGTGATGAAGCGCAAGGTAAACCAGAATTTCGATCGTCTCTCCGGACGGCACCGAAAGCGATCCGCGCGCCGCCGCCTGCATCAGGTTTGCCGGCACCTTGGACTCGCGGATCAAATCAAGCATTCGTGGCATGATTCATCTCCCAACCTTGCGACGTGAGGAAGCGGCCGAGTGTTGAGACGGCGCGGCGCCTGCCCTGCGCGGAGTCGAAGGGCCGCGTCGATGACGGGGCTGAGCTCTGCCACCACATAAGCACTCCAGTTCCCGCACTGCGAGTTCAAGTTCGCGCGTGATGCGGTTCGGCTTTCTTGCATACTCATCGCTCAGTGCGCGATAGTACCAGAGCGTCCCTTCCTTCTTGCCACTAAAGCGGCCCCAGATCGCCTCGCCATCTTTACGGTAGTCCGTCAAAATCGTGCGCACGTTGTGCAGTTTGTCCGACGCCGAAACCAGCCGTGTCTGGTCGTTGGCATGCTTCACTTCCTCGAGATAGCCTTTCTTTCGCTCCACCCACTCCGGTTTCGGCTCGACGAAAGTATCGGTGCAGCCTTCGACAATCCTCGCGACCCGCGGCCCGAATTGCCGGCGAATCTCGCGCAGGCGCGGCATTCCGCCGCAATCCTCCACCACATCGTGCAGCAGCGCCGCAATCGCCATGTCCTCGTCGCCGCCCGCCTCCAGCACCAGCGACGCCACCGCCATCAGGTGCGAAAGATAAGGCACCGCCGTCGCCTTGCGCGTCTGCCCCTCGTGTTTTGTCGCCGCATAGCGGAATGCACGCTGAAGGCGCGGCCCAAGCGGCGGAGGCTTGGCGCCTGCTCGCTTGCCGCGTTCTGCTTTGAGCCTCGCTCGCTTCATTGTTTTTTCTCGCCACGCCGCATGCGCAGATATGCGCGCATGAACGGCGTCAGATCCCCGTCAATCACGCGGTCCACGTCACCCACCTCAAACTTGGTGCGATGGTCCTTGATCAACCGGTAAGGCTGCAGCACATACGATCGAATCTGCGACCCGAAATCGATATCCAGCTTCGAATCCTCGATCTTCTTCGTGACTTCCCGCTTCTTCTCCAACTCGAACTCGTAAATTTTCGAGCGCAGCATGCTCATCGCCTTGTCTTTGTTTTTGTGCTGCGAGCGCTCATTCTGGCAACTCGCCACCAGGCCGGTGGGGATATGCGTAATGCGCACGGCCGAATCGGTTGTGTTGACGTGTTGCCCGCCCTTGCCGCTCGAACGATAGGTATCGATACGAATGTCGTCTGGCTTGATATTGACTTCAATGCTGTCGTCAATCTCCGGTGAAACAAACACGCTGGCAAAGGAAGTGTGCCGCCGTTTGGCCTGATCGAACGGCGAAATGCGCACCAGGCGATGCACGCCGATTTCGCTGGTCAGTAATCCAAAAGCGTAGTCGCCATTGACTGCGAACGTGGCCGACTTGACGCCGGCTTCTTCGCCCGGTTGGTAGTCGTACATTTCCGTCTTGAATCCCTGGCGCTCAGCCCAGCGCAGGTACATGCGCAGCAGCATGTCGGCCCAGTCCTGCGACTCGGTCCCGCCCGCCCCCGGATGAATCGTCACAATGGCATTGAGCGCGTCGTTCTCACCCGAAAGCAGCGTTTCGGTCTCGACGCGGTCGACTAGTTCACGCAGCGCATCGAGTTCGCGTTGCAGGTCGGCGGTAATGTCTTCGCCTTCTTTTCCAAGATCGAAGTACGCGGCGATGTCGTCGGTTCGGCGCGCCAGGTCGCCTTCCAGCGACAAGACGACTTCCAGTCGCTTGCGCTCGCGCATGACCTGTTGAGATTTTGCTTGGTTCGACCACAGGCTCGGATCCGCCGCCTGCTTTTCGATTTCGGCTAATTGCTGGCGCAGCTTACCGGCGTCAAAGATACTCCCGCAGGTCGTGCACCTTGGTCTTCAGAGAGGAGTATTGCTGTTCGAGTTCATCTAACATTCTTATCGCTCACTCCGGGAAACAGAAAGCGCGCCACCAGCGCGCCCACAGAAATTATCGCACAGAGAAGTGCGAACCAATCCCCGTGCCGCGTGTAGAACGTGGTACCCGATACCAGCGCATACGGAGCGGCCAGCGCGGTTCGTTCTTTGCGCGGAACTTCGGCTGCGACTCTTCCCCACGGATCAATCGACGCCGTCAGGCCCGTATTGGTCGCGCTCAGTATCCAGCGATCATTCTCGATGGCGCGCATTCTCGTCTGCTCCAGGTGTTGCTTCCACGCCCCGCTATCGCCGTACCAGCCGTCATTCGAGATGTTTACCAGGGCTTGTGCACCGTCTCGCGCAAAGCGCCGCACTTCGTCGGGAAAGATCGACTCGTAGCAAATGAAAGTTCCCAGCCGCGCTCCGCCCGCATCGAGTGGCGCGCGCGACCTTCCGTGCTGAAACTCGCCCACTTCTTTCGTCAACCCTCCGGCAAAGCCGAATACCTGTGGGAACGGCAGGTATTCGCCGAAAGGCACGAGATGAACTTTGTCGTAACGAGCGGTCCAGTCGCCTTGCGGACTCACCAGTTCAGCCGAATTGAATATCTGAGAACGTCCGCTACCGCCGGCGGGAGGTGCAATGCCGATAGCGCCCGCAATCACCCAACTGCCGGATTGCCGGGCTACCGCACTGACCGGATCGCGAAACCGGGAATCATTTGTGAAAAATGGCGACGGCGACTCCGGCCAAACGATGGGTTCGTAGTGCCCAGGTTTTTCCGGGCCCGCACTCATCTTCGCCAAATCCCGCAGCGTGCTCTGAAAGTAGTCGGCGGTCCAATCCGCCACGATCGGAATATTGGGCTGCACGAGAAGCGCTACCCGGTCCGCGGACGATGGAGGAGGATGCATCGTCCATTGGCCCGCCTGCAACGCCACTGCCGCCCCGAGCGCGGCAATCAGCAGCCGCTTACGACGTTGCTTCTCCACGAGGACTGCCGCGGCAAAGACGCTGTTCACAAGCACAATTTCAAATGACAGCCCATATACGCCCGTGAACGTGGCAATCCGAGTCAGCGCGATATTCGAAGTCTGCGCGTAGCCCAGCAACTCCCAGGGAAACGCCGTAATGCGCGTCCGCGCCAACTCCACCGCAACCCACAGAAATGGAGCTGCGACCAAAGGCCGCCGCAACGACGACCCGCGAGGCGCAGCCACCAGCGCCACCAGCACTCCGAACAGCCCGTGATACAACCCGATGTAAAGGCAAAACAGCAGGAGGACGAATGTCGCAGCCGGAACCGGCAACCCGCCGTAGCGGTTCATTGTGTCGAAGACCCAATAACACGTTCCCCCCGACCACAGCACCCCGCACAGGTAGGCCAACAGGAACCCTTGCCACGGCGACGCCGGCACCAGCTTCGCCGGTGCATCCAGTAGCAGCGCACCCGCGGGGCGCGCCCGCAGGAGCGCGATCACCAGTGGCGTTACCGCAATCCACGACAACCAATACAAATCCGCCAGCGGAAAAATAACGACTTGCAGCACCGCCGACAGCACAACCAGAACCCACGCGCTCGAATGGATGCGTCGCACGTCGCAAGCATAGCAAAGTTGGCGCACTATCTGGCCATCGCCCGATTTTCGGCCTGTTCTACTTTCCCAGTATCGAATACTATGTCTTGTTCATGGATTTCATTATCACGATTGCAGCGCGCCTTCTGGAGGGGATGTTTGTCGTCGGCCTCCTCGGCTCGCTTGGCGTTCTCCTCGTCAGCTTCGTCGAGGACGCTGAGACCCTGTTCGATTTGGAGGACAAGGGCCACTCCTGAGCGGCCCCACTCCCTGCATGTCTTCGATCTCCCCGCCGGCAGCTCCAGGTAACAACCGGGTTCGAATCGTTGTGGCCACGTCGGTCATGCTGACGTTCATCTCTTACTGGCGCGCCGCCGCCATCGTGCTCAACGACCTGGCCTCGTCGGCCTTTTATGCCTGCGGCATCGCCGAGCAAGCCGTCGGTAAGTCCGCTCCGTGGTTCATTGTCGGCGTCATGCTGTTTTCCTTCACGGTGCGCGCCGTCTACGTCGAAAGCTGCTCGATGTTCGTGCGCGGCGGCGTCTACAGGGTCGTGAAGGAAGCCCTGGGCGGCACACTCGCCAAGCTCAGCGTCTCGGCCCTGATGTTTGACTACGTCCTGACCGGCCCCATTTCCGGCGTGTCGGCTGGACAGTACATCGTCGGCTTGCTCAACGAGGTCATGGTTACCGCCGACGCGCACGGCTGGATTCCGCGTGCGGTGCACAACATCTTCCACGGCACGCCGCAGCTCAACGTCAATTGGACCTCGGTCGTCTTCGCCTTGGCCGTCACGATTTATTACTGGTGGGAAAACATCAAGGGCATCCACGAGTCGAGCGAAAAGGCGCTGTGGGTCATGCAGATCACCACTGTCATGGTCGTGATGCTGCTAGGCTGGTCGGGATTTACCTTGCTCAAGAACGGGTTCCAGCACGTTCCACTGCCTTCGCCCGGCAACCTCCACTTCACCAGCGAATCGCTTGGGTTTCTGCATCATCGCTTCCCTGGGCAGAGCCTGCCGCAGATGTTCGGCGTTTTGGGCATTCTGATCGCGTTCGGCCACTCCGTTCTGGCCATGAGCGGCGAAGAGTCGCTGGCCCAGGTCAATCGCGAACTGGCTCATCCCAAACTCAAGAACCTGAAACGCACCGCCATCGTCATCGCACTTTACAGCTTCATCTTCACCGGACTCACGGCGCTGCTGGCCGTGATGCTCATTCCCGACTCAGTTCGGGTCCCGGTCTACAAGGACAATCTGATCGCCGGGTTGGCCATGTACATGTACGGCCCTGAGATCGTGCGGCTGATCTTCCGCGGCTTCGTCGTGGTGGTCGGATTCCTCATCCTCTCCGGCGCCGTCAACACCGCCATCATCGGCTCCAACGGCGTGCTCAATCGCGTCTCCGAAGATGGCGTGCTCGCCGACTGGTTCCGGCTTCCGCACCGCAAGTACGGCACCAGCTTTCGGATCATCAATCTGATCGTCGGCCTGCAGTTGTTCACCATCATCGCCAGCCGCGGCGACGTCTACGCTCTCGGCGAAGCTTACGCATTCGGCGTGATCTGGAGTTTCGCCTTCAAAGGCCTGGCCATGCTTGTGCTGCGCTTTAAGTACAAGG
>Ga0074044_10003241_pt1 | contig 13929 bp, 8 predicted proteins | sample BogForMeECP23OM1_FD_94443 | JGI IMG/M metagenome (GOLD analysis project Ga0074044, IMG submission 94443) | Bog forest soil microbial communities from Calvert Island, British Columbia, Canada - Bog Forest MetaG ECP23OM1 | ecosystem: Environmental > Terrestrial > Soil > Wetlands ... | reverse complement strand
TTACGTTTGCCCAGCTCCCTGGCAATAATGGCGTCGATATCGGCGTAGTCCACAACGATGAATCGCGTAGCGCGCCAGCGGATCGTACTTCCTGGCAGGAACTTCAGCGTAGTTGCCATGGACTCTTCTTTGCACCTGACGGTGGCAAGACGCTTCCATCATAGCGAAAGCTCTGCCATTCGCAAATAGCGCCCGGTCATTCGCGAATAATTTCCGGTCTTACACCGGCCTTTGGCCGCCGGGGGTGGCGGCCAAAGGCCGGCACCAGCGAAAGCAGAAAACCACCCAGAAAGACACAAAAACCCCGGGCCGATTTGCCCCAAAACGATCGGGAAAAGTAAGTGTCGCCAGAAAAGGAATTATATTTGTCGCTGGCCAGGCTTCGGTGCCATAATGATTTGGTTGCAAAATATGGCGTTCCCATGTGGCTGTTCCTCGGCATCCAGCCCCTGATTAGAAGTCGAAAGCACCTGGACGTAGGGCTACGGTTTAGGGCGTCAGTGGCAGAAGAGCGGATGGTGCTGCTGCCGGTATGCCTGCGAATGAGATGAATGTTGACGACACCTCGGCTGGGCGTAGTTTGCGCGTTTTCCTTTGCCATGCCTCAGGGGACAAGCCAGCAGTTCGGGAGCTGTACAGACGATTATCTATCCCTGGGGTAGATCCCTGGCTCGATGAAGAGAATTTACTTGCCGGTCAGGATTGGGAGAGGGAAATCAAGAATGCCGTCCGAAACAGCGATGCTGTGATCGTCTGCCTTTCCCGTCAGTCGGTCACAAAGGAAGGGTATGTTCGGAAGGAGATTCAAGAAGCCCTCGAAGTGACGAAGGAGAAAACGGCGGGTACCATATTCCTCATTCCTCTGAAACTCGAGGAATGTGACGTTCCTGAAGAATTGCGTGCGAAACAGTGGGTGAATTACTTCGAGGAACACGGCTACGAAAGACTGATGCGTGCACTTACGGAGAGGGCTAACAAACTGGGGCTCAAGTTCACGCCGCCGTCTAGCACAACACGTTACCAAGCGGCAGTCCCGCCAAAGCTAGACTTGGTGCTGGATAATGCCCCTTACTCCCCCAGCGAGAAGAGAACTGTACGTGCCGCTCCTGCACTTAAGCCGGCACCGCTGGGAGTCGTCGTTAGGCAGCCGCTGCCCGAGAATATAGCGAGGCTAACTGAATTCAGCTATAACTTGGCCTGGACATGGGAGCCCACTATCAAAGAAGCCTTCCGGATGCTGGACCCGGATTTGTGGAGGCAGTACGGCCATAACCCAGTCGCTTTGCTGCACCGAATCTCTCGGGAGCGCCTTGAACAAGCCTCTCGAAGTCGCCGCTATGTAGAAGCTTATACTACCGCATGCAGAGCGCTTGATGCGCAAGCTTTGCAGACGCCGGAAACCGCTGTGCAACCCGTGGCACTGTTCTGTCTGGAGTTCGGTCTAACCGAATGTCTTCCGTTCTACTCTGGAGGACTTGGCGTCTTCTCAGGCGACCAATTAAAAGCGGCTAGCGATAGCGGAGCGCCCATGGTGGGTGTGGGCCTGTTGTACCGGCGGTACTTTCGGCAGCGGCTGAATCCCGACGGATGGCAGCAATCGCAATACCCGGTCATCGACTTCGAAGAGCTTCCTGTCGTGCCGTCGCGCGACGCCTCGGGCCGGATTCTGAAACTTCAGATACCGCTCGCCGATGGCCCTTTGTCGTATCAAGTCTGGCAGACGACCGTCGGCAGGACCCCACTGTATCTGCTCGACTCCAACATCCCGGAGAATTCACCCAACCATCGCGACTCGACGGATGCCCTCTATGGGGGAAACACTATCAGACGGATCAGACAGGAGATGCTCCTCGGTGTTGGCGGTGTGCGCGCACTCAGTGCGGTCGGAATCGAGCCGGCGGTCGTCCATCTCAACGAGGCTTTCGCTGCCTTTGCGGCTATCGAAAGGATTCACACCTATCGGAAGAAATATGATCTGTCTTTCCAAGAGGCGCTTGAAGTTGTTCGTGCGACTACCGTATATACGACACATACACCTGTCCCGGCAGGAGTTGACACGTTCGATCGCGGCTTGGTCCAGCTTGAGTTGGCCAACTATCTCGCGGAAACATCGGTGGACTTCGACCAAGTATTCAAGCTTGGACAAGAATCCGATTCGAGCGATGCAAGACTTTCGATGTTGGCTTTTGCGATGCGAACATCAGCCCACCGAAATGCAATCAGTCGGCTGCATCAATTGACTTGCCGGGGTATGTGGAACCGCTATTGGCCAGGCTTGGCAGCAGACGACATACCGATCACCTACATCACGAATGGAGTGCACGTGATGAGCTGGCTCAACAGCGATCTGGCGAGGCTCTACGACGAGTATCTTGAGCCCGACTGGCGGGATCACTCTGATAGTTTTGCAACGTGGTCGCGCATTGATAGCATACCCGCTGACGAGTTGATCGAGGTGCGCGACCGCGCCCGTCGCCGGCTAGTTGAGTTCATTCGCACACGGCACGGTGGGACGCCTGAAGGAGGGCAAGGATCTCTGGGTACTTTCAGAGCGCCGCAGGAATTGCTCGATTCAAAGTGTCTCACGATCGGCTTCGCCCGTAGGTTTGCTACTTACAAAAGGTCTCAGCTTCTGTTTTACGACGTTGATCGGTTACGCCAAATACTGAGCAACGAGGCGATGCCCGTACAGCTCGTTGTTGCAGGGAAAGCACACCCGATGGATGAGCCCGGCAAGGATCTTATACGCGAGATTATTAAGCTATCCAAATCGGCGCAGTTTCGCAATCGGATCGCATTCATGAACTGCGCGGAATAGACCCCGTTGTCATGCTTCATCGCACCGGTTAAAACAGGCCAACTCTCTTGCGTTAGCAACGCAGCTGTAAGTGCGCCAGCTTCAGAGTTCCGTGGGTTTAAACGCAATGCATTTGCAAGGTAGGCTAATGCTTGATTGTCGTTTTCTACCGCCTGCGAATTGCGAGCGAGAGAGACGTTCGCTTGACTGGCCGCTTCCCTAGCTTTTCGCTCGGCTATGGCTGCAGAAACCCACTGCCAAATCGCGAATGCAGCCACCAAAGCGAATACGAAAGAAAGGAGGCTGACCAGCCGTAAGCGCAATGTCTCTTGTCGAATCCCTCGGAAGCTCTTCTTTAGATTTTCCAGAACTTCTGAGGATGGTTCCCCGTCTGCATCTGGAAGCCGTTCCGGAATGTAAAGCCGGTCCTTTAGCAGTTTCCGAATCTCTAGCGCGTCATCTGTTTTCTTGAACGTCTCATTGATATCAATCAGGATCGGTACTCGGTCAGCCTCGAGACTTCTATGCACTTCCTTAACCACCCACTCGGATTTTAACGCCTTCTCGCGGCCGACTACGATAAGGAACTTACTCATTCTCACACGCCGCTTCGTGGCCGTCTGCAGATCCGTCCCCGCTACATAAACCCGGTTGTCGAGAAAGGTTCTGTACCCAGACGTTTCCAAACGGTCCGCGAGCTTTGTGGGATAGTTCGCACCGTCACTATGCGAATAAGAAATGAAGTAATCATACCCGAAAACCAGATCGATCAATGTCCTCAATTGGTCGATTAATATGCGGAACCAGTGCACCGGACCCAATCGTCGCTCCTGGATACTGCCTTCGGAGGCGCTGTGATTATGCGTTCCATTCGGAATAGATTCTCGGGCATGCATTTCTATCGCCGCAGTTTGGCCGGAGACTTGTGGAAGGTACGTCCTCGCTCGACCGGACGAAATGTGCGACACGTCCCTAAAGCCTTGCGTCAGAAATCATCCCGGTAGTTTCTGGCAAACTTTTATTACCATAATCGAAAGACACGGCAGATCCACAAATAGCCCAGCAGATTCGTGAGTGACAAAGATGATTGTCAAATAGCAGAATATCTGGCGTGACACTTTGCACGGTATTTGGCGTACCTCCCTGAGCGTGGAAAGGCGCTGTCAGATGTCCATCCATCGACCATTTGACGCGTCATGGCCTAAAGCCCGTATCGCGGCGTCGCAATGTTCTTCATTCTAGACGAACGGAAGTACACTTCTACTTCTGCTGCTAAATTGGCTGCCAGGAATATTCCGAGTTGAGTAACTTCCGCGCTCCTGAATTCATCAGCTCCGGAACCGACACGATCGACAACTCGGTATATTCCGGAATCGGAATATCGGAAAATAAAGCGCGATAAGGGCTCTATTGTCCTCGTGAACGATGAGCGTAGTGCCACGCTATCAGGCAAACCGAATGCCCGGAAAGGAAGGGGTAGTCAGCACCCGGATTTGCGGTGAAACGAGCTGTAATCAAATCCTGGCGCGAACCAAAATGCAAAAATAGGCCATTAACACCTATTTTGGTGTGACTGCATCAAATATGGCTAGATAGAAGGCTAACTAAGGCCGCGCTTGCTAATCTTGAGCAGAAGGCAACTCGCACTGAAGGCTCCCCAACATGTGCTGGATACAGTCTACCCAAAGGTATTTAGCCCAGCTTCCTTACATGACGCCTGAACCGATGTTGGCGGGTCAGCGCAGCCAGGCCCTCCCGCAGCCGATCTACATCCAATTGCCGGCACCTACAACGCCGGTTCCCTATCTTCTAAGAGAAATCGACATCTATGCCAAATAGTTCGCAGCTTGCGCGTACGACAATCCCCTCGAAGTGCAAAACATAACCTCCTTTCTGTGCTAGAGCAGGGGACCCACGTGGAACTCGTACTGGGAGGTACGCGCGTATTAAGTCCGTCCGACAGTTAGACCCTCGTTTTTCAGCGGCACCATCTATCTGATTGTAGTGAAAAACACTGCCGACAGAGAATCGGATAATAAGCCACTAACCGTTTAAGCTGGATTCCTGCTCGGGCTCTTTATAGGAAAACCTGACTAACACCAACCAGTTATTTGAGCGTAATTCTAATTGCAACAGATCCCTCTCTGTAAGCATTAAGCATCAGCGGCACCGCGAGAGCATCTGACACAAGGCAGCGAAATCGTTCTGCACAATATCCTCGAACCCGTGCGGGACCAGAACGTCGTTTAAGTAGGCGAGCATATCGCCGACGTCGTTGTGCCATCGCTTCATCGCCTTGTAGAGCCTGAGGTCCTCTTCTCCAAGATGCGTACAGTCCTGCTCCATCGCCTTGAATTCCGTTTCCCAGTGCTTGGCGTAGGTGACACGATCGCGCCAAGCGCCGATTCGCGCGTCGGCGAGTGCTAGCGGGATGATGCGGCGCAAAAAGTCCTCCTTTTCTCCAAGCGATTTCTGATAAATGCCATACAGCTCGGTCATGCAGAAAGGTGAGTGCAGGTATTTGGCACTCAAGACCACGATGACCAAATTGGACTGGCCCAGCTTCTTCATGAAGTCGGAAATCCGGTCGCCGTATTTGATCGTGGTCTCGTCGCGAACCACTTGCCAATGCTCCTTTTCTAGTGTCTGGCACAGCCGTTCGACCACTTCCTGGCGCTGGCGGTCTTCCTCCGAGGCGATGGATGAGGTATCTCCCCAGGCGTAGGAAACGAAGACTTTGGGCGGCTCCGTTTTTGTAATTTTTGAGGACCTGTCGGGTCGTTGGCCGTAGTGGGCGCTCTCGATGACGGCAGCGGCTAGGTGGTCGTGCTGGATTTCGTAGGTTTCGTGTCCGACCGATCGGACGAGGCGTTCATTAATCAGCACCGGAAGCATTTCGGCTAGCACGGCGCGGCTCAGGCCCGTTTCGCGAACGAGATCGTTGAGCGATTGCACCACCTTTGCTCCGCCGGACCCGCTCAGGCTCTCCAGCACAGCAGCACACCGCAGCCACTCTCCACCGCGGGCTTTTAGCCTCCCTAGTGTTTGCTCCAAGTATTTGCCGATGAGGCCGGACACGCCGCCCAAGCTGGCGATGAAGTCGGCCGTGATACGCCCCTCAGGATTCTGCTCGGCCTGCTTCAGGAAAATCTGAAGGTAAACCGGAAAGATCTCGCCGGAGTAGTTCAGCTTTTGGCTTTCCAGCGTAAGCTGCCGCGCAATTTCCGGGACGCTCGTTTCCAGCGGCCAGCCTTGCTCGCGAGCCGTTTGGTTGATAATGTTCTCGGCCACACTGCGGCCCAGGCCTTCCAACGCTAGGTAAGGAAGCCCCTCCGGTCTGCCACTGATCTCCTGCCAGAGCCGGCCCAGCCGCGCATCGGCATCGGTGCGATAGACCACCACTGCACGGAGGGAAGGTTGTGCTTCCTTCTGTTTCCATAATTCTTGTAGAAACTGACGCATGGCGTTCACAGCATCCGGGGCAGCCGGCGGCGAGACGATGTCCTCAAACTGATCTAGGAAAAGCACGAGCCGATTGATACCATCGTTCGAAAGAAGGGGAGTAACCTCGGCACGAAACTTCGCCGAATCAAACGGTGTGGTGAATGTCCCTGGACGGGTGAGCAACTCCGCCGTCAGCTGGGGAAGAATGTGTTGGTCTGGGTCTTCAAACGGACGAATCACACAGGCCCGCCAGTCGAATTCCCGTATTTTCGGGAGCAATCCCGCACGGATAAGGGACGATTTTCCAACACCGCTTGGTCCGACCAAGCGGATGATTGGATTGGAAAGAAGCATCGCAAGGATGAGGTCCGCATCATCGCTTCTTCCCATGAAATGACCGGCGTCGCATTCATCGTACCAATCAAGCCCTCTAATGTCCTGACGGGGAGCCGGTGGGATATCCGGCTTGAGCGTGAGCTGCGCGGTTGCCACCACAATGGGTTTGTCCGCGGCTAGGCGGTCGTGCTGGATTTCGTAGGTTTCGTGTCCCACCGGACGGACGAGGCGTTCGGTAATTAGCACCGGAAGCATTTCAGCCAGCACAGCGCGGCTCACGCCCGTCTCGCGAACGAGATCGTTGAACGATTGCACAACCTTCGCCCCGGTGGACCGGCTGAGGCTTTCCAGCACAACACCGCACTGCTGCCACTCTCCGCCGCGGGCCTTCAGCCTCCCCAAAGTTTGCTCCAAGTATTTGCCAATCAGACCGGACATGCCGCCTAAGCTGGTGATGAACTCTGTGGTGATACGTCCCTCAGTGTCCTGCTCGGCCTGTTTGAGGAAGATTTGGAGATAAACCGGAAAGACCTCGTCGGAGCAGTCCAACTTTTGGCTTTCCAGCGTAAGCTGCCGCACAATGTCTGCGACGCTAGTCTCGAGTCGCCAGCTCTGCTCCCGAGCCGTGTGATTGATAATCGTCTCTGTCACACTGCGGCTCAGGCCTTGCAGCGCGAAATAAGGAAGCCCCTCTGATTTGCCACTGATCTCCTGCCAGAGCCGCCCGAGACGTGCATCGGCATCGATGCGATAGACTACAACCGCTCGCAGGTACGGCTTTGTTTCCTTCTGTTCCCAAAGTTCGCCTAGAAACTCCCGCATGACGTCCACAGCGGTTGGGTTAGCTACTGGCGCAATAATGTCCTCAAACTGATCCAGGAAAAGCACGAGCCGGTTGATACCGTTGCTCGAAAGAAGCGGAGCGATGTCTGCACGGAACTTCGCTGGATCAAGCGGCGTGGGGAATGTGCCCGGGCCCGTGAGCAGCTGGGCCGTTAATTGGAGAGGAATGCGTCGGGCGGGGTCTTCAAACGGACGAACCACACAGGCCCGCCAGCCAAGCTCACGGACTTTCGGGAGCAATCCCGCGCGGATGAGGGACGACTTTCCGACACCACTTGGGCCTACCATCCGGATAACTGGCTTGGAAAGCAGCATCGCAAAGATGCGGTCTGCATCATCGCTTCTTCCAAGGAAATGGCCGGCGTCGCATTCATCATACCAGTCGAGCCCTCGGATATCCTGACGGGGAGCGGGTGGGGTATCCGGCTTGAGCGTGACGTGCAGAGCTGGCGCCAGAATGGGCTTGTCCGGCGCCAAAACAGAATCGGTTTGGGCCGGAAAGGAAGCCTTCCCGGGTAGCGCGAAAAGAGGCTTAACCGTTTCTTGGACCACTGTAAGTAACTCCGTGCCCTGTTTCGTAAAGAGGATGCGCTGTTGCCCTGTTAGGAATGCGTAAAGGCGCTCGTAGCCCGATTGAGAATCAACCATGAAGCAATCGCTGCCCTTCAAAACAGTAGGAATAAAACGCCAATCTTCGGGCGAGAACACTACCGGGAGGAACTTAGTCGTGTTCCGCTTCTGACGGTAAAGCAGGACGTAGATTATATTTGCCTCCCAGCACACTCCCTGTCCTTCTTCTTCCGCGACCTCTTGGCGAACCTGTTTCAAATATAACTCTGTGCAAATCAGAAGTACGTGATCCGCCTCTAATATTTTGTCCTCCATCCAAATTTCCCAGGGGACTTTCTCCTCTTCGTCGCCTCGATTCTGGTCGAAGAACACGTTAAGCCCGTCCTGTATCAGTGATGCCGCCAAACCAGCAACGCGTTCTGCATGCGTCGGATCGGCCGGGTCGTGGCTATAGCTGATGAAGACGCTGGACATATGGGATCCTCAGGTGCCGTGTTTCTAAGCGTCCGGAGCTTAGCAGTCGGCAATGATACTTCGGTTGATTACCTCATTGGCGACTTTAGGAAACCACGAAGGCAAGCGATGGTTTGTGTGCAAACGTAACTTCCATCTTATCAGATGATTAAATGCATTTATACACTTTAAAAGCTTAGCAAATCTGAGCCGTTTCTAGACCGAAATCTTCTCAATTTCATCAAGTGTTAGCTGGTCGTCAGTCCGATCGTATAACTTGGTCGTGCGTGGCGACTCATGCGCCGCGATTTTCTGAGCCGTTTCGAGTGTTCCATTGTTTTCCAAGTAAACAGTGATCCCGGTCGCCCGAAACGAATGGCAGCACACCGGAGCAAAGACACCGGCATCAACCGCTCGCCGCCGGATCATTCGGTAAGCTTCGGAACGCGACATGGCTCGTCCGGTAGGCTCTTTCTTGCGGAAGGTTTGAAAGAGCGGCTTGTTTGGCTCAAAACCCGCTTTCTCCAGATACTCGGCCACGTAATCCTGGGCCTTGTGATGCACCGGCACCTCGTGATGTTTGCCGCCCTTTTCAAGCAATCGGAACCAGCGCCGGCGTCCATTTTCGTAAAAGTCCGACACCTTCATCCCGAGGACGGCCGAAACCCGCGCAAAGGAAAAAAGCATGACGCCGATCAGGGCCCGGTCGCGCAAACCCTGCAGGGAATCTAGAGGAATCGAATCCAGGAGCGTCCGGGCATCCTCAACGCTCAAGACCGGCGTTTTGCCGCGTTTGACGACATGGGTCGGGCCCTTGACCGGTGCGGCCGGATTGACTGGAACGATCTGGCTGATGACCAGGTAATCAAAGAGCATCTTAATAGCGGCCAGGTGCTGCTTGATCGTTTGCGGCGAACCCGGATGCTGCTCGATGTAGGCCGCAACGTGCATCGGCGTGATGAGTCGAATGTCGTCAAGGTGCTGCTCCGACCACGCCAAAAATTGAGCGCAGGCCCGTGCGTAAGCTTCGCGGGTAGTAAGGTTCCGGATCCTGGCCGCAAAAAACTCGAGGAACTTGGTGGCGGCGTTTTCGCCCGCATTGGCCAGGATCGCCGGCACGGTGTGGGCGTGGCGGAGGGTCAATGCGTTCATTCTGGCGTCAAAAGAATGCCCAATTGCGGCGTGCTGATGGGTTCAAGAATGTTCATTTCCCAAGTCCCCTACTGATGTATCATAAAGCGACGTTATGTTACAATCTGTGGACGGGCAGGGGAGAGCGAAAATTGTGATCTTGCGAATTATTTGGCCGAACTTTTTGCGAGCTATTTTGGCATATCGGTGCCACTTCTTGTCCGACCGATCACCGAGCTTTCAGGCGCCACTTTGATCGATTCTTTTATTACCAGCTCCAGTCGGGTTGGGAATTATTTGGCGTGCTTATGGCCCCCGGACTTCCACTTCCCGCGCCAAATCCTCTTTTCCCTGCTTGCGCAGGAACTGGGCCGCGCGTTGGCGGAGTTTCGCATCGTTCGGGAGCCGATCGAGCGAATACCGCCGCAAAAAATCCGCGCTGATGGGGTCTTGCTCGAAGCCAGCTAGCGCCAGATGGACCAGCGGGTGCCACGGGTCGAGATCATAGGCGTGCCGGGCCTCAGCTGAGTCCATGTCGGGTTGAATGATCAAGTCAGCCGCCTGCGCCTGCGTCGTTATGCCGTAAGGATCGACCGGCCGCTCTTGCGGCGGCAAGAGCCGCCAGCGCAGCAGCCGGGCGTAATCGGTATCCTCGTTCATATGCGCACGTAGCCGGGCTTCGAGTTTGAGTAGCTCGTCTCCGGAAAGAGTCTCGATCTGGCCATCCGGGGCGATTCGATTGCCTCCGAGCCAAACGAGAAAGTCACCGTACCAATCCGGCGGAGGGACATCGGCCGGCAATACCGGCCAGAGCCCTGAGGGGGTGAGTACGCGGCGGTCGTCTGGGCTGAAGGCCGCGCTAGAAACGTAGCGGGTGGGGCCTTGGAAAGAGGCTAAGAGCTTGCCGCTGTCAGCCTCCCAGAACCGCGCGCTACCGTCATTTGAGACGGTGAGCACGCGGCGACCGTCTGGGCCAAAGACCGCGAGCAAAACCGGGCCGGTGTGGCCTTGGAAAGTTGCTAAGAGCTTGCCGCTGCCAGCCTCCCAGAGCCGCGCGCTATTGTCCGTCGAAGCGGTGAGCACGCGGCGGCCGTTTGGGCTAAAGACCGCGCTTCTAACACCGCCGGTGTCGCCTTGAAAAGTTGCCAAGAGCTTGCCGCTGTCAGCCTCCCAGAGCCGCGCGCTATTGGTCTTGTCCGATCTAGAGGTTGAGACGGTGAGCACGCGGCGGCCGTCCGGGCTAAAGACCGCGCTTATAAAACCGCCGCTGAAGTGGCATTGAAAAGTTGCCAAGGGTTTGCCGCTGTCAGCCTCCCAGAGCCGCGCGCTATTGTCCGTGGAAGCGGTGAGCACGCGGCGGCCGTCCGGGCTAAAGACCGCGCTTATAACACCGCTCAAGTGGCCTTGAAAAGTTGCCAAGGGCTTGCCGCTCTCAGCCTCCCAAAGCCGTGCGGTCTCGTCCCACGAGGCCGTGAGCACGCGGCGGCCGTCCGGGCTAAAGACCACGCTCTGAACCGGGCTGGTGTGGCCTTGGAAAGTAACCAGGAGCTTGCCGCTGTCAGCCTCCCAGAGCCGCGCAGTATTGTCCCCCGGGGCGGTGAGCACGCGGCGGCCGTCCGGGCTAAAGACCGCGCTTGTGGTGCGGCCTTGAAAAGTTGCCAAGGACTTGCCGCTATCAGCCTCCCACAGCCGCGCGCTATCGGGATACGAAAGGGTGAGCACACGGCGGCCGTCTGGGCTGAAGACCACGCTCCTAATAGCCGCGCCGAAAGTAGCCAAGAGGTTACTGCCGTCAGCCTCCCAGAGCCATGCGGTGTTGTCATCTGAGGCGGTGAATACGCGGCGGCCGTCTGGGCTGAAGACCGCGCTCCGGCCTTTGAAAGTGGCCAGGAGCTTGCCGTTCTCAACTTCCCAGAGCCGCGCGGTATTGTCCCCCGAGGCGGTGAGCACGCGCTGGCCGTCCGGGCTAAAGACCGCGCTCTCAACCGGGCCGGTGTGGCCTTTGAAAGTGGCCAGGAACTTGCCGCTGTCGGCCTCCCAGAGTCCTGCGGTATTGTCCCCTGAGGCGGTGAGTACGCGGCGGCCGTCTGGGCTAAAGACCGCGCGACAAGCCGCGTTGGTGTGGCCTCCGAAAGTGGCCAGGAGCTTGCCGCTGTCAGCCTCCCAGGGCCGCGCGGTATTGTCCGATGAGGCGGTGAGCACGCGGCGGCCGTCCGGGCTAAAGACCGCGCTCTGAACCGGGCCGGTGTGGCCTTTGAAAGTGGCCAACAGCTTGCCGCTATCAGCCTCCCAGAGCCGTGCGGTACCGTCCCTTGAGGCGGTGAGCACCCGGCGGCCGTCTGGGCTAAAGACCGCGCTCCAAACTACGTCGCTATGGCCTTGGAAAGTGGCCAACAGCTTGCCGCTATCAGCCTCCCAGAGCCGTGCGGTCGTGTCGTACGAGGCGGTGAGCACCCGGCGGCCGTCTGGGCTAAAGACCGCGCTCCGAACCGGGCCGGTGTGGCCTTTGAAAGTGGCCAGGAGCTTGCCGCTGTTGGCCTCCCAGAGTCCCGCGGTATTGTCCCATGAGCGGGTGAGTACGCGGCGGCCGTCTGGGTTAAAGACCGCGCTACTGCCCGTAGGGTAAAAGCCTTCGAGAGTTGCCAGGAGCTTGCCGCTGTCAGCCTCCCAGAGCCGCGCGGTATTGTCCGATGAGGCGGTGAGTACGCGCCGGCCGTCTGGGCTAAAGACCTCGATGGAAAGCTCGCCGGTGTAGCCTTGGAAAGTTGCCAGAAGTTTGCCGTTGTCAGCCTCCCAGAGCCGCGCGATATTGTCATCCGACGCGGTGAACACGCGCCGGCCGTCTGGGCTAAATACCGCAGTGTGTCCTTGAAAAGTCGCCATTGAGCGCGCAATCGGCGGCGAGAGCACGTCAGATAATGCGATTCCCGCGGGGAGTGAGGATTCTGGCACGTAGCGGCTGGCCCGGGCCAGGTACGCCAGTGCTTCGCCATCCTCCCGCCGCCCAAACTTTTCCTGGGCCACGAGCCGATCCGACCGCGCCGCCTCCTCAAGTAGCCTTTCCTCCGCTTGCCGGGCCTGCACTTCGCCCCACCACCGCCAACCTGCGAAGATCGTCGCTAGGAACAAGACCGTAATTCCGGCCCACAGAAACCTCCTGGTCCGTCGTTGTTCACGGACATCTTCACCATAAATCTCGTCTAGACTTCGCCCACGTATCGCAGCTGAGAGCTTTGCCAAGGCAGTTGCAAACCCAGGATGTTTGCGGGAGAGATCCACTTCCTTTCTGGCCCAGCGCAGATCGCAGTAAAGCGGCTCATCGCCTTTGAACACTCCAGTGAGCACGGGTGGCAGGCAAGTGGTGTGTTCCCAATCAAAGTCCTTTCTCGCCTTGTTCCACACAAGCTCTCCGCCCGTCCAGACTATGAGTAAGTTTTCAGCGCGCCCCATCCCCAACCAGTAAGCGACCTCCTTCTGCACCCATTCTGATTGCGCCGACAGAGGATCAGCCATGAGTATAAAAACCCGCGAGTCTTGTAGCGCCTTTTCGACGTCCGGCCAGAGTCTCGGCGTCATCGCCAACGTTGTCTCGTCCCTGAACACACGGATTGCGCGCAGCTTAAAAAAAGGCTTCGCGAACCGGTGCAAACCTAGTTGAAGTGCCGTCGCAAGTGTTCCGTCGGCGGCGTGCGAATAAGAAATAAAGGCGTCAAACACGGGATCTTTTCTTCCTACTCAAGTCAGCGGACTCAAGCAATGCTCCGGCCCCAAGCCCGCTTCGATGGCTGGTTGCAAGAGATCGCCCGGAATCAGGTGCCATTTATCCAGCCAAGCCTGGATACCTTCCTTCGCGAGTCGGAGAGCCAACTCCTCAACGGCCGGTTTATCGGTACTGCTATGAGAAAGAAAGACGTGGAAAGGCATTGAGGCGTAGCTCTTCCGGCAACCCTTTCTAATCCGAGAAAGCCGCAAGTATTGTAGACTTTCGTAACGCGCAAGTCACTCATTTGCAGCCTTCTTATTGGTACCCGATCGGGTGATGTCGATGCCGTGGCTGCTTCAGGGATTCAAACTGTTCTTCTCGTATAAGGCCGGAGTACTGAGGAAGAAACATTCTGCGCATACCTACTGTGTTCGGACAGCGATAATCATGTTGCGAAAACGGTCGAGACTGTGTGAAAACTCTTCGTCATAACAGTCGAAAAGTCTGTTCATTATTCGGACGATCGAATAGTGTCGCCTGTGCATCACATTCAAGGTTGCGATCGTAACCAGACGTTGCTGCTACCGAACTCGGTCGATGATTACATTGGTCCTGACAACCCGATACGCTTCGTCGACGCTTTTGTCGGCCA
>Ga0074044_10003240_pt1 | contig 13935 bp, 13 predicted proteins | sample BogForMeECP23OM1_FD_94443 | JGI IMG/M metagenome (GOLD analysis project Ga0074044, IMG submission 94443) | Bog forest soil microbial communities from Calvert Island, British Columbia, Canada - Bog Forest MetaG ECP23OM1 | ecosystem: Environmental > Terrestrial > Soil > Wetlands ... | reverse complement strand
TGCTGAGCACATTTCCATGGAAGCTCGCCGTGTGTTTGCTGCCCACATCAAGAGCATCAGCGTCAACAGGGACCAGCACTGTCACGGGAAGAACAAGGACGCACTGACATTGACCCCGATCTGGCGCCTCAGCATCAGCCTCAACGACGAGCCCCAACGCCTGCTCGTGCTTCCCAATCTCGATCCCGACGTGGCTGACAAGATGATTATTCTCAAGGTCCGGCTCTGCCCGATCCCCATGCCCACCGATACGCCAGGTCAGAGGCAGGCATTTTGGCAGCGTCTGAGGAGTGAATTGCCTCCCTTTGTCCATTATCTCCAGCATTGGGAAATACCGGCTGACCTGCGAAGCCCCAGGTTCGGTATCTCGCACTTCCATCATCCCGAGATTGCCACCATGCTATTCCGGGCGTCTCCTGAAAACCGGCTGCTGGAAATCATCGACCTCGCCCTCTTTGGTGGTCATCTGGCTGTTCCTGGTGGCCGTGTTGATGAGCCTGTTGAGGAGGGGACAGCAAGGGAGATTCAGGACCGTCTCTTCACTGGGCGCATGGCATTCGAGGCCAAGGCGCTGTTGAAGTATGCCAATAGCTGTGGAACTTACCTGGGCAAGCTTCAGGCATCCCCAGAGACCCACCACCGCATCACCTCCAGGACGGTTAGAGGGGAAACGGTTTGGACGATTCAACCGCCACCAGTGACCGTTCCAGATGAGCCTGTTCCAATGGACGAGGACGGAGCTGATAATCTGCCCCGTCCACCCATTATGCCGGCACTGGTTGGCTGAGTTGGCTGAGATACCCCTGGCTGTGAGGTTGTCCGTGCACTTCGTGTTTGGACGGCCTCAGAGCCTTGGGGAGATGGAGGAGGGGAGGGTAGGGTGGAGTGGTGGAGCAGTTTCCCAACATCAAACGCATGAAACCGGCTCATCCTCACCTCATCTTCCGGAAGTCAGTAAGGAGAGGGGGGGGTGATCTCGTTCAGGGTGGAGTGGTGGAGCAGTTTCCCAACATCAAACGTATATAAACCGATCATTTCCTTGGCAGCCGGGCATCAGAGCGCCATGGGGTGTGTGTTTTGTCTCTCAGGGTGGAGTGGTGGGGCATTTCCTGAACTTGATTGTATAAAAACAAACAACATCACATGGTACCCCCCCCCAGCCACCAGCAAATGTGCCATTTATATACGATCAATGTTGGAAAAGTGCCCCACCACTCCACCCTGACTGCCCGGATTCCCGACCGCCAGCAAATGTGGCGTTTATATACAATCAATGTTCGGAAACTGCTCCACCTCTCCACCCTCGACCTGGCTGGCACGTCGATGGCCTTGGAATCGCCCGTCCCCAGCCAGTAAGCGCCAAGCAGACTGTCCTGCACCCGCGCCAATCTGCCGCTCTGCCCTCTCAGGCCAGGCGCCAGTGGTTGTGGTAGGGGCGGCTTAGCAGTTTGCTGGCTTCGTTATCGCCAACGATAACTTCCTTTTCCGTGTCCCATTTGATCCGGCGGCCGACCCGCAGACCGTTGTCCTTCCTCTCGCCCAGGAGCATGGAGATCAGGCCGAGGTGGCCGGGGATGGCGGAATGGTGGGCGGTATCGGCCGGGGTGATGGTAGGTTTGCGGGACTTTACGCACTGAATGAAGTTGGCCATGTGATTGTCGGATTTGTAGAGCTTCACGGTGCAGCCCTCCGGCAGCTTCTGAAACCAGTCGAGATTCGAGGCATCGAACCCGCCGCGGTCCACCCAAACCCAGCCGTCCGTGCCCGTCCATTTGATGCCGCCCTTGAAATCGTCGTGTCCGCCGGCAATGACCATGGTGATGTCGTTGGGGTACTTCAGGTTGATGCGGTACTTGGTGCACGCGTTCCACACCGCATCTTCCGCTGGGAATTCTCCCGCACCTTGGATTTCAAAGGGACCGCCGACATCATCCATGTCAAGGCCCCAATGGGCAATGTCGCAGTGATGGCCGATCCAGTCCAGAAGTAGGCCGCCGCCGACGTTGTAGTTGTAGCGCCAGTTATGATGAACGCGGGCTTCGATATAGGGCTCCATCTTGGCCGGGCCGATCCAAAAATCATAGTCCAGCTCGGGAGGCGGTTGCGTGATACTTGTCTTGTCGCGGGTTCCCACGGCATCGATGTAGCCTCCGGGGAGGCCCACTTCGACGCGGGTAATCTTCCCAATCAAGCCGTTGCGGACGATTTCGGCAGCCCGGCGGAAGGCTGCAACGGAACGCTGCCACGAGCCGGTTTGCCAAATGCGGTCGTTCTCTTTGACCGCCCTGACGATGGCCTGTTGTTCCGCAATCGTCCGGGCCAGCGGCTTCTCGCCATAGATATCCTTCTTGTTCCGGGCCGCTTCGGTAGCGATCAAGGCGTGCCAGGAATCGGGCACCGCCAGGATCACCGCATCGATGTCCCTGCGGGCCATCAAGTCGCGGTAATCGTGATAGGGCCGGCAGTCCTTGTTGTTGTAGTGCCCGTTGATCTTATTGACGGCGTCGCGCAAATGGTTCGCATCCAGGTCGCACGCGGCGACGACCTGGCAATCCTTCAGTTTCAAGGCCTCCCCAGTATCGCCGGGGCCTTGCACGCCCCAACCGACCACCCCCAGGGTGATGCGTTCCGAAGCCGCTGCCCGGTCCTCGCGGCCCAGGGCGCTGGCGGCGACAATCGCAGGCGCGGTAAGCGCCAGGCCGGTTGCCGCAAGGAAATGCCGTCGGTTCATACGCCGGTTGGGAGAAAGCTCTTTCATAACGGCCCATTGAGCCACGACTCCTGTGGGGATATCCAGAAGAAAATGGACTTCAGAAAGCTGCCTGAGAGCTTCGCCCAACATAAGAAGCTTGCCCCCTGCCACCACCAGCAATTGGGTTTCCAGGGACAAGATTTGCCAAACTTGGTCCCCCGCCCCTACCAATTACCCTCGACTTGGCTGGCACCTCAAAGCGCCTGAAAATGCTCCATCGCTGGCCACATCACCAGCCATAAATGCCATAGCCAGACGGTATGGCCCATTCATCCACCAAGATTGCCTCAGCCGGTAATCCAACCAGCCGACCCAGAGCCAGACCAGGAACTGCCACGACCGCCGGCATGTTTCGCTGCTTGAGGCTCCAATATCCAAGGGGGGGGCGAGGTGAAGCCTGGACCGCCCCCTTTTCATATCCGTCAAGTCCAACCGTTCCTGCAAAAGCGAAGTGGCTCTCTGCGACTCTTCCAAACCAACCGTCACCTGGGAAAGCGGATTGCCCGTCGGAGCAGCCTTTGCCCTGGCCCAACCACTTTCGGGCTGACCCGCTGCACGGTCACACCAAGAACTTTGCGCCGGAGACGATTTGAGCGTGACCAAAGCGCCCTTCGTCGGCAATAGGCCAAGCGAAAAAGGGTAAAAAAAAGCCGTTGAATTCTTCGGGGTTTCCTGCTCCAATCCCCTCGGTGCTGTGAAAGATGAGGTTCATGGTCGGGGTCTGGGGCGTCCTGCCTGTTCTTCGGGGATGATCGCCTTGGTCTGTACCGATACGGCTGGATCGCGATGTCATTAGCAAAGGAAACAGAAGTCACCGCTTCCGCCCAGGGCAACTGGTTTACCACCGCCCATTGGAGCCTCGTTCTGAACGCTCAGGACACCTCTTCGCCGCTGGCCGCCGCCGCCCTGGAAAAGCTCTGCCGCACCTACTGGTATCCGCTCTACGTTTATGTGCGACGGCAAGGGGAGGACGAGGAATCGGCGAAGGATCTGACGCAGGGTTTTTTCGCCCGCCTCCTGGAAAAGCACTACCTGGCCCAGGTCCAGCGCGAGAAGGGGAAGTTCCGTTGTTTTCTGTTGGCCTCGCTCAAGCATTTCCTGGCGGACGAGCGGGACAAAGCCCGCGCGCAGAAGCGGGGCGGCGGCCAGAGGTTCGTGTCGCTGGACGACTCGACGGGCGAGGGGCGCTATCGCCTGGAGCCGGTGGAAACCATGGATGCGGAGAAGCTCTTCGAGCGCCGCTGGGCGTTGACGTTGCTGGACCAGGCCCGGACACGGCTCAAGGATGAGTATCTGGAGAACGGCAAATCCAGCTTGTACGACCGGTTGAAGGCCTTCGAGGCCGGGGACAGAAACGGCCCGCCTTACGCCGAGGTGGCCGCTGACCTGGGACTGACCGAAAGCGGGGTAAAATCAGCCGTCTTCCGCCTGCGCCAGCGCTATCGGGAACTGGTGCGGGAAGAGGTAGCCAACACGGTGGACAGCCCGGAGGCGGTTGACGGGGAGATCCGCTACCTGATTCGGGTGATCAGCGGATGAAGCCGGCCCTTTTTCCGCGCTACCTTTGCCTGGGTTTCCCTCTGTAATGGGTGACAAGACACTGGTCGTGACCTGAGCCCTCGATGCCAACCACACGACGATGTGCTGAGTGCGGGACGCCGCTGCCCGATGAGGTCCCCGAAGGCGCTTGCCCCGTTTGCGCCCTGCGGGGCGCGCTGGAGCTGCCCGACGTGCCCTCCAAGGCGCCGGTGACGGAGAAACCGGGCGACCGCATCGGGCGCTACAAACTGCTGGAGCAAATCGGCGAGGGCGGCTGCGGGGTGGTCTATGTGGCCGAGCAGGAAGAACCCGTTCGCCGCCGGGTAGCCCTGAAGATCATCAAGCTGGGGATGGATACCAAAGCGGTCGTAGCCCGTTTCGAGGCCGAGCGTCAAGCATTGGCCATGATGGATCATCCGAACATCGCCAAGGTGCTGGATGGCGGGGCGACCGAGACCGGCCGGCCCTTCTTCGTCATGGAACTGGTCAAGGGCGTTCGCATCACCGATTACTGCGACCGGAACATCCTTTCCACCGCCGAGCGGCTCGGTCTGTTCATCCAAGTTTGCCATGCGATCCAGCACGCGCATCAGAAAGGGATCATCCACCGGGACATCAAACCTTCGAATATCCTGGTGACGCTGCACGATGGGGTACCGGTGCCCAAGGTGATTGATTTCGGCATCGCCAAGGCCACCACTGACCAGCGCCTGACCGACAAAACCCTCTACACGGCTATCGAGCAGTTCGTCGGCACGCCCGCCTACATGAGCCCGGAGCAGGCGGAGTTGAGCGGGCTGGACGTGGATACGCGCAGCGACGTTTACTCACTGGGTGTGCTGCTTTATGAACTGCTGACCGGCAAGACGCCCTTCGACGCCAAACGGTTCGTGGAAGCGGGTCTGGACGAAATCCGCCGCATTATCCGCGAAGAAGACCCTCCCCGGCCTTCGACCCGCATCAGTACCCTGGATGCCGGTGAGCAGACCGCCATCGCCAAACGGTGCCATGCCGAGCTGCCAAAGCTGCTGGGCCTTGTCCACGGCGACCTCGATTGGATCGTGATGAAGACGTTGGAGAAGGACCGGACGCGGCGTTACGAGACGGCCAACGGCTTGGCCAGCGACATCGAGCGGCACCTCAACAACGAACCCGTTGTGGCCCGCCCGCCGAGCAATCTCTACCGGCTTCAGAAAATGGCGCGCCGCAACAAGCTGGCGTTCGCCGCCGCTGGTGCCGTCACTGCTGCGCTCGTCATTGGCTTGGGCGTGTCAACGTGGATGTTCTTTAACGAAAAGGAGGCCCGCCAACGCGCTGTCGCCGCGGAACAACAACAGGCGAGGTTGCGCGAGGAAGCGGAGGCCTCTCGCAAGGCTGAGGCCTTGTTACGCCAGGAAGCCGAAGCGGCTGAGAAAAAGCGCAGAGTCTTGCTTTCGGAATTTGCGGGAGAAGTCACCAGCGGCGCTGACCACACGGAACGCTCGGAACTCCAAAAGAACCTTGAGGATGCGCTCGCGAACGATCGCGAGCGCTGGCCGAATAATCCTGAGGAATGGGAAGGCAGCCTCCGGGGCTTAACAGAGGTATTGAAGAGCAAAGGCCAGTATGCCAAAGCCGAAGGGCTCCTCAGGGAGGAGCTAGCGGTCAAGCAGAAGCATTGGCCCGACGAAACTGAGAAATGGGCGGGCACCTTGGACGCCTTAGCATTAACGCTACAAGGCCAAGGCAAATATGCCGAAGCCGCGCAAATTACCCGCTTGAACGGCACCCGGGGTGAAGCGGCAGAGTTCCTCCGCGACATGTTAGAACTCGATGAGCAGACCTGGCCCAACGATCCCTCAAAGTGGGTTTCCACGCTCAACGACGTGGCAGTGCTGTTTCAAGAACAAGGCAAATACTCGAAAGTTAAAGAGCTATTCGGGCAGGCGCTCGCGCTCGCCGATGGAGTTCACGCTCACAACGCCGCACTGCTTTGCTCGCGTGGCTTTTTTCATGGCTGGCATGGCCGATGGAACGAGGCAGCCGCTGATTTGGCGCGAGCCCTCGAAGCCGAGCCTGCTAAACATTGGACCTGGTATCTGCTGGCTCCGGTTCTGGCGCAGAGCGAGGATTTGCCAGCATACCAAAAACATTGCCATGCGATGCTCGCGCGGTTTGGCCCTGCGGAGTCACCCATAATTGCTTTGCGGACTGCCGTTGTCTGTGCCTTCCGTCCAGTAACTGGGGATGACTTAGACAAGGCAAGCAAGCTCGCGGACAAAGCGGTGTCCATCAGTATGTTTGAGATGTGGTCCCCGGAATACGAGTCCTATCCTTGGGCGCCCTTCTTCTTATTAGGAAAGGGGTTGACTGAGTATCGTCAGGGGCAATTTGCCAGCGCGGTAGATTGGCTCCAACGTGCTTTGACCCAGGCTAAACAAGAGGCTTCCCTTAAAGGTGAACACACCTTTCCAGATTTGGATTTGGCAGTGCGCCAAGCTCAGACCCAATTTGTGCTGGGTATGGCGCTTTATGAGCTGAAGAAACCGGATGAGGCGCGCGACGCTTTGGCGGATGGCAAAAAAATCGCACAGGATACATTGCCTCAGCTCAATAGCGGTGATCTCACCGATCGATGGCCCGATGTTTTGATCGCCAACAGTCTGATGCGGGAGGCGATGCAACTGATTGAAAGCAGCGTTAGTACGGACAAGCAGAGCCGCTGACCGCTCGGTTGCTGCGGCTTACGGCTCGCTCATTGGAAAGTTGCCTTGGTTCCAACAGCGCAAGTTACTAACTGGACGCCCTCCGGACTCCGCAGTTACTCGCGAAAGAACCGACTGGAGACCGGACCGAACCGTGTCCATTCGTTTCCCATCAAAGGCCCAACCACATAAACAAAGTTGGAGGACGTGAGATAATACATCGTGGTCGTGGACCCGTCGGCCCGGATGCCCGCGACACCCTGTGGCATCTTGACTTCATACCGCGAGTTGCCCGAAAGACGCGTGACGATACCGATCATCCTGCCTGCGCGCAGATCCAACTCAACCTCATCCACCGTGTCAGAACCAGCGATTTCCGTCGTCAACCGTGTGACCTCCAGAACTGAATTCTCCAGGACACGCACAAGATTGGCTTTGGCCAGCTCAAGCCGGCTGGCGCCTTCAGCCACACCGGCAGTCGCGGAGGTCGTTGGGGAAGGTAATTTGCCTTCGGTTCCCAGAAGAATGTCAACTTTGGACTCCCCGGCCGTTTGGATCACCGTCCCCGGTTTGAGGACATCGCCAACAGTTGCCGTTGTCCAAGTCTGCTTGTCAGAGGAATAGCGGACGCCTCCTTCTATGCGCAGGATTCGCGCATTGACCTGCACTGGCCGAGCCATCGCCTGAGCCGCCATATTAATCATCCCCAAAGCAACGGCGCCGACGACCAATTCCTGAGTAAAGCGCGCTATCGCTCTCATGAGAAAACGGCCATTATCCAAGCCTTCGGATTTAAGATCCAGGCTGCCATACGGATGTGCCCCATCGCCTTCGACGCAGTACATGACCACGCTGAAGCCGGTGCCATCGGTGTTGATCTGGAAGACCGTGCCGAAACCGTTCGCGCCTCCAAACGTGGTAGTCCCATACAGGGTGTTACCCGATAAAATCAATCCGCCATACGGTGCAGATCCGTCGTCTCCATTGAATTCCTTGAGTACGGTAAAACCGCTGCCATCGGTGTTGACCGCGAACACTGTGCCATCGCTATTATTGGTGCCGCCGCCGGCCGTTGTGCCATAGAGCGTCCTACCGGACAGCACCAAACCGGCGTCCGGGTTGGCTCCATCGCTGCCGGTGAAATCTTTAAGCACTGTGTAGCCACTGCCGTCGGGATTGGCCTTGAACACCTGGCCCTGATTGGCGCTCCCACCTTGTTCTGTTGTGCCATACAACGTGCCATCCGGTCCTTGCACGAGCGGTGCGTGGGGATTAAGACCCATCACGTTCGTCCCGAAGCTGTGCAAGACCGCATAAGTTTGCGCTATGGCGGTGGCCGGCGTCAGGCAAAGCAGGAGCAGTAACAGCAGCAGTCTGTCCGCGCCTGCAGCCAGAAGCCACTGGAAGCCTTTCCACGAGTTATTGGTGAAGTTAGGTTCTGAATTCATAGAGGATTCCTTTCTCTCCCTTTCGTGCTGTAATTGCTGGGTGAGCCAATACCGGCGCTCCTTCGAGATTGCAGAAATCTCCTGGCGGGTTCGGGACAAATTCAACCTCGCCCCGGACTCGTCGATCCAACCGCCGCTGTTGGCTGACGATGTCATAACCCAAACATCCGCAGCTTTGAGGTCTGTAGCCTGCTGCGAATACGATCTCCGTGCAGACCAACCTAAACTACAAATTAGCACCAGGCAAACTGCTGTCAAATGAAACGTACATAAGTATGCTGTATGATTTCCACCCTATGCACTTATCCCCCTATCCTGCCTTCAAAGGAGAATTATCGATGAAATTGCACATGAAGTTGGGCGTTTAGACACCTCTCTCCCGTCCTGCCTCGATTCTTCTGCTGCTGGTATGATTTTAGGGTGACGATTTAGCCCTCCAGGCAGATCCCCACCCCGCCCTCACCCTTTTTGAAGGTGCTGAGGGCTTCTTCGTTTCAACCCCCAATCCCCAGATACTTATGTCCCCTCAAGCAGGATTCTTACTCCAAACCCAAGTTCTCCCCCGCCTCAAATCCGCCACCCCCAATGCAGTTTCCTTCATCGGTTCAGAGGATGCCCACGAATTAATCGCAGACGGCACCTTGATCGCAGCACAAATGATCCACAACGCAGAACAGGCAGGCAAAATGGTCGTCCGCAATCCTGGTGCTGGTCGTCGAGGTGCCAGGAAAGTCAGGACCATCAGCGCAGGAAACGTGGCCTACTACACGATCCAGAAGTTGAAGTGCGGCAGAAGGTCCACGGGTTCTTCTGTGGTCGATGTGTATGGCTCAGGAACGCAAGTCAACGGCACCACCAGATTAACTTCCCTGGATGAAGCTGCACCCGTGGCCAGTGTTGATGACGTTGGCGAACCTTTGGTGCTTCATGACGTTCTTTCTCGTGATGAAGAAGATCCCGCCACTAAAGCAGCCAGGAGCATCGATTGGCAGAGCTTCATGGCCTCATTGTCAGCAAGGGATCAAGCCATAATCAATTGCCTGGTCGAAGGTAAACCGTTGGCTTCACTAGCTCGCAGACGGCACTTGAACAACTCCACCATCCTCTATCACAAGGAACGTCTGGCTTTGAAGATCCAAAACTTCATGGGCAGCGACATCCTCATCCAGATTCGTCGCAAGCCAAACTGGAAGGACAGCCTCGATGCCACCAGGGAGAAGATGGCGTGCAGGGAAGAAAGGCGGCACTTTTAATCACCCCATTGCCCTCTGCTCCTGCTCCTGTGGCCTTTAACCGGGCTGCAGGAGTGGGTGTGGAGGGTGTCGGGGTACGGGTGTTGGCACTTCCGGTTTTTAGCTATGAGCAGGAGGACAACATCATATCCTGAAGGCTTTAATCTTCAACGCCCACTTTTTTTGCCATCAGATTCAGCGAGCATGGAACGAAAACGCCTTTAGTAGGCGCGATCCCAGCATCAGGTTCGGCTGACGTTTCGCCGCAAACCCCATACCAAACTAGCTGGTCCAGGCTCGTGCTCGCGTGCCGCATGATTTGTCGCGTACCCTATTTCCCTGCAATCGTAGGCAAAGCTGGCGGCGATTCTAATACGGGCAAACCGTTGACTTTCATGCTGTTCCGGCCCTGCAGGAAAACGATACGCTGGTAACCCAACCCTTTGAGGTCACTCACCCAGGCCAGCTTGGTGTTTTCCTCCTCTCCCGCGTAGGGATAATGAATCAGCACGACGACCGCCAACTCGTGCCGCGGCTGCTGCCTCGCCAGGTTAAGCAGATAGGCGCGGTCGCAAATGGAATAGTATGGCCCCTCCATCATCGGAGGCCTCAGGGCGTAGCTGGTTTGATCGCTATAATACCGCACAATGAAGTCCGCACTGTTCTCCTCGGTAAACGTCGGCCTCATTGCCACCGGGGACGGCGTGGAACAGGAGGTCAGCAGCAATAGCCCGGACAACAGGACAAGGGTCTTCGTGTATCTTATTTTCTTCATATACTTCATGCCTTTCATGGTTCTTTCGAGTGCGGGAGATCCTCAGTTCCAGCGCACAAGCCGATTCCGCCATTCCGCCCCCGCACTCATAATCCGCATCAGCCGGTTTGCTTTTGGCGCCGTGCCACCCTCAAGGGGAGGCCACACCGGCCTCCACCTGATACAGAGGAAAAGGCGGCGAGAGGTTGCAGGGAATTTTGCAGAAATGCATCCCAACCCCCAACCGCTGGCATGATCAGTTTCTTAAGGATAGCAGGTGGTCAGGCTGGTTCATTCGCAATCACCACAGAAAGAGGACCAAAATCGCGTTGGTTGGGTCTGGGCTTTGCCGGCCACGATCTTGATTCATCCCTCACTGGCCGGCCAATCATACAACAACCCACCACAACCAGCCTCGATGCCCGTGATTTCTATAATAACCGCCGCCAGATCTAGAAAACCCCCAGAAATGCCCCACAACCGACCGATCTCCTGTCCCGGTGCTTGAATTACCTCCTTGCCCAGAAAACACCTGCTGGGCCTATTTGTGATCGAAAGCCTGTACCGCCAGGAATCGCCTTTATCGTTAACGCTTCGCAACGGCCTCCAACGTTCTTCTAAAGGCTCTCCACCGCCAGACCTGCCACTCAAGCGGACAACCAGGGGCAGGGAATCCAGAAACATGAACCAAAACGTGAGAACCTGCTGGAATTCAACAACTTCCGCATGGTAAACGTGATTGAACTGGTCTCAAAGTCTCAGAAGTATCACAAGTATCAGAGGTTCCAAGGTTTCAAGTTCTCTTTGATTGTTCGCTTTGATGTTCCCGGATGATGTTGATTGTGTTCCGGTTCACGATAATCTGGGAGAAAATTATCGTGATAATTTGGGAGAATCCCTTCTAAGCGCGAGAATCTGTGTCGCCCTGGCCTCAATCTCCGCCTCTGTGCGCGGCCAGGATGCGGCGCACCGGCATCTGGGAGGTCGAGCAGGGCTTGCTTCAGGCTTTGGCAGGAGGGGCCAGCGCGTGCGCAACTCGTTACGATTTCGCCGTTTGAGATGCGACCGGCCTCGACGTCCAGACCGCTTCAAGATCGAGAGGGAGGCCCCTCCACTATGGCGAACGATCCTGGAACAGCCTGAAGTTGAGGAGTTTCTTCCAAGCTCTCGACGCATGTGGCTTCACGTCCACGACTTACCCGACTTCACGTTCGGATCAAAGCAATAGTGTCATGACGGAGCGTGAGGAGAACCCCCATCTTACTTCAGTGATTTCCTTGCAGCGGAACATTGATTGTTCACGTTGATGGTTTGGTTTGATGTTCACTTCTTGGGTTCATGTTGACATTGATCCCGGGGATTGATGTTCACATTGATCCAGGGATTGATGTTTGCATTGATCCCGACGTTGCATGTTCACATCGATCCCAAGGTTTCAGGGTATCATCTTCTCCAACATCCAAGGTCAGGCTGGTTCGAAGGTCACGACGGGAGAATGTGAAGGTCAACTGAGGGAAATGGAGATCTACGGCTGCAAGGGGGTCGTGTTCATGGAAGAAGCCAAAGAGCTGCTCCACGGAAAAGCCCTCGCCCAGACCACTGCCGTCGTCTAGATCATCCCTTCCTTGGAAATGTGAGCGTTGAGCCAAAGTGCGGCAGGTGGGGAGAGAGCAGGTTGACCACGGCCGCAACTGCCACCGAGGCCAGGAGGCAGCACACGATCGCCCCCGGGTAGTGGTACCAGCGAGGAGATCGAGCATCATTGTCTTGGCAGAAGCTATACGCGGGCAGAAATATCATCAGGCCATAGATAAAGATCCAGAAGGGCGCCATCAGGAGAGCTGGGCCCCCAATGAGCAATTCGGCGAGGACCCCATTTATCCCAAACAGGACAAACACGGAACTTGGACTGAAACGGTACCTGGATAGCAACCAGGCCCAAACCACGAACATGGGCGCAATGACAATCACGCTATGCCAGCAAACCACCTCCAGATAGTTGCGCGATGCCGTAATGAACGCTTGGGAACTGCCAAACGTCGGAGCCAGATTCGTCAAAGTCGTCGTCACCGCTTCCTCCAGCAAAGCAAGCGCCGTGGCAAACAACACAAACGTTACGCTCCGGCTGAGGGGTGATCTCCTGACCAGTTCGCGGGCAGAATTGCGGAGCAGGTACATCATTGTGCCGCCGATCACGTTCCAAACCAGTGCCAGTGTGGCGGTCATCAGCATAATGGCTCCCTCGAATGAAGGGTATCGTTTACGGCCCTCCGCTGCGATGCCCACTAACTCAAGCAGCATGAGCGGGATGAGCAGGCATATAATGAGCACGGCAGGAGAAGACCTCATGGAGGCGAAATGCCTGCGCAACTCCATACCCGCGAACTTGAATGTCGAGTGCATTCCCGCGGCAGCTTGAATACAACCCCATGCCCGGTCAAGTCGTGCCTAAGAATGGCAACGATCGGTTTTTAGGTGCTGGCAATCAGCAACCCGTAATGACCGGTCTCCCAGTCCTCTCCGATTAGCCCAAATCGCACGCTTTAGTACTTCCTGACGACTTTTCCGCATTAACCACCTGAGTGTACCGGCCTGCGATCAGGTTAGCTCACTTCCGGCGCATGATTCTGTAGGCGGCGAAGGAGAGCACGATGAGGTTGAGTGTCACTAGAACGGCCAAGATCTGCCCGATTGTGATTGCGGCCAGCATTTCACGGCCAACACTTCACCTTGCGCTACCGGTTAGACAGCACAACTTCACGTCCGACCATATTCCCCGAAATTACAACCTGCTCTTGCCCGCAGCTTTAGCCTTGGCCCATCTGGCTCTGATGGCGGCAGCAAGGGCAGCTCTGGCCGCAGCCGAAAAGTGCTTTTTGGCCTTCTTCACAGGTTTGGTGGCTCCTGCTCTAGCCTGTGCCGCCATTCTCTTTGCAACCCCGGCTCGAATGTTGGCTAGTCCCTGGGCGCTCATCTTCCGTTTCTTGGGTGCTGGTGCAGGTTCAATTGATGGCGTTGTCCCTTTGATCTTCGCCCATCTTGCCTTTTGAGCCGCTCGCATCTTGGCTCTGGCGGCAGCACTGAACTTGTACTTCTTGGGTGTTTCGGTGGTTTGGGCAGGAGTGGGTACCTCGTCGCCCAGGATTTCAGCCAGTTCATTTTGCAGCGCTTGGATCTTTTCCTGAATGTCCGCTGCTTTACGAAGTTGTTGAGGTGTTGCGTTAATCATGATGGTGGGAGTGTGGATGGATTTGGAGTGGAGGTCAAGCGGGAGATGCAGTCACCGACACCGCGTTCTAGGTCTTCAGGTGCCTATTCGACTCACTGCTCTGTCGCCTTGTAAATGCGCCTCGGGAGATTTGTTGCGGCAAGATCGATACTCCAGGCTGCCTTCTCTATATTCTGGGTCTTCACGGAGTCGAGTGGGTGAATTTGAGGGGCGGAGGGCAGTTTGAGGTCCTATTTGACGGGCGGAAATGAGGTTTTGACGGTGGTCAAATCGGTTACGGTTGGTGAATGTCGAAAT
>Ga0074044_10003239_pt1 | contig 13936 bp, 13 predicted proteins | sample BogForMeECP23OM1_FD_94443 | JGI IMG/M metagenome (GOLD analysis project Ga0074044, IMG submission 94443) | Bog forest soil microbial communities from Calvert Island, British Columbia, Canada - Bog Forest MetaG ECP23OM1 | ecosystem: Environmental > Terrestrial > Soil > Wetlands ... | reverse complement strand
GGCAATTGCAATATAAGAATACGAGTCCATCCCGGCAAATTCGATAAGCGATTGGTCGGGAGAGCGATTTGTCGCAAAAAGCAAAAGCAGAAGGATAAAACAAAAGAGATAATTCCCTAACTTAAGTTCTGCAAATCGACTCGGAGATGCGGGATCTGGAAGCCATGCGAGTCCTCCGAACGCCGGACCCTCATTGCTTTTTGCTTCAGCATGCTTCAGATGGCTCATAGGACAATGTTCAGAAATCGTGATGCCGGGGGTTTTGCGGCGAATTCTTTGGACCTCTGCCTGCGAAGAAACCCATGCCGCAACGAGTCTATCCTGCACTTCGCAATCGCTTTGGTTACAACCTACTGAGTTTTAATGACAATGAGATTAATTCCCAGAAGTAATCCCATGAACACATTCAAGCGGTCCAGTGCGCGAAATATGCAAACCAGCGTATATCAGTGCCATGGACTTGACCGAGCGGCAGTGGGAGGGACTCACGCCACTTGCCGAAAGGAAACGGCAGCTCAGAACGATTCATGCGCATTCTGAAAAAACAGTTGCTGCGGCTGCGCAGCTTCTGGGATTTGGAAGAACAGCGTCGGGTGCCGCTGGCCTTCAAAGAACAGTACATAGAATACCGGCTCATCGAACGAATCGCCTTTCAGTTACAACAGCGGGCTGGCCAGGACTTGCTTGCCCTGGAAGATGCCGCGTGACTACGCTCGCTTAACTGACCAACAAATTCCAAGCAGAACAATTCCAAATCGCTCTGTCGTGTACTGTGAATTTCCCGATTGTTTCTAAACTTTATTCTTGCGTCCCTTGAAAATGGCTGTCGAGACCGTCGTATACCGTGACAGAACATCATTGCGCTCTCCCTTCTATCCTGCGCGGCGATCTTGTGTCCAATCGTGATTATCATAAAAGTTATAAATAATTGATTATCTTGTGATGCTACTTAAATCAGGCTGGCGTACAAGGGTAAGCAATAGCCCTGAGCAGTTCTCGCTCGGAGTGAGGCGGAGTAAGCCGAGTCCGTTGCTCCGACTGCTGGTGCTGTTATTACGTTCAAGTCATGGAGGGGCTTCCCTTGCTCGCTCTTCCACGGTGTGGTCATTTCACTTAATTCAAGGAGAAAACATGAAAGTAACGAAGTACCTTGTTGTGCTCGCGATCGCATTCTTCGCAATCGCGAGTCTTTCAAACGCTCAGTCCGTCGCTTTTCTTGGCGGCGGCTCGTCAGCCTTGTTCCTGGAACTGGGGCAAGCTGCGGCCACGTACGAGGCAGGTCTGGGCACGCCCTGCATTTGGACACAGGGTTCGACTCCCGGAAGCATCGTTGCCAGGGATAACCGGACTAGTCCGGCCACCGACGAAACCGGAAACATCTGGGTTGTCTGGAACGCGGGCACTGGCTCCTGTGCTTCACCTGCCGGTAGCTGGAACGTCTACTCCTACATGTCGTTGGATTCGGTCTTGGGGGATAGGTGCTTCTTTGAAGTGGACTCCAGTGGAACTCCAGGTTGCGTCCAAATCATGACGGTCACCGCCGGCCTTGCTGGCGCGAACAAACTCTGCTATCCGTCAGCATCGAGTTGTACGTCCTTTGGGGACGTGTCAACTGGTATTCCGCAACCAGTCATTAACGCGTTAAACGGCCTGCATTGGTTTGTCGCCGGCACAGACATTCGTCCCGAAGACGCCAAGTACGCCACCTACCGTGCGCTTGCCCCTTGCGGACAGGCCATTATCCGCCAGCCTTTTGACCAAATCTCGCGCCAGGCGTACGGTCTTGGATACGGTCCCGGGCCAGTCGGCACATCAATTGTAAGCTTTTACAGCACCGGTTCCTTTCACGTGCTCGATTTCAACATTACAGGCTTTGATCCAATCGACACATCCTCTCCCGTCCCCGCTTACACGGTTTCCACGGTTGGCGCACAGCCTATCGTTGTTGCCGTCGCTCCTTACGGTGGCACCGGCATTGGCGCCGCAACCGACATTCCTTTGAACGTGTTGGAGAATTTCTACACGGGCGTCCTTGGCCGGTCTACCGATTTGCTCGGTCCGACAACGACTCAAGCCGTAACGACCCTCGTTCGCGAACCGCTCTCCGGCACCTTCAACACGTTCGAATGGAGTGCGGTTAACAACTCGCAGTTCCACGGCTCGCAGGAGTTTCTCAACTGCAACGGTACTGCGGTCCTTTCTAATCCTATGAATCTTGAATCTGCCAACGGCGCGCTCATCAATAGCCAGTTCGCCTTTCGGCGCCGCGTCATCGGCACCAGTGAGATGGTTAAGCAAATCCAGAGCGCTAGTTCTACCGACGACCGCCTTGGCTATTTCTTTTGGAGCGCCGGCAACGCGTCCGCCTTCACCGACACGAATGGCAAATACCTGACCGTTAACGGCGTCGACCCGCTCACCAACAGCTACACCGATGGTATTTTCCCTGGCGCCGACTCGAGCCACCCACTCACCAACGTTACTTTCAAGTACCTAAACCAAGGCGACTATCCCATCTGGTCTGCACTGCGCCTCGTAAGCACTTCACCAACGCCTGCTGGCGTCACCAATCTTATCCTCGCCGCGCAAACACTAAATACCACCCAGTTCGACTTCATCCCGCTCTCGAAGCTCAACGTGTGGCATTCCCACTTTCAATACTTCGGCCTCGGCCTCACCAATGTTGCTGACGGCACCACCATCAACCCAGCGACTCCGGGCGACCTTTGCAACTCCTCCGGTGCTCTCGCTGAAGCCGGTGGTGATGTGGGCGGCTCGACCATCCTGAAACAGGCCAACCACGATTTCTGCTCGGACTTCTCAGTCACGATCGGCATCGCGAACGTTACCAATTAAGACTCGAAACCAAACGCGTCACCGGTTTTGATCGGGACGAGGGCGGACCGGAGTTCAACGGCCCCGCCCTCGTTCATTTTTCCTGCTGTAACAATGTCGTGATAGGTATGAGTGACTAAGAATGAATCAGCAGTGACATTCAAGGAGTGCATTGGAGGCGGCTCCATGAAGGAAGCGCCCAATCGTGACGCCGTTCTAAAATACCGCCCGGATATAGATGGGCTCCGGGCTGTGGCTATTTTGAGTGTTTTAGCGTTTCACCTGTGGCCTTGGAGGGTGTCCGGGGGATTTGTAGGCGTTGATGTTTTCTTTGTTATTTCCGGCTTTCTCATCAGTGCTATTTTATTCTCGGAAATTGCCACTGGCCGTTTTTCTGTGCTGGCGTTCTATGACCGGCGAATTCGGCGAATCTTTCCCGCGCTGTTCGTCATGCTGATCGCCTTAAGTGCGGTGATCGGGCTGTTCCTGCTCCCGAACGAGTTCGTCGATTATGCAAAATCGGTCATTGCAGCTACCACTTCTTCATCGAACTTCTATTTCTGGCGCCATTCGGGCTATTTTGATGCCCCGATGTCAAAGCCTCTGTTGCACACGTGGTCACTTGCGGTCGAAGAACAATTCTATCTTCTGTTTCCGATCTTTCTATTGATCACACGTCGCTTCTTTCCACAATGGCTAAAACAGGCCGTCGTGCTTCTTTTTTCAGCTTCACTCGCGGCAAGCGTGGCGACATTGCATTACAACCAGACGACCTCGTTTTATATGCCCTACACGCGGGCGTGGGAGCTGCTCCTTGGGACGATCCTTTCTTTAGGATTCTTTCCGCGCCTTCGGCCGGTGTGGGTGCGGAACGCCGCTACCCTGTTGGGCATTGCCATGATCGGATACTCAGCCTTGCGGTTTAGTCCGGAGACACCTTTCCCGGGATTAGCGGCAGTGGTTCCGTGTGCGGGGTCAGCCTTGATTATTGGCGCTGGCGCGTCAGGTTCGACGCTCGTTGGGAAGGCGCTTTCCTGGCGCCCGATCGTGTTTATCGGGCTGATTTCGTATTCTCTCTATCTTTGGCATTGGCCCGTGATCATTCTGAATGATCTGGGGTTGTCAGTGAATTTCAGCGATTTTGTGCCACAGACATGGGCTTTCGTTCTATTGCTGCAAAGAGGCAATAGAACAATGGAGCTTCTGATCTGTTTTGTGTTGGCGGTCCTGTCATGGAGATTCGTCGAGCGTCCGTTTCGCAATCGTCCGCGCAGAATCGAGCGCCTGCCTCTCTTTGCCCTCTCTGCAGCGGTCATGCTAGTGCTACTTTTTTGCTCAGCGACAGTGATCTATGCCAGTGGTTTCCCAGCGCGGTTCCCGCGTCGCGCCGTGCAAGTTGCATCCTTCCGTACGCCTCCCGATTCAATTGTCGGGCAGTTAGGCGATTGTGTGATTACCTACGACAATCAAAACACAGTCTTTGACAATGGCCAGTGTATACAAAGGGTTTCGGGGAAGGACACTTACCTGCTCCTTGGCGATAGTCATGCGGCAGCACTGTGGGACGCTCTAAGGTCGTCACTCCCGAACTCCAACGTTGTCCTGGCAGCCGCGTGGGGATGCCCTCCTTCGATTCATCCCGAACTCTTACAGGAACACTTGGGGGAAGTCGGACCGCTATGTAACCACATGATGCAATTCATATTTCAGAATTACCTGCTGTCCAACCCGATCAAGGGACTGCTCGTGGAAGCGCGCTGGAAATCGAAAGACCTGGATGGAGTGGGAGGGATTGTAGATTGGGCCCAGGCGCACGGCACAAGCGTAATCCTCATTGGCCCCGTGGCTGAATACGACGCGCCGTTACCCCGCCTGCTGGCGTATGCCATAGCCCGGAATAAGCCGGACTTGCCCCGCCAGCATCTCCAAAGCTATTCGCCCCTCGTGGATGCGCAGATGCGGAACTTGGCCGAGAACAAGTGGCATGTCTCCTACATATCTGTCTATCGGGCGACTTGCCAAAGCGATCGTTGCCTTGAATATGCCGACGAAAAGAATGGAATCCCGCTAATGAAAGACGGGGACCATTTGACCGCAGACGGTTCGAGACTTTTGGTCCGCCGATTGTCTGGTCTTAGCGAACTGGATAGCGTCAATGACGGGCTTCGTCCCAATAGGAAGTGCATGGACGCGCCGGCAAATTCTGTACCAGCGGGATGTGACACTTGGCTGTCGAGGAGCCTGGTGTTTCGCTAGGCACGAAGCTTGCAGAGGAGCAGATCGTCAAAGTGGTATGTCAGATTGATTGAGCAAAATTCATTGGAGATCCTATGCGTATTCTGAGTGCTTATCTGTTCTTTTTGACCCTTCTCGCCTTACCCGGCGGGTTATACGCCCAGCAAGATGCTTCGCCGAACAAGAAAAAGGCGGAAGCCCTAACAAAAGGGGAAACTTCCACCGGACAGCCCGCGGAAAACTGGGCAGTGCTCGACGACCTCCAGACAGGACTGTCGCCCGCGGCGGGGGCCGTCGTCCAACGGGACGAACAGCCTGATTTTGTGCGCGAAATGGTTCGCGTGCAGTGGCGTCCCATCGACTCAATCGACCTCTGGATCACTCGCCCAAAGGTTCAGGGAAAGACCCCCGTGGTTCTGTACCTTTATAACTATACCGACGCGACCGAACGCTTTCACGACAACGGGTGGTGCAAGCGCGCTACCGCCGATGGATTTGCCGCCGTGGGGTTCGCCTCCGCGCTATCGGTCGATCGTTTTAAGGGCCGGCCCATGAAGCAGTGGTTCGTCAGCGAGTTGGTCGAGTCCTTGGGAAGTAGCGTGCATGACGTGCAGCTGATTCTGAATTATTTGGCGGATCGTGGTGACATGGATATGGACCATGTCGGCATGTTTGGCATGGGTTCCGGAGGCGCGATTGCCATTCTCGCCGCGCATGCCGATTCTAGAATCAAGGTTCTCGATCTCCTCGACCCCTGGGGCGATTGGCCTGACTGGTTGGAGTTTAGTCCCGTGGTCCCAGACAACGAGCGCCCAAGATATCTTACTCAGCAATTCTTGAAATCCGTCGCCCCTCTCGATCCGGTTGTTTACCTCCCGTCTCTAAAAACGCGAACCCTTCGCTTGCAACAAACGTTGAGCGAACCCGCCACGCCGAAATTGGCTAAGGAGCGGATTGCCGCTGCGGTGCCGGACCCGGCCCAACTCGTAAAGTATACGAATGCCGAGGATCTCCTGAACGCGTGGAAATCTAACGGGCTGTCGGGTTGGATCAAACAGCAGATGCGTTCCCAGAAACAAAAGGAAGTCGCGTTGCACGCTGAGTGAGCCTTAACAAACACTCAGGGATGGAGGATTGGGGCGCTTCGTTCGCCTTCGCGGACCGGTTGACCGGATTCAATCGTTTGTCACAGAGAATTGTTCGTGGGTTCACGGTGGCTTGAGTACGATAAGGCACCTAATGCCCTCTCGTAGAGGTTCAGATTCAGGTCTTGGATCTCTTCGCTCAACCTCAGAGATTTGGATAGAGAAGCCGCTGATCGTGATCGAGGTCTGCTACGGGCTTTGAGCAAGGACAGTCCGTCCACCGTGGCGGGGTAGCAGCATTTGAGGAAAGGGAATAAAGGGAGACGAATCCTATGCATGGGAACGGAGCAAGCGCAATTTGGCTTGGGCCAATGGGTTTGACCAAAAAGGCCTTCGTAACTCGTGGACGAATGGGAGAGCAATCTTCCCGGAGCGTTACCGTGCGAGCATTTCTGTTGTATGCGGTTGGCCTCCCTATTTTTCTCACCATCGCCGGTTGTACGACAGGCCCGGGCAAAGGCGACCTTTTGCAGACGCAAACCCCCATCATTTCTGTGGCCATCACGCAAGTTCCGCCTTCCACTTTGATCGTAGGCAATAGCACGCAACTCACCGCTACGGTAAGTAACGACGTCGCGCAAGCGGGAGTCGACTGGGTCGCAAGCTGCGGCAGCGCTCCCAATTGTGGCTCCTTTTCCCCTTCGCACACCGCCAGCGGTGCCACTACGGTCTTCACTGCGCCTCTTGCTGTCCCCTCCAAAATGACCGTAACCGTCAGCGCTCTTTCCACTACCGACCACAGCAAAGCTAGCTCCGCCACTCTCACCGTCATTTCCACGGTCACTGGTGTCACTATTACCCAAGCTCCGCCCAGCTCCGTTCCCGCAGGAGCCACTGTCACGATTGCCGCTACGGTCGCCGGAGATCCATCGAACGAGGGAGTGGACTGGAAGGCGACCTGCAATACCGCAATCGGTACGGTAGATTGCACTCCCCCTGGCTTCCACTCGCCATCCGGAGGCACCGCAACGTTTTCTGTACCTGGGTTGATTGGCACACCACCCGTCACCGTGAACAGTGTGATTCTTACTGCGTATGCAACCGCGGACCACACCTACAGCGCTTCCGTCTATTTCGCAGTGACCGCTCCCATTTCAATTAGCATTACGCAGGCGCCCCCGAGCACACTGCTGATAAATGCCACCACAACAGTCATGGCAGTGGTTTCCAACGACACCACGAATTCTGGCGTCACGTGGTCGGTCAGCTGCGGCGGCAATCCGTGCGGTTCTATCTCCCCGACACAAAGCGCCAGCGGTGCCGCGGCGACCTTCACTGCTCCACCGACCCCGCCGCCTGCGGGGATACGCACGCCCAACGGTGGAGTTACTATCACAGCTTCGGCGACAGCAACCGGAGCACAAGTCAGCGCGAGCGTGGAAGTCACGATTGTGCTTCCGATTTCCGTGACGATCACGCAGGGAGTGCCAACCGGCTCCATGATCGCAAGCAGCGGCGCGTCCCTGGTGGCCACGGTGAGCAATGACGCGGCCGATGCAGGAGTGGACTGGACGGTAACCTGCGGCAGCCCCGGGGCGTGTGGAAACTTTTCTCCGGCGCATACAGCGAGCGGTGCCACCACCACGTTTACTGCACCCGTTTCGGTACCGTCGGGTAACACTGTCACGATTACAGCAGCTTCAACCACGGACCCAACTAAGACCGCTGCCGAAACCGTCACCATTACCGCGAGTGTGCCTCCCAACAGCCTGTTATCGGGCCAGTATGTCATGTTGCTGACCGCCAAGAACTCCGTGAACGGTTCATTTGCCCTCGCCGGCGTCATTTCCGGAGATGGGGCTGGCAACATCACGGGCGGCACTTTCGATTTAGTCGATGCATCGGGAAATGCTTCCACGAGCGTTAACTTGAGCACCAACTCCCCGAGCACCTACTCATTAGGTTCCGACGGGCGCGGCCAGATTAGCTTATTGATCGATACTTCAGCGCTCAACGGTTCTTTCGGAGTGAACGCATCGGGGGCAATTACCTTGAGCGTTGCTTTTGTTACTCCTCAGCAAGCGCTCCTGAGCGAAATTGACAGCTTCGGAAACGGCAGTGGAACTCTCAACCTGCAAAATCTACAGTCCTGGCCGGGGACACTTAGCAACGGGACTTATTCGTTGAAGCTATCGGGATCCGAGGCGTCTAGACCCACTGCAGGCTATTTTGTCGCCAGTGCTGTGACGATCAATTCCAGCAGCTCCTACTCGTACTTCACAGACCAGTCAGACAACGGAGAAATCACGAGCAAGCCCTTCACCACTGTTTCAAGTGGCTTCATGAGCGGCGTTGCAGCGGACCAGAATGGCGAACTGCGCTTGAATCCAGTTGATCTGGGCCTGCCAACCAAATTCTGGTTAGATTTGTGGATCGTCGACGCAACTCATTTCGTGGTCATCGATTGGAGAGACTCGTTCCTTGGCACTCCTCCCGCCATTTTCGCCGGCTATCTCACCGCGCAACCATCCTCTCCTTCCCTTTCTGGTACGTATGCGTTCACTGAAGCCGGTGCTACCACTGCCATCCAAACGCAGGTGGCCGGAGGAATCCTCACGTGCGGTTCAACGGGCACACTGGATGTTGTTCCGCTTGCTGGCACGGCGTTGACCAATCAGCCGATTAGCGCGACTTGCGCGGCGCCAGCCAATGGGCGCGGTGTGATAGCAATCTCCGGCGCCACTACCGCTGGCATCAGCCAATTTGCGGCTTATCCCACCACAGACCAGGGGATTTACCTCATCGAAATCGACGGCGGTGCGGCCGGAACTTCCGGACCTTCCGGTGCCGGTGTGGCTCTGCAACAAACCTTGTCCGCACCCATCTCTGCTTCTTCATTCAGCGGGCAATATGCTTCGAATTTCGTAGCCTCTACGGCGCTTGGTTCTGAAATCTTTGCTGCCCAGTTCGTAGCCGATGGCGTTTCTGCGGTTTCCGGACTGGCCGACGTGAACTCCTTCAATAGCACCGCCGCTCCGCCAGCCAGTACCTCATCGTCAAGCGCGGCTTTAACCGGTTCGTTCACCGCGAATGCCGACGGGCGTTTCCCGCTGATGATCGTGTTGGCACCCGCTACTGGGCAACCGGCACCAGAAATTACGGCCCTAAACCCAGTCTGTTACATAGTTGATGCCATTACGTGCCTGCTCCTCGGGTTGGACTCAACCGCGCCTGGCACAGGCATCCTGATACTGCAGAACACCGGTCTCTAACGCGAGGTATCCGACGGATGGCCCTGGAAGCGGATGCTAGCCACCATTCATGGTGCCCGGATACCAGGCATCGCCTGCGACGGAGCGTTTACTAATCTGTACGGGGAGGTTGCATGGCTGCACGTTCTCTTTCGCTCGCGCTTATCTTTGGTTTCATCCTGACCTGTTCCTTGGAGTTCCTCGCGCCTTGCTTGGCTCAGGAGAACCCGAGTGCCTCCGCTAATGGGACCGATATAGTGGCGGCAGAGTGCCCGCCCTTTACTGCTTTCCCGCAGTTGGTGACGACCGTTGTGGTGTCATGCCAGAAAACGGACTCCGTCGCAGTCACGATGCCCCTGAAACCGGATGCTCTGGGTCGTCCCCGGGAGAAGACAATCCGCGGTAACTATGAATTTCGCGAATATCGCATAACCCAAGTCGACCAGCAAGACTACGCTTTTCAGAACCTGATGCAATTGATTCCCATGGCGGGTTTCATCGCCAAATACTCAGACAACTCATCAACAATCACCGCGCGCAACGGTGACACCTGGATTCTCATCAACCTCCGGGGCGATTCTTACAACATAAGCGTAGTCCGCGACACGCAAGCAGGCTGCACGCATGTCAACAGCGCGGAAGAAATATCTCGCGAGATGGCAACCCAAGGGCGGGTCGCTATTTATGGAATTCAATTCTCTCCCCAGGACCAGATCATCCAGGAAAAAAATCCCGGGATTCTCATCGAGTTACTGAATTATATCAAGCAGAATCCAAGCATCTCATTCGTCATTGAGAGCCATAAGATCAGTCCCAGAGGCACGGAGGACGACGACTTCGAAATCACCAGGGAACGAGCGAATGCGGTTGTCGACTGGCTCGTTGCACACGGCATCCCTGCGGCGCGTCTTCAAGCTAAGCCGTTCGGCCGAATGCAGCCACTCACCGAAAATGACACTGCAGTCGAAATCCAGTGCAACGAGAGGATTGAGCTTACAAAAGTCAAAAAGTAAGGTTTCGGAGCGGCCTGAACAGTTAGCTGGCGATTAATCCTCGTCTTGGCACGCGACTATTCTGCCTCACAGTGCCGAGACACCATGGCTTCTGGGTGGGAACTCCCCAGCCCTTCTGTGTTTTCGAGTACTGAGGACCTTTTTGGACTGTCACTAACGAAAATCCTGTGCAACCTAACCGCAGATGTAATTCCCCGAGTTGAACCGCGAAGCTCACAAGCAATTCGCGGACCTGCTCGACTCTAGCGGGGACACGCGTGAGCAAGGAAGTACATTTCGGAAACAGATTCCAAACGGCGGAGCAGAGACAACCCGTAGCATTGTAGGTCCGGGCTCTTTCACGCAGCCCCTCGTTCGTAGCGGTGATGTAGTCCAGCAACCTGTGGTATCGCCACGATGGATCCCATTTCCGGCGGCTGAATAGGTCTTGGCTCCGGTGAGTCCTTGGCCAAGGAGAGATGTGTTCTCGACCGATGATAGTAGTCGAAATACGAATGAAGGGTTCGCCGTAATGAACTTTCCTGGAACACGATCACATGATTGAGGCACTCACGCCGAATCGATCCAATCACCCACTCTATATAGGCTCTTTGCCAAGGTGAGCGCGGTGCAGATAGAACTTCGCAGATGCCCATGTCTTGCACCTGTTCTCGGAAGTCATTGCCAAATATCGCATCGCAATCCCGCAGCAGGTAGTGCGGGAGTTGGTCAAGGGGAAATGCTTCGCGGAGTTGCTGTCCAACCCACTCCGCAGTCGGGTGGGCGGTCACATTGAAGTGCAAAATGCGGCGACGATCATGGGCCAGCACCAGAAAAACGTAAAGGACCTGATAACGAATCGTGGGCACCGTGAAGAAGTCGATGGACACCAGTTGCTTGGCGTGATTCACCAGAAACGTACGCCAAGTCTGAGACGGGGCCTTGCGGCTACGCACCATGTATTGGCCGACGCTGCTCTGACCGATGTCGATCCCGAGCTTGAGCAGTTCACCGTGCATGCGTGGTGCACCCCAACGGGGATTCTCCCGGCACATCTTGCGGATCAGATCTCGGACCTCGATCGGAATGAGCGCTCGTCCGGGTTAGCCGCGCCGCACCTTCCAAGTCCAGAACAATCAAAATGCGGCACGATGCCAAGCCACGACCGTTTCTGGCTTGACGATGGTAAACGCAGAGTGCTAGCCACCCCAGAGACGGGACAGGCAGATCCACAGCAGCCGGTTCCCCAAGGTTAATTTCGGGCGCTTTCTCGCGGACCGCGAAAACACGCCGATTTGGTGGCGTAGAACCAAGTTCTCCCGCAGCCGGGAAGCACGCGAGCAGAATATCGAGGACAGAGTTGCAAGAAGTGTCGTGAGAGGAATGGGCATCAGAGGAGAAAAATCCAGAAGAGTATAATCCTCATCGACTCAGATATTTCGACGTTTTCGAGAAGCACAGTACGTAGCGGACCCCTTGGACCCTTCATAAGCCCGCTCTTGATTCAAATCTGCGACCGCAATGTTCACACTTATAACCTTCCCAAATCCTCTTCTGGAAAATCAACAATCTGGCTCAACGTGTAAATAGCTTCTTCGTGGCAACCACGGCATCTTGCAGAAAAAACGTTGGAACTCAGCTCTTGAGTAAAGCTCGGTTCGTTCTGCTTGATCGCCGTTTCTCTCTTGATGAAGGAGGCTGATAAGCGGATTGGCTTACCACAATACCGACAATAGATCCCTCGACAGTTTGCCCGAGTAGTTGCGGCGTGCATAGGCAACTCCAGATAGAAAAACCGCTGTAAAGCACTCAGCATATAGGACCGCAATCTGCATGTCGACTGCCGTCAGTCAACCTATCAGCCCCACTGCCCTATCTGGGCAATAGATTCGCGTACGCGATAGCGAGGCTAAGCAGAAAAACAACGACAGCAATCAAGTATGCCGCTTTCTCTCCCAGTGTTGTTTTAACTTTGTACGACATGGTGGAAGACTGCATCAGGCTTACTCAACAAACGGAATTTCTCAGGCCAAAGGTACGGCTGGTTCCAAGGGGACGGAAGAAATGCCACAAAAATCGGAAAATAAAGCTTCTCGAGGGAGCGAGGTCTCTTGTTAATCCATTCTACGCGCGAAACTCAATCGAAATGTTACAGCTTTGTGAACGCTAAGATGGACGCACCTTCACGGCTCGGAGAAATCGGTTAGTGCTCGCAGGGTTCCCATCGAAGCCAGTGATGATGATCACGGTGCTGACACGTGATTTGGGCTAGGTTGGTCTTGTGCGAGAGAGTGCTGATACCGGGGTGATCCCGTTTGCTCCGCTTGCGAAGCCGCTGCGCGAGTGCACTGTGGCGGTGAAGCAGACTCCTTCGACCTGAAGGGACAGGATGGAGAAGACAGCGTCAGCAGAAGCCGCTCGGCGTAGAATCGAGTCCGTCAAGATGCGATAGAGGAAATCCTGGATCGTCACGTCCAAGCCCATTTGAGATGCGCCGCCTCCCGGCCAGAACCATCCGTTGCGGAGTGTGCGATTCGAGGGAGACTATAAATGGGAAGGCAGGCTGTTCAATGTCGGCACAGACCCCAAGTTGGAAGCTGGCACTCCGGGCCATCTTCCGCGCGCTCACTTTCCTGCTGCCATTTGCTTTCGCGGGCCGCCTGGATTGGTGGCGCGGCTGGCTTTTCGTCGGCTCAATGCTGCTAATCGCCGGGGTGGGCTTCGCTGTATTGAGGCGCAAGAACCCGGCCCTGATGCGCCGGCGACTGGAGTGGCAACGGGACGTCAAGCGATTCGATAGATTCGTGCTCGCCGCGACGATTGTCGGCTTCCTCAGCTTTTACGCGGTGGCCGGCCTCGACGCCCGCTATGGGTGGTCACAATTAAGCGCGGCCTGGGTATGGCCTGGCATCGCGCTGGAGTTCCTGGGATTCGTACCCATTTTCCTGGCGATCGCCGAGAATCCCTTCCTCGAAAGGCAGGTCCGTGTTCAGACAGAGCTTGGCCATCACGTCATCACCACGGGACCGTATCGCGTGGTGCGTCACCCCATGTATGCCGGGCTGATGCTGTTGCTGCCGGGGTGCGCGCTGGTTCTCGGCTCGGGATGGGGTTTTGCGCCGATCACGATGCTGATGGCCACTTTCATTGTCCGTACGGTGCTGGAAGACGGCGTCCTGTGGCGCGAATTGCCGGGCTACAAGGAGTACTGCACCCGGACACGCTACCGACTGGTTCCGGGCGTGTGGTAAGGCCGGGCGAGCTTCTCTATGACGGCATTGGTCACATCCGTCGCGGTCGAGCAGCCGCTGAGGTCGGACGTGCGCGCGCGGCCTTCCTTCAAACGGCACGCACGGCCATTTCCTGCGCCGGCACCATCACCGACCAGGCAGGCGCTCGCGCTAAACCCTGGATTACAGGCAACTCTGACGTAACGCGATTAGGTAAGGTTTGCCGACCACCCGCAAAGAAATTTGGATTCTCGCGTTGTGTTGTGTGTCAACGCAAAGTAGAAATGTCCGCTTCCATGGTCTTCTCC
>Ga0074044_10003238_pt1 | contig 13936 bp, 13 predicted proteins | sample BogForMeECP23OM1_FD_94443 | JGI IMG/M metagenome (GOLD analysis project Ga0074044, IMG submission 94443) | Bog forest soil microbial communities from Calvert Island, British Columbia, Canada - Bog Forest MetaG ECP23OM1 | ecosystem: Environmental > Terrestrial > Soil > Wetlands ... | reverse complement strand
CAACGAACGGAGGAAACGCACCCGTTCGTGAACGAATGTAGAGAGCCCAACTCGCCGCTGCGATGAGAAGGAGGGCAGAACCCAGAATCAGACGCGGCCAGATTCGCGGTGGAGTTGCGTCGAACCTGTTTCTGCGCTATGTAATGAGGGCGTGCAGGTAACGTTTCAGGAGTTGTTCTCCCTCACCTTCGAAATCCACGAACATGATGCCGTTGCCGAATTGGGGATGGCGAGTGACGACGCATCCTTGGATGACGACGGGGTAGCCGCCGAGCCAGAGGGTGACTTGCACGCGAGCGCCGAGTGAGAGGGCCATGATCAGCTGGATGTAGCAGCCGCCAAGACTGAGGTTGGTGGTTTCGAGGCGCATCGGGGCATCGCTGCCTGTCTGGCGGATTTCGATGACGACCTGAACGGTGTAGCGAGCATGGAGGCGGCGATCGGGTTCGGGTACAGCGGGGTTAGCGAGTATCGTGTTTTCCAGGAGCGTAATCGAGTCCTTCTTGGGGCAGACTAAACAAGTATAGGGAACTTGGGGCTTTACTGGAGGGGTTCTCAAGCCTGGTCGCGTACTAAAGTAATGAGTGTAAATTTGAGTCGGACTTGTTTGGGGAATATCAGGCGTGCTCTGAGGTTGCAGGGTCGACGGGCGACGAGAAGTTGTGCGGAACGTTCAAGCGAATCGTTCAAACTCAAGTCGGTCGTTCATACGCGAATGGTCGGCGACACCGCCAAAGCGAAAGCCGCCTACAAGGAATTCCTCACTCTCTGGAAGGACGACGACCCCGACACCCCGTCCTGAGGAAGCCAAAGCGGAGTATGCGAAGTTGCAATAGCTCATCGAGAAGGACTTGCGGGTCGTTTGTGGTGGTAATCCTGTCACGGTTCATGTCGTGAATACCTCGTAGTGCACGACGCCCGGTTCGAATTCCAGCAAATACTGCTTGTCCCCCGAATAATAGCGGGCCAGTTCGATATCGTCGCCGGCAAATGCGCGGATTGCCTCGCGCGATTCCCAGAACGTCAGGGTAATGAAATGAGCCACGTCTCCTTCTATCCGGCGGAACACCCAGGCGCCAAGGTTGCCCGGCGTACGGCGGTAATCGGGAATTCCGGATTGGTTCAGGTATTCGAGATACTTGTCGGCGTCGGCAGCTTTCGTTCTGCCATGCCACATGCGCGCAATCATGCTTGCGGCGGGACGCGGTGCAGCAGTGCTCATCATGCGCACAATAGCACTCCCAGCCCAATTTCGGGTATGGCGTGCCGGATTCGATCATCGGCAGGCGGCATTCACGGCGACCCCGGTTTATCATAGCTGCGTTCCGAACTGTGGGGACGAAGGATTCTCCGACATGTTGATTTAGGCTGTTTCTGGCAGGGCCTATCTTGGAAACGCGCGTTATCAATCTTCCTCATGATCCGCTCGGCCCACTGGACCGCAACGGCCACGAGCGACTCCGTCCTGGGGCTGGAGCGGCTGTCTAACAGATCGTCCGTGATCTTCAAGTGACGGACCACGCCCCGCCACAATTGGACGTGAGACGGAATCAGGTAGTGGCGGACGCAGCGGCGGTCTTGGCCGGAGTTGTGGTTGGGTCAGGCGCGGAGATCACCTCGATGTAGGGGCCCGGGGTGGTTACCGGGGAGGCCGGGATTCCGTTGATGTAGACCGTGGGGGCGACGGTTCCGCCGCGCACGGTTTCGCCCGCTGGCAGGAGACCAACCGCCAGATTTCTTCCCGAACCCTTGGCCTGGTAGAGGGCATAGTCGGCAAACACGAGTACCTCCTCGTGAGACACAAGCTTCGGCTCCATTTCCGCCCACGGAAAAACCGCCCAACCGATCGAACAGGTGATGCGCACATCCGCTTTGCTGGCTTCCACGCGGTAGGGCTTGGATCCGACCAAATCGAGAACGCGATTGGCAAGAATGTGGGCTTCTTTACGGTCGGTGTAGCGCGCCAGGAGGAGAAATTCCTCGCCGCCCCAGCGGATCACCGCATCGGAAAGGCGGGCGGCGGAGCTAATTCGCTGCGCGACCTCGGCTAAGACCTGATCTCCCACCTTGTGTCCGAAAAGGTCGTTGACCCTCTTGAAGTGGTCGATGTCGATCAGATAGAAAACAAGATCACGATTGCGAAGGTCGGTGCATGGATTAGTGACAAACGAGCGCAGCACCTGCTGCACGTCGGTCTCGATCGAATTGGTAAAGAACCGCCGGTTGCGAGCGCCGGTGAGCAGGTCGGTCAGGGAAGCGTCCAGCAACTCATGATTGGCGTTGGCCAGCTCCCTTTCGAGGCGGCCCTGTTTCACAATGCCGACAAAAGCGAACACCACAACCGCGGCCAGGGAGAGCACAACGCGGAATTTCCACACCGAGTTTGGCAGACTGCGGTCGAGGAACGACCAGGCCGCCAGCAGGGGCAGGATCAGGATGACAGGAGCGGCCAGACGCGAAGCCCAGCGCCAGTAGCGTTCGCTATGGGGATCGCCATGCTCCGAGACAGATTCCAGCTCCTGCGCCATCAGCGCAGCAAATGTCATACCGGCAAGACAGGCCGCAGTCGTCGAATCGTACCAACTGCCGCTAAAGTAAACACCGGCATCGGCGAGCGTATCCACGACGTATTCCATGACGGTGTCGAAGGCGATGATGCCAGTCAGCAAGACGTAAAAATGCCGCCACCGGCCGGAACTTTGCCGCCAGCCGAGGGTGACGATCGAAAGCAAGATCACGTCCTGGGCCATCGCAAGAAATTTGTAGGCCACACCGTAGGACAGGGGCTCGGGAGCCAGGTACTGCCAAGGAACGACGAGAAACAGGTACTGGTACAGCCCCGCCAACAACAATAAGAGAAGATCAAGAGTACCCAGGCGCTGATGTTGTGGGGTCGGCTCCACGTGAGGCCGTAGCGCAAAGCCCAGAATGAGGGCGGTCCAGGCGAAAAAAACACAGGCGTCCCCCAGATACATCGAGGGCGTTTCCTTCAGCACCAGCTCCCAGTGCATCCACAAGATCTGGCCGCAGGCTTCGATGGCGTAACCGCCGCCCAGAAGGATCCACACCAGGCGTTGCCGGCGGTTGCTGCTGAATGCGTTTCTGGCAAAAGCAGCAGAGGCGGAGACCATCAGGACGAAGCAGATCCAATCGGTGATCGCGGTGAGCCGATAGGATTTCGGGAGGAGCATCGATGCGGCCGCTTGCCCGATCACTAGGCAGACAACGGCCAAAGCCCATATCTTCGAGCTCAAACGAAGACGCACTATACCCCCTATAGTTATGAATTACAGCCTGTTATCAAAGAGGAACCAAGTGACAGAAGTAACCTCGACGATGCGGTAGTGTGAGATGGTTTCGCCGATCATTTCCCGCAAATCTTACGTGGGTAAAAATCGGCAAGTCAATGAACGCCGTGGAGTTGGCGCTATCTTAAAAATGGGTCGTTGGCGAAACATGTATGGTCCTCCGCTCGAATGCAAGAAGAATTGGGCTGGAGGAGAAGCCGTCTGCGAAAATGTACCCGACCTCTAGTGGAGAGTGGTCTCCGGGCGCATGATGATGATCCGCGCGTGCCCGTCCTTGATAATCGCCACGGTCATGACAGAGAGCGGAGGCTGGATGGAATCGCACCGTGGTCCCCGCCTGATCTGCTGCTGGCGTGCTAGGTTTCGAGTGCTAGTCCAGATCAAGCGGAGCAGCCGCCTTTGATTGGTATTCTGCCCACTTCCACGAGGATGACTAGATGCGGGTTTTTTACGGGGTTCTTGTAAGGCTGGCACTCAAACGACTCCAACTCGGTCTCGGCATCCTCTCGGTTGCTATGGTCGGAGGTTCGGCCGCACCTCACGCAAAACTATTCTTGAAGCCCTAAATTCCAGCGAAGCTCAGGATGTTTCATTTGGCTCAGTCCCCAATCCTGAACCATTAGACGATAGCGTGCTTTACAATTTTGGATTCTGGATTTTGAGGAGAAGATTCAATTAATGGTGGAGATGTTGGGATGGTTCAAGGCGGGGGCGGCGCGGGCTTCCTGCGAGGGAACCCGACATCGCGTAATGATGTCAGGTCAACGCTGAGGTTCAGGTCCTTGGGGCTTTGACGTGCGAAGCACAGCATTTACGAGCCTCAGAAGATTCTCACCGCCCGTCATCAGGTCCAGCTCCGATTTTTCGATATATGCTATTGCGCCTTCATTCTTCAGCTTGTCCGCGTTGCTCTGGGGAAGGCTGCTCACAACAATGACTGGGATGCTGGCCGTCGTTGGGTCATGCTTGAGGAATCGCAGTACAAGCTCGCCTCCCATCTTCGGCAACAGCATGTCCAAGATTATGAGGTGCGGGCGGCCATTACGGGCCAACCGCAAGGCTTCCTCTCCATCACTAACATCGACCACGCCGAAGCCAGCTTCAACGAGAACCTGCTTGATTGTGGTCCGTATGAACCGACTGTCTTCAACTACAAGAATTGTCGCCATGATGAGACGACAATATATCCCTCCTGTTCGCGGCTGGTTTTGGCAGCAAATATCCTGTTACGAAATCCGAACAAATTCTTAATGCGTCAAATCGGTCACAGAATTTTTCTTTTCGCTTTGCATCGGCGGAACGCTTTCGGAGCGCCCCGATGAGCGCATCGCGGTCGAACGAGGGCGCGTCGTCCGTGCCGGATACGTGAGCGCTCCAAATCCACTCTGCGTGGAAGGATTTCTTGGAATGCCTGGCCTGCACGATGTTTGGAAGCGCAAAATTCGGATGGTTGAAGACATTAAAGAACTGACCCTCAAATCGTAGCTTCACATTCTCGGTCAAAGGTCAAAGGAGACGCGGAATTAGGGAGGTCGCTTGCCAGAGGGTTCCTAACGCGGAGGTGTTCAGTAGTCAAGGTGCGACAGCGGAGGACATTCCGTATGTTAATCCTGTTTTCTATCGGCCACGGCCGTTACGGAGAGGATTTGCTCCGACGCGCGTTTCGGAATCGTCGGCTCGCAGTTTATCGGCAACTTCGTCGGCCGCTAACGGCTTGCTGAAGTAGTAACCTTGAATTTCGTCACACTGATGTGCCCGCAGGAATGACATTTGCGCTTCGTTTTCGACCCCTTCGGCAATCACTTTGAGATTCAAGCTTTTTGCCATGCCGATAATTGCAGTGGTGATCGCCGCATCATCGGGATTCACGGCGACTTCCCGAACAAACGAGCGGTCGATTTTGAGCTTGCTGACCCGAAACTGTCTCAAGTAGTTGAAGCTGGAATAGCCAGTCCCGAAGTCGTCAATCGCTAGCGTCAACCCTATGGTCTTTAACTCCTGAAGAACTGAGAACGTCACGTCCGCATTAGCTAGCAAGAGGCTTTCTGTGAGCTCCAGTTCAAGGTATTGCGGGGCGAGGCCAGTCTCCTGGAGCACCCCCCTAATAACTTTGCAGAAGTCTTCTTGACGGAACTGGACCGCTGACACATTTACGGCCACCGGCACTGCGAGAAGCCCTTCGTCTTGCCATTTCTGGGCTTGGGAGCAGGCAGTCCTGAGCACCCATCCGCCAATTGGCACGATCAAGCCGCAGTTCTCAGCAATTCGTATGAACTTGTCGGGTGGCACGAGGCCCAATTCCGGGTGGTGCCAGCGGAGGAGCGCCTCCAGTCCGGTGATCCTTCTAGTGGCAAGATTCATCTGTGGTTGATACACCAAGAAAAGTTCCTTCTTGTCGAGTGCCGTTCGCAAGGTGTTTTCCAAGGTCAATCGCTCCACGACCTGAGCATTCATATCCGCCGTAAAAAACTGAAAGTTCTTCCGTCCATAGTCTTTGGCGCTATACATAGCCGCATCGGCATTCTTGATCAGGGTTTCGCCGTCCGCACCGTGTTCGGGGAAAACGCTAATGCCGAGGCTGCAACTAATGCTAAGGGAGTGACCTTGAACTACGAATCCGGCAGTCATTGCATCCATAAGCCGCTCAGCGGCAACTGCTGCGTCGGTAACGTCCTTTACAGAAGTCAACACGATGAGGAATTCATCTCCGCCGAGTCGGGCTACTGTGTCCTGTTCACGCGCACACCTCTGAAGCCGTTCTGCAACGGCTTGCAGAAGGAGGTCACCGACCGAATGCCCGAGCGAGTCATTGATGATTTTGAAGCGGTCGAGATCAAGGAACAGAAGTGCAACTCTGTGCTTCTGCCGACGAGCAGTGGCTAGTGCCTTTGACAATCGATCCCGCAGAAGAATCCGATTCGGTAATCCCGTCAGCGCATCATAGTACGCTAGGGATTGAATCCGTTCCTCGGCGACCTTGCGCCCGGTGATGTCTCTCATCACCGCCTGTACGACCCCTCCGCCGCTCTCCTGGAAGGAGGACGCAGCGACCTCGATGTCAAGCAGTACGCCATCGGCGCGCCGGACCTGACCTTCCTGCAACGGCAATTGCATTTCGCCGGCATACATCCGCTTAACGGTCTCGTCCATGCCACCCTGCGCGCCCGTGGAAACGAAGTCCGCGAGCCTCAACCCAATCAGATTGCTTGCCGAGGAAACCCCAAAAAGCTCAAGCGCCGCCTTGTTTGCAGCAACGATAGCATTCTTTCGCTCCACAACAATGGCCTCCGGCGAGAGGTCCACTAATTTCCTGTAACGAGCATCACTTTCCCGCAGACTGCCCAGCGCTTCGCGCAGAGCCGCTGTTCGTTCGGTCACGGTCCGCTCGATGGCGGAATTCCGGTCCAGACCATGACGCAGACACCCAGTCCAGAGGCCTGTCAGCAGCAATGCGGTAACCAGGGCCGTCCAACTGTTCCAGTGCGCCACGGTGAAAGCGCCCGGCAGCGGATAAACGGTGACCTGCCAGTTTCGCCCCGCAACGGAGATGGTACGGGTCGAACGAAAATCCGCCGGAAGACCGAAACTCCCATTCTTCGGGTACAGCAATTGTTCTGATGGAGCTGCGTTGAGATCCAGGATGATGAGGCCCAGGCTGCGCGCGGCACTCCCCGCCACCCTGACCGTCTCAACCATGTCTCCCACCCGAATCACTCCAAGCACGAATCCGCTCAGAGCCTCGCGACGCTCCTTTTCGCTCGACAGCAGCACGCCCGTCCGGTACACCGGACGAAAAATCAGCACTCCGTATTGGTCGGCAGTCTCCTGCACGAGTGTGATCCGTCCGGTTGCTCCAAGTTCGCCGCTATCGGTTGAGCGCCTTATCGTTTCCCGCCGCGTCGCGTTGGAAAGGAGGTCGAAGCCGAGAGCCTTTTCGTTGCCCTGCAGTGGCTCTACAAAAAAAACTGGGACGTAGTCTCGGCGTTCTGCCGCGCCTACCATTCGCCCATCAGGAAGGCGTTCGGTAAACTGAAATGCCGCCAGTCCGTCGTGGTGCGCATCATCCTCAAAGCTCCGCCGCAACTCGTTCGGTACATTCGGAGCCCATTCCAATGCCTGAATAGCCCGGTTTTGCGCCAGCAATGGTGCCGTCAAACGGGCAAACTCTTGCCGCTTAATAGCCTTCGTATCATCGAGGTAGCTGCCGAGAGAAACGATATCGTTCAAATTAAGGGCGACGTTGCCTTCTAGGCGGTCAAACCGTTCCTGCGCAAGGCGTTCGAAGAAAATCTGCGCGTTTTGCCTCTCCAGTTTTCTGATGGCGAAGAGAAGAATCAGGCTAATTGCCAGGCCCAGCAAGATTGCGCCGGTCAAAGCGAAAGCATGTCGTTTTGGGCTTCCAACAGGGCTCATTGGACCGATTCAATACCAACGCGTCTGAGGCAAAGGTCTCCCTACCGGCTCGTTGCCGTGGTCGTTGCGAGCATGTTCCAACATGGACAAGCGGGCTGCGTGCGACAACTACCGAGTGTGTCCTCAAACTCGTTGACGCGCAGGGTGTGCGAGCACTCGTTGCAGGTGAGGGGCACACCACTCCTGCTTCTGGGAACCTTGTTGATCGTATACATAACGCCGAGCATACCCGCTGCTCTTTTCCGCCCGGTGTGATCGTAATCACCTTCCGGTTACCTTCGTTTGAGAGAGAAAGGGTGCGTACTGAACGGTTTTTGGGAGTCTTACGAGCAGCGGAGGGCGGAAACAGAAATCAGCAATTCCACTCATTGACCTGGCGGGAAAAGCACACACTTTGCATGACTAACCCGTTTTTTCTTCGCCGCCGCAGTCGAAAAGTAGGATAATTTTGGAGATCACAGTTTCGCCTCTCCGAAGAGCAGTTCCCGCCCGTTGAGACGCCCACCCCGTGAGGCGAAAGGACCCGAATTATCAGGAAGCGCACTTCCATCAGACAAATCGTTTGGGGGAAAGAGAAAGCCACATTCCCTAAAGTGACGACAGTCGTTCCGGGGGCCCGTGATTATGGAGCGCTCGTTGATCTGGACCGAGGGCGATGCAAAGGGATGGGCCTGCTCGAATTGTCAATGGAGATTCCCCATCCCCACGCTGCTTAGCGGAGAAGAGGCTATAGGTGCTTACAACCGCCTAGCCGCTGTGACTTTTCGCGAGCACAAGTGCGAGGCCACGGGCGGCCGTTCTGCGGCGAGCCAGGAACCAAAACGGGACGCTGGCAACGCCTTCGGAAAATTGCCGCTGGATCAAAACGAAAAGCGGGAAAAACGAGACGCAAAGCTCCACCAGCTAGATGCTGAAATAGCGGTTCTCCGAAAACGCACTCAGGAAATTAACGCAAACCCTTTGTCCACGGAGGACGAGAGAAAGCAAAGCGACGTGTTAGGGTTGCGTCTCAAGAAAGCCCTCCGCGAGTATGCCAATCTCAAAAGCGGCTTGGTTGACCCCTAGCAGCCCGTGGTGCAAGTACGATTTGTATCAGGGTATGCCTTTAGGCATACCGTAAGTGCCGTGTTACGAATGCGCCTTTAGGCGCTGGCTCTTGGCTCTGGACTTTCACCACGGGCTGCTAGGCCCCGTGACCCCAGAGTGCAGCCCGCGCGGCGCCGGGCTTTTCGTTTTGTATGCAACTCATTCTATAGGAGCAGTGATCCAACGGCGATCAATCGAGATGTGAGTAAGGTGACGTGGGAACGAATCGAGGATTTGCTGAACCGAATAGCGCATCAAGCTGTGGCCATCAAAGCCGACGATATTTACAAACAGGCTGACCCGGCGCAGGCCCTACTGCGCGTTCTGGCTGGCGAGATTGAGATGGAAGATAGAGCGGCGGGCGCTTAACTGACTCTTTCTGCTACTCGGATTCCTTGCGCGGTCTGCCAATGGTTGGCTGCGCACCACCAACTTTACTCGGACGTGGGAGCCGACATTGTCGTGGAATCATTTACACTCATTTACTCATTGAGAATTGGCCGGTGGGGTCAATGAGTGTAATCGGGATGTTACGCCAACCATCGAAAAACCTTCTCCGGCTTCGCGGTATAGACTGGCTCGGAGGAGGCCAATCCTCATGGCCGAGGGAGGCGGAAATGTTTGAAACCAGTGGAATCACCGATGTCATGGAAAAGAGCCCGTGGCAGAAATACGTGCTCTGGTTCGCGGCAGGCTGCTTGGTCACGATACTGATCTTCTACATGCTCCTCATACCCAGTGCGAAGCGTGCTGCGGCTGAGTCCGCTGAAAAAGCGGCGCAACAGAAACTCTCCGCTGAACTGGCAAAGAACCCGTTGCAAGCTCAACTGGAAACCACGAAGGCGGCATGGCAGACTGCAACCCAAGAGCGCGACGAGTGCAAAGCCAAGTTTGATCGCCAGACGATCCTCTACGACAACAGCATCGTCATCGACCCCGACAAAATCTGGATCATCCCCGCCGATGTTGAACCGATCGCCGTCGGCGACCACCGCGTCACTTACACCCACTACGACCCGAAGACGAAGCGCGAGACTGTCCACTTCTATCCTCCGCGGCAATAGCCCGACGGGCGCTCACTCAAAACTCCGGCTCGGGGATCAATGAGTGAAATCGGGATTTTTCGACAGTTGTGGCGGTCTGGCGATCACGAATAGTAGAGATGTGACTCTAATCACTGACATTACGGGCTCATTCGTGTGGCATTAATGCGTCTGCTCGCCTCTCCGAAGAGCAGTTCCCGCCCGTTGAGACGCAGCACCCCCTGAGGCGAACCGTACAATGGTAGCTGTTTTTGAGGTCAAAAGGCCAAAAAGGAAATTCCAGCTAAGGAGTCACTATGCGTCTACTTCGTCTCCTGGTGCTTTTTACTATTGCGGCCAGCGCGTTGGTGCAAGCCCAAAACATTGATATCCCCTACCAGAAATTCGTGTTCGACAATGGACTGACTCTGATCGTGCACGAGGACCACAAAGCTCCCATCGTTGCCGTCAACCTTTGGTACCACGTCGGGTCCAAGAATGAGAAGACTGGAAGGACCGGGTTCGCGCATCTTTTCGAGCATCTGATGTTTGGTGGCAGTCAGCATGCCAAGGACCGCTACGTCAAAGCTCTCGAGTCGGTGGGCGCGACCGATCTGAACGGCACCACGAACCAGGACCGCACTAACTTTTTTGAAAACGTCCCCACTTCCGCGCTCGACTTCACCCTGTGGATGGAAGCCGACCGCATGGGGTTTCTCGATCTGAGCCAGCAGACGCTCGATCTGCAGCGGGGAGTGGTGGAAAACGAGAAAAGGCAAGATGAAAACGAGCCCTACGCGTTGGCCGAAGAATACATCCCCGAAAACACCTACCCCGCCGGGCATCCCTATTCCTGGGACGTGATCGGCGAAATGTCCGACCTTGATGCGGCCTCGTTTAAGGATGTGCAGGATTGGTTCAAGAACTACTACGGTCCGTCGAATGTCGTAATCGTTTTAGCTGGCGATATCGATGCGAAAACCGCGAAAGAGAAGGTCCAGAAATACTTTGGCGATATCCCTGCCGGACCGCCCGTAACCCACCAGCAGGTCTGGATCGCAAAGATGACGGGAATTCATCGCTCCGTCACCCAGGATCGGGTGCCGGAGCCGCGAGTCTACATGGCCTGGAACGTACCCCAGTTTGGCAGTGCGGACGCGGATTATCTGCGGCTGGTCAGCGATTGCCTCGGCGAGGGTAAGACTTCGCGCCTTTACAAGCGTCTCGTCTATGACGATCAGATCGCCAGCGAAGTCAAGGTCTATGAGGAGTCTCGCGAGATCGGCGGCCAGTTCTCTATTCAGGTGACCGCGCGCTCTGGACACAATCTCAATGAGATCGAGACGGAGATCAACGAGGAACTGGCGCGCTTTCTCAAGGACGGGCCCACGCCCGAAGAGCTGCAACGCGTGCGGACCCAGTACTTGGCTGGCTTCCTCCGCGGCATTGAGCGCATTGGCGGTTTCGAAGGAAAGTCCGACCGGCTGGCGCAATACATGGTCTTCACCGGCAACCCTGAAGGCTACAAGATCACGCTCAAACGAATCCGGGAGGCCACTGCGGACGATCTGAAATCGGCGGCAAATCGCTGGCTCAGCGATGGAATCTACGTGGTACAAGTCCAGCCATTCCCCGACTACAAGACTTCATCGACCGAAGTCGATCGCTCCAAGACGCCGCTGCTGGGTGCGCCACCGGAGCTCAAGCTTCCCAAGTTGCAGCGTGCGTCGCTCTCGAACGGCCTTAAAGTCATCCTGGCTGAACGGCACGAGGTCCCGCTGGTCTCCTTGTGGCTGACCGCCGACGCCGGCTATGCCGCCGACCAGTTCGCCAAGCCGGGTACTGCAAAGCTTGCCACCACTCTTCTAACAGACGGCACGAGCACAAGGAACGCGCTCCAGATCAACGATCAGGCTGCTTTGCTGGGAGCCAACCTGCGGGGGTTCTCCAATCTTGACTTCAGTTTTGTAAGCCTCTCGGCGCTGAAGGAGAAGCTCGACCCTTCACTCGATCTGTTCGCCGATGTGATTCTCAACCCATCCTTCCCGGAAGCTGATTTCAAGCGCGAGAAAAAACTGCAGTTGGATTCCATTGAACAGGAACAGAAAGACCCGATCCAGATCGCGCTTCGCGTGTTTCCCGGACTGGTTTACGGGCCCGGCCATGCCTACGGAAATCCTTTGACGGGATCGGGAACCGCGGCCAGCACACAGGCCATCACCCGCGAGGACCTGGTGAAGTTCCATCAGGTCTGGTTCCGGCCCAACAACGGCACCTTGGTTGTCGTAGGAGACACCACACTTGATGAACTAACGCCGAAGCTCGAGAAACTGTTTGCCGGGTGGAAACCGGCGCCGGTCCCGGCTAAGAACCTTTCCACGGTCAAACTCGCGGTCGAACCGATTGTCTATATTGTGGACAAGCCCGGCGCCAGCCAATCCATAATCATCGCCGGTCACGTTTCAATCCCGGCCGACACGCCGCAGGAGATTGCCATCCAGGCGATGAATGACGATCTCGGTGGAACGTTCGGCTCCCGCCTGAACATGAACTTACGCGAGGATAAGCACTGGGCCTACGGCGCAGGCAGCTTCCTTTGGAGCGCCCGCGCGCAGCGCCCACTGTTCATTTACGCGCCCGTGCAGACCGACAAGACCAAGGAGTCGCTGGTGGAAGTGAAAAAGGAAATTCAGGGCATTCTAAATGAGCGTCCCGTTACTGCCGAAGAACTGGCTCGCATTCAGGCCAACGAAACCCTGAGTCTGCCTGGGTCGCGGGAGACGATCAGTTCTGTCGGATTCTCCATCATTGACCTCGTGCAGAACCGCTGGCCCGACAATTACTACGACACCATGGCCGCCAAGATCCGTGCCCTCAAAACCACGGACCTGGATGCCGCCGCAAAAGAGGTGATCCATCCTGAAGGCATGGTGTGGGTCGTGGTCGGCGACCGCGCCAAGATCGAGCAGGGCATCAAGGAACTAGGGATGGGCAAGATCCGCTTTATCGATGCCGATGGACATCCCATCTAAAAGAGCCGCACCTCGTGACCGTGCCCCGTACCTGCTTGCAGTACACGTTCGCAACACAACGTTTGCGGCTCCCGACGTAGATACAGGCACGGTTCCGCGACTGCCTTTGGCAACAAACGAAAAGTATAGAAAACGCCGCTCGGTCTCTCGGGTGGCTTTTTTGCAATCACGCGGGAGTGGTTGCGCAGTAACTTCTGTTATCAGGCGTTAGCGCTCATTGAAGTTTTCGAGTTTGTGATTTGGGCTTGCATATAGGACAGTCCTGCAGTCGGTGCATGAGCCTTTTCCAGAACGGCCAGCCTTGCTTTTCGATCTCGTGTTCCCATCTCGGTCCGAACACCTTCTTTTGAATCTCGGGATTGCTCATGCCCATGGTCTTACTCCGACGTTTGCTGGCTTGGGAACCCAAAAACAATGCGGTTCCGTCCCCCTGTGATTCGAGCTTGCACGCGAGCCAAGCTTACCGTATTCCGACTGCTGCGGCACTGGAGGCCGTCGTCATGGGCAAACCGAGAGTCAAGCCGAACTATCGTCGCCGAGTGCTCCGCCTGCCAGACTTGGATCATTGTAAAACGGCAGTTCTCAATAGCCTCGGCTCGCCAGCTTCGCGCCGCGTCTACGAATACGCCATCGACCAGTTCATCGCCTGGTACTGCTCCGAGCCCCGACTGGCCTTCAATCGCATCGTAGTCGTTCGCTACCGCATGCACCTGGAATCACGCGGCCTAGCCGCCAACACCATCAACCAACAACTCGCAGCCGTGCGCCGCCTCGCTCACGAAGCCGCAGACTCAGGCTTGCTGAGTCCCGAGTTGGCCGCGGGGATTAGCCGCGTCAAGGGAGTCAAGCAGCTCGGATTCCGGTCCGGGAATTGGTTGAGCGCGGAGCAGAGTTCGGAAGTGCTCAAGCATGCGGGGGGAGACACTATGCGCGCCAAGCGCGATTCTGCGATTTGGCCATGCTGTTCGGTTGTGGCTTTCGCAGGTCGGAACTGGTCGGTTTGGAGTTGGACGACATCCAGATGCGCCAAGGACACTGGGCCGTTGTTGATCTGATTGGCAAAGGTGGCCACATT
>Ga0074044_10003237_pt1 | contig 13937 bp, 7 predicted proteins | sample BogForMeECP23OM1_FD_94443 | JGI IMG/M metagenome (GOLD analysis project Ga0074044, IMG submission 94443) | Bog forest soil microbial communities from Calvert Island, British Columbia, Canada - Bog Forest MetaG ECP23OM1 | ecosystem: Environmental > Terrestrial > Soil > Wetlands ... | reverse complement strand
CCCCAGTCGGCGGCCGCATCAGTTCTTTGGCGCTGAGCTTGCCGTCGCCGTTGATATCGAGTTGGAGGAGCGATGCGCTGGCATTGGCGATCTCATTGGCATCGAGTTCGCCGTCTCCATTGGTATCGAGCGCTGCCATGAGCGGCGACACCGGGAGTGTCGCGCCGGGCGGCGGGGCGAACCGGAATTGATCGGTTCCCCCAGTCGGCGGCCGCATCAGTTCTTTGGCGCTGAGCTTGCCGTCGCCGTTCTTGTCGAGCTTTAGGAGCGACTTGCTGGCGTTAGCGATCTCTGCCGCGCTCAGCTCGCCATCGCCGTCAGTATCTAGCGCCGCCATGAGGGGCGACACGGGCGGTTGTCCCCTTTCTAGTGGGCCGCCGGGTGGGCCGCCGGGGCCGCCGGGAGGTTGCTGGGAGAGACTTGTGAATATGCCAAGTCCAAGTGTCACTGCGAGTCGAATCATGCTTTTCATACCTCTTATCCTCTCAAGAGTGGTGGTCGCACAGCCTGGCCCTGCTGCACGCCAGCCACAACTGCTGTTGGGCGTTGTGGGCCAGCACGGTCTCCATCGTGGAAGCCGCCGGAAGCAAACCACGTCCCGCCCATGGCCGTTGCACCGCAACCGCGCCGCGCGCGTGAAACATAGTTCTCTTTCTCATGCCGCCACCGTAAAGCAGGGCACCTTAAGAGAACGTGAAGGTAGGACGATTGACCTCGAAGCGCTGTCGGTGGCCGGGGCTGGCCTGCGTGAAGACCTCGTAGGCAAACGGCTTCTGGCGATACATCCCCCCCGCCCACCGCCGCAGCCGGTGTTGCAGGATAAACAGCGGCTTGAGCCGTCGCGCCCAGAACGGCGCGCTCAGGTACAGCTCCCAATTCTCGCGTCGCGCATTCGGACCGATGCTCATGTTAGCCCCGGTGCGCGTGAAGACCGAGGTGAACTGCCTGAGCGCCGCCATGCGCACCCCGCGCCGCAAGAGGCGGACCATCCATTCCCCATCGCCCACGTCACGCAGGCGCGCATCAAACAGCAGGCCATATTCAGAGACAACCCGCCGGCGGAAAAACATCGCACAACTCAGCGTGGACAAGTGGCACGTCCAGGTGTGGTACTTGAGCGGCGTCTGCATCTTGCGGTGATACAAGTACCGCCCCTCGTTATCCACCATCACCACGTCCCCAAACAGCACATCAATCTCCGGATGCTGCTCGAAGAACCCCGCCACCGCCGCCAACGCCCCCGGCAAATATTGCTCGTCGCAGTTCAGATAGGCGAGGATGTCTCCCCCCGCCCGGCGCAAGCCCCGATTGACGCCGTCGTACATACCCTGGTCCTTCTCCACGAACACTCTCACGCGCGGGTCCCGGCGCAGCCAATCCAGCGTGCCGTCGTCCGATTCGGCATCCTGGACGATGTGCTCGACCTCAACCCCTTGATCGGCCACGGAGGCAATGCAAAGCCTCAGCCAGGCCGACCGGCAGTGACTCGGGGTGACAATCGAGAAGCGCACGCCCAAAGGATGCTCCGCCATTTTCTGGCTGTCGAACGCGTTTTTGCTGTCCCCGCTGCCGCCCGTAAATGCGCGAGCGCACTTCGGCGCACTCCAGTGGCACGCTGCGGCCGCGGGAGTAAATCGGCCAGAAAGGCTAAAGGCTGGGGGTTTAGCCTTTACGGATGCGGTGCCTGCCCTCCAGCCCCTGCGCTGTAGAGTAACTTCCAGACAGGTGCGGAGTCTTTGCTCGGGTAGGCATGCTCAAAATCGGCGACAAGCTGGCGGGCCTCATCAGCCCGGCCAGTTGTGGCCAGGAGTTGGCCCAAGCCATAAACGGCTTCAGGACTGGCTGGAGAGATCTGCATGGCCACACGGTAGGCCTGTTCGGCCTCGGCGCTATACTGGTGGTCAGCGAGCAACGCGGCCTGGGCGGCGGCCATTTTGGCATAGGTCAACCGATCGGGGGAGTAGGCGCCGGCCTCAGGATCCGAAAGCACCTGCTGGGCCGTATCGCTCCAATAGTTCACCGCCTGCGCCGCCGTCTCGCCGGTGAAGGAGTTTTGCGCGTCCGGGACGCCCAGTTCCATCAGCGCACCCAGGGGCATGGCATTGGGATAGGTGGATTTGAGCGGGAACGATTCCTCCAGGGCGAAGGAGAGGTCAGGGTTCTTGGCCATGAAGGTGCTCAGCAGGTTTTCGTTGATCGCCATGACCGCGACCTGCCCGGAGACCTGGACGCGGTTGTCCACCATCCGAATATCTTCACCGGGCCGGATCTGGCTCGGCTCGTCGGGGAACTGCTGGTCGTGGGCCAGGCGTTGCTGGGCATTGGCGATGTAGTCCTGGAAGGCCCGCTGGGAGTCCTCCGGTGTGAGCGTGGCCACGCTGTCCCCATAGAGGAAGCCCAGATACTGAAGATAGCTTGCGTCGGCCAGGGCGTTTTGCGTGATCACAATGTGCTGCTCGCCCTCGCTGGTCTCGTTGAGCAGCGTGGGGATGCCGCGACCGGGATCGGTGCCGCCGACATAGACCATGCCCGGCCGCAGCGCGCCGAGGGTGGCGTCGCCGTAATCGAGGAGTTTTTGGGCCGGCCAGTCGTGGGCGCACTCGGCGATGAGTTGGGTCTCGAGAATGGGTCCCCAAAGCACGCCCAGATCCTCGCCGTTGCCGCTTTCACGACGCTGCCGGAGCGCTCTAAAGTCCGCGTTCAAATCTTCCCAGCGCCCCTCCGCCACGGCCTGGAAAAACCGCTCCACGTCCGGGGCCACACTGACCTTGAAGCGTTCAGCCATGGCATGGGTAATCCTGAGCCGGTCCTGGGTGAACCGGGTAACTTTGCCGGCGACGATTTCCTCAGGAGTCAGGGCCGCCCCCGAAAGGCCGCGTGACAAATGGGCACGCCCTGTGCCGGCCCCGTGGGCGACTGGGCTGTGTCTGGCGGTGTTTGTTGAGTTCGGTGGGGTGGGTGAGGTCCCTTGGCGAGGCAAAAACAGGGCCAGCAGGACAACAGACAGGGAGCCAACAGTCAGGACCCAGGGCCAGAGGGAGCGACATCTCGCGTCCTCATACGCTAGGGATGGTCGCGGGTTCGGCTTTTCCATATTTCGTCGGCGTATTGTGTTTTCACTACGAAGGACACCGACTCCGCGAGATTTGTATATCGGACGGCTTGGGTGAAAGCCGGCTCTCCCGGACCAGGAACTCGAACCGCATGAATATCCCTCTTTGCATTTGGCCCGCGTTCGGATTAGAACCGGGGGACAGATGTCCAGGCAATGAATGTTCCTTCGGCGAAACTGACGCAAGCCGGCTCGGTGGCCACCGAGAGCCCCCTGCGCGATTTGGCCGCCATCATCCGCTCGCGCACGCCACTCATTGCGGTCGAAAGCAACGAGGAACCGCAGGTCGTCTCGCTGGTTCGCCAGATCAGCCGCCAAATGGGAATCCCGGCCTTCCGCTGGACGGTGACCGAGGGCCTGCAGGCCTTTGACCCCAACGACCAGCCTAAAGCGTCTGTGCTCAAATCGCAGGAGGTCCTCGACTACATCAAGACCTCGGCCTCCTGGTGCCTGTTCGTGCTGCTGGATTTCCATCCCTACTTGCAGGACAACGTTCACATCCGGTTCCTCAAGGACATCGCATTGGCCTATGCCCAGCGTCATGCCACCGTGGTGCTGGTCGGCGCGACGCTGTCCGTGCCGGAGGAACTGCGCTCCTTTACCGCCTATTTCCGGCTGCCGCTCCCCACCCCCGACCAACTGCGCGCCATCGTCTATGACGTCGCCGCCGATTGGGGTGCCGAGCATGGCCGGCGCGAAGTCCAAACCACTAACAAAGCGCTGGACCTGCTCATCCGCAACTTGGCCGGCCTCACCGCCACGGACGCCCGCCGCCTCGCCTGCAAAGCCATCAATGACAATGGCGCCATCTCCGAGTCCGAGCTGCCCGAAGTGATGAAGGCCAAGTACGAGTTGCTCGGGCGCGATTCGCTCCTCTCCTTCGAATATGAAACGGCGCAATTCGCCGAGATCGGCGGCATGCGGCGGCTCCGGGCCTGGCTAGAGGTGCGCAAGAGCTTTTATACCGAAGGCGGCGCCGACCACCTCGACCCGCCGCGCGGGATGCTCTTGCTCGGCGTGCAGGGCTGCGGCAAAAGCCTCGCCGCCAAGGCCGCCGCCGGCATCTTTGCCGCCCCGCTCCTCCGGTTGGATTTCGGCGTCCTTTACAGCAAGTACTACGGCGAAACCGAACGCAACCTGCGCAAAGCCCTCGACACCGCCGAAGTCATGGCCCCCTGCGTCCTCTGGCTCGACGAAATCGAAAAGGGCCTGGCCGCCGGCGACGATGACGACGGCCTTTCCCGCCGCGTGCTGGGGACATTGTTGACGTGGATGTCCGAGCGGCCCAAGCCCGTGTTCATCGTGGCCACCGCTAACGACATCACGCGCCTACCGCCCGAAATGGTCCGCAAGGGGCGCTTCGACGAAATCTTCTTTGTGGACCCGCCCTCCGCGCCCAACCGGCGCGACATCCTGGCCATCCACCTGCGCAAACGCTGCCTGGACCCCGCCCAGTTCGATCTCGCGGCCCTAAGTGCCGCCACCGACGGCTTCTCGGGCTCCGAGATCGAGCAGGCGATTGTCTCCTCCATGTACACCGCCCATGCTCAGGGGCGCGCGATGTCCCAGGCCGACCTGCTGGCGGAAATCAAACAGACCCGCCCCCTCTCCGTGCTCATGGCCGAAAAAGTCCAGGAAATCCGCGACTGGGCAGCCGAGCGGACCGTGCCGTGCGACTGAACCGAAGAGGGGCATTAGACCCTGGGCTTTGGGCTCCAGGGCGGAAATACCCAGGTTAGGGATAGGACGGCTGTGGGCTCAGAACGTGGCTCAAGCGGAAAAACAAACTGCCCGACGGCGGCGATGTGAGGGTCATGGAACTATTCGTCCCGTCACTTGATGTATTGCCGCCGCTCCGCGTCCAATTGGCCAAGTCCGGACTTTGCTGCAAGGTGCAATTCGATGAAGAGGGCCAGGAAATCGTCAGAGTGTTGCCGGAACGCGTGCCGGTTAACTGGGGCATCGCCGCGGGAGTCGCCGACGGGTCTGGGTTGGCCAGCCGGCCCAGGAAAAGGACGCTGCCGGATTGGGTGTCCCGAATGAAAAAGATGAATGGGTGATCGGCCCGGAAGACAGGCGGGCCACCAGAGGGGACAGCGGTACCGACCACCCCGATAACCGTTGCTCCAGCCGCTTGGGTGCCGGCTTCGTTCACTTCCCCCCACGCTTTGTGCACTGCGAAGCTAACGTAGAGGTCCTTCATTCCGTCTATCCCTGAAAAGTCTGCGACGAAGGGCGTGAAGGCATCCGGCATGCCCATCGCCGCCAAGGTGTCATTCAGCCCGAAGGTGGACTCCAGTGTGAACCTGGGCAGGAAGACCTCGACCTGCTGCTCCGTCATTTGGGCGAGCACGTTCGAGAGCAACGCGGGGGAAAGCTCCTGCTCCAGTCGCCCCAACCCGTCCACTTGCCACGGGAGTAAGATGACCATCGAAACCTGGTTGCTGCCATAGGGCAGCTCGATCGCCTGAAAATCGCTGGTGGCCAGGTAATTGAATTTGACCTGACCGACGGGCTGGTGCATGAGCGGCGCATCCACCTGGCGGGTGCTGGAGAGGTAGAACGGCTGGGTCGAAGTATTGGTTGCTTCAAAGGAGGTGGTCCAAACGCCCAGGAAATATATGGCGTTAGCCAGAACCAGCACTGTGTCCGGGTTGACCATGCCGGGAGACAAAATATTCTGGATTTTGTTCTGCGTCTCTTGCGCCACCCAATTATTTATTTCCTCCGTCATCGCATCGGCTTCGGTGACGAAGTCAGCCTGGTTGATGTTGGCCTGGTACTGGTTAGTGGCAGTCGCCAGAAACGCCGGCAGGAAGGGATAGCCTACCTGCGTCCATAGCGCATTGGCTATGTTCAGCTCGATGACATTAGGCTCCTGGTTGGTTTCGAGCTCGCGCTGCAGGTCGCCGAAGATGGAAGCAAATTGTTGCTGATTTGTCGCAAACCCCAGCACTTGGGACATCTGCTGCTCCGTATTGCCGCTTGCGCCGGCGTACAACATGGCCAGGCAGGTGGAGATGCTGTAAGGCGAGAAGAACAGGTTGCCCGAGTTGGTCGCCAGTTGCCGATAGAGGTTCAGGGCGAAGGTCGTGTTGCTGGCAACGAGGGATTGGACTTGGGCGGTTCCGGCCATTGGCACAGACACGAGGATCAGGCCCAGAAGAACGCACAGGATTCGTTTGCTGGATCTTCCTCGCTGGCGGGGGAGGGTTGATCCAGGCTTCCCGGAGCTGGTCCGGTGGTGGTCACTAGCGGTTCCAATTGTGGCTTTCATAATGGAGGTCGGTTGGGTGAATGTTCCAATACCTTCACCTTGCCCACACCAGACTGAGAACTGGCATTTCATGACGCTTTACAAGGCCTGTTATCGGCGCGCGAGTCGTTGGCTGAGTGAAGCGAGTCAGCGGCTCGCGGAGGCGATTGGCCCTATACGGGTGGATTATCGCTCCGGGCCGCCCTAAAAGCAACTCGAATTTGGCCAATTCCGAGAGGCTGCAAAGGCCCGGTACTAACGGACGCAAAGGTGCTCCGCCTGGCCTCGGATGGGTTATTGATATGGAGCGAGCACCGGTTCTATCTGTTGGCGCCATGGGGATCAATGCCTGCAAACTCACCAGCCTATGGCGGCGCCGTCCGGCGTCGTCCGGTCGTAGGCCCCCTGAAGGAGATCATCCTTACGCCGCTCAGCCAGATTGGGGGCAATCCCGATGAGCCCGTTGGTCGTGGTCAAACCAGCTCTTCCCGCAGGGACCGCTGATTATATGGTTGATTGAGGTGCCGTAAATGTGCCAACAAATCCAGCATGAAACCAACTGCCGCCCTTCCACCATTTCCGATCAATCGCCGCCAATTCCTGCAAAAGACTTCAACCGGCCTGGCGATGGCCGCGGTCACGGTTGTGCCCAGGTCTGTGCTGGGAGGGCCGAGCCAGATTTCCCCCAGTGGGAAAATCAGGCTGGCCGGCATTGGATTGGGAGGCCAGGGCACCGAGAACATGATCGCACTGCAGAAATTGCCCGAGGTGCAAGTAGTGGCGGTCTGCGACGTGAATCGCGAGGGAGGCGGTTACCTCTCCTGGTATTGGACGGAAGGCAATGAACGGCGCGTATCCGGGCGTGAACCGGTCCGCCGCATGATCGACGACTTATACGCCAAAGAGCAACGCTCGGGCCAATACCGCGGCTGCAAAGCCTACACGGACTACCGCGAGTTGCTCGAAAAGGAGGATGTTGATGCTGTGATGATCGCCACACCGGATCACACCCATGCCGTGGTCACGATGGCAGCGCTGAAACGCGGCAAACACGTCTATTGCGAAAAGCCGCTCACTTACTCGGTCTATGAAGCGCGGCAGGTAGCCGAGGCAGCGCGCCAGACCAAAGTCGCGACCCAGTGCGGCAATCAAGGCCAGGCGACCGAGGCAGCGCGTATCACCTGCGAGATTATCGCCGATGGCGCCATTGGTCAGGTGCGCGAGGTGCAGGTATGGAGCGGGCCGCGCTTCTGGAGCTGGCCGACGTGGGAGGGCCGACCGCCGGATACGCCGCCAGTTCCGGACGGCCTGGATTGGGACCTGTGGCTGGGCCCCGCTCCTGCGCGCCCGTATCATCCGGCCTATCACCCATGGACCTGGCGCAACTGGCTCGATTTCGGCACGGGACTGCTCGGAGATCTTGGTTTGCACAAACTCTCTACGGTGTTTAAGGCGTTGAACCTTGACCACCCCGTGACGGTTGAAGCCAGCGCCAACAAACTCAGCACGAAAACCTACCCTTTGGGGGAGATCGTTCGGTTCGAGTTCCCCGCGCGTGGCAATCTGGCACCCGTCACGCTGACCTGGTATGACGGCGGATTAAAGCCGCCCCGCCCGCCCGAATTCGATGACGATGATGTTTTGCAGGATGTCATCTATATCGGCGAAAAGGGCAAGCTCATGGGAACCGGCTGATTCCCGAATCCCGGATGGACGCTTACAAGCTGCCTCCCAAAACGCTGCCCCGCTCGCCCGGTCATTACCAGGAATGGGTCAACGCCTGCCGCGGTGGCCCGCCCCCAGGCTCCAGTTTTGTGGATCACTCCGCGCCGGTGACCGAGGTCTGCCTGTTGGGCAACATCGCCGTGCGCAGCCAAAAGAAGTTGAAGTGGGACGGGGCCAATTTCCGGTTTACCAACGACCAAGCCGCCAACAAAGCGCTGCACCGGGAGTATCGCCAGGGGTGGACCCTATGAACTTCATTCAGTGAAAGCGAATGTGAAAATCCGCTCCAGCCCCAAGCCCCGCTTCATTTGCCGTTCGATGCTTATGCTCGCGGTGCTCACGGGCGCAAGCGCTTCCGCGCAAATGGTCACCGGTGCCGCGATGGAGGATTTCGGCAAAGCGATTAGAATCTCGTACGAGGGCTGGACCATAGTTGCGGACCCAGGTGCCTGTACTCTGATCGTTGAGCATGCTCGCCTGGGCTGTTTGCTGACCAACGTGCAGCTCAATATCCCGACAGGGCAGGAACTCGTTCCGGCCGGGGGCTGGACCGTCACCAACAACCGCCAGGGTCTGCTCCAGATTAAAACGGTTCAGCCGCAGAGCACCTGGCTTTTTGAGCTGGGCCCCCTGTCATTAAAGATCTCGTGCACTGCACCCGAGGCGGCTCTCACCGCCCAGGTCTTCCTTGGCAGGCAACGCAGCATCGCCCGGCTGCTCGACCGCGAAGGATTCCCCGTTGACTGGACAGGAACCGACGAAGTTGCCAACGGCTACGGCGGAGCGATGACGCGAAATCCGTCCTTCCTCCCCCGGCAAAACCCCGAGTGCATGTATTTTGCGCTGGGCAGGATCTCCAGCGGCGTTTTTCACAGTCTCTTCGATCGCGCCACAGATACCGCCGTCGAGTTCCCTGACCAGACACGGCTCGCGAATTCAAAACGTCTGGCGGATAGCCTCGAGTTGACGCTGGCGTTTTCCGGGAGCGTGCAGGTTCGCGTGATGCCGGATTATTACACCACAACGCTGGGTCTGCCCTTCTATGTCCCTTTTGACGAACGCTGCTTCCCAAGGCCCCCGATGGTTTGGTGCAGTTGGACAAGCTATTACGGCGATGTGATGGAGCAGGAGGTTGTCCGGAATGCGGACTGGTTGGCCGAGCACTTGAAACCCTACGGATTCCAGTATGTCCAGCTCGATGATGGCTATGACAGTGGTTTGAAGGCCGGGCACTACTGGATTGAGCATTGGGACGCCAGGAAATTCCCGCACGGCCCGAAGTGGTTGGCGGACTATATCAAGTCCAAAGGACTGCATCCCGGCCTCTGGCTGGTGCCCAATGCCTATGCCGGAGCGGTCGAGGCGCATCCGGAATGGTATCTGCGGGACAAGCAGGGAAACATCATTCTGGACTACGGAACCCCGGCATTGGATTCGACGAATCCCGAGGCACTCGATTTTCTCAAGCACCTGTTCACCACGTTGGGCGAGTGGGGCTTCGAATACTACAAGTTCGATGGGGAACACGCCTTGCCGAAATACGTCCCGGCCGTGGACCGGGAGAAGTTGTACGCCAAAGACCTGGACCCGCTTAGCGCCTATCGAAACCGGCTGGAGCTCATTCGCAGAGTCATCGGTCCGGCGACATTCGTGGAGGGGTGCCCTGCCGGCACGCCGCTCAACGGCATCGGCTTTTTCAATTCCTATTTCAACGGGCAGGATGTTTACAACAATTGGAACGGCATGCACGCGTTGTTCAGCTCCATCAACGCCAATGCATTCCTTAACCGCATGGTGGTCTATGTCATGCCGGGGGAAGGCATGGAGTTAGGCGAGCCCGTGAGCGTGGAGGAGGCCAGGCGCAGGCGGCCGGCCGCCGTGGTGGACACGGTGCGCACGCGCGAGGACCCGATGATCGGCTTCGGCCTGACCCTGCCCGAGGCACGGACGCTCGTTAGCCTGGTCGCCCTCAGCGGGGTGGTTTATCCTCTGGCCGGCGTCATGCCGGAAACGCCTCCGGAACGGCTGGCGCTTATGCAACGAACCCTGCCGACTATGCCCATCGAGCCCATTGATCTGTTCAGTCGCGGCACCGACAGCCGTTGGGACACTTTCAAGCACGTCCGTGCCGACGACTATGTTCATCACTACCCCGAGCTTCTCGATTTGAAGGTCAACGCGAAATCGGGCCTCTATGATGTGGTGGCGCTGCCCAATTGGCGGAGCGTTGCGGTGACCAGGAGCGTCTCTTTCACCGACAAACTCGGGCTGCCCGCTGATCGGGACTACATCGCTTTTGATTTCTGGAATCAGAAGCTCCTGGGGGTTTTCCGAAACCAGATGGCGCTCGACGTCGGAGGACACGACACACGAGTGGTGCTGGTCCATCCTTTGTTGGGCCGGCCGCAGTTGATCGGGATCTCGCGGCACATCACGGGCGCCTGCTCCATCCAGGAATTGGCCTGGGACTCTGCGCAAAACGTGTTCAGGGGCGCCTCGGAAACCGTCGAGGGTCAGAAATACATCCTTTTCTTCTATGTACCAGACAAGATGAGCGCAGTGAGGGCGCAGGCCAGCACCAAATCACATGGTGAATTCCCGGTGCAGCTCCAACGAAGTGGCGCCTTATTGTCGGTTGCATTCCCCGGTGGTCCAGCCCCAGTCTCCTGGCAAATCGGATTTGCTCCACAGTGACCAACGACCTGCATGATACGAGGTTCTTCCGCTTAGCCGTATCCATGCAGAGGCAAACCATAGACGCACCCAGCGCGGCGCAGCCGCAACCGAGACCAGACGTCATCTCTAACGCAGAGACGCGGAGACCGCAGAGCTTCGCAGAGAATTGAGAATAACTCTGCGTTCCTCCGCGGTCTCTGCGTCTCTGCGCTGTGTTGAATGTCCCTCCCCATGATCTCGCGGGCTGGGTTGAGCAGGGCGCTGAATGATTGGGCCGTCGTCGGGGTTGCCGAAGCGGAATTAGGATTTCGCGGAATGCGGCTTGGTCTGGTAAGGAGCCTTATCAGGTCATCTTGCCCAGTCTGCACAAAGGAGTTCGGCTTGCTGGAGAACGGTTTGGGTTGCCTTTTCCTGCTTGTCAGGCGGGTAGCCGTGCTTGCGGAGGATGCGCTTCACGGCGCGCGGATTTCGTTGCTCAGCAGCTTCCGTAGTTACTCAACCGCGAGGTTCTTCTGCGGCATGTGCCTCACTTCCGCCAGGAACTCGTCGGACAGAATGGAAATGTCCGGCTTCTTCAACCCTGCCGCGGCAAAGATGTCCACGACCTCGTCGCTCGCCACCGCGCGCGAGATAATCTGCCGGATGGCGTAGTCGAGTTCTTCCGCAATTTGACGTCTCTCCCCTGCAGCTTTGGCAATGGCAGCCCGCACGGCTTGGAAGAAGCCGACGTCGTCACGAATCTCGATTGCCTTCGCGTGCGGCACGGCGAGAGCGAACGCCTTCGACAAATCAGTAACCGCTTGAAGGAACCTCTGCTTGTACGCGTCGGGCTTGGGCTCTTTGGCCGCGGCGGCCAGAATGTGTTCCTGCCCGGCCGGCAAAAGGCTCAACCTTTGCGCCGGTGTTCCGGTCGTCCACTGTGACCAATCGAATCCGTGGAAGAAATCGCAGCAAACCTCGTAATTCTCCAACATCACCGCGACCGCCTCCTCCTGGTCAATTGCCGTCTGGCCGTGACCGCCGCTCTCGGTATAGACGGCCAGGGCCTGCTTCAGCTCATGGGCCATGCCCAGGTAATCCACCACCAGGCCGCCCGGTTTCTCCTTGAACACCCGATTCACGCGCGCAATGGCCTGCATCAGCCCATGACTGCGCATCGGCTTATCGGCATACATCGTATGCAGGCATGGTGCGTCAAATCCCGTCAGCCACATATCGCGGACCAGCACGATCCTCAAGGGGTCTTTGGGGTTCTTGAACCGCTTCGCCAGCGCTTCCCGCCGCGGCTTGTTGCGGATGTGCTCCTGCCACTCCAGCGGGTCTGAGGCCGAACCGGTCATGACAATCTTGATCGTCCCCTGGTCATCTGCGGCGTGGTTCCACTGCGGCCGGAGCTTGACAATGGCATTGTAGAGCTCGACACAAATGCGGCGGCTCATGCACACAATCATTGCCTTGCCGCCGTAAGGCACTTGCGTCTCCATCGCTTCCTGCCGTTCTTCCCAGTGCTTCACCAGGTCCTCGGCAATCAGGCTGATTCGCTTCTCCGCGCCTACCACCGCCTCCAGCGCCGCCCACTTGGTTTTGAGCCGTTCCTTGTGCTCCAATTCCTCGCCCTCCGTTGCCTCCTCGAAGTCTGGGTCAATCTTCGGCCTCTCCTCCGCCTTCAACTCCAGCTTCGCCAGGCGGCTTTCGTAATAAATCGGCACCGTCGCCCCGTCCTCTACCGCCCGCTGAATGTCATAGACCGAGATGTAGTCGCCAAAAACGGCGCGCGTGTTCGCATCGGTCTTTTCAATGGGCGTGCCCGTGAACCCGATGAACGACGCTCGCGGCAGCGCGTCCCTCATGTGCCGCGCAAACCCGTCTATGAAATCGTATTGGCTCCGGTGCGCTTCGTCGGCGATAACCACGATGTTACGCCGGTCCGAAAGCAACGGATGCCTGGTGCCCTTGCTTTCAGGGAAGAACTTCTGAATGGTCGTGAAAACCACGCCGCCCGACGCCACAGCCAGGAGCTTTTTCAGGTCGTCACGGTCCCTCGCTTGAACCGGCTTTTGCCGCAGCAACTCATGGCACCGTGAAAACGTCCCGAACAGTTGGTCGTCCAGGTCGTTGCGGTCGGTGAGCACCACCAATGTCGGATTCTCCATCGCCGGCTCCAGCACCAGCCGCCCGGCATAGAACACCATGGTGAGCGACTTGCTAGAACCTTGCGTATGCCACACCACACCCACCCGCCTGTCGCCTGGGGTGCCACCGGGTTGCGGCTTCGCGAAATAACCACCGCCCGGTTCCTTTAGAACCATCTCGCCCACGCCGCACGCCCGCACCGTTTCCGCCAGCGCCGTATTGACCGCGTGGAATTGGTGATACCCTGCCATCTTCTTCGTGATCGTCGCGCCGTCGTCCTCGAACACGATGAAATGCCGCACCAGGTCCAGGAACCGCCTCTTGTCGAACACGCCGCGCAGGAGCACTTCCAGTTGCGGTATGGTGGCCGGCGCCACCGTCTCGCCCTCAATCGTGCGCCACGGCATGAACCACTCTTTGTCGGCGCTGATCGTGCCGACGCGCGCTTCCAACCCGTCCGAGATTACCAGCACCGCGTTGTGGACGAAGAGCGACGGAATCTGCTGTTTGTAAGTCTGAAGCTGGTTGAACGCCGTCCAGATGTCTGCCTGTTCGTCCACCGCGTTCTTCAACTCGATGACCCCCAGTTGCAGGCCATTGACGAAGATCACCACGTCCGGCCGCCGGTTGTGCTGCCCCTCGATCACCGTGAACTGGTTTACCGCCAGCCAGTCATTCGCCTCCGGGTCGTCGAAATCAACCAGTCGCACAAGCTCGGCCCCAATGGTCCCGTCTTTGCGCCGGCACTCGACGGCGATGCCCTCCACCAGCATCCGGTGAAACGCGCGGTTGTTGGCGATGAGAGACGCGTGCTGCACCACCGTGACATTCCGGAATGCCTCGTCCAGTGCCTCCGCGGGCAAAGTGGGGTTCAGCTTCCGCAGCGAGGCCCGTGACCGTTCCGCCAGCACCGTCTCCCCGTACGACTGGCGCTCCGCCTGGGGGCTGTCCGGCACGATCTCGCCGCCGCGCAACGACGCGTAGCGCAGCGACTCCAGGCAATCCAGCGCCATCGCTTCCACGTCAGCCTCGTTT
>Ga0074044_10003236_pt1 | contig 13939 bp, 17 predicted proteins | sample BogForMeECP23OM1_FD_94443 | JGI IMG/M metagenome (GOLD analysis project Ga0074044, IMG submission 94443) | Bog forest soil microbial communities from Calvert Island, British Columbia, Canada - Bog Forest MetaG ECP23OM1 | ecosystem: Environmental > Terrestrial > Soil > Wetlands ... | reverse complement strand
GGCAGCGGACTGGGGCGTGCGGCACTGGTGCACACGTCATCCCGCTTCAGGCGGCCCCCGCGGCTATCGCTGCAAGTGCTTGTAGACAGTCGTTCGCGACAGCCCGAGTTTCCGTGCGGCGGCGGTGACATTGCCCGAGCAAAGCCGGTGCGTCGCCTCGATCTCTTTGCAAAAGCGCCTGTCGAGGGGCGAGGAACGGCAAGCCGGACAGACGCGGTTGCTCTGGCTCCCAAGACTCTCGTCAAACGAATCCTCGTCGATGAACGCCATGCGTCGCCGGACCAGCGCGCGCTGAAGCGCATTGCGCAATTCGCGGATGTTGCCCGGCCAGGGCAGGGTCGCGAGCTTTTCGATCGCCGCGTCGGTTATGGCGGCGTCCGGAGCGAGTTCCTCGACCAGACGCCGGACGATTTGCGCGAAGTCGGTTCGGGTGCGAAGCGGCGGCAGTTCGATCGTGAACGCATTGAGGCGATGGAGCAGGTCCTGCCGGAACTGCCGCGCTTCGACGAGCTCGGCGAGCGGGCGGTTGGTCGCGGACACGATCTGCACATCGACGGGGGCGCCGGCGCGGCCCCCGACCGGCCGGACTTCCCCGCTGTCGAGGAAGCGCAACAGAGCCGTTTGCGCGGCCATCGGGATGTCGGCGACCTCGTCGAGGAACAACGTGCCCCGATGCGCCTGGCGAACGAGCCCCGGCGCGCCGTCGTTGCGCGCATTGGTGAAGGCGCCGCGTTCGTGTCCGAACAGTTCTGCGACGAACAGCCCCTCGGGCGGCGCGCCGCAATTCAGGGCGACGAACTCCCCGGAGCGGCGTAGACCTCGTGGATATGCCGCGCCATCAATTCCTTGCCAGTGCCGGTCTCGCCGAAAATGTGAACGGGCATCTTCAGGGCGAGGGCTGCGCCCAGCTCATCGAGGCTCGCCTCGATGCGGGGGTCTGAACAGACGAATTTCGCGCCGGCTCTCTCGCTCTGCGCCCGCGCCGGCGCCAAGGTCGCGCGCCGCGGTGAGGTTTGGCCGATCTGACGGCAAGCCATGAAGACGGCGCTGCCGGCCCGGTCGCGGATGCGCACGACCCCGCCCTTGAGCCGGTCGGATAGCGCGTCATCGAAACGGCGATCGAAGAGGAAACTCGTGAAGGCGGATGGCGACGAAGTCGAAGCGGTCCTTGAACTGACCGACGGCCAAGGCGCCGAGGCCGTCATCGATTTCGTCGGCGAAAAAGGCGCGACGACAAAGGGCCTGAAAATGACCGGACCGATGGGCAGCTATTACGTGGTCGGCTACGGCGAGGACATCCGCATTCCGACTGTGGACATGGTCATCACGGAGCGCAACATCATCGGCAATCTCGTCGGGACATGGGCCGAGCTGGTCGAACTGATGGCGCTCGCCGATCGCGGACTGATCGAATTGAAAACGGTCGAATATCGACTGTCGGCGGCGAACGCCGCGCTGCACGACCTGCACAACGGCAAGATCCACGGTCGTGCGGTTCTGAGCTGCCCGCGGTTCCGTCGCGTCGCGCGGCGCCCGAGCGACGCGACGGAGCGCGGCAAGCCCGCGGCCGAGCCCGATGATGAGCGTCGTTGCCGGTTTCAGCCGCGGCAAATGAATCGATCCGTTCGTGCGCGCGGCGTCCTGACCCGTCAATTGCGATCGAGGAACGACGATGTGCAGACTCCTTTGCAACAAGGACGCTCGGGACTTCCGCCCGGTGAGTCGGTCCATCCGGATCTTCGGGCACGCCACAAGTCTTCGGCTCGAAGAGTCCTTTTGGCGCGCGCTCGACAGTCTTGCCCGCGATCAGGGCCTGACGACCCCGAAACTCATCGAGACTCTGCGGGAAGAGGCCTCGGAGCTTCTGCAGGCGGAAGAGGTCGCAACGCTCAATCTCGCCTCGATCCTGCGAACGGTCTGCCTTCTGGCGGAGCGGCGGCGGCCAGGGCCCCCTTCGGCGCCAGCCTGAGGGCGGCGCAGGCTCTGCTGCTCTGGCGCGCGCCAGCGGCGTCGCCCGAACGCCTGGCGCGCGGTTCATTGCAGCGGTTTTTCCGGCGCCTTGGCGGCGATCTTGTTTTCCGCCAGCCATCCCGCCAGCACGAGCGCGCCCATCGCGAAGTCCTTGCCGTGCGCGGCGGTCATTTCCTCGCCGATCCGGGCAAGGCGCTCGATTGCGGAACTCCACCACCTCGCCGAGCTCCGCGCGCGTTGCGCGGAAGCGGCTCGTCGGATGGTCGGGATCGGCCCAGCCAAACGAGATCGCACAGAGCACAAGCCGGTTTTCAGGGATATCGAAGTAGCGACGGACGAAGCCGCTGTGCATCGCCAAAGCCGCCTGAGCGATCGCGCCCACGCCGAGGCCGGCGGCGACATTCAGGAAATTTGGAGGCCGCAGTCCAGGACTCCATAGGTCCCGAGCTTGCGCTCTGTCGTGATAATCGCGACATGCGGCGCGCCGAACATCCGGAAGTTCTCAAGCGTCTGCCGTTTCGAGGCCTCGCGGTCGCCCATCGCGATCCCGACCGAAGCGTAGAGTTGCTCCGCGACCGCGCGTCGGCGCGCCTTGTAGACTCCCAAATATTCCTCCGGCAGGGGTATGTCCGGAGTGATCGGAGGATTGGCGCTCGCATAGGCATACATGGCGTCCGCGAAGGCCTTCGTCGCCTCGCCTTCGGTGATGATGAGACGCCACGGCTGCGTGTTGCACCAAGTCGCCGAGCGCTGGGCGACGCGCAGGATCTGCTCAATGAGGGGATGCGGAACCGGATCAGGGAGGTAACCCCGGCACGATTAGCGCCGCTCGATAATGGTCTGGATGGCGTCGGCGGGGGACTGTGGCTCCACCTTCCTCTGCTTGCCGCCACGATGCCCTCCGCGCGCAGTGCTGTAGGCTCATTCATCAGATCTCGTTCATGTAGACGCTGCCGAGCGCAAGGCCCATTACAGCGCCCAGCAAAAGCGTGGTCCAATCCACCCGGATGCCTTTGCACATTCCGTCGCTTGCGCGCCGGCTTTCAGGGCCCACTTTCGGCGCATCTGCCGTAACTCTGCGAGACGGCAGGTTGGTTGTCCGGGAGAGGGGCGCTATGCGAAGCATGGTGGAGGGGCAGTGCGCCGCACAGTCAGCAAGTTACGACTGCCCTTAGATCACCGGGCCCCTCACCCAAGCTCCGTCAGCACCCCATAAGTCTCCGGCCGGCGGTCGCGGAAGAACTGCCAGAGGTTCCTCACCTCGCGCAGCTTGTCGAAATCCATGTCGTGGACGACGAGTTCGTCCTTGTCGCGGCTGGCGATCGCCTCGATCTGGCCGCGCGGATTGACGAAATAGCTCTGCCCGTAGAACTCGCCGATGTTCCACGGCGATTCCGTTCCGACCCGGTTGATCGCGCCGATATAGACGCCGTTCGCCACCGCGGCGGCAGGCTGTTCGAGCTTCCAAAGGTATTCGGAGAGGCCCGCCACCGTCGCCGAGGGATTGACGATATATTCGGCCCCGTTCAGCGCTAGCGCCCGCCACCCCTCGGGAAAATGGCGGTCGTAGCAGATGTAGACGCCGAGCCGGCAATAGCGGGTCAGGAACACCGGGTAATCAGACGCGCCGGGCTTGAAGAAGAATTTCTCCCAGAACCCGGCGACATGCGGAATATGGGTCTTGCGATATTTGCCGAGATAGGCGCCGTCGGCGTCGATCACCGCGGCGGCGTTGTAATAAACGCCGGTCATCGCCTCTTCGTAGATCGGGACGACGATCACCATCGCATATTTCTTGGCGAAGTCCTGCATCAGCTGGACCGTCGGCCCGTCCGGAATGCTCTCGGCGGCCTGATACCATTTCGCGTCCTGGCTCGGGCAGAAGTAGGGTTGGTTGAACACCTCCTGAAAGCAGAGGACCTGCACGCCCGCCTGACCCGCCTTGTCAATCAGGGGGACATGCGCCTCGAGCATCGCCTTGGCGATCTCCTTCGGCGACTTCTCCGTCGACGCTTTGAGGCCCATCTGAATGAGGCCCCCACGAACAATCGTCATTGGCTCCCTCCCGCCTTGGACCGCGCCGCCCGCCACCTTCTCCCGCAAGGGGAGAAGGGGTTGGCGCGCCCGTCATAAGCCGAATCCCAGCGTTTGAGAACGTCTTCGTTTGCAGCCGATGGGGACCCGCCTTCGTGCCCCTTCGTGTCCTTAGTGGTGAATCGATGTTCTCTATCGCCCCTTTGGGCCGCTCGACCGAAACGAAAGCTTAGGCAAGCGCCTTAAGTTTCGCCGAACTTGCAGGAGAGAACGTCGATCTTTCCAACCGGAGGATCCCTCATGCGCCTGCCTCTGATCCCGCCCGCCGACCTGACGCCCGAGCACAACTCGCTCTACGACGTCATGCGCGGGGCATCGCCAGCAACTTCAACGCCTTCAAGGTCTTGCGCGACGACGGGGCCCTGATGGGGCCCAGGAACCCGTGGCTGCACGAGCCGGGCATCGGCAAGGCGATCTGGGACTTGACGATGGCGATGACCGCCAACGCGACGCTTCCCGACAACGTGCGCCAGATCGTCATCCTCGTCGTCGGCGCGCGCTATGACGCGGCCTATGAGATCTATGCCCATATCGCGGTCGCCGAGCGCGAGGGGATGAAGCCGGAGCGGCTGGCGGCGCTGGTCGCCGACCTGAAGCCGACCGATCTGACGCCCGAGGAGAACGTCGCCTTCGATCTCGCCTACAAGCTCGTGCGCGGCGGAACGCTGCCGGAACCTCTCTACCGGCTCGCCGTCGACACCTTCGGCCAGCACGGGACCAACGAGATGATCTATCTCGTCGGCCTCTATGCGCTGGTGTCGACCACCCTCAACGGGTTCAACGTGCCGGTTCCTGAAAGGGAATAGGCGCGGCCGAACCGTCTCTGTCTCGAGCGCCGCCGACCTAGCCGGCGAGCACGTTTTTGCGAGGGGCCAGGAGCCGCCCGCTAGTTCCCTGTTTCCGCTTGCGGAGCGGCAGAAAATTCCCTGCTCGGCAGAAAAAATTCCCTGCTCGCCCGCACAGGGAATTTTGCCGCAAGCGCCTGAAATCCAAAGCTTTTTCGTTACGGATTTTCCCGATTCCGGCCGAAAACGAACAAATTCCCTGCTCTTTTCCCTGCTCGCAGGGAATTCTCCCCTGCTCCCGGCGCGTTCGGCAGCCGCTCGAAAGCGCCCCGGAACCCTACCCCTCGACCCCTTCCGTACGTCGCCAATCCTTGAGCAGCGTGCGGCGCGCCTTGGGCGGGCGCTCGTCGATGACGGCGACGCCCGCCATCCGGTCGAGGCGGAAATGGCGGAAGCCCTGCCGCATCTCGCACCAGGCGGCGAGCATCAAAACCTCGTCGAAAAACCCGACCGCGACCGGCCAGACCACCCGGTTCGAGCCGCGCCCCTGCTTGTCGGAATAGGCGAAGGCGAGCTTGCGCTCGCTGCCAAGCGCCTGCCGCACGACCGGCAGCGCCGCCCCCTCCGCCTTCCCCGCTTGGGAGCCGCCCGCGAGCAGGGTCGGCCAGTCGAGCGCCGAGGCGCGCTCGGGCGGCAGCACCGCGCCGATCTTGGCGAGCGCGTCGCGCGCGGCTCTGGCGAGGCCTGCGTCGGCGCGGCGCTCGACCCAGCGCGCCCCGAGCGCCAGCGCCTCGACCTCTTCCACGCTGAACATCAGCGGCGGCAGCGCGAAGCCAGGCTTCAGAACACAACCGAAGCCGGCCTCGCCCTCGATCGCCGCCCCCTGCGCCTTGAGCGAGCCGATGTCGCGGTAGAGCGTGCGCAGCGACACGCCGAGCTCCTCCGCCAGCGCCGCGCCCTGAACCGGTGCGCGGCGTCGGCGCAGGGCCTGCATCAGCTCGAGGAGCCGCTCGGCGCGCGGCATGCGCGGCTCACAGCTGCTCGCGCCTCAGCGCGCAGGCCTGGACCAGGAACGTGCATTCCCGGCCGGAGGGCAGCGCCCGCCCGTCGGGCAGGGTATAGGCCACCTGGCTGACATGCGCATTGGTCATCACCAGCTTCACGTCACAGGGAAGCGGCCCCGACGACGAGGCGGCGAAGTTGAGGCCCCCGCCCCAGGGCGGCGTGTCCGTCGTCGTCACGCCGACCGGATAGGTCCAGATCTCGGTCGCCTCAGCGACCCAATGGCGCCGGACCGGCTCGCCCATGCAGACGAGGATGTCCTTCTTGGAAAGTCCGATCATCGCCATCTGGGCGATCTGGTCGACCGTGGGCTCGTTGCCCCAGGACGCCAGCGTCAACCCGACGAGCGGCAATATCTTGATCGCAGGCGTCACCGTCACCCCCACCGTTCGCTTTCCACGTTCTGCGCAAGTTCGCCTAAAGCCGGGGCTTTGACAATGCCGCCGGGCTCGCTCGATCTTGAATTGACAGCGGCGCGCCGCCGCCGGGATGATCGCTAAGCCAATCGACGGAGCCGCTCCATGATGAGCCTGAAAAGAGCGACGGCCCTTCTTCTCCTGACGACGGCTTTTGCGACAGGCATGGCGCGCGCCGACGCGGCCGGCGTGTTCACCCTCTCCTCCGCCGACTTCAAGGACGGCGAGATGCTGGCGAAAAAGGTCGGCGACGTCCCCTCGCGCGGCCCGGACTGCTATGGCGAGAACGTCTCGCCGCAACTCGCAAGGGCAAACCCGCCCGAAGGAACGAAGAGCTTCGCCTTCACCGTGTTCGACCCCGACGCCGGCTACGGGGCGGGCTTCGTCCACTGGGTCGCCTATGGCGTCGCTCCCGACGTGACCTCCTTCGCCCAGGGCGAGATCAGCCGCCCGAGCGCCAAATACGTCGGGGGAACGAGCGGCAAGAGGTTTTCCACCTTCGGCGGCCCCTGCCCGCCGCCGGGCTCGCCGCACCATTACCTGTTTCAGATCGTCGCGACCGATCTCGACCCGAAGGACCTGCCGCCCGGCCTGACCTTTGGCGAACTGTACGAGAAGCTGAAGGGCCACCGGATGGGCGAGTCCAGCATCGTCGGCAGATACGTCAATCCCTATCCGTGAGCGAGAGGAGCGCCCAGGCCGTCGCGCCTGAGGATGGCGATCTGCGTGTCGTTGTAAATCCGCTCGTCGACGAGCGCGAGGCCCGCCGGGGCCGTGACGGCGGCCTTCGCCGCCTCTTCGACGACGCAGAGCGCGTCCGGCTCGAGCCAGCCGCCTTCGACGAGCGAGGCGAGCGCGGCCCCAGCGAGGTCCTGTCCATAGGGCGGGTCGAGGAAGGCCAGTCCGAACGGGCCGCCGGCGGGCGCCTTGCCCAACCGGGTCGCGTCGGCTCGCCAGATCCGGCTCACGCCGCCGAGCCCCAAAACTTCGATATTGGCCCTCAGGAGCGCGCGCGCTTCCGCGCCGTTGTCGACGAACAGGGCGAAGCGCGCCCCGCGCGACAGCGCCTCGATCCCGAGCGCCCCGGAGCCGGCGAAGAGGTCGACGGCGCGCCGGCCCTCGACGCTGCCCGGATAGCGGTGCTCGAGGATGTCGAAGATCGACTCGCGTAAGCGTTCCGAGGTCGGACGGATGGCGCGCGTGGCCGGCGCGGCGAGAACGCGGCCCTTCAGGCGGCCGCCGACGATCCGCATGCGTCAGGGCTTTCTCGGCGGCCGGCGCGATCCGCCGCCGGGCCGCTTCGACGGTCCCTTGCGGGGCCGCCCGGGCGCGCCGCGGGAGGGACGCGCGCCGTCGGCCTTGCCGCGCCGCTCGTCCCGCGGCCGGTCGAACTTGCGCTCAAGCTGGGCGGCGTCGCGCGGGGGACGCCGCCCGGCGGGAGCGGGCCCGGCGCGATCCGCCCGCTGAGGGGCGCCGCCGCGGCGCTTCGCGCGTTCGGCGTCCGGCCGGTCGGCGCCGCCCCTCGTGGGCCGCGCGTCGCGCGTCTCCCGCGGCCCTTGCCGCTTGAACTCGGCGCGCGGCCCACGGCCCTTGTGTTCGGCGCGCGGCGGCCGCTCGCGTCCCTCGACGTCGCGCGCCCGCTTCACCTCGAACGAATCCGGCCGCCTCGGTCGCTCGATTATTTCGCGCTTCGGCTCGAAGCGCTGCGCGCGGCGCTTGCCGGGAGCCGGACGTCCAGCCGCGCGGGGCGCGCGTGCTTCGGCGGCGGCCCGCTTGCGCGCCTCTTCGCCTGCCGGCGAAATCCGTTCGACCGCGATCGTCCGCCCTTTGCGGTCATGGGTCGCGCCGCGCTCGATGCGCTTGCGCGTGCCGGCCGCGTCGGCGGCGATTTCGGCTCTCAGCGCCGAGACGTGTTTGCGCCGCCGCTCGGGCTGAGACGGCGCCGGCGGCCCGCGCCGCGCCGCAGCCTCCGCGCCGGTGCGACGCAAGAGTTCGCCGCCGCGATCGCGCCCGACGCCCGTCCGCTCGCGCCCGGGAGATTCCCTCCTCGGAGCCTCGCGCCCTGCAGACTCGCGTCTCGGAGGCGCTCGCCGGGGCACCTCTTCGCCCGGCGGCGCCTCGGCCGCCGCGCGCAGGGCGATCGGCGCGTCGAAAACGACGCCGGCTTCCCTCGCGAGCTTCGCGCCCAGCTGGTCGCGCAGCACCCGCGTGCGCACCTCCGCGACGTCCCCTTCCGCGAGGTCGCCGAGCTCGAAGGGGCCAAAGGAAATGCGGATCAGGCGGTTGACCGAAAGCCCCAGATGCTCGAGCACCTTCTTGATTTCGCGGTTCTTGCCCTCGCGCAAGCCCATGGTGATCCAGACGTTCGAGCCCTGCTCGCGATCGAGCCGCGCCTCGATGCCCGCGTAGTCGATCCCGTCGAGGCTGACGCCGCCGCTCAGCGCATCGAGCTTCGCCTGATCGACGCGCCCATGCGCCCGAACCCGATAGCGGCGCAGCCAACCGGTGGCGGGCAGCTCCAGGACTCGGGCAAGTCCGCCGTCGTTCGTCAGCAGGATCAGGCCCTCGGTGTTGATGTCGAGCCGGCCGACCGCAACAAGGCGCGGCAGGTCGGGCGGCAGCGCGTCGAAGATGGTCGGGCGCCCTTCCGGATCGCGCGCCGTGGTGACCAGACCGCGGGCTTTATGGAAGAGAAAGAGGCGCGTGCGCTCGCGCTCAGCGAGCCGCTCGCCGTCGACCCGCACGTCGTCCGCCTCGCTGACATTATAGGCCGGACTGTCGAGCACCCTGCCGTTGACGGTGACCCGGCCCGCGGCGATCCAGGATTCCGCGTCTCGGCGCGAGCAGAGGCCCGCCCGCGCCATCACCTTGGCGATGCGCTGGCCTTCGCGGACGTCCGGGGACGATGTCGTCTCGTCGCTCATGCTTAAGCTGCTCCAAAAAGCGGACGCTTCCGCCTTGCTCGAAGCGAGCGCCTGTCCTAAGCCCGAAGGCCGGGACGCGCCAACGAAAAACGCTCGAGCTGACGTCTTCGAGGATATCGTGTCGAACGCAGAGGATGAGGCCCATGATCCAATGAGCCTCGCCTTCGCCGAGGCGCAGGCGGCCGAGGCGCGCGGGGAAGCGCCGATCGGCGCCGCGATCGTCCGCGACGGCGCGATTATCGCGCGCGCGGGCAATCGGACCCGCGAACGCGCCGATCCGACGGCGCACGCCGAAATGATCGCGATCCGCGCCGCGGCCGCCGCGATCGGCTCCGAGCGGCTCGTCGGCTGCGACCTTTACGTGACTCTCGAGCCCTGCGCGATGTGCGCCGGCGCAATCTCGCACGCGCGCATCCGCCGCCTCTATTATGCCGCGGCCGACCCCAAGGGCGGCGCGGTCGACCATGGACCGCGCTTCTTCCGCCAGCCGACCTGCCATCATGCGCCGGACGTGTATGGCGGGATCCGGGAAGGCGAAGCCGCGGCGATGCTGAAGGCCTTCTTCGCCGCGCGGCGCTGATCCTCGTGGCCCGGGTTGCCAAAGGCTCCAGCGCCGTGAGACGATCGAGCTCTACGATTTGAGACTGCTCCTTGGGAGGACCCGATGCCCCGTCCGCCGTTCCGCGCCGACCACGTCGGCAGCTTTCTGCGACCCGAACGGCTGAGAGAGGCGCGGGACAAATTCGCCGACGGCGGCCTTGCCGCGCAGGACCTGCACGCGATCGAGGACGAATGCATCCGCGAGGTCGTGCGGGCGGAGGAGAACGTCGGCCTCAAGGGCATCACCGACGGCGAGTTCCGCCGCACCTATTTCCATGTCGATTTCCTCGAGCGGCTCGAGGGCGTCGAGACGCATTACGGCGAGTTCGTCGCGACGTTCCGCAAGAGCGACGGAACGGAGGTCGGCTTCAAGCCGCCGACCATGCATGTGGGCAGCAAGGTCCGCTGGGTCGCCCCGATCCAGGGCCCGGACTTCGATTTCCTCAAGTCGGTCACGACCCGGACGCCGAAGGTCTGCATCCCGGCGCCGTCGATGCTGCATTTCCGCGGCGGGCGCGAGGCGATCAGCGCGGCGGTCTATCCGAATCTCGAGGATTTCTACGACGACCTGACCGCGGCCTACCGCGCTGAGGTCGCGGACCTCACCTCGCGCGGTTGCCGGTACCTGCAGTTCGACGACACGAATCTCGCTTATCTCTGCGATCCCGAGATCCGCGCCCGCACCAAGGCGCGCGGCGACGATCCGGACGCGCTGACCCGCCTCTATTGCCGGCTCGTCAATGATTCGATCCGCGACCGGCCGGCCGACATGACGATCTGCGTCCATCTCTGTCGCGGCAATTTCAAGAGCGCCTGGGTGGCGCAGGGCGGCTACGAGCCGGTCGCCGAGATTTTGCTCAACGAAATGAAGATCGACGGATTTTTCCTCGAATACGACGACGAACGCTCGGGCGATTTCGCGCCCCTCCGCTTCGCGCCGAAGAGCGCCGCCATCGTCCTCGGCCTGATGAGCTCGAAGAAGGCCGCTGCAGAGCCGAAGGACGAGGTCAAGCGCCGCATCGAGGAGGCGACGAAATACGTGCCGCTCGACCAATGCTGCTTGAGCCACCAGTGCGGCTTCTCCTCGACCGCACACGGCAACGATCTCTCCGAGGCCGATCAATGGATCAAGCTCGCGCGCCTCGTCGAGATCGCCGAGGAGGTGTGGGGCGAGGTATGACGCGCCCAATCCTCCCCCGCTATGCGGGGGAGGATGACGCGGCCGGATGAGGGCCTCCGAACATGACCGCCAAGCTCGCCTGGTTCGACACCGACAAGTGCTTCATCGACGGGCGTTGGGTGAGGGCGAAGTCGAACGAGTTGCTGCCGCTCGAGGACCCCTCGCGCGGCGTGGAGATCGGCGCGATCGCGCGCGGGCGCAGCGCCGACGTCGACGCCGCGGTCGGCGCGGCCGAGCGGGCGCTCTCGGGGGACTGGGGGCGGCTTGCCGCGGCCGAGCGCGGCCGTCTCCTCATGCGGCTCGGCGAGCTCGTCAAGACCCGCGTCGAGGATCTCGCCCGGTTGGAAGCGCTCGACGTCGGCAAGCCGATCAAGCAGGGGCGCGCGGATGCGCTGGCGATGGCGCGCTACATGGAGTTTTACGGCGGCGCCGCCGACAAGGTGATGGGCGAGACGATCCCCTATCTCGACGGCTACACCGTCTACACGTTGCGCGAGCCGCATGGGGTCACCGGCCACATCGTGCCGTGGAACTATCCGATGCAGATCGCCGGCCGCACCGTCGGCGCGGCGCTGGCGATGGGCAACGCCTGCGTTTTGAAGCCCGCCGAAGAAGCCTGTCTCACTTCGCTCGCGCTCGCCGACCTCGCCCGCGAAGCAGGCTTTCCCGCCGGCGCGCTCAACGTTGTGCCGGGCCTGGGCGAGGAAGCAGGCGCGGCGCTCGCCTCCCATCCAGGCGTCCGACATCTCTCCTTCACGGGCTCCGTTGCGGTCGGCGCGCTCGTCCAGGCCGCGGCGGCGCGCCATGTCGCGCCCGTGACGCTCGAGCTCGGCGGCAAGTCGCCGCAGATCGCGTTCGCCGACGCCGACCTCGACCGGGCCTTGCCGTTCCTGGTCAACGCCGGGATCCAGAACGCCGGCCAGACCTGCTCAGCCGCTTCGCGCATCCTGGTCGAGCGCTCGCGCTACGCGGAAGTCGTCGATCGCATGGCGGAGCGCTATAAAGCTCTCAAGGTCGGCCCGGCCGACGCCGACCTCGACGTCGGCCCGCTCATCTCCGACCGGCAGAAGGCGGTCGTCAGCGGTTTCATCCGGGAGGGCGCCGACCTGACCCTCGCCGCCGAGGGGACCATCGTTCCCGACGCCCCGGCCGGCGGCCATTATGTCAGGCCGACCCTGTTCGCCGGGGTGAAGGCCGGCCATCGTCTGGCGCAGGAGGAAATCTTCGGCCCGGTGCAGGTGGTCATTTCCTTCGACGACGAGGCGGAGGCGGTTCGCATCGCCAATGGGACCGGCTACGGCATTGTCGCAGGGGTGTGGACCGCCGACGGTGGCCGGCAGATGCGTCTTGCCAAGGCATTGCATTCGGGCCAGGTGTTCATCAACAATTACGGCGCTGGCGGCGGGGTCGAACTGCCGTTCGGCGGCGTCGGCAAGTCGGGCCACGGGCGCGAAAAAGGTTTTGAGGCGCTCTACGGCTTCTCGGCGCTGAAGACGGTCGCGGCCTGGCACGGCTGAACCTTTGCCTTTACCTCGGGGGGCGCCATGCGGACGCACGCTCTTGTCGCCTGTCTCGCCGCCGTGGCGCTCGCGCCCGGCTGCGCGGCGCCTGAGTTCAAGACTTACTATCTGTCCGCCCGCGACTGGCGGGGGGCGGAGCTGTCAGGACATGGCCAGCTGAGGGTCGCCACGTGGTGGCCGGCACCGCGCCGCGCACCAACACCATCATCGAGATCGGCGGCCTTCTCGAGGCTCCCCGGAACCTGGAGCGGCGGCTGCGGCTGCAGGAGGACCGGGCGCGCGCCTTGACGGCGGCGCTCGAGTGGCATGGAGTCCCTCCCGAAGCGATCGGCGTCGAAGTCAAGCCGGCGACCGGCGCCTCGAGCGAGCCGCCGCCGCCGCCGCTCGCCGAGCCGATGGTCGTCCTCGTGCACTATTGAGGGGAAAATCGTGAGCCCTGTCGTCGCCGTCCTGAACGGCCCCAATCTCAACCTGCTCGGCAAGCGCCAGCCGGAGGTCTATGGCCGCGAGACGCTGGCCGACGTCGAGGCGGACTGCCGTCGCATCGGGGCCGAGCTCGGGCTCGAGATCGAGTTCCGCCAGACGAACCGCGAATACGAGATCATCGACTGGATCCAAGAAGCGCGCGGCCGCGCCGCCGGCGTCGTCATCAACCCCGCCGCCTTCACCCACACTTCCGTCGCCATCCTCGATGCGCTCCACTCCTTCGAAGGGCCGATCATCGAAGTGCACATCTCCAACGTGCACAAGCGCGAGGAATTCCGCCATCATTCCTACGTGTCTGCAGTCGCCTCGGGCGTCATCGTGGGCTGCGGGACGCAGGGTTATGCGCTGGCGCTGCGACGTATCGCGACGCTGATCGGAGCGCAAAAGGGCTGAGGGGCTGCGCCTTCTCCGCGAAGCCGCGAAGGAAAAGCGCCGACGCCATCCTCCCCTGCGAAGCGTGGTCCAAGGGGCGGGCAGGGGGAGCACCTTGCCGCGCGCTCTTCAGCGCAACCTGGCGCAACTCTTGGAGTGATTCAACCCATGCAATGCATATGTGCTTGTTCAATCGCGATTCTGCGCGTAATCTATAAGTGGGTCTTTAGGTCTAATCGCTTGAAACCGACAGCGGCCTGCCCAGCGCGGTTGACGAGCGCTAATCGAGTGATCGTTTCGCTACCGCAACGGATTGTCGCCTCGAAGCGCCACATTCCCAGTCGAACTCCAAGCGAAGCTTGTCAAATTTCTCACGAAGCTCCGAACGGCCGAGATTGGAGTGTACTGCTAAGCAGAGATTCGCGGCCTGGCCAACGGATCGGGGCTGCGCTCGCGGTTGAGATCGATGACGGCGTCATGGATGGCCTGGTCGAGGGCGGGGGCGTCGGTGAAGGTCTGGTGGGCGAGG
>Ga0074044_10003235_pt1 | contig 13940 bp, 11 predicted proteins | sample BogForMeECP23OM1_FD_94443 | JGI IMG/M metagenome (GOLD analysis project Ga0074044, IMG submission 94443) | Bog forest soil microbial communities from Calvert Island, British Columbia, Canada - Bog Forest MetaG ECP23OM1 | ecosystem: Environmental > Terrestrial > Soil > Wetlands ... | reverse complement strand
CTAATAGAAACGCGGCGTGTATGCCTGCCGGACCAGCTCCGATGACGACGGCGTCCTTCAAACTGCCTCCCTTCTTAGATCTTGGCCAATTCTTCCGCGAAAATCTTAATTCGTCCCATCAAGATGAAAATATCTGCTTGGACCGGGTCAATCAATCATAATTTGTTCCCGGATCGTCATGAGGAATCCGTCACTCATCTTGAGGATCAGAGGGTCCTGTCACGTGATCGACTCCGCAAACTTGGTGTTACGACTCGCGGCAGGGGAGCAGCATCGACCCCGGCATCCCCCATATGCTGGCGACGAGAACGCGCACTAATTCTTCCTCCCCGGTTAAGAACTTTTGCCAGTGTCGCCTCCCGGCGATCATAGTGCTTGCGGTAGTACGCACGGTATCCCCGCGCCGCTACGTGCCGAACCCAGTCTGAGTTGGACGAATACCAATCAACCGTTTGTTTCAATCCCTCATCCAGCGTCGTTTGGGGCGACCAGCCTAGTTCCCGAGCGGCTTTTTCACAATCCAGAGCATACCGGCGATCATGACCCGGCCGGTCCTGGACAAAGGTCAGCAGGGATTCCGGTTTACCCACCGACTGCAAGATTCGCCGGGCGATTTCCAAATTGGGCCATTCGTTCCCCGCACCCAGATTGTAAATCTCTCCCTCCCGGCCCTTACGCAAAACTGCATCCAATCCCGCGCAATGATCCATGACCCAAATCCAATCCCGCACCTGCATTCCGTCCCCGTACACAGGAATACTCTCCCCCTTAAGGGCGCGAGTAAGCATCAGGGGAATAAACTTTTCCGGGTACTGGTAGGGGCCGTAGTTGTTGGTGCAGCGCGTAATAATAACCGGGAATCGAAAAGTGCGAAAGTGGGCTCGTGCCAGAAGGTCTGCGCCGGCCTTGCTGGCCGCATAGGGGCTGTTGGGAGCCAGGGGGGATTCTTCCGTAAACTTCTCGCCTGACGAAGCGCTTCCATAAACCTCATCCGTACTGACCAAGATGAAGCGCTTAATGCCGGCCTGCCGGGCGGCATCCAAAAGGCACTGTGTTCCCAAAACGTTGGTCTTTACGAAGGCCGAGCCCTCCAGGATGCTGCGGTCGACATGCGTTTCAGCCGCGAAATGAACGATCGCGTCGAACCCTCCAGAAAGAATTTCCTGAACTTTGCGGCGATCACAGAGGTCACCGCGAACAAAGGTATAGCGTTCGTCCTTTTCAACGTCCCGCAACGTCTGGAGGTTGCCAGAGTAGGTTAGCTTATCCAGATTGAGGATCGAATCCTTGGGGTGCTGGGCCAGAACATAGCGAACGAAGTTTGACCCGATGAACCCTGCGCCACCCGTCACCATGAGTTTCATATTGGACCTTATGCCTGGATACAAGTAAACCTGGCGTCACCCGCGCGACCGGGACCGCGGGAGGCTTGGCCGTTTAGCTTTTTGCCGGGGTTTCCGCCACAAGATTAGTCGCCAAACGCAGCGACTCGAAAGTACCCGCATCGGTCCACCAGCCTTCCAGGACGCTGTGAGTCAAGGTGCCTTCCTGCAAGTAGGCATTATTCACGTCCGTAATCTCTAACTCTCCGCGGTGGGAAGGCTTGAGCCGATTAGCTTTCTCGAAAACCGAAGAGTCATAGAAGTAAACCCCGGTGACCGCGAATTGACTTGCCGGATGCGTGGGTTTTTCTTCAATGCGAATAATCCGGTCCCCGTCAAAAACCGGAACCCCAAACCGTTCAGGGTTGGTGACCCCCTTGAGGAGGATATGGGCGCCCCGGGCCTGCTTTTCAAAGTTAACGACGGCTTGCTGGATACTTCCTTGCAATATGTTGTCACCCAGAACCACGCAAATCTTCTCTCCTTCCGCGAAGTCCTCTGCCAGCCGGAGAGCATCGGCGATCCCGCCTTCACCTTCCTGATAGGCGTAGTTCAAACGCTTCAGGCCAAATTCCTTCCCATTGCTCAGCAAGCGCAGGAAGTCCCCGGCGTTGCGCCCGCCGGTGACGATCAGAATCTGCGTGATCCCGGCATGCACGAGGGTCCACAGAGGGTAGTAAATCATCGGCGCGTTGTAGACGGGCAGCAAATGTTTATTCGTGACTTTCGTCAACGGATACAGCCGAGAACCTGTTCCGCCTGCCAGGATCACACCCTTCATGTCTCATCCCTGCTGGCCGATGAACGCCCCGACCTCCTGCTTACGCCTTCCGTCTTAGGTGCGCCCGCGCCAGCTCTGGCAGGAGAAATCATAAGCAGCGTCTACAGGCGATATTATCACGCTGGGGGCCTCGAAGTAAGGAATTCGCCACTTCGGTCCGCCCTCGAATCCCAAGCGATCTTCCGGGGATTCTCCGGAGCCGGACGGGGGTGTGTGGCAATGGCCAGACACACCACAAACCATGCGGCGTTGGCGGGAACGCGCAAGTTGAAATCGACAAAACTATGGCAGAGCAACCCCACCACGCCTACGGCCGCGCCCATTTGAATCCAACCCCACCCCTGCCGCAGGCGTCCCTCGAGGCGGCGAAACGCTATGCGGAAAAAAAGCACGAGCCCCACCAGAATCATCACGGCCCCTGGCAACCCGGTTTCCGCCACTGCCTCCAGGACGTCATCATGGGCGTGGGTCCAATGCAGGTCCGTAGGGAACGTCAAGTAACTTGGAAAGACGTCCTCGAAACATCCCACTCCCACGCCTATCCAGGGATGGCTTCGCGCCATATGAAGAGTGTCAATCCCCACTTGAAATCGGTCGCCGAGCCTTACTTCCAGGGATCGACTGGTTTCAAAAACTGACCAGGCATTGCCACCCACCCGCCCGGTGCTGACCATCCAGGAAAATAGCACCACGGAAATCAGCACAACTCCCAACAGCACAGGGAAGGAACGCAGGGAAACGCCGCGGGGCCGAGACCCCATCAGAATCCCTGTCAGGACCAACCCCTCAACCACCAGGACGACGGTGCCGCCTCTTGAGCCACTCATCCAGACGGAGGTAATGACCAGACCCACCCCGCACCAGAGCAAATAGCGCAGAATCACATTCGAGGACTGGGAAAGAATGTACGCCACGGAAATGGGAAGAAGCATTTCCATCAAGCCGGCATAGTCATTGTGATTGACGTAGGGTCCGAAAGGCCAGACTGGTGTCCGGAAAGTCCAGTAAATGACTCGTTCACCCCCACCCCAGGACATTTGCGCCAGAGCCAGGATGCACAAAGCAAAAGCCAGCAGGGTCACGATCAGGCCGAGCCATTCCAACGCCCTGCCATTGTCGGGCTGGGTGAGAAGTTGGCCCGCCAGAAAGAAAAAAACCAAATTGGTGACAATCTTCAGGACCGCCTCACGCGTCGCCCCATGGTCGGCAGTGAAACCCGCGAGTAGCTGCACACAGGCCAGGACAAGAAATGCCAGGAAGGGCCAATAGAGCGGGGACCAACTGATTTTGAGGACGCCGAGATGGGCGCAACCCCCTGCCCATAGAATCAGTGCGAGGAGAGCCAGGACTATCAAGGCTCCCCATGCCCACGGCTGTACGGCGCCGAATGCCCAAGGGGCGCCGCAAATTGTGGCAACAAGAAGAACGCGCGCCATCGTGTGTAAAGGGGATGAGGAGATTCGGCGGTCGTCATGCGAGGAAAATCCGCCGGGAGGGACAGGAAACCTTGACGGGGTTGGAGTGATCACCGGGCCCTCGCTCGGTTCACATCGGGTCCGGGAGCATCCACGGTGTGAAGAGTGACATCGTCCAGCCAGACCGTGCCGGTTATATCGCGCGGGTAGGGTTGATTCTGCGGCCGCCAAAAAGAAATTCGCACGGCCTGAGTCTGCGCTTGGGTCATAAACCCTACATCGATCGGATGCCACGGAGTGGTTCCCACCGTCGCATCACTTGTCCGGGCAACGCAATTCCCACAACCCATCTCCACCACTCGCAAGCGCGGTCCGCTGTCGGAGGTGAGATTGTCGGATCGCACGTAAGCCGTCAATTGGTACTGCGTGTTCGGTTTGATGCGAACGACCTGACTCAACAAGTCATAATCCGCATTTCGACCTACCGCGAAATCAATCCGGAGGCACTTTACGCCCTTGTGGGCAGAAGGTTCAGAGAAATCAAACACCAAATCCGGGGAATCGTTAATACGCCAGGCAAATCCGGTGTTGAGGAGCGGCCCCTCAAAGCTCCCGTCATAGAGAAGGTTGGCCGTTTGTAGATGGGGTTCCGGCGGGATAACCCCAGCGTGCTGAAGGTCGTTCCAGACCGTGCCGGCGTCCTGGATCTGATCATGGTCGAGGAGAAAGTCCAAGAAGGGCTTTACCATCGACAAGTCGGGGGAACGGTCAGGTCCGGAGATCATTTGCCCCCAAATCCGCATGGCGCTTTCGTAATCGGCGCTGGAACTTAAATACATAAGGAATGCGAACCTTGCGGAGGCATCTCTTCCCTGTGGGACAACCTCCGTGTAGATCGCTTGCGGGTCCTGGGTAGCGCGAAGGCACAACCGAAATGTGGCTCCGAGATATTGCGGGTCCAAGTCCAAAAGCCTGCGAAAGTAAGGGAAAGCCTTGTCCGGGCGAGTTGTCAAGAGGTAATGATTTCCCAGCGCCCACTGTAAAGCCGGGGACATGAGGTTGAGGGCACGGGCCCGCTCAAAGGCCTCGTCAGAACACGCCGTGTCCCCCACGAAATCGCAGGTCGTCCCCAGGTCCGACCAAAAATCCCAACGGCGAGGGTTGAGTTCGACCGCCTGCCGGAGATATTTCACCGCCTCGGGCAGGTTGATGTCCGTGGGATTGTAGGAGTAAACGATTCCCAGGCGATGGACCAGATTGGGATTACCCGGATCCTGCCTGAGCGCCTTCTGCAGGTCGGGGATGGAAAGGGTGTCAATCTGGTAGGTTACTTGCGCCACGCGAACCGCCTCAGCAGCCAACCAGACGCTACCGACAAGGGTGGGGATTAATAAAAGAGCGCCTCGCCACCTAGGGCGCAAGGACCATTCAATAAGGCTATGGGAATTACACGGGAACGACGCCCTCTCACCGGAAAGGCCAGGGTTGGGAAATTGACTCATCTCGTGAAAGATCCTGGAAGCGACGATTAGGGAATTAGGGGGAGCCCGTTCCAGCCCCACCTCGGGTGAAATCCGCATTCCTCCGCCCTACGACTCCGAATGCTCATGCCCGGGGGGGTGAATCCTTCCTGGCGCGGCCTCCTCCTGACGAATGCGTGGGATTCGACACCGAAATCTCATCATAATAGCCCTGATGGTAAGGACCGTAATAGTACCCGTAGTAAGTGTCGAAACGCATGTCAACTTTATTGAGCACCATTCCCAGCACCCGCGAACCGGCGTTTTCAAGGATTCGATGGGCCCGGGAAAGCGCCCCCCGCGTCGTCGATCCACTGGAAACCACCAGTATAACTCCGTCCACCATGGCGGAGAGGACCACCGCATCCGTAACCAAGAGCAGGGGGGGAGAGTCGATGACAATGTGCGTAAACCGTTTCAAGAGGTCCTTAAGCGTCGCCTCCATCATGTGCGAAGAGAGCAGTTCCGCGGGGTCGGGAGGCCGGGGACCCGCCGGAAGGACCCAGAGATTTGGGACGCGCTCATATTGGATCAAAACTTCATCCAGAGAGTGCGCGCCGGTTAAGAAGCTGCTCAAACCCTTTTCATTGGGAATTCCCATCGTCTTCGCGATGCAAGGACGGCGCAAGTCAGCATCAACGATCAAGACGGCCCCTCCCCTTTGGGCGAAAGACATCGCCAGATTGGAGGCGATGGAAGTCTTCCCTTCCCCGACCTGCGCACTGGTAATCAGCAAACTTTGCGGCGGACGCGGAGCTGTGGAGAGTAAAACCGATGTGCGGAGGCTTCGGAAAGACTCCGCCAGGACCGAGGACGGCCGCTTCAGGACCGCCAATCCAACGCCGTTCGGTCCCACAGGGCTTAGAGAACGGCCCGCGGACTGTGCCTCTCGCCTGTGCCCATCGCTTTCGGAAGGGATGACCGCCAAAGCCGGAGCATTGATCAGTCTTTCCGCTTCTTCGGTGGTCCGAACCGAGCTGTCGAGAGCTTCCTGCACAAAGCCCAGGGTAATCCCCACAATCATACCAATCAGCAGGCCCACGGCTATGTTGCGTTGCCGGTTTGGGCGGATCGGACGGAGGGGTGGAGTCGCTTGATCAATAACGCGAACGTTGGGGGCTTGTAAGGTGGCGGAAAGAGTGGCATCTTTCAAGCGTTGCAAGAGGCTTTGATAGAGTTGCTGGTTGGTTTCGAATTCCCGCTTCAGGATATTGTAATCGATCATGCGCTGGCTGAGCGCGCTGACCTCCGCCTTCTCTTTCGTCAAAGCCTCGCCTAGAAGCTTTTCCCGGCTGACCGACGCCAAATAATCATTGTGAACCTTCTGAATTGCTTTCTTATGGGCATCTTCGATCAGGGATTGCATTTGCGTAAGCTGGTCACGCAAGCGAGTGACTTTAGGGAAATTAGGTCCATATTGGCCCAGGGCATCAGCATACCCCGCCTTGAGGTCGGCGTATGCCTGCTCCAAATGCTGGAGAATGGGATCCTGCATGATGATTCCAACCTGCCCTTCATTGGCCTTGGCAAGCTCGTACACGGATTCCTTCTGGACCCGGTCACTCTCAGCGACGGCGTAGTCCCTGGTCAATTGCTCCAGCATTTGATCGTTGATGGTCTGCTTATCCCCGACATTGACAATCAGGTTTTGGCGCTCATAGTCGATCAAATTCTGCTGAGATTTCTCCACCTTCAACTTCAAATCCTGCAATTGCTGCTCCATGATGCCCGAAGCCCGGCGGGTAAAATCGTACCGTTCCTGGATACTGGTCTCGATGTAGTTGTTGATTAAATGGTTGACAATACTCGCCGCCAATTCAGGACTTCCGCTTTCGTAATTCACCGCCAGAATGCGCGTGTCCTTCACCATCTCAACCGAGGATCCCTTTTTGAAGTTCTCGATCATGGCCGTCTTGGTTGCTCCGGCGATCTGCGCTGCGGATTGCCCCGGAAGCTTGCCCGTACCGGGGGGGGTTGAATCGCGGTCAAGCCCGAGTTGCTCCATGGTTGTCCATGCCAGGCTGTCACTTTGCAGGACCTGCATCTGGGTGGTCAGAAACGAAAAATCTTCAATGGGATTTTGGTTGTAGACCGTGCTGAGGCTTTGGAGTTGGGGATAGTCGGTCTCCACCTCAATGCTTGCCGTCGCCTTATACACCGGCGCCATCTTGAAGGTGTAAATCCCCGCCAGCACCACCACCACCAGCGTGGCGGTAAGGATGGTGGCCAGGCGCTTGACGAGGATGTCCCAGAAGGAAGCGAAGGTGATGTGGGGCTCACCCCCTTGCGCCTCTAATTCCAGCATCGTGGGCGTGAAGCCGTTGATCCTCTGCGGCAAGGGACGTTCTATGGGCAATAAAGAATCGTTTTCAGGCACCTTCCAACTCCCCCGAGAAATCCAATTTGGCAATCTTCTTATCCAACGCAACCCTCAGTGGTAGATCAGCAATGCCGTCCCGCCCATCGTCGCCATTGAAACCGCGGAATTAATCGAGGTGCGCCAAGCCTTGAGCCCGGCGCTTTCGGGCACATAAAGAATATCGTCTGCCATCAGTCTCACATCGGCAATCTGCCCTTTCACCGTCGCCTTGTAATCCACAGGGATTTCCAGGCGCTTTTCCTCCGGGCCCGCTGGATCCCGGCGCAATATCGTAATGCGTTTCTTTTTGGCAAGGCCGCTCACATCGCCAGCCATAGCCAAGGCCTTCAGCACCGTAATATGCTGACGGGCTTCGTCCAGCACGTATCCACCCGGGCGATTCACTGCTCCCAAAATATAAATGAGCTCGGCTCGCTGCAGCATGACCCGATCCCCCGGATAGAGGAGGATATTGGTCTTGTCGTCGCCGGTCACCACCAGCTTTCGAATGTTCAGAGTGAAGGACTGCCCCTGGGTCGAGGGGTTCACTGCACCCGTTCGGGCGCTTTCGGCCAGGTCGGCGCGTGCGCCGATCTCTCCTCGCGTGATGATTGCATCGTTGCCGGCACCCTCAGTGAGCCCCCCCGCCTTGACGAGAACATCGAGTAACCGTGTCGGGCCAAAAATCGGGTACGTCTGGGGATTCTTCACTTCTCCGGAGACCAGGACTGAATGCCGCCTGGTTTCTACAACTGAAACTGTCACTCGCGCGTTATTGAGCATGCCGGCGTCGTGAAATTTGGTGGAAATCAGGTGGGAGAGTCGATCCAGGGTTTCACCGGCCGCGGGGATCGGTTCAGGCAGCAGGGGCAAGGTCAGAAAGCCATTGGAACTGACCCGGTAAGTGCGAGTAACTTCCGGCACGTCCAAAACATAGACGTCCAACAGGTCCTCCGGGCTCACGACATATTCGTTGCTTGGCATCCTCAGGGCGTCGGAGGGTGCGACGGGGAGGGTGGTTTCCTTCGAAGCTGCCTCCGGGGGCAAAGCAGGAGGGGCCGTACCTTGCTGGGCCCTGGCCGAGGTCAAGCTGGTCAGAAGCAATACCGCGATACCTAACCCACTAGCCTTCGCAACTGTTCGCCGTTCCCAAACCTCTACCCACTTCCTTACCATTGGCCCCACCTCACCACAAAACTCAGTCTCGGCACTCACTGATTTCCGCGGCTATCGGTTGCTACACATCTTGCTCCCTGAACCTCGTTCACCTGCGAGCAATAGCTGAAACCAGATTAGCCCGCGGGAGCCTGATGGGAAACCGCACAATCGTACCACCATGGAAACTCACTATGGCTAAGCTGCTGTTCTTCGCAGCTTCTTTGGATTAAGATGGCACCCTGTGTTCGCGGGCTCTGGTTCTCACAAGCGCTCACTATGCCCACCAAGGGCGCCTTGACTACCCGGTTCGCGTAACTCTAGCAATCCGGCAAGTTGCGCTTACGAAGTTCGCCGCTATTTAGCATAAGTCTGCCCTTTACAGGTTGTCAATGGTACCTCGGGCACTGCTCGCTGCCTACTGCTCTTCCCCACCGCCCGTAATCTTCGCATCCACGCGGAACTTGCGGTAGTCACTGCATGTGGATATAACATTGATCGACTTGTGGATGAAGAACACGTGGGCATCCAGGTGAAGTTCGACGTAGGAGGGCATCCAGACCTCATCATTCACGAACCGCTGTTCCAGGACGGCGTTGCCGCCCTTCTGCACCGAGGCAAGCAGGCCGGCGCCCACCTTTACACCCTCGAGGAAACGCGCTTCCAGACGCACGCCCTGCTTGGCTTTTTCATCGATCCACAGGGTCCCCCCCAGAGCTTTGAGGATTTTGTCGACCAGGGAATGGGGCTGAAATTCCGGGCGCGGCGCAAAATCCATGGCGTAAACCTCGCGCCCCTGGTAAGTATCGCGATGCAGATTATAGAAGCGGTCCGCCGCTAAAAACTTCGCCAAGGTAATGGCGTCCTTCCCGGGATCCTCGCCCGATTCCCGCTTGGCAACCCTCTCGCGCGCCCTGGCTTCCCGTTTGCGGACCTCCTCATCCTGCTTGTTGCGCTCCTCCTCGGTTAAGGGCTTGCCATTTTTGCTCAGTAGCCGGCTGATTTCCCAAGGGCCTATAAAATAGACCTCGTATTCTTTGATCTGAGTCGACTTCACATGGCCCTGGGAGTCAAACTCCGGTTCCTCATCCTTTCGATGAAAAATGTAGTCTTTGCGGGCCGCCTCAATCTGCTTCTGGTTTTCCGCGACCGTCTTGATCAGCGCTGTAGGATCGGGCGGAGCTGCCATTTGCGCCGCAGGCTCCGACCCGCGAGCCTTGCCCTGCGAGTAAACCGTCGATGCGCACGCCCCAGCGAGCAGCACTAGCCAGACGCACGATGAGATCGCTGTGCAGGCGCCGCCCCTATGGGCCTTAAACCTGGAAACATAGAGTGGACAAAAGCGGTTTGAATATTTGGCTCCTCGGCCAGGACTCGAACCTGGAACCCTTCGGTTAACAGGCGACATAAGCTAGGGTATCTCATTGATTTTGCGGCACGCTTGGCTACGTACAAGTACCAAAAAGCACGGCAAAAACAATGAAGTGGTACCGATTTGGTACTCGTTTGGTCGCTACCTTCGCGGTCTTCTGGCGAGGCGCACCCGTCCGAGTTCCACGACCGCGAAAGCGTCTGACAGCCGCCCGCCTAGCGTTTCTTGGCGTAGCGTTGGAGCATTGGGTTCAGAACCTCAGGCGACACGTAAAAACTTGTTTGCCGCAACTGGGCAATCGTATCCGCAAAATCTATCAGCCCTCGGTCGGCGGCTTCCGCCAAACCCCCGAGCGTTCCGATCACATCGGTCAATCAACACCAGATAATTCAGGGGCGTGGTATCGGCAATGACAATCATTCCGCTCGCGCTGATTCTTTTTCGTGGACTTGGCGCAAAGTCTGCAAATCCTGCTCCAGGTCCTCCAGGGCGTAATTCAGATAAACGTCGTGTGCCTTCAGGAACTCGTGAACCTGCATGCGGGTGTCGTAGCCGAGGATCCTCCGCACCTGCTCTTCGGTGAGTTCGCCGGACCGATAGCCATCAATCGCGAGCGCTTCGAGGGTCCGGCGCGACAAATCGCCACTCGCCTGCCCGAGGGAGCGCGCCAAGTCTTCCGGGATGTGAATGGTAATTTCCATGCACGTAGTTTAGCGAATTGACAGGACGCTTGTACAGCCCAACACGGCATCAGGCCGTGACTCCGTTCTCGCGTTACGCAGTGTTCGAGAAACGTACAGAGAGCGGCACCACTTCCTCGTGGGCCACGCTCGCTGCGCCGTAGGCGATCGCTGCCCGGATGTCCTCGGGCGCCAGGTGCGGATAATCTTCGAGGAGCTCGCCTTCGGTCGCTCCCTCAGAAAGCTTGCGCATGATCATCTCGACGGTGATTCGCGTCCCCTGAATCACCGGTTTGCCCATCATCACCGCCGGGTTGATCTGGATTCGGTTAGTCGTCATGGCCTTGCCCAATTACGATCATACTTGCGCGTCAGTCAGTTGTTCCTCAGCGAGTATTTGCAGGTCGGTCCTGTTCATCTGCCAGACAAGCATACACCGCTGGTTTGGTCTCGTCCTGCGTGGCGAGTAGGGGTTTTCAGGCTTTGGCGTTTCCGGTCATCCGGCCTAAGCACATTGCTTGCCAACTATTTTTCACCGCTCGACAGACCTGAGAACCGATCGCCCAAAGGCGACAGGCGAACTGGAGGTCAGCCAGCCGCCGCTTTTTGGTGGACCTCACTTGCCCGGATAGCCTGCGCCAAGGATTGTAGATCGGATCAGGGCCGCACAGAAGTGCATGGGTGAAGATAAATGAGCTGTAGGTTACAATCGCTGTGGCCCAATACCCGGAGGGGGAACAATGAGAATAAACGTTGCGGTTCTTGTGCTTCTGGTGGCCTCGTTGGCAATAGCACAAGACTCTGGGTCGCCACAAAAATCTCAGCCGTCATCTAACCAGCCAAATTCGACGCTCAGCCGGAATCAGGGAGTGATTACAAACCAAGATGTTATTGACATGCTCAAAGCGGGCATTTCACCTGAGATAGTTGCGGCTAAGGTGAAGAGTTCCAAGTGCCAGTGCGACACCTCGCCCGATGCGCTCGGGAAGTTGAAAGGTGCTGGGGTTCCCGACGTTGTAATTCTGGCGATGGTGGAGTCGATTACTCCACCGCCATCTGGCGTTGACGATATTCGCCAAGCCAAGTCCGTGTATCTGGTGAATAGAGGAACCGATTCGGATGTCTTTGACCACCTAGCCGAGAAGTTGCAGGAATGGGGACGATGGACAATCGTCACGCGCCCAGAAAAAGCTGATTTATTGCTCGTGTTTGCCGACAGCCAAATCTATCTCGGCTCGATGAACACAGCCAGCGCAACCAGTTCCGGGACGTATTCCAGTGGAGTTGGGACATCCGTGCCCCTCATGAGTATGCCACGCTTTCTCGCGGCCGTAGACAGAGCAACGGGTCGTCAGTTAATAGCTGTAAGGTGCGAGCGCCGTGCCATTAATGGGGCAAGTCGGACAGCGGCTGTGCTGGTAAGCCGAATGAGGAAGCAGGTCGAGAAGCCTGAGAAACCGTAGGCATTCTGCTTTGTCCCAGTTTCGGCATTCCTCGGACCCAGTCCGAGGACGGTTTTTCTGTCGTGCAAGGATTCAGGATGCCATATCCACCAGGCGGTGTGACTCATCTTGGGAAGAACACTAATAACTACTCTTGGATTCTTTTGTATTATCGCCGCTCTTGCGTGCCTAATTGCAGTGCCATTTGCACTTCACCTTGAGGGCTGGAACGCAGCGATCTTTTTTCTGTTGGCTATGTGGTTTTTACTCTGGTCCGCCGGTAAGATATTCATGGGCTGAATTCTTTGAGGGCGCGCCGCCGATGCCCAGAATTGACACGTCAGGGGATTGAGAAGTGCCCACAAAACAACGCAGAGAAAACGAGTTTATAAAGTGGTTCCTTTCTGCCTATGAGAACCATTCGTGGGGAGACGCCAAGATATTGTGGCTGGACGAAATAACTGATGGAGCAGTCGAAGCACTCGCAATCCGAAACTCCGATTGCAAGACGCTCGCGATTGAGCACACGATCATCGAGCCATTCGTCAAAGAGAAAGAAGATTTTGCGTTCTTTAAGGCCGCCTTTCTCAAGATTGAAAAAGATACAGCCCTCGCCGTGCCAGGACGTTGGATTCGCGTGTTTATCCCGGTTGGCACATTGCGTGGTCAACCTAAACAACCGGCGCGGGAGGCGATCATCGAAGCTGTCCGCAGTTGGATCAAGACCAACCGGCTCTTCCTCGCTGACGGGTTTTCGGAGCATCCTTGCCCGATTGCCTTGCGAGGTAAGAGACCCCTCGATGTCACGCTCTACGTCAAGGTGGTCCCGCTGCCCGGACCAGGTGCGCTGCACGTTCGTAGACAGCAGATGGAAAGCAATCTCGGCAAGGTCATTGAGAAGGCGCTGAAAAAGAAGCTGCCAAAACTTGTGCGGACGGACGCTCACAAACGCCTTCTTATCCTTGAGCGTCAGCATATGAACCTTCACCCCAATAGCATCCTTGACGAGGTTGAGAAACTGAAATCGACATTCCGCGACCTGGCACTGGTGCACGAAATCTGGCTCCTTGAAACAATGTTTTATGGAACCGATTTTGGCGGTTCCTATCTTCGCTTCGAGCGCTACGAAAACAGTACGTTAGTCGGCAGCTTGGACTTTCAGGGGCCGAACCTTCTCGATAAGTTTGAGAACGGGGTCTTCGAGTTGGGTTCGACCATGGCCCCAACCAAACCAAGTCCCTAGGCTTGCGCATCTTGATGATCGATGGCCAGCATCCCCGACCCTCTTGTACACAGTACGGCTTTGGGGGTGATCTTCGATTTTTAGCGAATACGGCCAAGGGCTTAATACTTGGTCTACTCCTCCTCGGTGACTTTCGTGCTGACGGATTTCGTTCGAAGTGTCGCCATGGATTTCACCCCATAAAATCAAGCGGTTCCCATACGGGAACTTTTGATTGCTGCCCCGCGCAGCGGGGGAAGCAATGCAGCGTTAGGGGCTGAATTTTCAAGAAGTTCCCATATGGAATCCTAAGTTCCTATACAGCACCCTGCGGGGGGTGACGTGTCACCCCTGCACCCGGCGCGCAGCGCCGCACCGCCGCCGCGCACTACCGATACTGCCAAGTGACGATCGCTGGCGGCGGATTTGGCGTGCATGAAGGTGCCGGCGGCCTTTCCGAAAAGCTCGGATTCCACATGGTCGTCAACGATCATTGATTGATCGTCGTAAGCGACTAACAGACGGGGCTGGCGCAGACGTGGGGTGCAATGTCTGCGGCTCTTTTCGCGGTCGCACCCAGGAGCCATGGACAGGCGTGGGCAGATATCAGGT
>Ga0074044_10003234_pt1 | contig 13941 bp, 17 predicted proteins | sample BogForMeECP23OM1_FD_94443 | JGI IMG/M metagenome (GOLD analysis project Ga0074044, IMG submission 94443) | Bog forest soil microbial communities from Calvert Island, British Columbia, Canada - Bog Forest MetaG ECP23OM1 | ecosystem: Environmental > Terrestrial > Soil > Wetlands ... | reverse complement strand
GGTCGCGGTGTGGCTGCAAACTCTGGATCCACTGCAGCGTAGCGTTCCTGCCACTCAGTGTCGGTTGGCCATGTTTTGGACATAATTGTTTTTCCTCCTAGTTCGCCTTACGAAATGCTTCAAGTGCGGCCGCAATCTTCTTTTGGTCCGTGTTTGTGATGCCCGGCTTGACCTGTACTTCGGTCGGCGGTGTCTCTGGCAAACGCAGCTGCTCGACGACCTGAGAAAGCGTCGTCACACGGCCGGCTTCGATGTCTTCGGCCAGCGCGGCTTTTATATCCAGTACAGCCTGATCCCTGTTGCGGACCCGCTGGGCAACGGCCCGCTTGTCGCGGCTTTCGGCCGGTACTGCTGGTGGCAGGCCTGTCTCGCGCCTGATGAACTCCCAAGTCGCGTCGTCGCTTTGTGGCACTGTGACGCATTCAATCGCGAGCAACTTCTCGATTGCTTCCATCCTCGCCGCGCACAACATGTCGCTCGAACTTGCGACTCTCCGACATTCCGCAACGGTCGACCAAATGGCAGGCGGCATTCGATCAGTGCGCTGTGGCGTCGTTTTGAGCGCAAGTAGATATTCGCCGGCCTTCTTGACTGCGCTGGTAACCGTCGCGATGTCGCCCTTCAGCAGAAGACGCCGGTTGACCTTCCCGGCTTTCGGCGGCAGGGAGTTTCGCGCGTCGCGCAGTATGCCTTTCAACAACTGGCGGACGAGCCTGCGGTTGCGATTCTCGTACTTGTGTTTTTCCTTAGGCATCGCTCCTCCATTCATCCATTCATCCTGTGTACGCGGTCGTGTACGCGGTCGTGTCCGTCCTATGTCGCTTCGGAACGTAATTTTTTATATATGCGGATGACGTCCATACGCCGCAGCGTACTCGCGACGCCTTTTCCATTGCCTCGACGCTCGCTAGTGCGCTCATCCACGCTCTTGCTTCGACTGTGCACTTAGGATCGGCCCACTGCTCGAGGACAGTATTCCAGTCCTCAATTGGAACGCTTATGGTGTATTTGTTTCGGCATCCGGTTTCGACCTTCACAAACACGAACTCTGAATACCGTGCAAGGATGGCCAGATGTCGATCTTCCAATGTGATTTCTGTCAGTGCGCTCAATTAACTCCTCCTACACTTCACTGCTGGTGCGGGCTCGTCCGCGGTGAGTGTTCTTGCCCTCAGTCCGAGAGCCAGCCGATAAGTTGCCATCCCCTCAGCCGTGCTTGCCTCTTCGTACCAGTTGTCAAAGACGTCGAGCCGGGTGCCCGGTGGTACGACTGCGACTGCGTTCCAATAACCCGCGGCCTCGGCCTTCGCTATCAATGTGCGAATCGCGAGGTCGCTCACCGCATCTTCAGGATCGAAGTGCAGAGTCAACTGCAGTCGTTCGTGTTCGAACCTCAAACTGTCCTCTTTTCTATCGCGTGAAAATCGCCCGGCGTCGTGCGCCCGGGCCGCGGGCCAAAAACGCAAACTTTGCGAATACCAGCTCACCGGTTTTTCGCCATCAATGCAGCGCGATCGCCGATCTCCCGCGGAACCGATGCGACATCCGTGTCGCATACCCGGGTCGACAGGCCGACAGGCCAGCCGATCACCTTTGTTTCTCCCCCAGCGTGCATAGAAGCGGCCACGAGGGTACGACCCTCGCAAAATTATCAACAACTTACAAGCCAGATTTGCGTGTAAGTCCTTTGCTGTATACCACTTAATACCAAAAACAGGGTTTTTCGTTAAGTCGTTGAAAACAAACAGAAAATAAACCGTAGTATCGATTTCCCATTTCCGACGGGCCGCAGTTGCGCATGCCGCCGTCCTTGCCGCCTTGTCCTGTCGACCGGCTTACCTGCCCCACCGACCGTCCGGATCCACCGATTGGCCTGTCATTTTTGGATCCGGAGGCTGGCCGGCCCTTACCGCCGCTCCGCGCCGATCGCTGGCCTGTCACCGGGGATGCGAAAGTTCTTCGCATGCGACGCGCGCGGCTGGCCGGGATTATTCTCCACTAACATAAACTTTGTGCTTGACAAGTGACAAATTATGGAGTTGCGGTTTGTCGCGCCAACTGGTAATATCTAAATAGGGGGATAGAGGCTTGAATCTGCGGAAGAACAGGAACGAGGCAGGGCAGCAAAGTTCTGATTAGTGCAAAATTTGAAGGCGATAACCACGTCGCTGGCTGGTGATGTAGACTGAGACGCGTTGGGACGGTGGGGTTCCCAGCGTGCAAGCACGGTGACGACAGCCAAGGCTGGCGTCTGGCGTGCCAGTAGATCGAACTTAAGGCAAGGGTCTCCTGACCCTTCGAAGTCAGTGCAGTGGGGCGCATCCGCGCCGACCGCTATCACCAAACAGTAGCACCCGCCATCGGCGGCAACTCGGGTAAATAGTCTTTGCGGACAAGCGACACAGAAAAGTTTTGACAAGCAGGTGACCTCCGCAAAGGCAACCTGACCCGAATGCCCGCTCGATGGCTTGACTCGAAAAGAGTCTCGTTGTCGGGCGGGCATTTTCTATTTCAAGGGGGGGGGAACATGGCAGAAGCAGCGACACAGACCGACCAGACCGACCAGACCGACGCACGATGCGAAGAATCTTCGCATCCTGAGTTAAACAGGACGAAGGCGTTTCTCGGTGGCACGCGCAGCGAGGTCACAAATGCTGTGCCTGTCGAAGGCGGACGAACGCTCGCAGACATTCGCGCGCTCACAGACGCCGACCTCATTATCGCGGGCGAGATTGCGATGCAGGACATCGGCGACAATCTTCTTGTTCTCGACGAACTGCGTCAGCGTTTTCGTAGTGGGAAGACTTTTACTGGATATAGCGGCTGGCAAGACTTCGTCGCGCGCAATTCGCGATATAGCATGCGCGTCATCCAGAACAAGCTGGCAGAGTTCAAGGGCAAGGACAAAAGCAAGGTCAACGCGGTGACGGGGAACATGCACACGAGACCTATCGCTCCCGTCACTTCTGGCGTCACACCTGAAGAGAGTCACGAAGTATATAGGAGTACAGATGGGTCAATCTACACGCATAAAGAACATTTGTACCGCGACCATGACCCCGAAGGTGCTGTAAGTGATGAGGGTGAAACTTTGCCGCGGCGATGGAGCCGCCGCGAGCGCGAAGAGGAAGGCGGATGCACGCTCCCAGACTTACGGCGTCGCATCAACGAAGCCGCAGCATGTTTCGGCGATGCCGACCCATTCGCTTTCTTGGGGTTGAAGCGTACACACAAGAAGCCGACAGGCGCAACTCAGAGCGAAGCGTTGAAGACGCGCCAGACACTCGACATCCCAGCGCAGTGGTTTGACCTCGACGGCAAGGTCAAGGGCACGACGAATGTCCAATGGGCGAACGGTGCAGTTCTCAACCGACTCATCGCCGCAGTTGAATCAGGCAAAACAGTGCGCCCACAGAAGCCCGTCCCGTTCCAAGAGTTGATTGAGCAGAACCCCGCCGCAGCAATGGCGTCAGGAAACTTTTGGGAAGAACTGCACGGACGACTCAATGTGCTCGTACCCTCCTACTCCGACGGAACCGAACACAAAACCGTCGCAATGCTCCAACAAGCATTAGCGGAACCCGCGAACACTAAGGCGGAAAAGAACTTTCGAAAGTATGTCATCAAATTGTTGACGAAAATTTCTAAGGACTTCAGCGAGTACGCACAGAAATTGGCAGCAGAGGCAGCGCAATGAACCTCCGACAGGCGCATGACATTGCCCGGGAGCGTTTCGAAGCAGACCCTTCGAAGTGCTATCAGCGACACATACGAGAGGTCTGGGGGAAACTTGAAGCCAAGCCACAACTGCCGTCGCTCAGGGGAGCGAGAGTCGAGCGTATCACCCGCGAAGAGGCGGAAAGCATCATCCTCAAGTACGAATGGCTGGCTGGCGACCCTCGAACAAAGGCACCTATGGGTCGCGGCATATCCGCATGCTACGGGCTGAAACTGGACGGGGAATTTCTTGGAGCCAACTGCTTTGGAGTCATGGGCGGCAAAGTCGGCGACATCTGTGGCGTCGGCTACGAAGACAAAACGGTCTGCCTCATGCGCGGGGCATGCGTACCTCACGCTCCCAAGAATGCGGCATCGGTGCTCACCCGCTACGCATGCTATCAGGCGCACAGAGATTTCGGATGGCAGGTCTTCTTTGCGTATTCGGATCGGGATGCTGCGGAGATAGGCACCATCTATCAGGCCTGTAATTGGTGGTATGTCGGAGAAGACCTTGGACACGCGGCGGGAAGTTTCCACATGGATTACATCTCTCCCGATGGCGCACAAATTATTACGTCGTACAAACTGAACCATCAAGGAAAAGAAAAATCATTCATGAAAAGCCTTGGATGGACTCCCGAAGACGGCGCGATACGCCCATGGCTAATATACAAGGGCTGGTCACAGATTAAGCGTTATGGAAAAAAGAAGTGGCTCTGGTTTGAAGGCAAAGACAAAGAGCAGTTACAGGGGCTGTCGAGGTACAGACCGTTGCCCTATCCAAAGCGGGCTGAGGGCACAGCGTCGTTGGCGGCGGTCGCGCGATGACATTACTCGTCGAACCTATCGATGTCGGGACGATGACGGACTTCGTCCGCGAGCACCATTACTCTGCGCGCATGCCGCGGATTACCAAGGCATGCATGGGCGGGTTCAGGGACGGTTGGCTCGTCGCTGCTGTCTCGTTTGGATACGGTACACGCCCAGCGGATACACCACGGGTGATGTTTCCGTCGACGGGCGTCAGGGATTATCTGGAAATCGGCAAGATGTGCATGACCGCCGAAGAGGGCAAGCGCAAGACGTTGAGCCAATTCTTATCGAATGCAACCAGAGTTGTTCGCCGACAATTCGCGCTTAAATATATCTTCACTTGGGCGGACGGCCTGTGGGGTAAGGTCGGCACGATTTATCAGGCGAGTAACTTTCTATACGGCGGATATATTTGGACGGACGTTTACCAAATCGATGGCGAGGTCGTCCATCCGCGACAGATGAATGGCATACTTCGCGAGAATGGAATCGCGAGCAACAAGGTCACCCCTCGACCAACCTTTGCGGAGTTGTGCGCGTTGGGCTGGCGGCACCTCAAGGGCAAGCAATTCCGCTACGTCCGCTTCTTATGCGACGAGCGCGAGCGTCAAAGACTGCTCGCCGAAAGCCAGTTCGACTGGTCGACGAATTATCCGAAGGAACCTGACCTCGCTTGGCAGAAGCATGTCGGCAAAGGCAAGTGGGCGCAATGCTCACAACCAAGGTTTATCGGAGCGAAAATATTGGCGGTCATCCTGTTCGCTGTGCTGGCGACGGGAACAGACACTCACAAAGCGGTAACCATGTGGGATCGGATCAGAAAGTGGATCGCGCGAAATTTCGAGCCGCTGGGTAGCCGCTGAACCGGCCATTTACCCACCGGGTTTTTTACCCAGCGGGTGTTACTCGACGGCTACTCAGCGGCTTTTAGGCTTCAACAGAATCAACGAGTTAGAAGGGAAAAAGGTAGTCCTATAGATACCCCCAAATAATTGTTGTTTATTACTCACCGGGTCACCGCTGGGTAATTTTCAGCGGGTCTCACACAGCGTCCTGTTTGACGGCTAAGGCGAGCCGCTGAGTAAGTTTCGCATTAGCGTAATTTTACGGGTGAATGACCTCGCTGACATGTACGTCCGCCAGCCGTCCGGCCTAGGCACGGTCTGCAGTCGCACTACCGCAGTACAAGGGCAACATGTCCGTCGTAACGCTCGATTCAAACAGTACTACTGAACAACAAGAAATCACCAGAGTAAAATTCGCAGCACAGGATGCCGTCGCGCGAGGCTTGGCGATCTTCCCGTGCCAGCCGCAAGACAAACCACCGTTAGGACAGTACGCTCCTCAAGGTTACAAAAATGCCAGTCGCATACCGACCATCGCTTTGAAGGCGTGGGAAGACGGTATCGCCGCCAACGTCGGCGTCGCATGCGGTGAGAACAATCTGACCGTCATCGATGTTGACCACGGCTTTACGTGCCATGAGGATTTCATCGCATGGCGCGACAAGAACGGCTGGCCGCCGACGCTGACCGTCCGCACTGGTCGTCGCGTGAACGAAGTGACTGGTGAGCCCGAGTACGGCGCACAGATGTACTACAGCGGGGTCACCTCACACAACGGCGTGCACTGGACTGATGGTGCCGTCTCTGGAGAAATCAAGTCCGCTGGCGGATATGTCATGGGGGCTGGGAGTTTTCATCCTATCAGCCATGAGGCCTACGAATACATCAACGACATCGACATCGCACCAATCCCGACGGAAAATGTCGCCGCACTCGTCGGCACATCGAAGGCGAAACCGAAACCGACGAAAGGTGTCGTCATCGAAAAATTCCCTCAGATCAAGGCTGGCGACCGTTGGACGGAGTTACAAAGTAAATCAGGAACTCTCCGTAACGCAGGACTAGATGAAGATGGCATATTCGCAGGTCTACGGAGTTACTGCGTCAATCATTGCGAAGACGGCGAGAATTACTGGAACCAGAACGAAGCGAAGTACCGCAAACTCGCTCACGACTCTATGACGAAATTCGAAGCGACTGTGCCGGAGGATAAGTCGGACAAGAAGAAACTCAGCATCGGCGCTTTCTCCCGCCCCGCAGTCATCGGTACGCACCGTGATTACGTCATATCACCCCCACAAGGAGCGTACGACGGCTGGTTTCCTCGCGGCGACATTCATGTCATCAGTGGATCGTCTGGATCGGGCAAGTCGACAGTGATGGTTGACCTGTTAATCAAACAGCGCCACAAGGAAACAGTCTTCGGCCACGGCACAAATGGCATGCCATTCCTCGTCATCATGGCAGACCGTGGTGCTAATGCAAATCTCAGAACGATTGAGCGTATGAAGATCGATCCTGCTGCCGTCAACATACAACGGCTTAAAGGGCAAGGCCAACTCGCACTGACGGCTATTAAGCACGCCGCGGAATCCTGCGATGTGATGCCACAAATCCTGTTCATCGAAGGCGCGGACATGCTGCTTGAAGATCCGAACAAGATGAACATCGTCACGCCGTTCATCGCTGAACTTCAGGAACTCGCACGTCACTACCACATCGCGATTGTGTGCAGTGTTGGTGCTCCGAAGATGACCAAGAAAGACTTCTACGCTATCAAGCGCGACCAATTGTTCGGCTCTGTCGCTTGGGGGCGTATGACGGAAACGATTGTTGTTCTCGGCTATGAAGACGACGACGATACATCACCGCGACGGTGCGCAGCAGTGTTATTGAGGAATGGCCCTGCTGAAAAATTCGACCTCGTATTCGAACAGGGTCGGCTTGTACTTGATACACACCCAACTGAGTGCGACAACTCCAATTGGGTGATGGCACAGCCGGGTTGGTTCTCAGCCCAAGCAGCGGCAAAGGCGACAGGAAATTCGCTAAAGACTGTTAAAAAGCGCATTGCCGGCATGCTGACGGCTGGGCTGTTAGACGTCGATGAGGTCGGCGAGAACCACAAGAAGATGTTCATCCGTAAGAGCGTGCTCGCCAAAATTAAAGCGCAGAAGGGCGGGTGCTAGATGAAACACAGATCGTTACAGCAAAAGTTGCGCGACCTCTATGAACTGTGGACGCTAGTCGCGCCTAGCATACCAACCCCACAGGCGGCGACCGCGCTCGCGTGGTTAGCCGAAGACGCTGCGGGGACATATCGCATCATCTCTAAGTTGTCATGGCGATTCAGTAATCACGAGCCTACAGCAACAGAGGCGAGCGACTATGTCGAGTCAACCTTGACGGCGTACCGAGTTCGTCGCGAAGGCGGTGTCCGATGACCGACGAAATTACTCGCGAGCCAATCCCGACCGCCAGCGAGTTGGCTGCCAAGTGGGGAATTACTCAACCCACAGAGTCGATGAAAGTCAAGCAAGCGCGAAGAAGTCTGCGCTCGGTGGTGAAGAAGACGGCTGAGCCCCAACAGGTTTGTTTGCTGATGAGAAATATTCCTCGCGAAGTTAGCGACAAGGGCTGTATCGCGCTCAAGTTAGACGCCGCATTTCAAGGCCGTCCGCTGACGTTATTTATTGATGCGCAAGTGTGGCAGTGGTACGGAATGGCGTATCAGGACTTCTGGCTTTGGATCGACGACAACACCCGTGTGATGTTGCGGTCGAAGCCGAAGGACAGAACCGCCGCGACCTCCGACGTCTTCTTCGCCGAGGCATTTCTTGACGAGCGGTTGGCGAAGATGCTGACCGTGAGCACTCCACGGATTCAGGCGGACTGTTTCCTCGACTACCGTCTTCAGTCGTTGGAGATTAAGTTCCGGAAGGACGACGCTGGAGATGATTGGAAGTTGAACGGCGAACGCGTCCAGAACATCGGGGCGAATGTCTTCATCTTCGATCCGCAAGACCAACAGAAGAACAGTCAACGAGCGTGGCGGGCATATACCCGCGGAAAACATGCCGACAACCAGTTGTGGGCTTTGTACTCGAAATGGCTGTACCAAATGACCGAGCACCGGGACATCATGTCCGACGAGTTCTACAGTTTTAATGAATTCAGGCGGCTAGGATATCCGGACGCGCAGCAAGTCTTAGCGAGGCGCGACCCGACAGAGAAACACTCGCTGGCGAACAGTTTTTGGACAACACGCAACGTGCTCGCGGCGATCACAAAACAGTTCAAGGAATTGACGAGAAAGGAGCAATCATGACGAAAGCAAAGAAGGTGACGGTGAAACCGGGCGCAATTTTTCTTAGCAAACAGTTCGGCAGGTTGGTCGTAAACGAAATTACAAGAGGCGGGAACTGGAAGTGCCGTACGGATGCAGGGAAGATGCTGACGCTTTCTATCGAGTATCTGAAAGCGTGTGAAGTCATCACGGCACCGAAGACGTCCGATCCGGTTTTGGACGAGCCCTGCTCCGGATTGGACGAGCCCGAAGAACAGGACAACATCGTAGACGGCGAAGGCAATTTGATACGGGAGATCGGCGCGGAGCCTGTTGTCGAGGCCGGCAAAGAGGATTCCATCGACGTCACTTTCGAAAACGAGAACGGTACGATGGAAGTGGGCGTCATCGAAGACGGCGACGATGGCGACGCGGAGTCGCGCCGTGTGCTCGCTGCAGTAGAGTCGGCCGCGCGGGATGAACAGGAAGAGGAGGAACTGTGAACCCAGAAACCAAGAATGTCCGTACGTGGCCCGGTGGGCCGATGCGCCAGATGTCCGCGGAACGATTCAGCGGCTCAATCCCGTTCGCGCGAGAGATCGACAGCATGTCGAACGCAGGCAGGTATGTTTGTGAGACCTGCCGTCTGACCTGCGGCGGCGTGCTACTAAAGGACGGCTGCTGGCTGTGTGACGCCTGCGCGACGGGCAAGGCTCGGAAGGGTCGCCAGATGACTCCAGAACAGCGTCTGGCGGCCGGCGCAAGGCTCACTTTGGCTCGTCAAGCCCGCCAGACGGCTCAGGACGACCAGCCGACGGCCTGAGTATCGCTCCAGATGCCCCGATTTGGCCTCTGTAGCCATGCAAAACGCGTCGGTGGAGCCTGAGTCGACGTACGAGCCATTTGGGTCGTCTGGTAGCCAAGACGGTCGGTTTGCCGGTCTTCTGGCTGTCTTTTCACGCGCCACAGTCCCTGTCCGGGTGTCCGGTTCTATGCCCCGCCCGGCCGGGGATGAGCGTAATTGATTTATCGACAACTACACAGCCGACATCGGCGGGATCGTTTCCCGCCTAACCTTTTTTGCGGGTTGGCGTGTTCATGTAGCGGATGTGTTCTTGCGCGAATGTATCTGCAACGGTACTGCCTTTTCCGAAATCCCTTATTGCGTTACAGCACGGAACGCAGTGCCCATCGGTATGCAGATGCGTCTTGGTAGGATCTTGGTGCGAGATGTCCTCACCGTTGCTGCAAGACCGTTCCACAACTTGTTTCTTGGCATCGCTCATTGTTCAGTGTTCCTTTTGGGGGCGGAATTCCCTGCGATCCTTCAGACACTGAGAAATTTCAGCCGTCCACTTGTTCGTTTCAGCTTGCGAATTTTGGGTGAGGATTGGAAACGTTATTCTTACAGAACTCCAAGTCTCTGTCTGCCTGTTCATCCTCGGCTTTTGTGGTGCAATACACTCCCAACATCTGACCCGCAGGGACATGGGCCCCGGATGTGAGTTTGTCCGACGAAGTCTCCTTACAGCTTGAATCGGTGCATATGGGAGCCACAGCGGCGACTCGGACTTCGCCTGCCAAGTGAAGGTGTCCGCCGTTCGTGCAGCCAATAAAACTCCAGTTTTCCACCTGTTGGACCTTGTCACTCCCCTGCTGCTGGATTGTGACTTTGGTCTCCTGTCCTGACATAGGCGACAATAGGGGTAACAAGAAAACGAGAATTGTCAGTATCCATTTCATGCTTATTCCCTTCAGAGCAATACTCTACGCCGAAATGTCGACCGTGCTCGCCAACCCACCAATTGGCTTGACGTTCCATGGCGATCCGAATGATGATGTACCGCACAAACGTGGGAGGTCGGGCCGCAATTCCCAACATGTCTTGCTCTCGGGGGAGAAAGACACCGTTGGCATTCCTTGGGCCCGGCCCGTCTGGGGAGGGTTGAATGGCTACCGAATTTTGTCAAAAGTGTAAACAGTCTCACCCCGGTCGTCTCTGCGATTATGACGATAAAAGCGAGTGCGCAGAGACGGTCGACATTGAAAGAGAAACGAGTACCACAGGGAACGACGGCGCTGCTTTGAGCGATGTCGCACCATCGAGCGGGCCTAAAGATCAATGAGCGTTATCGCGATATAACGCCAGTTGAGATTTCAGAATGCGTGTGTTCAACAGCTCGGGCCTGAACCGCTCGACAACTTCTCCTGCAGATTTTCTCGGACTGCATTACGTTCGCCTTCGTCGTAGCGAACGAAGATCAATCTGATCCTGCCGTTGCGGCTGAGATCGCGTAGGACACAACGTGCTGCTTCGCGGCTATTGCGAGAGAGACACCCTGGCTTTGAGTTGATCTACCAGCCGTTCGGCAGACTTGATTGTCTCTTTTTCGCGGTTCTTTTCTCGGCGAGCCAATTGCCGATGGTCAATTGCTGACCACAGCGAATTCTTAGATTTCGCGTCGTAAATCGCGAGTTTCAACTGTGGGTCTATGATCTCAGAACTCGTTATCTGAGTTTTCCCGGTATACGTATTCGTATAACTGGAAACGTCTGTACCGTCGTGCTCAACCCAATATTTTAGTTCAACAATCAAGTCCGCTTCTTCGGGCGATCCGACAATTCGGTATTTGCCCCATTGCTTCATGCTGGCGTAGAAAGCATCGTACGCTAGGTTGCTCCCTCCACCGTTTGTGAGAAACACCGTCTTAGCGTTAGCAATGACGGCGGGTAACGGTGCTTGGGGAACGTCTTTCCTATTCTTGGCGACGGCACCCAAGGATAGAAGCAGTAGAGACAGAATCGAGATTGTCTTTTTCATAAAAGGTTTAGCACGAACCAGAACGATAGTCCGCTTTAACAACCTAGGCTGTTAGTGGAAAACGCACAACGGTACGTTCGTCACTTTAAGGTAGCTCGTACAGAAAGCGGGCGAACATAAGGCCCGTGACGAGATGCCACGGGCTGAGGGGTAATCGAGTTAAACAGCGGCGTGCAATGACCGATGAACGTAGCCGACTGAGCAGCCGAGCACCGCACCGATCCGCCGAACGGTCATTCCGCTCGCCCGCAATTCACGGGAACGCTTTTCCAAGCCTAAGGCGACATTGTACAGCGCGAGAAGCGAAGAAGCAGCCCGCCCCTCTGGGACGCCTTCACCTGTTCTGGCTCGCGAGTGATCACTTCAGACCAGTGGGACTGGCGAAATCAGGCCATTGCGCTAACGACCGCGTGGTTGGTGAAATCGCGATTTTCGCCAATCTAGCGAAGGATTGCGGCTACTGCGGCAATGGTGGCGAGCGTCAACAGGGCAATCGTAAAGACCAGAGCTTCTCTCTGCATCTTGGGCGTAACAGGGGGTGTCATCTCAATAGGCCCGAGTTCCACACTTGCCCGCCACATCGCAAACCAGTTAGGCACTCGCCGTTTGAAAAGTTGCCAGATGAAAATCACCAATCCAGAACACCACGCAGTCCAAAATATCAACCCCATCAATACCCAGAGTCCCTTTGATATGGCGGCTAGGAAATGCGTCTTGAGCATTCCACCTAGCGAGGCTGTCAGAATGCTGGACCCGAACAAACACAATACGACTCCGAGCACGCGAAGTTGATTGCGTATCGAAGTGTCGAGAACCATCCGCTGGTAGTAGCCCTCTGCTCCGGGCGAAAAAACCACCAGCCGCATTGGATTTCTCATTACGATGAATCCAAAGACGGCGAGAGGTAGCCCTACCAGCACGCCGACGAATCCACCCATACTGACCTCTTGAGTGCCGCGTTTAGGAGTGCGCACATAGAATAGAACAACGCGATTGACGAAAACAGGCGATTTCACCAACTGAGATTTCGAGTTCTTGGGGGAATCCAGTCCTAAGCTGCTTCGGCGTGCTGGCGAATGTATCGGAGCTTGTCTTCCGATAAGCCGCGCAAGTCTGCGAGGTCGAGTTGGCCTTCTTGTACAAGATCAGAGAAGACCAGCAGCAGTCGGGAGTACCTGTAGTCGTACTTGCGGTCGAACTCCTTACGAAGCTGCGTCAGGTGGCGCTCCAGTTCCCACAGTTCCGAGGCGTGTCTGATCTTTGCCACCATTTTCTGTGCCGATTGGATTGCCTCGTTCAACTCCCGGTGCAGAGCCTGATCGAAGCAGCGACGAGCAATGATCTTTTCTGTCGATGACCACTTCAGTTGGCGCATGGTCGAGTAAGAATCCTTGCTGGATGGAAATGAGATCTCCATGTTCACGTCCTCCCGCAGGACATTTTATCTCCGGAAGAGGCTCGATTTCACAGATTTCGTCAACGGCTTCTGCCGGCTGCCGAACAGGCTCGTCGACGCTGGCTGGGACAGGAGAAACGACCCACGCTTCGAGCGCGAATCGATCGTTCACCGGGTGTCCGAGGTTTTGCTTGCAGCCGAGATAACGTTCCGTAGTCTGAACCGACGCGTGGCCGAGCAGGAATTGAATTTGCTCAAGTTCACCGCCGCCCGAATGACATAGCTTCGCGCAGGTCCGGCGCAGATCATGCGGCGCAATGTGCTCCAGCCCGACACCTTTGCAGCAGTTTCTCACCACGTACCATACGAGGTTCTGAGAGATGCCCTTGCCCCAGACTTTTCCTCGCTTGGTGACGGCACGAAAGATCTTTCCTTGGGTGATTCCAGCCGCTCCAACCCACCGATCCAATGCTTTTTTCACCCACTGCGGAATCGGCACCGTCCGAACCCGTCGTCCCTTTCCGATCAAGTCCACGATGGCCCAGTGGTCTTGGCGGGTTTGGATCTCGTCTGTCTCCAACCCAACAAGCTCGGATCGACGAAGGCCACAGCCCAGGAGCACGGCCAGCATGGCGTAGTCGCGCTTGGCGCGAAGACCATCGCCCATGGCGCTTCTCAGCACCTCCGAACTCTGATCCAAGCTAAGCCAGTTCCCCGATCGATGTCCAAGTTGTTTAACGCCCTTCACCCGGGCAATCCCGGCGGCTAGCTCTGGGCTCAACAGTCCGGCGTCAGCCGCTTCATATGCCAGCCGCCGAACCGCGGCAAGTTGCTGATTGATTGTGTTCGCAGCCAGCCGTCGCCCCTCCAGGAACATGCGGTAGCGAAGCACCACGATACGATTGAAGGCCAAGCGAGGTTCCGAACAGTACCAGGCAATAAACTGCTCGATGGCGTACTGATAAACGCGGCGCGAGCCGGGAGAGGCGAGACTGTTAAGTACCGCCAACGTGGAGTGATCCAAATCCGGTAGCCGCAAGATCGTGCGACGATAGTTTGG
>Ga0074044_10003233_pt1 | contig 13943 bp, 12 predicted proteins | sample BogForMeECP23OM1_FD_94443 | JGI IMG/M metagenome (GOLD analysis project Ga0074044, IMG submission 94443) | Bog forest soil microbial communities from Calvert Island, British Columbia, Canada - Bog Forest MetaG ECP23OM1 | ecosystem: Environmental > Terrestrial > Soil > Wetlands ... | reverse complement strand
TCCGACTCATCCCTGGAAACAAGGCTGGCAGAAAATGCGCACTCCAACTTACTCTTTAGCTTGGCAGTGAGGGGACATTTCTATTGTGCAGAACACGGGGACATTTCTATTGTGGTATGACACAGAAATAGTTAGACATTGACGCGGACAGGCATTAGGGAGATAATGGCAGCCGTTTTTGGGATCAGAAGGAAATTTGTGCGCCGGGATAAAGCGGCAATAAGTGCAAGAGCCTTATTAGAAACGCGCGTTAGAAACAACTAACGACCCGCTCGTCCCCGAGTTTCTGCCAAGGCACCGCGAGGTGCAAGGCAAAAAAGAGAACGCTCCCCCACTTAGCACGTGCTCGACAATGCGGGGCTATCAGGCAATTGGTATCCTCCCGCGACCGGGTCATACCCGGAGGATGGCACGCCCGGAACCCAATTTGTTGTGACCCCGTCGCACCTGTTTGCGCGAATCGGATCCCGGGCGAGTGCACATACTTGCCGGTCGTAAGAAGAGCACCAAAGGTTGATAAAAGTTTTGGGGATTTCGCGGTTGGTGCGGTGAACGAGATAGCGAAACGAACCCAGGGTAAGAGCAAGAAATCTTGCACTCTCCGGAGGATTTCGATGAATTACGTTCAAGGCACGGGAAAGTCACTTACCATTGGTAGCGCACTTGTCCTCGCCATGATGGCGTTGGCGGTGGCCGGGACGGCGATCCCGGCCCAGGCCCAAGATGTCTACACTCCTGATTCCCTCACGGGCGGTCCGAACGAACCAAGTGAGCCGGCTGGCCTGGTCGCACAAGGTCAAGATGGCAATTTGTACGGATATTCGTATGCTGGCGGCAACAGCACCGCCTGCAAGGAGAAGGGTTGTGGCACCATCTACCAGATGAGCACCGCCCTTGGCACCCCCACAGTGCTCTACAACTTCCCTACCGACGATCAATGTGGTTTGGGTTTGACCCTGGGTACCGATGGCAACTTCTATGGCGCTTGTACGAAAGGCAACGGCTCTGGCGGCAAGGGCCACGGGTATGTGTTCCAATTTGTTCCCGGCACTCGCAAATTTAATAACCTGGGCAGCCCCGAGGGAACTCCGTCCAGTCGGCCGATTGAAGCGACTCCTGGACTTTTCTATGGAACTACCATTACCGGCGGCAATGGCTATGGCACGGTGTACCAAATCACACCGCCCGGACCGCCGACCACCATATATACGTTTACCGACAACAACCCCAACTACACCTACCCCAACGGGCCCTTGCTCCTAGGGCTCGACGGCAACCTCTACGGGACTACCCAGGGCAGTGTCAAAGAGTCCCGGGATTGCCCGCCCAACTGCGGCGCGATCTACAATATCTCACCTACCGGAGGCGCACCCAATTTTCTATACACTTTCACCGGCGCCCCTTCCGATGGCGCTACACCTACCAGAGGCGTGATTCAGGGCGCCGACGGCAACTTCTACGGGACCACCATTTTTGGTGGCACCGACAATTTGGGAACTATCTTCCAGTGGACTCCGGGGAGCCCTCCGGTCATCCTCAACAACTTTACAACCACGGCTTATGGGATCCCGAGAGGATTGGAACTAGGGTCGGACGGCAATCTCTACGGCGACGCCAACGATTGCTCGGGTTGTCAGGACTTCGGCAGCCTTTTCGAGTTCGAGATCTCGAACATGCAATTCAACTGGATAGTGATGTTTAGTGGGAAGAGGGGCGAGTATCTTGGCGCCAGCCCGGATTCCACGTTGTCACACACGCTGGGAACCCTTTATGGAGTAACTGAAAATGGCGGCACCGATAAGGACGGCGTGTTCTACAGCTTGAATATCAATGCGCCGCCGTTCTGTCGTCCCCAGCTCACCTTAGGCCAAGTAGGCAGCAAGATCGGAATCCTGGGGCAGGGATTCAGCAGCGCGTCGCAGGTTTACTTCGGCAACGACCCTAATCCAGTTACACCGAGCACGGAGACGGGAACTTTCATCACGGTCACGATTCCGGCGGGCGCACAGACGGGACTGGTGACCGTCATCACCGGCTCTACCACACTCCAAAGTCTGCTGCCCTTTCATGTGCAGCAATGATCATCAGCTTCATGCCGCCTAGCGCCGGGTGGGAAGGCCGGTGAGGAGCACGGGTACTGGCCTGGCACAGGTCACGAAGGTGTTGTTTGGAAACCCATTGCGAAATTCACAGCGAATTCCGACTGTCAGGTGACTGCCATTGTGCCGCCGGGAGCGGTGACGGCACCGATCTTACATCACGACCAAAGGAGGCGCAGTTGTGAGCGAGAGCGAGTTCACACAGTGACTAATTAACGTTCCGTATAGCCCCGTTATCGTTGACTCGCGAATGCGCCGTCCGTATGATGCGGTCCGATAGGCACCTCTCATGATCGATCAGGTCATCTCCCACTACCGCGTCATCGAGAAGCTGGGCGGCGGCGGCATGGGTGTGGTGTACAAGGCAGAGGACCTTAAGCTGCATCGCTTCGTCGCCCTGAAGTTTCTGCCTGATGACATTGCCCGGGATGCACAAGCTCTAGCTCGCTTTGCCCGAGAAGCGCAGGCCGCGTCCGCTCTAAATCATCCGAACATTTGCACAATTTACGAAATTGACGATCGGCCGGGGCAAGCTTTCATCGCAATGGAGTTTCTGGATGGAGTGACCTTGAGGCGTTGCATTGGGACGCATCCACTGGAAATGGACGTTTTTCTTCCCGTCGCCATCGATATCGCCGATGCTCTGGATGCCGCTCACTCTGCGGGCATCGTTCATCGCGACATCAAGCCTGGAAACATTTTCGTCACTAGGCGCGGTCATGCAAAGATTCTCGACTTTGGACTCGCGAAAGTATTGACTTTAATGGGTTCTGCCAGCCTGGCAGCGGCGAGCACACAGAGCGGGTCGGTAGACGAACAAAACCTGACGGGTCCGGGGACGGCGTTGGGGACGCTTGCTTATATGTCCCCCGAGCAGGTGCGCGGCAAGGAACTGGATGCACGCACCGATCTTTTTTCGTTTGGCGCTGTGCTCTATGAAATGGCAACCGGAACGCAGCCCTTCCGCGGTGAGACCTCGGCAGTGATTTCCGAGGCAATCATGAACCGCGTCCCAGTGCCGGCGCTGCGGCTGAATCCCGATCTGCCGCCCGATCTGGAGCGAATCATCAAGAAGTCTCTAGAGAAAGACCGCAGCCTGCGCTATCAGCACGCAGCCGATCTGCGAACGGATCTGCAGCGGCTAAAACGGGACTCCGAGAGCGGGGATCGTTCTCCGGTAGATTCAGACGCGGTAGCCGTCGCACAAGCTCCTGCGGCGCGCGGCGTGAGACTCCGGAGATTTGCGGCTTCGGGCCTGTTGCTGGCGCTGCTCCTGGCGGGCGGCGGGCTTTACTATCGATGGCATCAACAAGGCGAGCGCCTGACCGATAGAGACACCATCGCTCTCGCCGATCTCGCCAACAACACGGGCGATCCACTGTTCGACAATACGTTGAAGACTGCGCTCAGCGCTTCCTTGCGGCAATCGCCGTTCCTGCATGTGCTCTCCGACAGCGAAGCAGCGCAAACATTGCAACAGATGACCCGTCCAGCGGGCGCGAAATTCTCGCCTGATGCGACCCGCGAACTTTGTTTGCGAACGGGCAGTAAGGCTTACATTGGGGGATCGATTGATACTCTGGGCGGCGGATATGTGTTGGGATTGAAGGCGGTCAATTGCCAGACTGGGGAAATGCTGGCCGAGGAGCAGGGAACGGCGGCAACCAAGGAAAAGGTCGTTCCCGCACTGGGTGCCGTAGCGCGCAAACTGCGCGCTGAGTTGGGCGAATCGCTGACGACGGTACAGAAGTTTGATGTTCCTCTGTCGCAAGTCACTACATCCTCGCTCGAAGCTCTGAAAGCCTACAGCCTTGGTAGAAAAACTGAGCAAGAACAGGGTCCCGCAGGATCACTGCCTTACTATCAACATGCCATCGAGCTAGATCCGAATTTTGCCATGGCGTACCGAGCGTTGGGCAACGGTTACGCTGGCCTCGGGCAGCTGGCGCGGGCCTACGCATACTACACCAAGGCATTTCAGTTGCGAGACCATGCCAGCGACCGGGAAAAACTGGAAATTACCGGCCTCTACTATTGGAATGTAACTGGCGAACTGGACAAAGCGGCTCAGACGTTTCAGGAAGAGATGGAGAACTACCCACGGGAACCCTCAGCATACGCCAATTTGGGCATGGTTTACGGCCAACGCGGACAGTATGAGAAAGCGGTGGAGATCTATAGGCAAGCCATCCCTCTTGCGCCCGACAGGGTATCTTCCTACGCAAGTCTCGCCACCTACACCCTTGCCTTGCAGCGCTTCGTAGAAACGAAACGGATCATCTACGAGGCGCAGACGCGAAAACTGGATGACTTCGGTTTCCACGTTAATTCCTACGTTCTTGCCTTTCTCGGCGCGGACCTCGGTGCAATGGCGGAACAGCAGCGGTGGTTGGAGAGTAAGCCCGAATACGAAACATTCGGGCTGGCGCTCGCATCCGACACCGAGGCATACGCGGGCCATCTTCGCAAAGCGCGCGAACTGACCAGGCGAGCTGTGGACTCCGCCAAGCGGGCTGACGACAAAGAAACTGGGGCAATATGGCAGGCGAATGAGGCGGTGCAACAAGCAACATACGGAGATGCCGCAGAAGCACGCCGGTCGGCGGCAGAGGCTTTGAAGCTTGCTCCCGCGAGTCGGGGTCCAGAGGTCGGAGCGGCGCTTGCGTTTGCCATGGCGGGCGACGCGGCACATGCGGAGCCACTGGCTGAAGACTTGGGAAAACGCTTTCCGCTCAACACGCAGTTGCAGCCGCTTTGGGTTTCAGCGATTCAAGCGCAATTAGCACTGAATAAGAAGGACCCGGGACTTGCCCTGAATGATCTGCAAGCCGCAGCTTCCCCTATCGAATTAGGGCAGATTGACTTCTTGTTCAATATCTCCTGCCTCTATCCCACCTACATTCGTGGACAGGCATATCTGGCCGCCGGACAGGGCAGTGCTGCAGCCGCCGAGTTTCAGAAGATTCTCGACCACAGCGGCATTGTCTGGAACTGCTGGACGGGAGCCTTGGCGCATCTGGGCGTAGCTCGTGCCAACGCCTTGCAGTCGAGAACCTCGCAAGGAGCTGATGCCGATGCCGCTCGCGTCCGGGCGCTCGCCGCTTACAAAGATTTCCTCGCCCTCTGGAAAGACGCCGATCCCGACATCCCCGTTCTGAAGGAAGCCAAAGGGGAGTACGCGAAGCTGCAGTAGCAGCGTGGCGATACTCCAACCATGCCTGAGCTGCTTGCGCAAAGATTGTCAACTGCCGCTATCGGCATTTACACTCAGCCCCCCAACGAAGGCCCCCAGGCCCAATTACCGAACATCATGGAGCAGGGAAACCAGGAAACCCGCTCATGGACCGCCTGCAAGTCCGCCATCACGAGATTTGGCGTGCGGGGCTGTGCTTATTTCTTCCACGTGGCCTTGACGGCCTTGTCCGTTCTACGTTGTCTCACCTTGGCCCATTCGTGCGAATAGAATTTAGCGACTACCGCAACCGTGTTGCCCAGCGTGGCCGCCACATCCTCAAAGCTGGCACCGTGCCGTATCATCTCAATGGCTAGTGTGTGGCGGAATCTGTGGCTAGTTGCCTTAGGCAACTCGGCTTGGTCAAGCAGGGTCCGCATGTACCGCTGAAAGAATTTTTCAGACACCGCCCGCTTTTGCTCATCGGACGCCGCGCCCTCGCCCCGATAGTTCCAGAAAACATAACGCGGATTGCCGTTGAGGACTGCCACAAGGTCTTGTCCCGCTTCCACCGGAATGGCGTTGTCAATGGGCTGCAAGTGCGCTTTCTTTGCGGTCTTCTGCCGAGACTTGAGCCGGATGCGATACTCGCCTTTGCCGTGCTGAATCTGTGACCGCTCCAGGCAGCAAGCGTCAATCATGGCAAGCCCGGCATAGCGCATGACTTGCACAAGGGCGCGCATCTTTAGCTGCATCTCCTCCGACCAACCACACTTGGGGATTGCTTTGAGGATGCGTGCGTATTCCTCTGCCGTAAAGCCGGAGACTTGCTCCACCTTCCCCTTGATGCTCTTCCACGCCTTGGCGGGGTTAGCAGGCAGCACGCCCGCCGTCTCAAAGTATCGGAAGAAAGACTTCACGCGGGATTGATTGTTGCGTAGCGTGTGCGTGGTCTTAAAGTAGTTGGTCCACGGCCACGTGCTCACATGGGTGAGGTTGATGTCATCCAGGAAATACAGCCCCGCGCCCTCTGCGAAGGCTTGCACACGGTCCACGGACTTTTGCAGCTTGGCAAGGGACGGCGGCTCTAGCCCGTCATTCTTTTTGGCCGCCATGAAGAGCCGGACCGCCTCATCAATCGGGGTCCGCTTCTCAGCCGGGTCCACTTGCGGCGTGCGCCCGGCTAGTTGGTCCTCAAGCCTTCGCTTCTGCTCCTCGGCTTCGCCCCAAGACCGTGTGCCCGCTTTCCGCCTCTGCTGTACCCCGCCTTGAGTCCATCGGAGATGCTTGCGGCAGTTGCACCGCTTGCAAAACTCATCCCCGGCGTATTTGCAGCCGGGGGAATGCCGGACAAAGATGGTGATTAGTGGCGTGTTCATGGGGAGAGCGTAGCACAGAATTAACACAAAACAAGGGCACGAAAGTTGGTGTTTTCTGGTTACCTAGTATTTATGCTGGTGAGAGAGGCTTCTAAGGTTGGTTGCGGGGGGTGGATTTGAACCACCGACCTTTGGGTTATGAGTGCCGATAGATGTTTCTAACTTATTGAATGTGGGGCATGGGCGATGCCTTTCAGAAACGCTAAGTCATTGATGGGAACGTGCGGCGAAAAGAAGTTAGTCACGTCGTCGTCGAAGAAGGTCAGTCCAGTCGCACCCAGGCGCTGTGCATATGTCGCCATGTACATCCTGCCGCCGATGGCACCGGCCTCCAACTGAACTGCCCGGTAGCCGCGATTCCCGTATCGCTCCAGAATGGAATTCAAATCGGCGAGAAAGAAGATGTCCACACAGGCGTCGGCCGGCAGCTGCTGCTCGAGCCCAAGGTGGTACGCTTCGGCGCGAAATTTCCCGTCCTTCAAAAGCTCTAGCGTGTTTCGCTCACGCCCGAAGAGGTAAGCGCCGGGTTTGAGCCCCTCGACCGCATGCACGATCAGGTAAAGATCGTTGAGTTGCTTGCCGGGAGGCTTAAGGAAGTCAGCGGGGAGACCTCGCGTGGCGCAGTCAAAAATGGTTGAAAGTTGTGCCAATGTAATGGATGCCGTCTTATCGAACGATCGGGTAGAACCGCGGCGCAGGATCACCTGCTCGATCGTGTCCTTTGGTTGTTCCTCTTCCGGCAGGCTCTGCAATTGAACTTGCTTGCCCGCGGGAGCGGATGAGGCAAGGACCAATTGCTTCCCACGCCACTGAGCCACTTCCTCTTCGGACTCAAGCGAAGATGCAGCGTGCATCTCAAGCATGGCGGGATATTCGACCTCGTGCTGCGAAAGTGGGATCGTCTCCAGGCCAAGCGCCGGAGTTTCTGACGGGGCGGCCAGCGAGCTGTCCGATCTATGCCCGATCGGTACGAGACACAATGAAACCTCACGCCGAGTATCGAGATCAAGCAAGAGGTTAACCTCGGCGTCCACGAAACCGAGCACGATCTCGGCGGGCAGCCCCGAAGCCGCAGAAACGGCCAGCATATTCGCCAGCAGTGTGCCGTTGTCCCACCCGAAATGACGATAGGTGCGTGCCTGGTACTTCCAGGCATTCCGCCAGTAGGTTCCGGTGCAGATTATGGTCACGGGCGCGCCAGCCACCGCGGGTTCCATCGCCGTCGCCTGAGCCAGATTTCCACGGTAATCACCTTTCCGCAGAAGCCGTAGCGAAACATCCGCCGGATTGAAGTGATACACGCCGGCATCCAAGCCTGGGAGACCGCCGGTCACAACGTACAGCTCGATCTCGTAGAGAGCTCCGGTGCAAGCTGCGGCGCGAAAGTAGATTCCTCCGCCTTGAGATTTACGCCGTTTGGTAATCCCCGCCGAGAAATAGAGGATGCGCGCCAGATCCTCGACATCAGGGCGCGAATCAGCCCGCGATGAGAGCAATGGCTCTGAGATCGAGGAGAGCGCGGCCACCCCTGTTTGTGGCACGTCCCGCGGTAGCGGAATCGGCTCTATGTTTGGATAGATTCTGAAAGGCTGCGGCCGGTTCGCCCAGTCAAGGAAGTGAGGATTGTTACGGATACTCCAATAGGAGTGCTTCGTGCCATCGTGATACTTCCAAGCCGCCTGGATGTCGCGGTTCTTCATCGGTACTGCGTCAGACTAGCACGTGCCCGGATTCACGGGCACGAGCCATCATCCTGCGGGACTATCAACTCCTGGCTTTTCTCACAAACCCGTTCTCGATCCACTGTTCCGAGCCCACGCCGTTATGCACAAAGAACAATCCCGTCGGATCATATTTCTTTTTCACCGACGCCAGCCGTGCGTAATTGCTTCCCCAGTACGCTTGTTGCCAGTTGTCCTGAAAGAAATTGCTCTCCGAAACGTACGCTCCGTCATTCGGCACGATCGCACGCAACTCATTTACGCACTTGTGGATCTCCTGTCGAGATTTTCGTCCGGCCTCAACATCCGGCTCATGGCCGCGCACGCCGGGATATCCGCCGCCTGCGTCGCCGACGATGGCGAGCGCAAACGCTTTCAGTACTGCGGGGTTCGTCGCTGTATCGCGTGTCGCCTCTATGGCCTCGCGCGGCCCTCCCGCCAGCCCTTTGTTGAAATGCAACTCGATGTCTTTATGGCGCGAACCGGCAAACAGCGCCTGCGCGAGCCGCTCTCGCGAATCGTCTTCGAGCAGGGACGCCGGCATCCACAACGATTCGTATCCGTAAAGGTACCACGCGACTTGCCCCGCGTCTCCCGTCCACCACGCGTTGTTTGAACTTGCTCCCGGCCGCTGGTCCAAATTAAAAACTGCTTGATGATTCTGCTTCCTCCACTCCACGTCCCACCAATGCCGAGCCGGCATACTCCCCAGAATCGGTTGTCCCTCGATTGTGTAAGCGGCAGGCGAGCGCGCCACCCAATCCAGAAAGGGTTGCCATATCTTTTTTACTTCTTCCGTACTCAAATCGTGGCACACCATCAACAAGTCGAGCACATTGTCGCCGGCAATGCGCGCCTGCTCGCCCCAGTGATCATTGAAAAGATGCTCTCGATAGAAGTCGACGAAATACCACAGCAACCGCCGAAATGCTTCATCCGACGCGGCCTTCACCGTAAGAATCGCGGCTCCCCAATATTCTGGCAGTTCTCGTACGCGCAGCGTCACCTTGCTCACTGCGCCGAATGTTCCTCCGCCGCCGCCTTTAAGCGCCCAAAACAAATCGGGGTTCGCACATGCATTCGCGACCCGCACTTTGCCATCTGCGGTGACTACTTCCGCCTCCAGCAAACCAGACGCCGCGGTTCCATAATGCTTCGAAAAACTGCCGAAGCCTCCGCTCTGAACCAAGCCTGCCACGCCGACCGTAGTGCAGCCGCCGCCCTGCACATACGCGCCGCCTTTGGTTGTCACGGCGTCGTAGGCTTGCATCCAAATCGCACCGGAGCCGAGCGTCACCGCGCGTTGTGGTCCATGCTTGCCCGTGCATCCTTGGGGAACAAATGCTTCATGCATGGTGATGTCGTGCATGTGTCGCGTCCACACGAGCAACGAATCCGCCGCGTTCGAGGTTCCCTGATAACTGTGCCCGCCGCCCTTCACCACCAGCCGCAAATCATTTTCCCGTGCGAAGTTCACCGCCGCTGCGACATGAGCTGCATTGCTTGCAGCCACGACGTAAACGCTGGGCTTGCTCACCCACGCGTCCACCCATCCCAACGTTTGCGTCAAGCCAGGCTGGTCTCCGATGTAGCAGGGGTTGTGAATATTGTTGAACAGGGCCTGGCAGCCCGCGCTTCCCGTGTTTTTGACGCAAGCCTCGATCGGGAATTCCACCGGAATCAAATTCCCGTCGACTTCATCATTTAGCCGCTTCCACGCTGCCTGCGAAGGCCAATTCGCATCCGACGGCCGCCGCCGCCGAATCCCCGCAGCAACGCGCGGCGCATTCGGCAGGTCCGCCGTTCCCGCATCGCGCGCCAAATTCTTTGCAGCTGCCCATAGCTCACGCGCCCACGCCGGCCCCAGCGCGGCCATTCCTGATCGTCTTAAGAATGTTCTTCTGTCCATTGAACTAGGAATTTTGCCACGTCTTCCAGTTGCACACTAACCTGTTATCGGCAGTTCCTTATATTAAAGGATTCCTCACCGGGCCCTTTTTATTGTCGCCTTCGAAGACGGGCGAAGGCGTGAGTCATCCAAGAATGCCAAAGATTTCGACACGAATATTATGCTGGCAGCTGGAGAAATTGTTTCGCACATCTGAACCGGCGAACGCTGCGCACCAAGGGCGAGCCCGAGCGTGACTCGCCCGACCTTGCGCTTTTTAAGACTTAAGGAGGAACACGCATGGCTTCTAAGAACGTCGAAATGATCCGCTCCGCACACGAGAGCTGGAACAAACGCGACTTCGCAGGCGTCGTTAAGAACGCCGCCGAGAACCTCACCTACACCGACAACGCTCGCGCTCTTACATTCAACAGCCCGGAAAAGTTCAGAGAATGGACAGAAGGATGGGCAAAGGCCTTTTCGGACGGCCGCATCACCAGCCCGGAGTACATTGACGCCGGAGATATTGTCATCGCCCGATTCACGGTGGTCGGCACAAACGACGGATCACTCGGTGCAATGAAGCCCACCGGACGCAAGATGTCTTTGCCGTTCTGCGAGATCTGCTACTTCGACAAGAAGGGAAAAATTGTGTCAGGTGGCTGCTACTACGATCAGTACACACTCATGACCCAGCTTGGGCACATACCTCTCGCTGCCGCAGCCTAAGCCAACACAACCCTCATCACAAGAAGGCGCGCTACTGCGCGCCTTTTCCCCTCAAATCCCCCGTAAGATCCGGGAACCAAACCTACCAAAAAGATCCGTGACCTAACGAAGCAGCAATTGAGGACTCAACCGCAACCAACAAGTACTGATCCGCCCGTTGAAAAGAGGAGTACCATGAGGCCGTTCGTCAACTTGGCTTCATCCTATCTTCGCCACAGGAAGGAGGAGCCATGGGCCGTTCAAGTGAGACCAATCCGTCGCGGGGCTTCTGGACGCTAGTCTTTCCGGCGGTGGCACTCCTCTGTACACTGCCCCTCGTTGCGCAAAAAGCCCAGGAAACAAGCCCGCCCAAATACGATGTCCACACCGAGACAAAAATGAAAGGCACCGTGGAGGAAGTGAAACTGCCTCCAAAAGGCAGTGAGAAAGAGGCTGCCCACTTACTGGTGAAGACCGGGACGGACACCGCCGACGTGTATCTCTGCCCCAAGTCCTTTCTCGACGACATGGGCGTGAGTTTCAGCAAAGGGGAGGAAATTGCCCTTACCGGCTCAAAAGTTAAGCAGGGCGAAGCCGACCTCATCCTCGCCCGCGAAGTCGTAAAGGGTACTGACACCCTTGTCCTGCGCGATGAGAAAGGCAATCCCATCTGGAGTTGGCACCACTGACGGCGGTCTCCAAAAGATCGCGGATTACTCAAATACGGGACGGTCGCGTCTCTTAGTCGGTATCACGTCAAGAGCGGTGACCACATACCAATAGCAGCCTTGGGGATGGTTGCAGAACTCTCGAATCGAATACCCGGACTGCAACCGCTCGATGCACCGTTGCTTCGGCACGATGCGCTTGTTGCGCGCTACGAGGAACGGTCGGGAGTTCGCAGGCATGGCACACCTAACTAAAAGGTGCATCTATCCTCCCACAAGAACGTCTGGACTTAGGAGTGCCGTACTCGACACGTCACGTCTGTCCACAAACCTCATCATTCCTCCGACAACCGATCGTCACTTCAAGATCGGCCAGTGAATCGCATCCAGGCTCCGTGCCACCGCAATTTCCCGAGGAGAAGATGTCAGCGTGTCTTTCGTGGATACTCTCAAGGGGCCTCTAGGAGTGAACAGAAAGGTCGAATAGCAATCGAACGACCTATGACTGACGATTTTGTTCCGCGACATAAAACTTCCCGCGCTGACGATGAAAATTCCTTCATATTGACGCGGGCTTGTCCGGGCATCCTGCGGGGGCCTTTAACTGCGGTCCGGATCAAGAGGATTTGGTTACATTGGCCGCTTGCGGTCCTTTTTGTCCCTGAACGATTTCAAACTCAACCTTGTCGCCCTCTTGCAGGCTCTTGTATCCCTCGGTAGTGATTGCGCTGTAGTGGATGAACACATCCGGTCCATCGTCGCGGCCGAGGAAACCATATCCCTTGGAATTATTGAACCACTTGACGGTACTTTCAAACGTTCCACGTTCCCTCCCCTGAGTGCAGTCCGTGAAAGGAGCAAATCTTAGGGGAATTCGCAAATGTGCCGCCATTGTGATGCTGAAGTGAAAGGGTGTCAAGGGTTTGGGTGAGAAACCCGTACACGTACGCATCGTATAGCGGCCTTAATGCACATCGCGGCCAATGCCGTCGCTGATCGGGGATCGTAGAAGGATTGTGCGGGGGCGGAGAAAACAGCTCGCTCACTGATCTTTATCCAGATATTCACCGCGAACATCATCCTGCGACACCTCATGCGTGCGAACTTCCTTCTTATCAGCGTTCCCGGCGTCTTCCACGCCCATCACTACGTCGGCCTCGAACGCATTTCCTTCTTCTAGCAACTCGCCGACACTCTCCGAATCCGCGCCCTCGATCCCGGACAATCCCTGCAAATCTCCCGATTGCCGGCCCGAACGCGCTCCCGGTCCTTCCGGTGAGAATGCGACCGTATCCACGCTCTGGCTTTTCTGCCGAACCTGTTTCTTGAGCGCGCTCACCGTCTTGGCACCGATTGTTTTCTTGCCGGCGGCCTTTGTTTTTACGGACGCCTTTTTCTGAGCTGGCTTCTTCGCCGATTTCTTCTTAAGAATTATCCTCTTCTTCGACGGCTTCTTCGTCTGTATCACCATCTTTCCCACGGTTCTCTTCGATCTCGGATGCTTCTTTTTGGTTTTCTTCTTGGCAGCCATACGCGCAGTCTACCACCGCCGCATGTTGCAGCACGAAGCCATAGGGCCCTCAAATAAGTGATGCCCATCAACCCTCGTGCCTAGCTAGAATCGGTCAGCCGACGAGAACAAAAGCCCTCGGTCAGACCACAGGTTCGCGTCCAAATGCGGATGATAAAATCGCACGATGCCAAAGACACTGATGCAGTCTGTAGTCGGTCAACTCCAGAAGGAACGCCGTCGACTTGAGGATGAACTGCACCGCGTAACCGCCGCCCTGACCGCCTTCGGGGACGCCTACATACGTGGTAGATCGAAGTCTGTTTCAACCCGCAAGAAGCGAACGATTTCGGCTGCAGGACGCAAGAGAATTGCAGCCGCGCAGAGGGCACGCTGGGCAAAAGTCAGGGCAGCGAAGAAGTGAGGCCAGGTCCGCCGGTGAGCAAATGTGAAATATGCGGTTCACCCGGAGAGATTCTGACGGGGCTATTCCTTCTGGAATGCCCGACACCGCCGGACTGTCGTTCGCACTTCCTCGAAGCCCGTTTATGGCCAACTCCCAAGTCCGTCATCTCGGCGCGACCATCCTAGAACAACTGTAGCGCCGTCGTGCTAGTCACATACCAGTAAGCCAACATCGAAGCGGGATAACTGCTCGGAACGAGCGTCGGTCCTACCGGTCCCTTACCCCAGAAATAGTCTTCATAATCACAGATGAAGATTCCCGGCAGGATTTCAATCGCAGGTCCCATAGCTGCCGCCGTTCCGGTACTGTTGGCTGCCGACGAGTTGAACCAC
>Ga0074044_10003232_pt1 | contig 13944 bp, 12 predicted proteins | sample BogForMeECP23OM1_FD_94443 | JGI IMG/M metagenome (GOLD analysis project Ga0074044, IMG submission 94443) | Bog forest soil microbial communities from Calvert Island, British Columbia, Canada - Bog Forest MetaG ECP23OM1 | ecosystem: Environmental > Terrestrial > Soil > Wetlands ... | reverse complement strand
TTGACGATCCTGTCGACGCTGCCATCGGCCGCGTTCGGCGCTCTGCTCGCACTGTTCGCAACGCACACGCAGTTCACACTCATTACCGCCATCGCCTGCATTCTGGTGGTCGGCATCGTGATGAAGAACGCCATCATGATGGTCGACTTCGCGCTCGACGCCGAACGGCGTGCGGGACTGTCGGCCGGCGAGGCCATCCGCCAGGCCGCGCTGCTGCGGTTGCGCCCAATCGTCATGACCACCATGGCCGCGCTGCTTGGCGCGCTGCCGCTCGCACTCGGAACCGGCCCCGGTCATGAATTGCGGCAGCCGCTCGGCATCGCCATTGTCGGCGGATTGTTCCTCTCGCAATTCGTCACGCTCTACACCACGCCGGTGGTGTATCTCGCAATCGACAGGCTGCGGCGACGCCGAACCGATGCGGTGGGCTCCCGGCTAGTCCTCCGGGGATGACGGCGGGACAGGCGGCACGTCCGGGACGGTAGTGGCGTCGTCGTCACCGTATAGCGCCGGCTGATTGGCGTCCGGCATCTTGCGGTGCGCGCCCTCTGTAAGACGCATAGATTTCGTTAGGATGTAGCCGTCGCTGCCGTTCCAAGACACGCGGCACCAGCCGTTGCTGCAATCGCCGACTGTGATGGCGCTGCCCATGGGGATTACCGCCACGACTTTGCTCTCGCTGGCGGGTGCCTGCTGAAGGTCGGTTTGAACTGTGACGATTCCGGGATCGGAGCAGCCGGCGACGTTGACCACAAGGCCAATCGTCAGCAGCACAAGACCGGCTCCTCGGCCGCGGCCGTAAGCCGCCACGGCGCTTCGTCTTTGGCCGGCTCTGTTAGTTCTGCGCATCGGCATATGGTCGCATGGTCGCCGCAGGCTAATATTTCCGCGCGCAATATGAAAGGCCAAGAGCTATCGGGATATGGCGCTGAAGAAATCCCACATCACGTCGGTGGCGTTGATATTTTCCGAGGTGCGGCCCGTGATTTGTGGAAGCGGCTGCGTGTGCGGCGGCCAAGCGTGTCCCATCCCCTGCACGATATAATAGACGACCGGCGCGCCGCTTTTGCAGTCCGAGTAAGAATATTTGTAGACGCTCGTGCCATCGTCGACCCGCGGCGGCGCATGCACGAGCGTGGGCCTAGGATTGCAGCCGTTGACTGAGGCCCAGAAATTCATCGTGGTGGCAGCGGATTCGATGGCGCCGCCCTTGCCCAAGCCAATAAACCGTAGCGATTTTACCTCTCCTCCGTCGAGCGGAACGAGCGGATCCGCTTCTCCTTGGATTCCGATCACCGCGATAGGTCGCGCAGGTTTGCATTGCGGCAAAAGGTTCGTCGGCATGGGGCCGACATCCGGTCCGATTGCGGCGAGCACGTCGGCGAGATCGCAACCCAAACGCTGGGAGAACATGCCGCCATTCGAAACGCCGGTCGCATAGACCCGCTTGCTATCTATGGGCAGCCGTGACTTGAGGTCCTCGATCAATCGGCGGATGAAGCCGACATCGTTAATATCGGGGTTGGCGGCACCTCGACCGTCGTTCCAATTGTGGCCGATGCCGTCGGGATACACAACGATAAAACCCATCGCGTTTGCTTTTGCGTCGAAATCGGTGCCCCTTTCTATGCGAGCACCCGATCCCATGCCGCCATGGAATACGAGAACGAGCGGGTACGCTCTCGCCGGTGAGAATCCGCTCGGGATGTGAAGAATATAAGTGCGAGTACGGCGATCCGCCGTGACGATGGACCCCCTGTAATCACCGGGAGCGTAGGGCGTTGTTTGCCGCGCGAGGATTGGTGCGGGCTCGGATCGTGCGCTCTGTTGCCAATGATGGCGAATGATGCCAACGAGAATCAGAAGGACGAGGATGACGATAATTCTGACAGCCTTGTTCATGTGCTATTGCGCGCTCCTTGGCGCAGTGCCGCTCGCACTTGGAATCGGCGCCAGTCATGACTTGCGGCAGCCGTTCGACATCACCATCGTCGGCTTGTTCCTCTCGCAATTCGCCACTGCTATGCACCACCCCGGTGGTGTATCTCGCGGTCGACATGCTGCGGCGACGCCAAACCGGCGCAGTAGCGCCGCTCAGCCTATGGCAGGGATGAGGGCAATGCCGAGGTCTTATTCATTACCCGGCGTACCTGCTGCGGGTGGAGCGCCGCTGGTTGGAGGCGGAGGCGGCGGCGGTGGAGGCATGTCCGACGCGGCTGGTGGGGGCGGCGGCGGAGTGTAGCTCGGACTATTTCTTTGGGCGCCCCTTTCCGCGCGCATTTCCTGGAGAAACATCTTGCAGGTCGGTGACAATTCCATACGGTGAGAGGCCAGGCATTTGGCGATACCTTCTCTTGTTACGCCGGCGCAAAACAGTCTCGCATCCTGGCCGCACGACGCTTGGAAGGCAGCTCTGTCGGCGGGTGGCGGGGGCGCAGCATTGCCGGGCGGTGGTGGCCCCGGGGGTAGCGGCGCAGAACCTTGCGCACTTGGCGGCGGCATCGGCCGCGGCACGGAGGCAGCTGCGGCGCCGGGTCTTGCCGCGGCCAGATCGGCGCTGCACGCTGGCGACAACGCGCCACGATGGGCCAATAGACATTGGACGACGCGGCCTCCGCCGGGTTGCACGCCGCGACAAAGTCGCCGAAAGTCCTGACCGCAGGCCGCGCGGATTCCGGCAGCAGCGGCACTTTGAGGCGCACTGGCGGTCTGCGCGAAAGCCGCAGGTACGGCCAAAAGCATTGCTATGATGAAGGTCCAACGAGCGATGCGGTGTGCCATCTCGGCATACTCCCTGCGCCCCCGACGAATATTGGGCTTGCTTGCATCCAAAAATTGGCATTGTCAAAGTTATTTTTTGTTTTTCGGACGCGCAGACAGCACAAAAATCACACAAGAAATCGTGCAAAAAGAAGACAGGCGAATCAGCTTACCCGCATGGGGCGTACGCCGGCACACGATCACAGCGGCATGACGGGTCCGCGTTCACGATCCGCCTGCGGTTACCAACGCTATCACGGCGCGCCAACGGGTCAAGTCTGAGAACTGCTGGGTAATTTGGTTTGGGCTGCGCCCTTTGAAGACTTGCGATTGAGATCGACTTGGACCTCGTATTGCTGATCGAGTTCCTTCTTCACGGCCGAGAGCTGACGCCGCTCGAACTCGGTGACCTTGATCGACTTCCATCGTTCGGCGGCGCGGATGAGCGCGCCGAACATCAGTTTCAAGACCGCCCTCTCGCCGAATGCATTCGGAATGATCTTGAGACGACGGCGCTCTTCAACAAACAGCCGTTGCGGCGGGGAGAATGTAAGACATGATGCTTACTGTGGCTTGCGGAGGTCACCGGCAGCCCGGGCGAGAATCTCGACCACCTTTGCTTCGGCGTCGGGGTCATCCTCGACACGTTTGGCCGCGACGTCTCGCAAATTCTCGATCGCAGCGCGCACCAATCGCGGCATTCGCCGGCGCTCGTCTTCCCGTCCGTCACTCATGCGCTGACGGATGGTTGCTGCGTTTTCGCCGATAAAGGCGATACGCTGCATGGCAGCGTCGACAAGATCCTGATTTTGCGTGAGATACACGCGGCCTTCGGCAGTGATGGTGTATAGTTTCTTTGAGCCCTCGATCTGCGCGGTAAGATAGCCGACATCTTCGAGGTATGTGAGTGTGGGGTAAACGATGCCGGGGCTCGGGCTGTACCAGTCCGCGGTTTTCTCTTCGAGCAGTTTGATGATCTCATAGCCATGACGCGGCTGTTCGGCGATCAAAGCGAGCGCAATCAGCCGGAGGTCGCCCTGCGCCAGCATCCGCCCCGCATGCATCATGTCGTCGTCGCCGGCGCCATGCCCGTGACGTCCGCCGAAGCCAAACCTGCGGCCATGCCGGCCGTGGCCATGCCGGCCCGCAGCCAATTTGCCGTTGCAGGGGCTTTCAAAGTGTTTTCCAAACATAAAAACTCCTTTATCTCACATGCATAAGATATGGTTCCAAACAAGATATATCTTATGATGCATCAATAAGTACACATCGGATGTGCCTTGCCGTCGTCTTGTTCCTCTGCCCATGTCGAGAGTGTCGAGCGGAAGCCGTGAAGGGTCGCGCCACGCTCTTGCATTGATAAAGCATCGTAGCCGAGCATTGCAGCCGTGCGCTTTGACGGAAACACAAAGGCGTCATCGGCACCGCGAGGGCCAAGGCACGCGATCATTGCATCCGTGAGCGGCACGGCATGGTCACGCTCATAGTGAACGATCAGGAAAGCCTTATAATCCCGACGTTTTGACCCTCATTGGCCCGCTATGTCCCACACTGAAATTAACAGCCGGGGTGGAGCTTCGCGCTGCACCGCATCCGGGAAACAGCCTTGTTTAATGCCCATAGGCCTTCACAATGGCGGGTGGGAACGCGAATCAATGACTCGGATTGCACAGGTAAAAGGCGAAATGGCTTTCGGCGCGCCCAAGGTCGCCGCCGAGATCGATAACTGGCTTCGCTATCTCGGCGCCGAACGGCGCCTATCGCCGAAAACGGTCGAGGCTTACCGGCGCGATGTGCTCCAATTCCTGAGCTTTCTCGCCGAGCACCTTGGCGGCGCGCCATCGCTCAAGGAATTGGCCGCGCTCAAGCCCGCCGACGTGCGCGCTTTCATGGCAGCGCGCCGGGCAAAAAAAATCGGCAGTCGCTCGCTGATGCGCACGCTCGCCGGCACACGCGCGTTCGCCCGCTTTCTCGAACGCAACGGCAAGGGCAAGGTCGGCGCGCTCGCGGCCGTGCGCGCGCCGAAAATCGCCAAGAATTTGCCGCGGCCGCTCACGGTCGCCGCCGCCAAGCGCATGGCCGATCCCGATCTCTCCGCCGGCGACGCGCGCGAGCCATGGATTCATGCGCGCGATGCGGCCGTGCTCGCCTTGCTCTACGGCTGCGGGCTGCGCATTTCCGAAGCGCTCGGGCTGCAACGCGCCGACTTCGGCAGCCGTGACACAATCACCGTGACCGGCAAGGGCCGCAAGCAACGCATGGTCCCGGTGCTGCCGCAGGTCGCTAAGCTCATTGCCGATTATGTCGCGCTCTGCCCGTACGATCTGCCGGAACCGGGCCCGCTGTTCGTCGGCGCCAAGGGCGGGCGGCTTGCCGCTCGCGTCATTCAGCTCGCCATGGCGCGGCTGCGCGGCGCGCTCGGCCTTGCCGAAACCGCGACGCCGCATGCGCTGCGGCACTCCTTCGCCACGCATCTGCTGGCCCGCGGCGGCGATCTGCGCTCGATCCAGGAACTGCTCGGCCACGCCTCGCTCTCGACCACGCAGATCTACACCGCAGTCGACGCCGAACGCCTGATCGAGGCCTATCGCAGCGCCCATCCGCGCGCTTGACATAAATTCATGCTATCGGCGAGGTGCGCACCTGCCTTCGGCCGGGAGCGCATCACGCTCAAACGCCGTGCCACCGAGGGGCGGACATCATGTCGGAAATGCACGAACAGATCGAACATGCCGAGCACGGCGAACACGGCGCCGGCTTCAACAAGAGGATTGCGCTGCTGATCGCGGTTCTGGCGCTGTTTCTCTCGTTCTCCGAAACGCTCGGCAAGGGCGCGCAGACCGAGGTCGTGACCAAGAACATCCAGGCGTCTGACCTATGGGCCTTCTTCCAGGCCAAGGACATTCGCAGGACAACGGTGAACGTCGCGGCCGATCAGACCGGCCTGCTGTCGGCCGGCGTGACTGATCCTGCCGCCAAAGCCGCCGTCGACAAACAGATCGAGACGTGGCGTCAGACCGCCGAGCGATACGAGTCCGACCCCAAAGCCGGCAACGGGCGAAAGCAATTGGAGGAGCTTGCCAAGGACGCCGAGGCAGAGCGCGACCTCGCGACGGCGAAATATCATCACTACGAACTGGCGTCGGCGGCGTTTCAGATCGGCATCGTGCTCGCCTCGGCGGCGGTGATCACCGGCATGGTGGTGCTGGCCTGGTTTGCCGGCGCGCTCGGGGTAGTCGGACTCGGCTTGCTGCTGCTCGGCCTGTTCGCGCCGCACGCGGTGCCCTTGCTGGCGGCGCTGTAATGCGTTTCCCGGGCGCAGCGCAGCACGCAGTGGTGCGCTGCTGACCCGGGATCGTTACAGACGCTGCGTATGGAAAGGTCCCGGATCTGCGGTGCACCGCCATAGCGCGTCGAAAGACGCGCGTAAACGCGCTTATGGCGCTGCACCGCGTCCGGGAAACGAATTCGCCTCTCAAATATTGATCGCACGCTTTGCGACCGCCAGAGCCGCTTCTTTCACCGCTTCTGACAAAGTCGGATGGGCATGGCAGGTGCGGGCGATATCCTCGGACGAAGCGCCGAACTCCATGGCGATTGCAGCCTCCGCGATCATGGCTTCGGCGTCGGGCCCGAGAATGTGCACGCCGAGCACGCGATCGGTCTTGGCATCGGCAAGGATTTTGACGAAGCCGTCGGTCATCAGGTCGACCCTGGCGCGGCTGTTGGCGGCGAAGGGAAATTTGCCGACCTGGTAGGCTATGCCGGCCCCCTTGAGTTCTTCCTCGGTTTTCCCGACCGACGCGATTTCCGGGGACGTATAAACAACATTCGGGATCACCTCGTAGTTCACATGACCGGCCTGGCCGGCAATGATTTCTGCGGTCGCGACGCCTTCCTCCTCCGCCTTGTGCGCGAGCATCGGGCCGGCGATGACATCGCCGATGGCGTAGATGCCGGCGACATTGGTGCGGAAATGCGGATCGACGATGACGCGGCCGCGATTGTCGCGCTTGACGCCGGCCGCATCGAGGCCGAGGCCTTCGGTGTAGGGCACGCGGCCGATCGCCACCAGCACGATATCCGCCTCCATCATCTCCGCCGCGCCGGCGGCCGGATCGGCTGTGGCGGGTACGACCTTCACCTTGAGCACCTTGCCGAAGCCGTCGACCGCGGTGACTTTCGAGGACAATTTGAACGCGATGCCCTGCTTCTGCTGCAGGCGCTGGAACTGCTGCGCAACCTCGCTGTCGATGCCGGCCAGGATGTGATCGAGGAACTCGACGATCGTCACCTGCGCGCCGAGCCGCCGCCACACCGAGCCCAGCTCGAGCCCGATGATGCCGGCGCCGACGATCATGAGCTTCTGCGGCACCTGAGGAAGCTCGAGCGCGCCGGTCGAGGACACGATGCGCTTCTCGTCGATATCGATGCCGTTGAGGCGGGCGACGTCCGAGCCGGTGGCGATGACGATGGCCTTGGTCGCCAGCGTCTGCGTCTTGCCGTCGGCGTCTTTCACCTCGACCTGGCCCGGTGCGACGATGCGGCCTGTGCCGTGAAACGCCTCGATCTTGTTCTTCTTGAACAGAAACGCGACGCCCTTGACGTTGCTGTCGACGTTCTGCTCCTTGTACTTGAGCAGCGCGGCAAGATCGACACTCGGCTTGCCGACTTTGATTCCCATTTGCGCGAAGCTATGACCGGCCTCCTCATAGCACTCGGAGGCATGCAGCATCGCCTTCGACGGGATGCAGCCGACATTGAGGCAGGTGCCGCCGAAGGTGGCGCGCTTCTCGACGACGGCGGTCTTCAGCCCAAGTTGCGCCGCGCGGACGGCGCAAACATAGCCGCCGGGGCCGGTGCCGATGACGATGAGGTCGTAAGGCATACTCGAACACCTATCCGTCGTCATGCCCGCGCTCGTCGCGGGCATCCACGTCTTTCGCGCTTAAATTAAGACGCGGATGGCCGGATCAAGCCCGGCCATGACGGATTGAGAGACTACAAATCCAGCACCAGCCGCGCCGGCTCCTTCAAACACTCCTTGACGCGCACCGGGAACGTGACCGCCTCGCGGCCGTCGATCATGCGGCGGCCTCAATACTGAAGTACCGAAGCGATTTCGTTTAGTCGAGCCTGATTCTCAGCTTTAGACCGCAACGTATCTGCTCCGAAATCGATCTCTTCGCCCTTCTCGTTTATCCACTCGATCGAGTGGCCATACTCGCTCACCCGAACCTTCGCAAAATTCTTTGGATTTTGCAGATAGGTAAAGATTCTGCCCCGCGCGATTGTTGGACGGAGATCGACCACGCCTTCGTAGCCATCGGTAAAGATGATCTTGAGCACGCCGTGAATGACCGGCTGTGCAAATACGATGCGCGGCAGCTTCTTCACGCGATTTTGCCGGGATGAAGATCTGATTGGCATCTCATCCAAGCGCCGAGCAGTTCCCTTTTTCGCGACTTGGCCCATGTTTTCACCTTCCGAAACTGCGCGTTAGGTATATAGCCCTCGATGATCTGCAAGCTGTCGATGGCGATTTGAGCGCGATACTCACCGTATTCCGCATGAAAATGCGCCGGGGGATGATCATCCCAGTAGAATTGTATTTTGATACCATGGAGGCGGGCGACCGTTGCCATAAAAATAGTATATCACAAATCCAGCACCAGCCGCGCCGGCTCCTCCAAGACCTCCTTCACCCGCACCAGGAACGTCACTGCCTCGCGGCCGTCGACGAGACGGTGGTCGTAGGACAGCGCGAGATACATCATCGGCCGGATTTCGACTTTGCCGGCGACCACCATCGGGCGATCCTGAATCTTGTGCATGCCGAGGATGCCCGATTGCGGCGCATTGAGGATCGGCGTCGACATCAGCGAGCCGTAGATGCCGCCGTTGGTGATGGTGAAGGTGCCGCCCTGCAGCTCCTCGATCTTGAGCGCGCCGTCGCGCGCGCGGCGGCCGAAATCGGCGATCGTCTTCTCGATCTCGGCAAGCGATTTCAGGTCGCAGTCACGCACCACCGGTACGACGAGGCCGCGCTCGGTGCCGACCGCGATGCCGATGTGATAATAGTTCTTGTAAATGATATCGGCACCGTCGATCTCGGCGTTGACGGCGGGGATCTCCTTGAGCGCCTGCACGCAGGCGCGCACGAAGAAGCCCATGAAGCCGAGCTTCACGCCGTGCTTCTTCTCGAACAGATCGCGGTACTGCGTGCGCAGCGCCATGACGTGGCCCATGTCGACCTCGTTGAAGGTCGTGAGCATGGCGGCGGTGTTTTGTGCGTCCTTGAGCCGCCGCGCGATGGTCTGACGCAGCCGTGTCATGCGCACGCGCTCCTCGCGCGCGGCGTCATCGGCCGGCGACGGCGCGCGAACCTGGATGGCGGCGGCCGGCGTGGCAACCGGGGTCGGTTGCGCGGCGGCGCGCTCGATGGCCGCGAGCATGTCGCCCTTGGTGACGCGACCGTCCTTGCCGGTGCCGGGCACAGTCGAAGCATCCACGCCGGATTCAGCCGACAGCTTGCGCACCGACGGCGCCAACGGCGCGTCGGCTGACGGCGCTGCGGCGGCTGCGGCGGCTGCGGCGGCTGCGGCGGCTGCGGGCTTTGGCGGCGTAGGCTGCGGCGCAGCCTGCGGCGCCGCAGCAGCGGGCCGCGGCTGCGGTTTTGCCGGCGCCCCCCCTGCGCCCTCCTTGATCTGGCCAAGGACTGCCCCGACGGCGACCGTGTCGCCGTCCTTGGTGGCGATATCGCTCAGCACGCCGGCGGCCGGCGCGGGCACCTCGATCGTCACCTTGTCGGTTTCGAGCTCGACCAGCGGCTCGTCGACGGCGACCGCATCGCCCGGCTTCTTGAACCATTTACCGATGGTCGCTTCGGTTACCGATTCCCCGAGCGTAGGCACGCGAATCTCAGCCATGGGTCAGTTCCTCATTCGCGGGACCGCTGAACAGGGATGTCGGATGACAGAGGTCAGAGGTCGGATGAAAAAATCTTTCTGTCCTCTGTCATCTGACATCCGACCTCCCTACTTCAAAGCGTCTTCAAGAAACTGCTTGAGCTGGGCAAGATGCAGCGACATCTGCCCGACCGCTGTTGATGCGGATGCCGGCCGGCCGGCGTAGCGCGCGCGGCGATGTTTGGCGCCGATCTGATTGAGCACCCACTCGAGGAAGATATCCACGAACACCCACGCGCCCATGTTGCGCGGCTCTTCCTGGCACCAGACGATTTCCGCCTGCTTGAAGCGCGACAGCTCCGTGATCAGTGCCTTGGTGGGGAATGGATAAAGCTGCTCGATGCGCAACAGATAAATGTCATCGATGCCGCGTTTCTCGCGTTCGTCGTAGAGATCGTAATAGACCTTGCCGGAGCAGAGGACGACGCGACGGATTTTGCCGTCGGCAACGAGCTTGATCACCCCCTCCCTACCCTCCCCCGGCGGGGGAGGGTTCTTTGATTTTCCCTCCCCCGCTTGCGGGGGAGGGTAGGGAGGGGGCATCTGCGCGTCGTCCCACAGCAGCCGATGGAACGAGGTGTCCGGGCCCATTTCGTCGAGCCGCGACACCGCGCGCTTGTGGCGCAGCAGCGATTTCGGCGTCATCAGAATGAGCGGCTTGCGGAACTCGCGGTTGAGCTGCCGGCGCAGGATGTGGAAGTAGTTCGCCGGCGTCGTGCAGTTGGCGACCTGCATGTTGTCCTCGGCGCACATCTGCAAAAAGCGCTCGAGGTGCGCGGAGGAATGTTCCGGTCCCTGTCCCTCGTAGCCGTGCGGCAGCAGACACACGAGCCCCGACATGCGCAGCCATTTGCGTTCGCTGGACGAGATGAACTGGTCGAACACCACTTGCGCGCCATTGGCGAAGTCGCCGAACTGGGCTTCCCACAGGGTCAGCGCGTTGGGTTCGGCAGCCGAGTAGCCGTACTCGAAGCCGAGCACCGCCTCTTCCGACAGCATCGAGTTGATGACCTCGAAGCGGCCCTGCCCCTCGGTCAGATGATTGAACGGCGTATAGCGTTGGTCGGTCTCCTGGTCGTGCAGCACGGAATGGCGTTGCGAGAACGTACCACGCTCGCTGTCCTGGCCGGAGAGCCGCACCCGGTGACCGTCGAGCAGCAGTGAGCAGAAGGCGAGCGCCTCGCCCGTCGCCCAGTCGATGCCGGTTCCGGTCGCGATCGCTTTGCGCCGGTTCTCAAAAAACCGATTGAGCGTGCGATGCAGATGGAAACCGGGCGGCGGCGTAGTGATTTTCTGGCCGATTTCCTTGAGCGTTGCGATTTCGACGCCGGTGTGGCCGCGGCGCGAATCGTCGCCGTCGCCCGCCCTCTTGAAACCCGCCCAGCGGCCGTCGAGCCAATCGGCTTTATTGGCGCGGTAGCTTTGCGCCGCTTCAAGCTCGACGTCGAGCCGGCCGCGCCAGTCCGCCTTCATCTTCTCGACCTCGCCTGAGGTGACGACGCCCTCGCCGACGAGCTTGTTGCCGTAGATTTCGAGCGTGGTCGGGTGCGCCGCAATCGCCTTGTACATCAGCGGCTGCGTGAACGAGGGCTCGTCGCCTTCGTTGTGGCCGTGGCGGCGGTAGCAGAACATGTCGATGACGACCGGTTTCTGGAATTTTTGCCGAAACTCGGTCGCGATTTTGGCGGCGAAGACGACGGCTTCCGGATCGTCGCCGTTGACGTGAAAAATCGGTGCCTCGATCATCTTGGCGACATCGGAAGGATAAGGCGAGGACCGCGAATAACGCGGATTGGTAGTGAAGCCGATCTGATTGTTGACGATGAAGTGGACCGAACCGCCGGTGCGGTGGCCGCGCAGTCCGGACAGGCCGAAGCATTCCGCGACCACGCCCTGCCCGGCGAACGACGCATCGCCGTGGATGAGCAGCGGCATCACCATCGTGCGGTCTTCGGGGGTGGCGCCGAGCTGATCCTGCTTGGCGCGCACCTTGCCGAGCACGACGGGATCGACGATTTCGAGATGCGAAGGATTGGCGGTGAGCGACAGGTGCACCGTGTTGCTGTCGAACTCGCGGTCCGAGGAGGCGCCGAGGTGGTATTTGACGTCGCCCGAGCCCTCGATCTCGTTGGGCGTCGATGAACCGCCCTTGAACTCGTGGAAAATGGCGCGCTGCGGCTTGGCCATGACCTGCGCCAACACGTTGAGCCGCCCGCGGTGCGGCATGCCGATCACGATCTCCCGCACGCCGAGCGCGCCGCCGCGCTTGATGATCTGTTCCAGCGCCGGAATCATCGACTCAGCCCCGTCGAGACCGAAGCGTTTGGTGCCGGTGAATTTCAGGTCGCAGAATTTTTCAAAGCCCTCGGCCTCGACCAGCTTGTTGAGGATGGCGCGCTTGCCCTCCCGCGTAAAAGTGATCTCCTTGTCCGGCCCCTCGATGCGCTCCTGAATCCAACCCTTCTGCGCGCCGTTGGAGATGTGCAGAAATTCGACGCCGAGCGTCTGGCTATAGGTGCGGCGCAGAATGCCGACGATTTGATGGATCGTGCCAAATTCGAGACCGAGCACCTTGTCGAGGAAAATCGGGCGGTCGAGATCGGCTTCGCCGAAGCCATAGGTGTGCGGATCGAGCTCCTCTTCGTTCTTCGGCGCTTCGAGGCCCAGAGGATCGAGGTTGGCGTGAAAGTGTCCCCGCGCGCGGTAGGCGCGGATCAGCATCAGCGCGCGCACCGAGTCGCGCGTTGCCCGCTCGATGTCGGCGGCGGAAAGCTCGACGCCCCGCGGCTGCGCCTGCGCCTTGACCTTTCCGCCGAGCGTCCTGCCGACTTCGCCCCAGTCGCCGTCGAGCGCCGCAATGAGTTCGCCGTGCTCTGGCGGCGGCCAGTCGGGCCTGCTCCACGAGGCGCCGCGCGCGTTCTTGGCGACATCGCCGGCATCATCCTTCAAGCTCTGGAAGAACGATTGCCATTCGGCGTCGACCGTCTTCGGGTCGGCTTCATAACGCGCGTACAGGTCTTCGATGTAGGCGGCATTGCTGCCATAAAGAAACGACGTGCGTGCGAAGGCGGCGTTCGCGTCCTGACGAGACATAGTGCGATTCCTGGGCGAATCCCGAGCGAGTGGATGAGAAACGAAGCGCAATAAGTAAAAACCGAACGCGTTCGAAACGACTCAAAGCAGCCCGGCCCGGCGCAGGGAATTTCTCTTCTAGCCTATTTAATGGCTCGATGCGGCAGCGAAAAGACGCAAGAAGTGAATCAATAATTCAAAATTTCGGCGAGTGTCTTGCCCAAGCGAGCCGGCGAAGGTGAGACCTTGATCCCTGCCGCTTCCATGGCGGCAATCTTCGACTCGGCGCCGCCCTTGCCGCCGGCAATGATAGCGCCGGCATGGCCCATACGCCGCCCAGGCGGCGCGGTGCGGCCAGCGATGAAGCCGACCATCGGCTTGGTGCGGCCGCGCTTGGCCTCGTCCTTGAGGAACTGGGCGGCGTCTTCTTCCGACGAGCCGCCGATCTCGCCGATCATGACGATCGCCTCGGTCGCCTTGTCGGCCAGCAGCATTTCCAGCATTTCGATGAAATCGGTGCCTTTCACCGGATCGCCGCCGATGCCGACCGCGGTGGTCTGGCCGAGGCCCACCTGCGTCGTCTGGAACACCGCCTCGTAGGTGAGCGTTCCGGAGCGCGAGACGATGCCGACCTTGCCCGGTTTGAAAATATTACCGGGCATGATGCCGATCTTGCATTGCCCGGCCGTCATGACGCCCGGGCAATTCGGCCCGATCAGACGCGATTTCGAGCCGCAGAGCGCGCGCTTGACCTTCACCATATCGAGGACGGGAATGCCTTCGGTGATGCACACGATCAACGGAATTTCCGCGTCGATCGCCTCGCAGATCGCATCCGCCGCACCAGCCGGCGGCACATAGATCACGCTGGCGTCGCAGCCGGTTTTTTCGCGCGCTTCGGACACCGTGTCGAACACCGGCAGGTTGAGATGCGTGGAGCCGCCTTTGCCGGGCGAGGTGCCGCCGACCATCTTGGTGCCGTAGGCGATCGCCTGTTCGGAGTGGAACGTGCCGTTCCTGCCGGTAAAGCCCTGGCAGATCAGTTTGGTTTCTTTATTGACGAGTACAGACATGGTTAAGCAGCCTTCTTTGCATTTTGCACGGCCTTCACAATTTTTTCGGCTCCATCGGCAAGGTTGTCGCC
>Ga0074044_10003231_pt1 | contig 13948 bp, 16 predicted proteins | sample BogForMeECP23OM1_FD_94443 | JGI IMG/M metagenome (GOLD analysis project Ga0074044, IMG submission 94443) | Bog forest soil microbial communities from Calvert Island, British Columbia, Canada - Bog Forest MetaG ECP23OM1 | ecosystem: Environmental > Terrestrial > Soil > Wetlands ... | reverse complement strand
TCTCGCACGCGACGGCTAAGGAAAAAATCCTCGTCCGCAAGACGCATCAGACGCTTAAGCGCGTGACGAACGACTTCGAGTCGCGCTGGCACTTCAACACGTCGATCGCGCTAATTATGGAACTCGTCAACGAGCTTACGGCGCAGGAACCGCTCGATCAGGACGTTTCGCCGGTGGTGCTGAAGCGGGTGCTTGCATTCCTCGTGCTGATGCTTTCGCCGATGACGCCGCACGTGGCCGAGGAGATGTGGGAAATGCTTGGAAACCCGAGCACGATCTCCCGGGAAAAGTGGCCGGTGTATCGCGAGGATTTGACGCGCGAGGAGCAGATCGAGATCATCATCCAGATTAACGGCCGCGTGCGCAGCAAAATCCTCGTCGATGAAGGCCTGAGTGAGGAAGAGATTAAGGAACGCGCGCAGAGCGATCCCCGGATTGCGCCGCTGTTGGTCGGCAAAGAGATCGTAAGGATTATCGTGGTGCCGAAAAGGCTGGTGAACATCGTATTGAAGTAGCGCGCGCCGAAAACTTTCGGTTCGAAGGGAGATCAGCCCGTGCGGATTGTGCGGCGGATGTTCTGGCGGCAAGGGGTCCTCGCTCTCGCCTTTGCGGCGGTCCTGATTGCTCCGAGTGCGCGCGCGCAGAAGAGCGCTGGCGAGCACTGGGTCGGCACGTGGAGTGCCTCGATGCAGGGGCAGGTCAATTTCGCCGGCCGCTTGATGCCGTCCGAAGGGTTTGAAAACCAAACGATTCGAATGGTGGTGCGCACCAGCATTGGCGGCACGCAGGCGCGCGTGAAGCTATCGAACGCATATGGCGCGGCGCCGCTGACGATCGGCGCTGCTCATATCGCGCTGCATGCAGGCGGCAGCGCCATCGCGCCCGCGTCGGATCGAGCGCTGACGTTTAGCGCGCGCGCGTCGATCACGATCCCGCCGGGCGCGGAGGTGTTGAGCGATCCCGTCGATCTTCAGGTGCCACAATTGGGCGATCTGGTGATCAGCGTCTTTGTGCCGGGCAAGACGGGAATTCCGACGTGGCATTCGACCGGCTTGCACACGACCTACATTTCGGGACCGGGAGACTTCTCCGGGAAGCCGGATATCCCGGATGCGAGGAAGCAGGCGGCGTGGTATTTCCTCGAGGGCGTGGACGTAGTGGCGTCGAAGGATGCCGCAGCCATCGTTGCGTTCGGCGATTCCATCACGGACGGAGCGAGGTCCACGGTCGACGCGGACAAGAGCTGGCCTAGCCAGTTTGCCGCGCGTCTCCTCAGCGCGCCGGGCAAACATCCGGAGATGGCCGTGCTCAACGCCGGAATCAGTGGGAATCGCATCTGGCACGATCAGATCGGCGTCAACGCCCTCGCGCGCCTCGATGACGACGCGCTTGTGCAATCGGGCGCCGAAGATATGATCGTGTTGGAGGGCATTAACGATATCGGATTCTCGAACATTCCGAATGTCGGAGCCGATCAGGCGGTCAGCGCCGACGATGTGATCGCCGGCTTGCGGCAGATCATCGACCGAGCGCACGAGCGCGGAATCAAAGTGTTCGGGGGAACGCTGCTGCCGTTCGAGGGCGCCACCTACTGGTCGCCCGACGCCGAGGCGAAGCAAGAGACTGTGAACAATTGGATTCGCACCGGCGGCGCATTCGACGGCGTAATCGATTTCGATGCGGCGGTGCACGATCCCGCGCATCCGACCAAGCCATTGCCCGCCTACGATAGCGGAGATCACCTCCATCCGAATGATGCCGGATACAAGGCGATGGCGGACGCGATCGATCTCTCGCTTTTCGGGCACGGCAAACACTAAGGGTTGCGAAAGGCATGGGGAACTCAATGGCGGCGAATAGCGGAGCGGCGGCGGAGAAAGAGCGCGGAGGCACGGTGAGCACGAAACGCGGAATCGTGGTGTTGGACTTCGGCGGGCAGTACACGCAACTGATCGCGCGCCGGATTCGCGAGCAACAAGTGTTCTCAGCGATTCTGCCATGCACCTCGACGATCGAGGAGATCCGTGCGCAGGAACCGGTGGGCATCGTGCTGTCGGGTGGCCCGAGTTCCGTGTATGACAAAGACGCTCCCGTGTGCGACCCGAAAGTGTTGCAGCTAGGCGTGCCCGTGCTCGGAATCTGCTACGGAATGCAGTGGCTTGCGTACACGCTCGGAGGAAAGGTGGAGCGCGCCGAGCGCCGCGAATACGGCCCAGGGAAGCTTGAAATCGAACGCGATTCGAAGCTGTTCGATGGTTTGCCGCTGCAACTCAAAATCTGGAACAGCCATGGCGATCACGTGGTCGGTTTGCCGACGGGATTTCATCGCACCGCGCAGACGGACAATGCCGTGGCGGCGATCGAAAATGAGGCCAGTGGATTCTACGGGGTCGAATTCCACCCTGAGGTGAATCACACCGAGCGTGGAACGGACATCCTCGTGAATTTCGTTTTTGGAATTTGCGCCGCGGAGAAAAATTGGAATCGCGCGGGATTCATCGCCGAGACGGTGGAATCGATCCGCAAACAGGCCGAAGGCGCTCGCGCCATCTGCGCGCTGAGCGGCGGGGTGGATTCGACCGTAGCCGCGGCGCTGGTTCAGCGGGCAATCGGCGATCGACTGACGAACGTATTCGTCGATACGGGGCTGCTGCGCCGAAATGAATTCCGCGACACGTTGGAAATGCTGCGCGAGCGGCTGAGCCTCAACGTGATCGGTGTGGATGCATCGGAAAGATTTCTTGGCAAGTTGCGAGGCGTCACCGATCCGGAGCAGAAGCGGAAAATCATCGGCGGCGAGTTCATCGCCGTGTTCGCGGAAGAGGAACGGAAACTCGTCGCGTCGACGCAAGGCGGATTGCCCATCAAGTTTCTCGTCCAGGGGACGCTGTATCCGGACGTGATCGAGTCGGTTTCCGTGAAGGGCCCCTCCGCGGTGATCAAGTCGCACCACAATGTCGGCGGTTTGCCTGCCGACATGCCGTTTGCCCTGATCGAGCCTCTGCGCGATTTGTTTAAGGACGAGGTGCGCCAGATCGGCAGGGAACTCGGTCTGCCGGAAGAGATTCTCGTAAAGCAGCCGTTCCCGGGACCTGGCCTGGCCGTGCGATTGTTGGGTGAAGTGACGCGCGAAAAGCTCGAAAGGCTGCGCGGAGCGGATGCAGTCGTCGTGGATGAAATCCAGCGCGCGGGGCTATATAACAAAGTGTGGCAGGCATTCGCGGTGCTGCTACCGGTGCGCAGCGTCGGGGTGATGGGCGATGGCCGGACCTACGCGGACGCGATCGCAGTTCGCGTGGTCGAATCGCTCGATGGCATGACGGCGGATTGGTCGCGCTTGCCCGCGGAAGTATTGGAACGAATCTCCGTACGGATCGTGAACGAAGTGCCGGGTGTCAACCGCGTGGTTTACGATATCAGCTCGAAGCCTCCGAGCACGATCGAATGGGAATAGAGGACGTATGCAGATCGAATCGGCTAAAATCGGAAAAGTGAGGAGACACCCGCACCGTCGAATCGATGGTCAGGCAAATTTGGTGGACCGCGCCGCGGAGAAAGGGTGCGAAAGTAATCCGCTAGCGGTTGGCCATTTTCTGTGCTACGAAAAGCAGCAGCCTGCGGTCGCCTTCTTCAATGCGGCCGAGGAGCCGGCGAAAACGGCCCAGGTAGCGGGCCTCTTTGCCGGTGCTGCCCCATGCGATATCATCCGCGCTCTTGCGCTTCGGAAGATTCGGCAGCACGGGCGGTTCTTCGCCGTCGTAGAAAAGCTGGTAGAGAGGCACTTCCATGGCTCGCGCCAGCTTTTCAAGCGTCTCGATCGCCGGAACGGTGTGTCCGTTCTCGACGCGCGAGATATAGCAACGAAGCAGACCCGTGCGCTTTTCGATATCGCCCTGGGAAAGTTTTTTTGTTTCGCGTAGCAATCGAATGCGTTCGCCGATTATCATGGCGGGTATTGTTACATGGACTAGTGACACCCGCAAGAAAAAATACCAAGGAACCCAGCTTTTTTTTGGCGTAACCGAACGCGAATGAGCAACGTCCCAAAGAGTATGGCAGCCAGCGCACCTGCGCTCAGTCTCCCGCTTGTACGCGGAGAAAAGCAGGAAGACAGGGAGTTGGTGCGGCTGTCTCAGAATGGAACAGAGGCGGCCTTTGAGGAACTGGTGCGGCGCCACCAGCAGCGGGTCTTCGCGCTGGTCGGAGGCATTCTTCGCCGGCCGGAGGACGTGCAGGACGTTGCGCAGCAGGTTTTCCTCAAGGCGTATCTGGGGATCAAAAGGTTCGATCAGCGGGCGGCGTTTTCGACTTGGTTGTACAAGATTGCAGTTAACGAGTGCTGGGATTATTTGAGGAAGCGCAAGGTTCGGCCGCTCGTGTATGAGGCGGATTTATCCGAGGAGCAGGTCTCTCGGCTGGATGGAATCGTTTCGGCGGAGCGGCCGCCCCAAGGTCCGAACGAGCGGGCTGAAACACGGGAGTTGCTCGAACGGATGCTTTCGGCGCTGCCGGAGCAAGACCAGCAGTTACTGGTATTGAAGGAAGTGGAAGGATTTTCAGTGCAAGAGCTGGCCGAAATCCTCAAACTCAATGTGAACACGGTGAAGGTGCGACTGTTCCGCGCGCGAGGCCGGATTATGGATGTCTATCGCCGCCGGATGGCCACGGCCAACAAGGCGGGCACAGCTTCAGCGGGACAAAGGAAGGGATAAAGCCATGGCAATGGACACGGAGCTTGGAAATGCGGCGTGTTCGGAATACGAAGCGCTGCTCGAAGACTACCTCAACGATGAGTTGAACGCTGCCGACGCCAAGCGGGCGTCCGAGCACTGGAAGAATTGCGCTGGATGCCGCGCCGCGCTCGAGCAGGCCGCGGAAAGCGCGCGCCTGCTGAGGCTTGCGGAGCCGTCTGCGGATCCCGGGCCTGCATTTGCGCGAATCGTTATGGCGCGGATACGCGCAGCAGAGCAGGACCGCGGCGTGTTGTGGCAGCCGTTCGTTTCGCTGGCGTGGCGCGTTGCGGCGACGGCGTCACTGGCGCTAGCACTTCTAGTGACGTACGACGCTGGATGGGGCCACCGCCCGCAACCGAATGCCGACTCTACGCGTCTCACAGGTGTAAGCGATCTCTTCTCTCCTGACCCGGCGAATCTGCCGGCAAACGGAGACGAGGTCCTGATGATGGTGGCGGAATCCAATCATGGCAACTAACAAGGCACGACTGGAAGCAGCGGGTCTCGTACTGGTGGTGTTTCTGCTGGGTGCGCTTCTGGGCGGAGTGGGCAACCATCTGTGGGACGAGCGCGTTCTGGGACAGCAACCGGTTCCCAACACCAAGCCGACTCGCGATCAGGTGGTGGACGATCTCACGCAGCGGCTCCGGCTGACGCCCGAGCAGCAGAAGCAGGTCGTCGTTGCGATCGACGACACGCGCGCGAAGTGGCAGGCGCTTTACGCGCCGCTTGATCCCACCCGGGAGCAGATCCGGCAGCAGGGACGCGCCAATATTCGGGCGATGCTGACTCCGGAACAGCAGACGAAGTTCGACGACTTCTTGCGGCAACTGGACGAGCAGCGGAAGAAAGACGCCGCGGCCGCAGCAGCGGCGCACTAGCGGAGCGGCGGCTCAATCCGCAGCCGGGCCTCGACATTCAGGCTCGGGGTACCGGGCTCGCCAGGAAAATTCGCAAGCGGATTCAGCATCTCGTCAGGATCATTGTACCCAGCCGAAACCCATGGATCCGAACTCAACGACAGCCAAAAACTCGTCTCCTGTCCCTGCGAACCGTCCCGCGGGAGCCGTTCCGACGATCCGTCTGGACGGCATCTACAAGACGTATGATCTCGGCGAAATTCAGGTGAACGCCCTGCGCGGCGTCTCGATGGAAATCTATCCAGGAGAGTTCGTCGCAGTGATGGGCGCATCGGGCTCCGGGAAATCGACGCTGATGAATATCCTCGGCTGCCTCGACAAGCCGACGAAAGGGCATTACTTCCTCGACGGAAAGGATGTCTCGGGGCACACGAAGGCTGAGCTTGCCGGAATCCGCAGCCACAAAATCGGGTTCGTCTTTCAGCAGTTCAACCTGCTGTCGCGAACTTCGGCGCTTGAGAACGTGGAGCTGCCTACAATCTACGCGGGGGTCCCAATCGAGGAACGCGCCAAGCGCGCGGAGGAAGCGCTGAAGCGTGTGGGACTAGCGGATCGAGCGGGCCACTTTCCGTCGCAGCTATCGGGCGGACAGCAGCAGCGCGTGGCGATCGCGCGCGCCCTCGTCAACAATCCCTCGCTGCTGCTTGCGGACGAGCCGACGGGCAATCTCGACAGCCGGACGAGCGTGGAAATTATGGAGATTCTGCAGAACCTAAACGACCACCACGGCCTGACGGTCATCATCGTCACGCACGAGGCGGACATCGCCCAATACGCCAAGCGAGCAGTGGAGTTCCGCGACGGCAGGATGCGGAAAGACGTGATGATTCAGCATCGCTCGATCGCCTCGGAAGTCCTGCCCACGCTGCCGGTGCTGGATGACGATCAGCTTGATGCCATCGCGGGCGCCGCGCCCGCGGCCCCATCCGGCGGCAACGGAGCAAAGAAGTAGGCCTGAAGAAACTCCTCCGACTGGCCTGACAGCAAAGACTAAAAGGGAATATCTTCGTCGGAAATTTCGGGGCCTGACGGAGCGGACTCTTCCGGCCCGGGGCCGGCGACCTCGAAGTCGGCATCGGCTGAGCGGCCGTGGCTCATCCCGCCGCCCGCGCTCGCACCCGCTCCCGCAGCGGCGCCTTCGGCGCGAGACGTGAGCATGCGCATCACGTTGCCGACGATTTCGGTGGTGGTGCGCTTCTGGCCGTCGCGCTTATCTTCCCATTGGCGCGTTTGGATGCGTCCCTCCACGTAGACCAGCATCCCTTTCTTGAGATATTGCTGCGCGATTTCCGCGAGCTTGCCCCATAGAACGATGCGGTGCCACTCGGTCCGCTTCTGGCGCTCGCCGGCTCGGTCCTTGAACGTTTCATCGGTCGCGAGAGTGAAGTTCGCGACGGCCTGACCGCCGGACGTATAGCGAGTTTCAGGATCGCGCCCAAGGCGCCCCACGAGAATAGCTTTGTTGACTGACATGCGCAGGAGTATAGCCCAAACGGAGCCAGGAGGGAATTGAAGCCACGTATCGGAGAGGCCAGCGGCGGGCGATGTGCCGCGTCGTCATCTGCTAGAATCCGCGCGCGAGCATTGCCTTTCGTCGGAGGGGTAGCCATGAATCAGGCGCAAACTTTCGAGAATCACGCGAAGTCCGTTCCGGAATTCCATTTTGTCGTGCTGCCGATTTTTCTGCTGAATCTGGGATGGTCAATTTACCGCCTCGTGCACGCATTCTCGGCCGACCGCGTGATTTCGCTGTTGGTGGCGGTCGCGCTGCTCCTGCTCGCGTTCACGGCGCGCGTGTTCGCTCTCACGGTGCAGGACCGCGTGATCCGGCTCGAAATGCGGTTGCGCATGCAGCAGGTACTTCCGCAGGATTTGCGCGCGCGAATTCCGGAGTTCGAGGTGGGCCAGCTTGTCGCACTGCGGTTTGCGAGGGACGCCGAGCTGCCGGAACTGGCGCGCAAGGTGCTCGACGGCAAGCTAACCGACCGCAAGGCGATCAAGCAGTTGGTCAAGGACTGGCAGGCGGACTTCCTGCGCGCGTAAGCCACGCTTCTAGTGAGAGGAGTGGGGCGCGGCCGTCGCGCCGATGTCGCGCAGCTTGGCCTGGGCGCGCCGCGCTTCGTCCGAGCCTGTAAAACGACGAGTAACTTCGCGCAAATCGCGCGTTCCGCTGGCTTTCTGGCCCAACTCGAGTTCTGCGAATCCCTTTTTGAGCAGGGAAGCCGCCAGCTTGAAGCTTTTCGGGTAGTTCACGAGCACCGTGTCGTACGCGGCGATCGCGCCCTTGAAATCGCCCTGCGCGTATGCGACTTCGCCGAGGTAGAACTGCGCGTTTGAGGCGAGGTCGTTCGACGGGAAGTTCTTGATGTAGTCGGAGAACTCCTGCTGCGAAAGATCGTATTTCCCTCCGGTGAAATCACGCAGCGCATTCTGGTAGAGCGTGTCCGCCGAGATCGGCGGCATCGTCGGATTCGCGGAGGGGGCGCCACCGGGGCCGCTTGCGGCGACGGGATTAGCCGTCGCGCCGCCCGAAACCTTCGCGTCGATGCTTTGCAGCAGATTCTGCATGTCGGTCAACTGCTGCGAGAGCTTCCCAACGCGCGCCTGGACGTCCTGCAAGTTGTCGGAGAGGCCTTGCGTCTGTTGGGTCATCGTGTCGATGCGCGCACCGGTATTCGCCTGCACCTCCTGCACCGTCTTCTGCAGCACGCCCATCTCGCCGTTCATCTTGCCGACGGAGTCGAGCGACTGCTGAACGAGCGTCCTCAGCGTGGCGCTGTTGGTGTCCACGGCCGTGCGCAGATCCTGCTGCCCCTGGAGCAGCTGCGCGACCTGCTGCTGTAGCTGGATCATCTCCTTCGAGACGGCGCCGGCAGGCTGGGGAGCGAGAATCGCTCCGCCGAGCGCTCCGAAAAACATCGCCGCGAATGCAAATACCACCGATCGTGTACGCAAGGGACTTCCTCCTTCGAGAATGTGACCGGGCCTCGTCCTGAGGGACATCGTTCGCCTGACGGAATGCGCGAGCGGCGGGCCCGTCAAGCATCCCGGGACCCGCCGCACGCGGTTGAGAGTTCGTTTCTAATGAGCCAGGACGAAATGCGCTCGGCGATTCTGCTGCCAGCAGTCCTCGTTGTGCTCCGTGCAGACGGGCCGCTCCTTGCCCCAGCTTACGGTTTCCATCCGGTCGGCGGAAATGCCGAGCGAGATGAGATAGTTCTTGGCGGCCTCGGCGCGACTCTGTCCCAGCGCGAGGTTGTACTCGGTTGAGCCTCGTTCGTCGCAATGGCCTTCGATCGAAACGCGCACCTGCGGATACGACCGCAGGAATTCCGCGTCCTTCGTGAGAGCGTCGCGGGCATCGGGCCGCAATTCAGCCTTGTCGAGGTCGAAGAACGCGTCCTTCACGTTCTGTGCGAAGAGGTCGCTCAGATTCGGCTGCGCGGGGGGAGCGGCGGCCGCGGGAGGCGCAGTCACCTCGACGCGCGCGGTAGCGGTGGCGTTACCGCCGGCCCCGGTGGCCGTAATTGTGAAGGTTGTGGACTGGGTCGGGTTGACCGGCGTGGCGCCCTGCGGCGCTACTTTGCCGACGCCGGGCTCGATATCGAGATCGGTGGCATTTGTCGACGACCAGGAGAGCGTCGCCGTCTGCCCCGGATTGATCGTTGACGGGGACGCATTCATCGTGACAGTGGGCTGTGCCGGAGGCGGCGCGGGAGCCGGAGCGGGCGGTGTCGCCGCTACTTGCTTCTTGCAACCGCTGATGAGAACGGCAAAAGCGAAAAGGCTAAGAAATACTACGAACTTCCGAACAGTACGCTGCTGCATGTAGTGCCTCCTTCGGCCTCCCCGCGAGGGCTTTGCAGGAACGCCAGGAATGTGCTTGCACAGATCAAACGTGAATGTCGGACTGCTTTAGCTATCGCTGCGACCAGTTGGGTGATTCGTTCTGCGCCTCGAAAGTCAATTGCCGCGGCTGGCTGCCGTCCGCCAGCATGGACCATATCTGGCGCGTGCCCGTGCGCGTCGATTCGAAAACCAGATGGCGGCCGTCCGGCGCCCAGCTCGGGCGTTCGTTGCGGGCCTCATCCTTGGTCAGCTCGACGAGCTGGCGGGTGATGATGTCCATCACGTAGATATCGTAGTTGCCGCTCGGGCGTCGCCAGCTAAATGCGAGCAATTGTCCATTTGGTGACCAAGCCGGGTCGATGACGTAGCCCATGTCCGGCAGATCGATTTTCTGCGTATCCGTCCCGTCGGAGTTCGAAAGATAGAGGACCGGGTCGCCGGCGCGGTCGCTCACGAAGACCATCTGCTTGCCCGTCCTCGGATTCCACGCGGGGGACGTACTGACTCCGGCGCCGAATATGATGCGATGCAGGCGCGCGCCATCCGCTTGCGCCACGTAAATCGCCGGATTGCCATTCAGGCTGGACATGAAGGCAATCTGCGAGCCGTCGGGAGACCACGCTGGGGCGCTGCTCGTTCCTCGATAGCGCGGAAATGCAATCAGGCGATTCGCGGCCATCGAGTAGATGCAGATCTGCGCCGACGTGATCCCTCGAAAGGGGACGTAGCACGTGAATGCGATGCGCGTCGCATCCGGCGACCATCGGGGTGTCAGCGAAATCGAGTTGAGATGCGTCACCTGGTGCTGGTTCGCGCCGTCGTAGTCCATCACCCAGATTTCCTTGTTGCCGCCCCGCGCGCTGGCGTAGGCGATCTGCGTCTCGGCCATGCCCGGCTGGCCGCCGCTCAGGACCGCAACGATGTCGTCCGCAAACTGGTGTGCGAGGCGGCGAGCGTCGGCATCGGTCGCGGCCGCACGATAGATTTTTTGCAGCGGGAGCGGCGCCGCTGGATTGTGAACGTCGGAAAGAAAGCCTGCGAGGGCCAGACCCGAGCCGTCGAGGGTCAGATTGTCGTACGCCACCATGTACGCGTTCGCCGGAGCCGCAGCCCAATCGTCAGCCTTGAGTTCGCTCGGCTGGCTCGGCACCTGCGTGGGATAGAAACTCGGGCTGACGAGATCGAGAATGCCGGAGTAATCGAGATCGGCCCACAGCACATCGTGAAGCGTTTTTGCGAACGGCTGCGCCGCAGTCGAGCGGGCCACGGTGTCTGGAACGGCGACGCGCGCCTTGGTTACGCCAAGGCCGATACCGGTCTTGAACCAATCCTGCGCCTCTGCGGAGCGGCTCAAAGAGAGTGCGGCGATCGTCAGTACGACGAAAGCTGAGAGGAATCGAAATCTTCGCGTCATCAATGTGCGCCTTTGACTGACTTGCCCGGGCCGTCAGCGGTGAAAATCGAACCAGAACTCAACATTTACCTCCGAACCGGAATACGCCGCCGGCAGGCGATCGAGCGGGCTCGATGCCTTCGCCGCGCGAATGGCCGAGTTGTCGACGGAATAGTTGTTGCTCGAGTGCGTGATCTGAACGTTCGTAATTGTGCCGTCGCGCAGAATCGTGAAGGTCGCGATGACTCGCGGCGCGTAAGCCACGCTCGGGTCCACCGTCGATTGCAGCCAGTTGCTGCTGATTCGGCGCTGCACCGCCTCGACGTACCACGAGAACCGCGAGCCAAAATCGCCTCCGCCGATTCCGTTGACGCTAAGCCCCGCCTGCGTCGCTCCGGTCGTCCCCATCGTGAAGGATGTGACCGGGATCGTCGGCGCCCCGCCTCCGCCGTAGGGAATCGCGTTGGTCGGGGGCGGTGCCGCATTCTCGAGCACCTTCGACGGGCGTGAAATGTATTTCGGCGGTTTGTTGCGCTCGAATTTCGGTATCGGCGTGGCGTCGGGTTCGGGCTTCGGCTTGGCTTGCGGCTCGGACTTGAACAGCCCTTTCGATTCGTCGACCACGCGATTGGGCGACTCCACTTCGGGGCGAGGAAGCGGAATCGCGGGCACGCTGCCGACGACGCCGACGGTGATCGACCCTCCGGGACCGCCCCAATTCTGCCCGCTGCGCGAAAGGAAAGTCGAAACAGTAGCCACTGCCGCGAGGACAAGGTGCAGAAGCAGGGAAATAAGAACGAATCGTCTGAGCGTTTCGTCCGTTGAGGTTATGGCGATTGACGACATGTCATTGCGCCTGTGGCCGCTCGCTCAGCGGCTGCGTCACCACACTGATGTTTTGGATGCCGGCCTGGCGCAACGTGTCCACCACCGTGGCCCAGCTCCCAAACGGCACCGTTTCGTCGCAGCGGACGTACACCGCCTGCGTCTTCGGGTTACGGGATTGCGCAACGACCTGCTGGCCCAGGTCGTGAATGTTGATCGGCTTGTCGTTCAAATAGACGCGCTGGCCCCGGTCGATGGTTATTACCATGCGGACCTCGGTCAGTTCCTTCACCGTCTTCGTCTTCGGGACGTCCACTTCGATTCCGGATTGAAGGATCGGCGCGGTAATCATGAAGATGATCAGCAGCACGAGCACCACGTCGATGAACGGAACCATGTTGATTTCCGATAGCGACGTGCCGGTCTCGTTTTGGAATTGCGGCATGGGGTGCTCTATACGTTGCTGCTGTAAAGCGTCTCGACCTTCGCGACGAACTCCGACGCGAAGTTGTTCATCCGCGCCGCGACGGAGCGGATGCCCTGAAGGTAGTGGTTGTAGGCGATCAACGCCGGGATCGCCGCGGCAAGCCCGGCAGCGGTTGTAATCAGCGCCTCCGCGATGCCCGGAGCGACCGCGCGAAGGCTGGCCGTGCCCGCATCGCCGAGACCCGTGAATGCGTCCATCACGCCCCAGACGGTCCCGAAAAGTCCGATGAAGGGTGAAACCGAGGCGATCGTCGCGAGCGTGGACATTCCCCGCTCGAGGCGGCGCACCTCATCGCTGGCGGCCACCTGCATCTCGACGCCGATGGCGTTCGCGTTTTTCACTTTGCCGCCGCCTCCGCCCGGCCGGGGACTCGCGCCGTCGAGTTGCGCTGCGAGCTCCGCGTAGCCGGCATCGTAGACGGCGATCAACGGCGTGCCGCTGGAGCCTGCGCGAAGTGCCTTGGGATTCGGTAGGCCGCCGCCCGCGCGGAACATTTGCAGGAACCGGGTTGTCTTGCGGTCCAGCCCGCCGAGCTGATACCACTTTTGGAGAATGAGCGCCCAGGAAAAAACGGAGAGAATCAGAAGAATTCCGAGAATAACGCGAGCAAGCCCGCTCGTCTGTTCGAGAAGCGTGAGCGGATTGGCGAAAAAAAGAAGCGCCAGGCCAGAAATGACTTCCTCCCCCAGAAACAATCCTTTCGCCGGGCAAAATCTACCGTAGCACAACGCCATCCAGATTCAAACATATGAGACGCACGAAACAGCGTTGCTGCTGCCTGAATGGACACACGGAAAGCCAAGAAATCCGGCAACTTTTCGTTAGCCGACACGGCCGGGCCCCGAGAAGCGCGAGCGCGCTATACTTCGAATAGGCCGTTCGACCGCCGCGAACGGAAGTGCGAAGTGGAAAACGAATCACAACGCATGCCGGGTGAACGCGTCTTCCTCTCCGCCGAATGGCGGGACCTGGTCATGTTGAATTACGAAGTGGATCCCGGCCTTCTCGCAAGGTACGTCCCGCCGGGCACGGAACTGGATGCCTTTGCGGGCAAGGTATTCGTCAGCCTCGTCGGTTTCCGCTTTCTCCATACCAGACTCTTCGGGATTCTCCCGGTCCCTTTCCACGGCGAATTCGAAGAAGTGAATCTTCGTTTCTATGTCCGGCGCCGCGACCCGCGGGGAGATCGCCGGGGCGTCGTTTTCATTCGCGAGATCGTGCCGAAACGCGCGGTAGCGCACGTGGCCCGGTTGGCCTACGGCGAGAACTATGTCCGCCATCCCATGCGGCACAGCATCAGGGTGTGGGAAGCGGGCAGGACGGTCGAGTATCAATGGCGATACGACCGCGCGTGGTGCAGGCCATTCGCCGACGGCTTGGGCAATCCTTCTTACGCGGTGGAAGGAAGTCTCGAGCAGTTCATTACCGAGCATTATTGGGGCTACTCCGCCCAGCGCCGCGGCGCCTGTCTCGAATACCACGTGTCACACGTTCCTTGGCGCGTTTGGACAAGTACCACGGCCGGTTTTGGCGGCGATGGCACGTCGCTCTACGGTCCCGAACTGGGTGCGATTCTTCGTCGGCCGCCCGACTCTGCATTCATCGCGGACGGCTCGCCGGTTCGCGTCTTCGCCGGCCGGCCGATTTCCTGAAAGCCTTCAATCGGCAGCGGCTCTGTGTGCAACACGCCTGTGCTAAACTCGGAGTCGGTCATGAGCAAAGCGTTCGATATTGGGATCGA
>Ga0074044_10003230_pt1 | contig 13948 bp, 11 predicted proteins | sample BogForMeECP23OM1_FD_94443 | JGI IMG/M metagenome (GOLD analysis project Ga0074044, IMG submission 94443) | Bog forest soil microbial communities from Calvert Island, British Columbia, Canada - Bog Forest MetaG ECP23OM1 | ecosystem: Environmental > Terrestrial > Soil > Wetlands ... | reverse complement strand
GTAGGCACAGTGGCTTGATACCAGCCGCTTGGCTTGAACGCAACCGTGGAAATGACTTCTCCCCCTTGCGTTGCCTTGCAGGAGGACTGCAAGGCCCATCCTTGGTGCAATTCCAGTCGCCCCGGGGTAGCCGGCGCAGCAACCGCATGGAGGATGGGAAATAGGAATAGAACAAAGAAGGTCACAAGGATTGGCTTGCTAGTCCTACAAGTAATTTCCAGCGTATGGGGGGTCTCGCGTGCAGACTTTTTCATGATTCCTCCAGAACTGAGTACAGCGGCGAATCGTGAGGAGAGCACCCTGGCCTACGTCCGCCGTGAGGCAGGGTGCTCATCCTCGACTTTCATCTAGCTAAAAGATCAACTTCAGCCCCAACTGCAGGATGCGGGGGTTGTGCGCGGCACCAGCGGCCAGAAAACCGGGAGATCCAAGAACTCCACCGAGGTTTTCCAACTCTGGATGGTTGAACACGTTGAATGCTTCCGTGCGGAATTCGAAGGCCAAGTTCTCCTTGATCACAAAATGCTTGAACAGAGCCATATCAAAGTTAATACGGCTTGGATTATTTAGGATGTTTCTACCAGTGTCGCCGAAGGTCAGGCCGCGGGGGGCCGCAAAGGCACTCCCGTTGTAGAAGATGCGTCCGAAGCCTGAGTTCGGCACTTGGACGATGCCGGAGCGCGGATCGCCGACCAAGTCAACGCGCGAAGTTGTGCCGACTCCGTTGGCCACCCCGGCGTTATCGCCATTAAAGTCCACACTAAAAGGAGTCCCAGTGTGAAAGATGGCAATTCCTGAGAATTGCCATCCGCCCAATAGCGCATGTTTTGATCCCGCCGTCTTGTAGAACGGCAAATCCCATACGTAGCTGAAGCTGAAAATGTGCCGTTCATCGAAGTTGGAGCTGCCGCGGTTGGAGGCAAAATCGTACGCGTTGACGAAGTTGCTATCGTAGCGGTCCGAGGAATCGTCGATGGAATGGCTATAGGTATAGGCGGCGCTTAGTGTGAGTTGGCCTAAGGCACGCCGCAGGGAGGCTTGCAGGGCATTGTAATTGGAGTTTGCTGCATACTGCAGACTGGTGATGTTTCCGTAACCAGGGTAAGGACGAAGTGGGTCGCCACGTGTTCCGCAAGCCGACACGCCCAAGTTTACGGCTGGCCCAATGGGCAGACCCTGAGCGTTCACGGCGTAGGGAATAGGAACTCCGCTGGGGGTCGTTGCGTGGATCGGGACGCCATATGCATCGAAAGTCGAACCACAGTCACTGGGGCCGATCGCTTCGCCCACCTTATACGGATCCTGACTCAGAGGAGTCGGATAGAGTTGGTTGAGATTGCTCTGAAGGGTCAGATGGGTTCCCTTGCTGCCCACATAGGCAATCGTAGCTACAGTATCGCGAAAGACCTCGCGTTGGACGCTGAGGTTCCACTGCTGCATATAGGGCCACTGGGTCTTGGTGGGAAGGGCGACTACGCTCAGCGGAAATTGCGCCTGCTGACCGGTGTTGCTGTAACCCACAATCTGAAACTGCTGCTGTACGCTGACCAAGGGTGGTGAGTCTTCCAACGACTCCGTATTGGCCTCGTTGCCATTGGTGTGGTCGAAGAAAATGCCGTACCCGCCACGAATGGACGTTTTGTTGTCACCCCACGGGTTCCAGGCAAAGCCGACGCGCGGCGCGGGATTGAACAGGTGTCCTGCGGAACAGCCCACGGGTACGTGTGGAGTCACGCCACACTGGACGATGCCATTCGGCAAATTACTGACCGAGGGAGTCGCACCGTTAGCCGTAAGGTTGTGGACAACATCGTTCTGATCAACCGTCGTCTGCCCTTGGACGTAAAGAGCGGGTTCAAAATTGAAAGCCTGATGGTATCTTTCACGGTAGGTTCCGAACAGGCTAATCCGCAGCCCCAAGGTGAGGGTGAGGCGGTTGGTAATCCGCCAATCGTCGTTGACGTAGGGCTCCAGAATTTTATAGCGATTATAGTACTTCACAACAGTATTCTCTTGTCCAAAACTATAGACATTGCCCAGCAACAGGTCAGCGAAGGGATTGCCACTCGTGTTTAGGTCTCTGGCAGGGTCAAAGGTCAAAAGGCCCTCGGTAAACCCCGCCGGCAATTCAAAACTCTTTTCGTTCTTCTGAGCCGCAACAAAGTACGCCCCTAATGCAAGGTTATGCCTACCGGCGGTTTTAAAGAGGTTGTCGCGGTAGGAGTAGGTGGGATTCGTGTTGTACGGGCCGTTGAGAGAACTGCTTGGATCCTCACCAAAGTTACCGTAGATGCCGGCGGGGTCAATCAGACTAATTCCAGGTATTACACCGCCGCCATTTCCGGGGAAGATATCGGTCAAGGGGAAGTTGGCGGGGCGCTGCCAGTTCCCGAGGTTTTTGAAAGTAATGTGATCTGTCGTGTAATTGGCTACAAATTCGTTCAGCAGAGTGGGCGTGAGGGTGGCCGTGAAACGGGCTAGGATTGCTACCCCCGGCCCCTTGAAATTTGTCGCAATCGTAGGAAAACTAGTTCCACCCGACCAAAGCGGAGATGCTGTCTGTGTCTCCCAAGAATCGTGGATGTAGCGGAACGTCAGTCGTAACTTATCCGTTAGGTTGTGATCGACGCGGACTAGTTCCTCACGCCAATGGGTTGGTTGGGCTGGAGATGCACTGAAGAAGCACGTCACGCAGGTTGACGCGTTTGCTCCAGTTGGCTTGGAAATCTCGGCTAGCAAACCTGCTGCGACAGCTGCGTTTGCCTGGAAGGCAGGGACAATATTGAGGTTCGGAGTGTGCCCCGTGCTATCTGTGTATCCGGGCACAATAGGACAATCCGTGTAGTTATTTGCCGCGGTACACAAGTCGCTAAAGTCCCCACCCCGTTCTGCCAGTGACGGAACAGGTGTGTGAAAAACCTGTCCCGGAACTATATCCCTGTGCCACTCCTCGGACCAGAAAAAGAAAGTCTTTTTCTTGTCCTTGTTGTAAACGTTCGGAATATATACCGGACCTCCGATCGTATAGCCGAAGTCGTTCTTCTTGTATTCTGGAGTCACTCCGCTGCCACCAAAGTTAGGACTGTTAAAGTAGTTTTGCGCGTTGAACGCGTCGTTGCGCACGAACTCGTAAACGTTGCCGTGAAATCTGTTCGTGCCTGATTTAGTCTCGGCTTCTACCGTCCCTGACCCGTTGCGGCCGTACTGCGCGCTGTAGTTAGAAGTGAGAACCTTGAACTCGGCAATGGACTCAATACTAGGGGTCACGTTCAAAAGGGAGTTGCTGCCATTGTCAGTTGTGTCGCCACCGTCGAGCTCCCAGTTGTTGTATTCCGTGCGACCGCCGTTTATGCTGTAGGAAGTGTTACTGCTCATTCCGACCGCGCCTTCGTCCTGGCCAGTCTGGTTGTTAACGCCGGACGCAAGTGTTATCAGTTGTGTGTAGTTGCGTCCGTTCAACAGAAGCTGCGAGATCTCTGTCCCATTTACCGTACTTGTCAGATCCGAAGTTTGCGTCTCCACGGCTACTGTGGTGCCTTGGACCTCCACTTCCGTGCTAACTGTGCCAACTTCCAGCACGGCGTCAACGTTCGCCTTTTGCGCCACGTCCAAGACTACACCCTTGACTTGGTACTTCTTGAAGCCAGTTGCGGTGACAGTGACGTCATAGCTCCCGGCCGGCAAGCCAGACACGTTGTACTCGCCGCTGGCATTGGTCACCGTCTGGCGGTTAATGCCATGGTCTGGATTGGTGACCACGACCGTAGCGTCTGCAACTGCCCCGCCTGAAGAATCTTTCACCATGCCGGTGATAGAGCCGGTATTCTGGGCCCAAGCCACCCCGCAAAAAGTCACCATCAACAACACGATCCGCAACACCACGCGCCAAGTGTTCATTGTTAGCCACTCCTTTTCACAAATCAGCCGAAACGGCCCTTTTATCCGCCCGCAGCACCGATTTGTGCGACTTTGACTCAAGATCCGCCAAGTAAACCCGTTTACTGCTGTTGCGGCCTAAACTAAACATGTTTACTAATCTTGTCAAGCAAAATCTTTTGTGAAGACAACATTGCTGTCTTCCCTGAAAGGTCACCCAGCTACAAGCCGAGATTCCCGGCAAAAGTACGCCCGAAGCCGCGAGGAAGTCAGCCGTTTCCGGCTGACTAGAGAAAACTGAATTCAGGCAGAATTCGTTCCTTGGACATCTTCTATTTCGGGGAGGACAACATCGCGCGGGAAAATGTCCCGGTCCAGTGAGACTTCAGCACTCTATGGGCGGACCCGGCCTTTTCTCTTCCTGTTTTTTTTGTTTGATGCCGACGACTTCAAAGGCGATTACGAAAACCGGATTCGCGACAGAATTGTGCCGCTGGCAATGGTGTTTCTCGAGTAGATCGCCTAACCAGTGCGAAGCGGTGCCGTGGATTCACGTACCACAAGCTTGGGCTCAATTTTGCGATGGATCGGGGCAGCAACCCTGTGTTCAAAAAAAGCGCCTACAAGCTCGAAAAAGATCTCCACGGCCGAAGCTCCGAGTACCTCCATCGGCTGCCGAATCGTCGTGAGCGGAGGATTATAAAACGTCGCTGTAGTCACGTCGTCAAAACCCACGACGGAGCAATCCACCGGCACCCTTTTACCAACTTGCGTGAAGGCTCGAATTGCACCGAACGCCGCGAGGTCGTCGAAAGTCAGCAACGCCGTGAATTCGCGCTTGCGCTGGAGAAGTTCCCGAGCGGCGATGAAACCTGCCTCGTAGCTCGTACCTGGCAATTTCAGTTGTACGATGAGCTTCGGATCTATGGTCAGCCCCATCTTCTGAGTGAACCGGACAATTCCCTCCCATCGGCGAGCGCTGTCCACAATATCTGTAGGACCCTTCAAAAACGCAACCGCACGATGCCCCAAATCGTACACGTGTTTCATGGCAAGATAAGCGCCTGCTTCGTTCTTGATGGAAACGGAACTGATTTCTGTTCCTTCCATGTCCCTGCCAATCAAAACGATTGGGATCTTACGCTTCTTGAGGGAAGTCAGGAGTTCGGTCTGTAGCAGCGTCGAATTAGCAACGCCGATGATTCCCTCGATCCTTCGGGCAACCAATTTCTGAAGGCTGCGCCTGAATTTGGCGCGGCTGTTTTCGATATCCAGCAGGACGGGAAGATAATTGGAGCGAAACAGAGAAGCGTCGATCCCCTTCAGCACAGTCGCACAATAAGGATCAGTTATATCCGACAGAAGAATAGCCACAGTGGCGCTACGGCTGCTGAATAGCGATAGGGCGAATGGGTTCGGAATGTAACCTAACTTCTTTGCTGCCGCCCGCACTCGATTCTTTGTCTTTTCCGGTATGCTTCGCGCCAAAGGAGATGAATTGAGCACCATGGAGATCGTAGTGGGCGACAGTCCTATTTCCTTTGCGAGTTGACGAATCGTGACCATTGGTTTCGAAGTCCCGCGATATCAAAAAAAAAGCTCGGCCAGGCAGTAAGATAGCACCGTGTCCGCCTTCAGCGATAGTGGGAGCGGCTGAGACTCGGGCTTAGCTACGCTTTGAGGCGCCCATTTCACCAGTTGTTGTGGTTCCGGTCGCGCTGGGCACGACGTCCGGGTTGTTGGTGTTGGGTGCAGCGGGCAACCGTGTTGCTTGGCTGAATTAAACCTCGAACAACAACTAATTGGGTGCCTGCTTCAGCTCCGGGCTCCCGATAGTTCCCCTGTCGAAATTCGACGAGGCCGATATTAAGGCGTATACCGGTCATCTTCGGAGAGAGCTTTTCTGCTTTGTGCAGATTCTGGAGAGCCTCGTCCCACTTCCTTTGGCGCATGGCAATGACGCCGAGGTTGGCATAAGCCGCGCCAGCCTTGGGATCGAGCACGAGTACCTGGCGAAATGCTGCTTCCGCGGAAGAGAGATCGTTGTCTTGGAGAGCAACCTGACCTTTCTGAAACCAAGCCTGAGCACCAGCGGGCGGAGGAGTTTGTGCCGACCCTCTCGGCGAATCGAGACAGCACGCTGCAACCAGCAGGAAGAATGTAAGCCTGCGCAGTTGCGCGCAGAACGCCGGTCGGATAAGAGAGATCGGACCAGTACCGCGCTGGGTACGGCGATCCGTGGAGTGTTTTGCTCGTTTGTACGGCATTGAAGGGGATTTCACCGGCAGATGCGCTCCCACGGAAATTTCGAGGCCAAACATTGCGATGCTTCGATTAACAGGGGCTCTACAATGCGATCTTAATCGAATTTAACGGGTGTGTTTAGGGGTAAAGGAGTCTCCGTCGGGGACCGGCGGATGTGTCCTAACGTTCAAGTGTTTTCATTAAATTCCTCCTACAGGCTTGACAACGTCGCCGTAATGATGATAAACGGGTTTAGTAAACACGTTCATGGTTTATTGCGGCAATCTCCAACAAGATAATCGTGGTAATTCGCACACATCCAAGTGGGTTTCGGATTGTGCGTCACGGAGCAGAAATGACAATCCGGCGAACGTGAACTTCCAGATCGGCAGAAAGACGGCTTTGCCATCTGGACGCGAATGAGCCTGAGGGGAGGCTTGAATGTCTGCTTACGAAAGTTCTCAGCAGTTATTTGAGTGGTGCAAGATCCGGCCGGAGGAATTGTCCAACCATCGGGATGCAAAGATAAAACTAAGAATCCTGCCCAAGCCGTCTGACGTCTACAAGGACATCGCGTCCACGATGATTGATGAAGTTAAGCGCAACAACGCTGCGAATAGCCCGACGCGTTGGATTCTTCCTTGTGGGCCCCGTGGGCAATATCCCATCTTTACTGAAAGAGTGAATCGCGAGCGGATCGATCTAAAAAATCTGCACGTCTTCCACATGGATGATCACCTTGATTGGCAGGGTCGCCACCTTCCGCTGAATCATCCCTACAGCTACAAGGGCTGGATGAGCAGAAACTTTTACGATTGTATCGATCCCAGTCTCAACGTGCCCTTGGAGCAGCGGCACTTTCCTGACATTTCCAGGCTGGATGTAATGGCGGAGGGAATGGAACAGGTCGGTGGAATCGATTCGGTCTACGGCGGCATTGGTTACCGTGGCCATATTGCGTTCAACGAGCCACCCCGTTCCCCCTGGTACAGAGTCAGCAAAGAAGAATTCCGGAACTGTACGACACGCATTCTCCACTTGAACGAAGACACGCTGATCGCACTTAGCCAACGAGGTGCGGGTGGGTGTTCTGACGTTATCCCGCCCATGGTCATCACTTTGGGAATGCGGGAACTGCTTGCGGCACGGCGAATTCGGCTCTACAGCGAAACTGGTGCGTGGAAACAAACCGTTATCCGCATTCTCTTATTTGGCAATGTTAGCCCGGAGATTCCTGTGACGTATGTCCAGGAGCACAGCGATTGCGTCGTGACGGTGGATGCTGCGACGGCAGCTTGCCCGCCGCTGGGCATATAACGAAACGAGGCGTGTGATGGAAAGAAACGGCGTTGTCGTGGTCGGCAGTCATGTTCAGGGATTATTCATGCGCGTTCCGCGTTTCCCTGTTGCCGACGAAACCGTGTTGGGCTGGGATTTCAAAGAAGCTCTGGATGGAGGCAAAGGTTCGCATCAGGCAATTGCGTGCGCTCGCCTGGGGCTCCCGACGCATTTCGTGGGGCGCGTGGGTCGGGATCGTCTAGGTGATACCGGGGCGTCCTGGATGGCTGAAGCGGGTGTCGACCTTTCCTACCTGTTTCGTAGCGAACAGACCGCGACTGGCTGCGGTTTCGTCATGATAAATGCAGAAGGCATTCCAGCCATGTCGACAGCTATGGGGGCAAACGCGGAGTTTTGCAACAAAGACATTGACTGTGCTGAGGCTATCTTCTCGCATGCAAAGCTCGTGGTCATAACGCTTGAGATTCCCATCTCCACGGCACTTTATGCTGCGAAGCTGGCCAAGTCTCTGGGGGCCTTCACAATTCTCACACCTGGCCCAGCAGAACCGATGCAACCCGGCGAGCTTGCCGATGTTGACCTGCTCGTTCCAAACGAGAATGAAGCAAGTACCCTGCTGAGCGAACTACCGGACTTGCAACAGGAACCCCGCTGGCTTGCCAGGCGTTTGAGCGAATATCTCGGACTCAAGCAGATTGTTATCACCCTCGGAGAGAAGGGCGCACTCGTTGTGGACGGAGAAACCATCCAGGTTGTTCCGGCCCTTAAGGTCAACGCCGCAGACACTCCGGGTGCGGGGGACGCCTTTACCGCGGGTCTTGCTTTTGGCCTCTATCATGAGGCTTCGCTTGTGGACGCAGCTAATTTCGGGTGCCTGACGGCAGCGCGGGCGGTCACAGTCCACGAAAGCATCCCGAGCTTCGGGACCTTGGCGGAAATTGCCGAGTTTGCGAGGGCCAACCGGTTCGACATACCCACTGGGTTGTGGGACGTGATGGATTTGAACAGACGTCCAAAAGCCAACGCCGGCAGCACTAAGGGCACCAACAGGGCATTTAGATCTTAGAATGTCGATAAAGGATCAAACGTGGCGATTGTCCTAAAACTTATTCAGTAATTCCAATCCTCTAAGAAAGCGCAATTCATGGACCTCGAAAAACAGTTTGCGACCCTTGAACATCGCGGCTTCCTCCCGCGAGGGGAGTGAATGACCCCTATCGCCAGTCGGCAACCGGGGAACACTCTGATCTGGGAGGGTCATTTTGAAAACCTCTGCGAAGCTGGAAAGGCTCTCAAGCTCTTCGAAACCAGTCTGGAACACACTGCGCTGTTCGAGAAACAAGTGAATTATTTCCGAGATGCATCGGTTCAGTTCTGCGAGGTTCTCGACTACAAAGCCGCCTGGACGAAGCACTCAGGAAGCTAACTACGTGAATGTGAGAATCGCTCCGGGGGAAAAACCCGACTCCACGATGCCGCGCACGAAGCGAAGGATGTGGAAGCCGGTGGCGCTCTTGACGAACATGGTGGACGCGGAGAGCATGCCCCACACGATCATCATGGGCCCTAGCCAGAACCGGGCCCCCAGCCTTTGCAACACCATGTTGGCCGGCACTTCAAATAGAAAATAGCTAAGAAAGAAAACACCTGCGCTGACTCCGTAGACTGCGTCACTCATGCCCAGGTCCTGCAGCATTTGCAGTTTTGCAAAACCCACGTTGACACGGTCGATGTAAGCCAGGGTGTAACTGAGGAATAGGAAGGGGAGGAGCCGCCGGGTGACTCGGCTGTAGGTCGCCTGCTCGAAGCCCTGCGACGCCCCCTGTGAAGGCGCGGCACTCCTCATGGAGCGCGCAGGTACTCTCGTTCCCACTAGCCGTCCACCCGTTTGTACCTCCGGCAAGTGCCCCACTTCGCAGAGCCGGCTTCAAGCGTACTTATCGTCGCGGGCGAGGCATCCGCGACGCGTCCCGGTGCGCATCCCTAGCAGAGTCTGGTATTCCACGTGCGAACCCTAGGACTTCCCAGTTCGCGCTTTTACTCCGGTCAGGTCCTCCAAAACCGTAATCACAGCCGAATGATCCAAATCGCCGCGCCCTTTGGCGAGCAGCGCGCTGAACAATTCGTGTGCAATCGCGGTAGCCGGCAGCGGAACCTGCAGTTCGCGCGCGGTGGCCATGATGATATTCAAGTCCTTGTAGTGGAACTTGCTTTTGAAGCCAGGCGCAAAATCACCGGCGATGATCTTAGGTCCCCGCACGTCCATCACCCGGGTCTGTGCATACCCCCCACTCAGCACCTTGAGGATGACGGCGGGATCCACGCCTGCCCTCGTCCCCAGCACCAGCGCCTCGGCCATGCCCACGAAGTTCAGCGCCACCTGAATTTGATTGCATGCTTTCACGATCTGCCCGGCGCCATTATTCCCGCAATGTGTGACCACCTTCCCCATCACCTGGAAAATGGGCACCATTTCATTGAACAGGTCCAGGGGCCCACCCACCATGATGGACAGAGCGGCGTTTTGCGCGCCCACCTGTCCGCCACTGACCGGCGCATCGAGGCAACGTACCCCTTTAGCTGCGAGTGTTTCGGCCACCCTGATCGCCGTTTGCGGGGAAATGGTGCTCATGTCGGCGTAAATCTGGTGGGGACGGGTGCCTTCGATGATCCCATCCTTGCCCAGAGCGACGTTTTCGACGTCCGGGGAGTCTGGCACCACGGACATAACTACATCGGAGCGCTGCGCGACCTCCCGGCAGGAGGAAGCTGGCGACGCACCTTTGGCCACTAGCCTTTCTGCGGCCGCCGGGACGATGTCGTAGACCACCAGAGGATAGCCGGCGTTCAACAAGTGCGCGGCCATGTGTTGTCCCATGATTCCCAAGCCGATAAAACCGATCCGTTGTTTTTCCATTGGATTTCTCCCGGATGATGACCCTCTGGTGCTCTCAGCGCCCGGCAGTGGACAGTGCCTTCAATATGCTGTCGCGAATGCCTCCCGGCTGCAGCCCGTGTTTTTCCAGAAGCTCGTCGGCAACGCCCGATTCCCCAAACATATCCTGCACACCCAATCGAACCAGGCGGGTTCTGGCCTCGGCGGCGAGCACCTCGGCAATCGCGCCTCCCAATCCGCCGATCACACTGTGTTCTTCGACGGTGAAGGCCAGGCGCATTCCCTCGGTTTCCCGCAAAACCGCCGCGCCGTTCATGGGCTTGATCGTCGAGACATTCACGACACGGGCAGCGATGTGCTCCTGGGCTAGCAACTCACTCGCCTCCAGGGACTTGGAGACCATGTGCCCGGTCGCAAAAATCACGATGTCCTCGCCATCCCTCAGGCGCGGCAGTTGTCCTACCTCGAACTTGTAGTCGGGGCCCATCACGGTCGGAACAGGATAGCGTCCCAGCCGAAGATAGACAGGCCCGGGGATATCCGCGATGGCCGCTGTGGCCTGCTTCGTCTCCACGTCGTCCGCTGGCACGATCACCGTCATATTGGGCAGAGCACGCATTAACGTGATGTCCTCCAGGGACTGGTGGCTCGCGCCATCCGGCCCTTCTGTCAGTCCGGCAGACGAGCCCGCCAGCTTCACCGGAAGCGATGGGTAAGCCACCTGAGTTCGAATCTGATCGTAGCAGCGCCCCGTCAGGAAAATGGCGAAGGAATTGCAGTACGGCACAAAGCCGCTGGCGGCTAGCCCGGCGGCCGTGCTGATCAGATCCTGCTCGGCGATTCCGATGTCGAAGAAGCGGTTTGGAAACGCCTTGCCAAACAGAACAGATCGCGTGGAGTTATACAGGTCCGCGTCGAGCACTGCGATATCGCTGCGCTGCCGCCCCAGCTCCAACAACGCCTCGCCATAAGCCATTCTGGTTTCCGTGCGGGTAGTCATTGCCGTGCTTCCGATCTGCTCTTGAGATTCGCTTCCAGTTCCTCAACGGCTCGGCCATATTGCTCGTCATTCAAAGACGAGTTGTGGAATCCCGGCTGGTTTTCGATGAAGGAGACTCCCTTCCCCTTCACCGTGTGCGCCACGATGACTGCTGGCCGGTCTTCCAGGCTGGAGGCCCAATCCAGCGCAGAACAGATCTCAGCCATATTGTGACCGTCGATTTCTCTGACGTGCCACCCAAAGCCAGACCATCTGTCTCCCACGGGCGCCAAAGCCTTGCAGCACGCCCTGGCATCATCCATGGCCTTGAGTCGGTTGGCATCGACGATCGCCGTCAGATTGGTCAAGCAACACTGGGACGCGGTCATGGCGGCTTCCCACACTTGTCCTTCATGCAGTTCGCCGTCTCCCAACAGGCAGTACACCCGGTATTTCAGCCCCTTGATCCGGGCGGCCAGGGCCATACCGTTGGCAAAGGAAAGACCCTGTCCCAAAGATCCCGTGCACCCTTCCAGCCCGGGCGTATATTGCATGGCCGGGTGGCCCTGCAGGCGGCTGCCCAATTGCTTCAGCGTGGTTAACTCATCCAGAGGAAAGAAACCCGCCATCGCTAACGCCGCATACTGGGCTGGCACGGAGTGCCCTTTACTCATGAGAAAACGATCGCGCCCGGGATCGCGCGGGTCTTGCGGGTTGTAGCACATCTTGTAGAAATACAGGGCGGCCACGACGTCCGTCAGAGAAAGCGAACCGCCGAAGTGATGCGCCTTGTTGGGACCCATCATGCGCACGATGCGCAAGCGCATTTCCGCTGCCACTTGCTCGAGGCGTGCAATCTCCGCGCTGGAGACTGGCTGGCCCGGTACGGAATGCGTGCGGCCCATCATAGAGGACTCCTGTCAGAAAATCTGTTTAGCCCGGGGCCACCATGGTCTCCAAGGTGGTACCCGCTTGTTGTTCTTGATGTGCGGTTGCTTGTCTGTCCTCGACCCAGTCTGACCGGTTAGAAATCACGCATCAAGTCAAACGAGTGAGTTTACATCACTTGAACCGCTCGCTAAAGGCGTGCACCCGCTGGCCGGATGATTTAGTATGGTTACACAGCGCCTGCAAAAACATTTTTCTGGAGGTCATGGCGGTGTTATGAGCGGCTTTCAATCGTCGTTGGAGGGGAAGGCCGGCATATTGACGGGGGGAACAAGCGGGTTCGGTTATGCCATTGTTCGCGCTTTGGTCGGCCAGGGCGCGAATGTGGCGGTCTTTTCCGTGGACGAACTTCCCACGGCAGCTTTCCTGGAATTGCAGCGCGGCGCACGGGGAAAAGCAGAGTTCTTTACTCAAGACATTACAGCCAGAGGAGCTTCCGAGAAGATTGTCGAACAGACCGTGGATTGCTTCGGAAAAGTAGATTTTGTGGTGGTGAATGCGGGTCTCGCCATTCGTTTTGAAGAATCCTTGTTGAAGCTTTCGATGGAAAAGTTGGCCGCAGCGATGCGCACCCAGTTCGACGTGTTTCCCATCGCCCTCGCGACATTGGCATTGGCCGCCGCTCGAGTGATGGCGCCCCGGTATGCCCCCGTTCAGCCTGATGATACGGGACATCGCCCGGATTCTGGAGCCATCGTGGTCACGCTATCGGAAACCGTTTTGTGTCCTTTGCGGGACGATCTTCTGGCTTACGCTGCCGCCAAACAGGCTTGCCTCTCCGTCATGCGCAGTCTGGCCGCGACCCTGGGCCCGCAAAACATCCGGGTGAACGGCATCGCGCCGGGCTTTGCTAATACGGCCGGGCCTCGCAAGTTCTACGATCGCTTTCCACAAATACGAGCTGATGTGGAAGCGAAGACGCATTTGAAGCCCGCATTCATGGATCCCGGCGGCGTTGTGCCGGCGGTGCTCTACCTCTTGACCGACAATTATGTGACGGGAACGGTCATCCCCCTCGACGGAGGATACAACATCGAACTGAAGAGGTACTTCCAGGACCAGTGACCGGGCGGCCACTTGGTTTACGATTATTTGCCCGCTACCAACGGTGGCGGTTATACGAACTTCAACTGCTGCTACTTCGTAGCGCGCAAACTGGCAACAACCCGAAAAAGGACAAATCAACCCGCTAGGTCTGATTGACCCACTGTTTGGCTTGGTGTCTTTGGTGTCTGTCTAGGCCGGAAATTTGAACCAAACAGTTGAAAGTGCGGAAGCAGTTGAACTAGGCGAAGTCGTAGAAATCACCAATACTGATGCGGTTTTCACGCATGTTGCTGAAAATAGGGTAGGATGCCGAAAACGGCTAGGTGAGTATCCCACCTCTCTCTGCCACTTTCCTTAAAGTGCTTCCAAACATCGACGTTCCCTAGACCGTCGTCCACTACACCTTTGTGACAGCCACTTGTTGGCTTCGGACACGTTGCTGCGAAGGGTCTTCCCCCCCAACAACTTTCGCACCACTGATTTTCCCTTCACATGCCCACGCATTCGGGCCATAGCCGAATGTTCAATGCTCCTCGCGATCAAAAATGACAGCTTGCGGAGCCGCCAACAACGAATCCCTAGCTCTGGAATCCGAAAGTACTACTACATTTTCATGACAGTAATTGTTGGCTTTGGACACCTTACCGAGAAGGGCTTTC
>Ga0074044_10003229_pt1 | contig 13950 bp, 3 predicted proteins | sample BogForMeECP23OM1_FD_94443 | JGI IMG/M metagenome (GOLD analysis project Ga0074044, IMG submission 94443) | Bog forest soil microbial communities from Calvert Island, British Columbia, Canada - Bog Forest MetaG ECP23OM1 | ecosystem: Environmental > Terrestrial > Soil > Wetlands ... | reverse complement strand
TGATCGTAGGCGTCTCCCCGAATTTCGTCATGCCCGGCCTTTCGGGAAGCGCCGGTCCGATCTACAACATCATCACCGATTACGCCGCCACCATTGTTTTTCTCTGCATGGTGATTGCTGTAATTCGCCGCCTGGTTTTCAAACCTGCGCGGTACGCAGTGCCGGCAAAGTACGGCAAAGCCCACACCGCGGATGCCATTTTCCTTCTGTCTCTGATCGCGATCCTGATGGTCGCCGACAGCCTCTTTGCCGCCGCTAGAGCCGCTGCGCCTTTACAGGCAGGCCACCTCGTCGACCCGTTGGCCGCATTTTCGCTCCCTTGGATGTTGCAGAAAGCCCTCGCCTCCACCTCCGTGGCCACGCTCGGGACAATTTACTTCGCTGCCTATCTTCTCCACGAGTTGACTTTTTACTTTTTGCTCTGCTATCGGCCTTTTGGAATCCAGTTCCACGTGGAAACGTCCCTGTTCAATATTTACTTCGCAAAGTTAGACCGAGAAATCCTGAAGCCGGTGCGATATGGCGTAAGCGACGAGCATCTCGATCAGGTGAAATCCTTCGGAGTAAAGACCTTCGAAGACTTTACCTGGAAGCACATGCTCGATTTCTATTCCTGCGCGGACTGCGGGCGGTGTTCTGACAATTGCCCCGCTAATGCTGTGGGCAGGCCGCTGTCGCCGCGGTTCCTTACCATCAAGGCAAGAGACTACAGCTTCCAGCACTATTCGATTTTGGGAAGCGTGAACAATGGTACGGCTTTAATCGGCGGCAAAGATTCCCCCGGCATTTATTCCGAAGACGAAATCTGGTCCTGCACTACCTGCGGCGCTTGCGAAGCAGAATGCCCGCTGCTGGTCGAGTACATCGACAAGATCGTCGATCTGCGGCGAGGCATGATCGATGACGGGAATGTGCCCCAGTCCCTGCAAAAGCCGCTGAAGGCGCTGGAGAGTCGCGGCAATCCCTACGGCAAGATGGAGAAGAAGAAAGCGGACTGGGCCAACGCGAAGGAATTCCAACAAGTCTGCCGCGTCAAAACACTCGACAAGAACAACGGCGCCGACACTTTGTATTTTGTCGACAGCATCACCTCCTACGATGACCGTATGCAGTCGATCGGGCGGGCAACGGCCAACATCCTCAACCACGTCGGAGAGAATTTCGGAATCCTGGGTGCGGCAGAAAGAGACAGCGGCCATGAAGTCCGGCGTTTCGGCGAAGAGACGCTGTTCATGGCGTTGCGTGATCACAACGTGGATGCCATCCAAGCGTCTGGAGTCCAGCGCATCGTCACTGCCGACCCGCACGCCTACAACGCGCTGAAACATGACTATAAGGATGTGCCGCCGGTGGAGCACATCAGCCAGTTGATCGCCCGCGAAGTGAAAGCCGGCAAGATCAAGTTCAATCCCATACCAAACGAAAACAGCGTGTACGCCTACCACGATCCCTGCTATCTGGGACGGCACAACCAGATTTACGACGACCCGCGAGATGTGCTGGATGCGATTCCCGGCATGAACAGAGTCGAGATGACGCGGTCCCGTGACCGCTCATTCTGCTGCGGAGGCGGGGGACTGATGTTGTTCTACGAGCCGAAAGAAGATCAGCGAATGGGTGTGAAGAGAGTAGAGATGGCGGCCGAAGCCGGAGCCAATGTGATGGTAACGGCCTGCCCATTCTGCATGGTGAATATAGAGGATGCGATTAAAGTCGCCGGTCTGGAAGGCAAGATGACCGCCATCGATCTGGCAGAGTTAGTCGATCAACAAATCGCGCGTGAAGCGCCCGAAGACGATCTGAAGCAAATTAAGACTGAAAACAACTCTGTGGAGGTTGAACGTGGAAATTCTAGTTTGCGCAAGAAGAGTGCCTGACACTTCGGAAAACGAGATTCAGCTCAACCGCGCCGGAAACGACATCGAGCGCGATGAGTTGGTCTATTCGATCAACGAGCCCGACAACTATGCGGTCGAAGAGGCCCTGCAGATCGTCGCCAGAACCGGTGGAACCGTCACCGTCGCCACCGTGGGCGGCGAAGATGACGAAGAGATTCTGCGCCGGGAAATGGCTATGGGCGCGAACCAGGGCGTGCTGATCACTGACGATGCTTTCAGCGGATCGGATGGCCGAGGCATCGCCACCATCCTGAAGTCTTTCGTCGAGAGAGGGCATTACGACCTTGTTCTCACGGGGGTTCAAGCTGAGGACGGTGGCGCTCGGGTCGGCGGAATGCTGGCCGCGCTGCTCGACTATCCCTTTGCTTCTCTCGTCACGTCGATTGAAGTGCTCGACGGCCAGAAGCTGAAAATCGCCCGGGAAATAGAAGGCGGCAACAAAGAGATCAGCGAGATTGATCTGCCTTGTGTGCTCTCGATTCAGACTGGCATCAATGAGCCGCGTTATGTCGGCATGCGAGGCATCCGGCAAGTGGCCAGTGTCCCCATCCCAACTTTCGGCGCATCCGACCTGGGAATTGGCGCCTGCGCTGTAGGAGAAGCCGCTGCGAAAGTCAAACGCGTGGACTACTTCGTCCCTGCGTTGGGCAAGGGCGCCGAAATTCTTCGCGGCACCCGCGAAGAAAACATCGACAAAGTTCTGGAGCTAGTGGCAGCCAAAGGAGGGTTGAAATAATGGCTCGCATCTTCGCTTACATCGTGCACAAAGGTGGAGTGGTTGACGACTCCGCGTTCGAGTTGGCAGCGGCGGCGCGCAAGATCGATCCCGATTCTTCGCCAACAGCCCTTCTCACCGGTTGCGGGCCGGAGCTCGATGCCGCGTGCAATAGCCTCAGTGCTTCTTACGCAGAGATCTGGAAAATCTCCAATGAAGCCCTTGCTTACCCCAATGCTGAATTGGTCCGCAAAGCGCTGCTTAAGGTGCTACCGAGCAACAGCATTGTGCTGATCGCCCACGAACATTTCGGAATCGATCTGGCGCCGGGGCTGTCCATCAAGATGAATGCGACTTTTGTCTCCGACGTGCTGGACATTGCCGGAGTCGACGGCGCCAACCTCAAAGTGATCCGCCAGGAATTTGGCGGACAGGCGAGCACTCACGTTCACTGTGACGTTTCAACCGGCGCGGTGGTCACGATACGTCCGGGCGCGTTCAAGCCGGCCGAGGTTACACCGGGGAGCAGCACCGTCATCGACAAGTCAAACGAGGTCGGCTCTCTGTCAGCAGGCCGCCGATATCTGGAAACGGTCGTCGCCGAGGCAGGAGATGTCGATATCACCAAGTACAACGTTTTAGTTTCTATCGGCCGTGGCATCCAGGAAAAAGATAATGTGGCCATCGCCCAGCAATTGGCCGACGCCCTGGGCGCGGCAGTGAGCTGCTCCAGACCCGTCGTCGATGCCAAGTGGATGGAAAAATCGCGGCAGGTGGGCTCATCCGGAAAAACCGTCAAGCCCAAAGTATATCTGGCATGCGGCATCAGTGGCTCTTTCCAGCATCTGGCTGGCATTAAAGGCAGTCCGTTCCTGATCGCCATTAACAAGAACCCGAAGGCTCCGATCTTTCAGGTGGCAGACGTTGGAATCGTCGACGACATCCTGGAGTTCTTGCCCGAGTTGACCATCAAAGTTCGTGAACTGCATAGCATCGCAAAATGAGGAATCACAATGATCGCAAGTAAAACCTTAAAGCTAAGCTTGAAGTCGCTCAAAGACTTCGCCAAGAAGCGTCTGCCGGATGAAGTGCTCCGCGAGCTTGATGAGCGCGATGAATGCCCGCTCGATATCGTCCACCACATGTGCAGTCCAGACAAGCTGGGCATTCAGCTTCTGTTCATTCCCGAAGAATTTGGCGGGATGGGCGGCGGAACCTTCGATGTGTATTGCGTCTGCGAAGAAATGGCGCGCATCGATCTGGGCGTCGCCACGGCGGTGCTGGCCACATTTCTAGGCAGCGATCCGATCACGGTCGGCGCCACGCCAGAGCAGAAGAAAATCTGGCTGACGCGCATCGCTGAAGAGGGAATCTTGTTCGCCTACGGCGCGACAGAGCCGGAAGCGGGCAGCGATTTGGGATCGCTTCGCACTACGGCAGACCCGGTCACCCAGGACGGCCGCATCGTCGGCTACAAAATCAATGGCAATAAACAGTGGATCAGCAATGGCGGGATCGCCGACGCTTACACGGTTTTGGCCAACACGCCGAGCGGTCCGAGCTGGTTCATCGTAGAAAAAGGCGCAAAGGGTTTCACCCACGACGAGCCGGAAGATAAGCACGGCATTCGACTGAGCAACACCGCGGCACTTGCATTCAGCGACGTCTACGTGGACGCCGACCGGCTCATCGGTGGCGTCGAAGGCCAGGGATTGAATCAGGCGCAGGCCGTGTTCGGTTACACGCGCCTCATGGTGGCGGCGTTTGGCCTCGGGGCCGGCTGGGCCGCACTCGACCGTGCTATTCCCTACTCCACAAAACGCATTCAGGCCGGAGCACCGCTCTCCGAAAAGCAGGGATACACGCACAAGCTGATCGTGCCCCACGTGGTACGCCTGGAGGCTGCCCGCTCCTATATCGAAGAAACCGCGGAGCGCATCGACGCCGGTGCTGAGGGAAGCTTGAACACCGAAGGCGCCATCGCCAAGTACATGGCAACCGAAGCCGGCAACGCCGCTGCCGAGGCCAGCATTCAGGCGCTGGGTGGTTACGGTTACACGCACGAATACATGGTGGAAAAAATCAGCCGCGACGTCCGCATCACCACGATCTACGAAGGCACCTCCGAGATCATGGAGATGACCATCAGCCGCGACCGCTGGCAGCTTCATCTCAAAACGCGCGGCCAGTACTATCACGAGCGCGCGCGGGAATTCGAAGCGCTGCACGCACGCCATCCGAGCGTCGGCGCTGATATCGCGGCGCTGGCTTTGCATGCCTTGGCCGAGGTCATGGAGAAAGCACGGGTCGCTCGCCTCACCCGCTATCAACATATTCTCCTGCGCCTCGGTGAGTTGATCGCTTACGCCGAGTGCGCGGGAAGTTTGTCCCGCCGCGCCGCGCTCTTGGCTAACGGCAAGCTCAACGAAAAAGCCAACCGGCGTTTCGACGCCACGGCCCTCGGAGCTATCAGCCGTGTTTTCGCCCGCGACGCAGCGCTCAAGGTGGCCGAAGAGGGTTTGCGCTGGGTCATCGGAGCCGGAGGCGTCAGCGATTCCGAGATTGCTGCCTTGGAAACACGTTTAGGATTGCCCGCCATTCACCGCGCTCAGTCGGGCCTTATTTCAGATCTGGATTACATAGCAGACGTACTGTACAGCCGCGCGGTCAAGACCACGGTAGTGGCCGCGTAGCGATTATAGATGCACTTTGCAGGAGTCTCGTCATGGAAAACACTTCTTATCGTGCCATAGCAATTGTGGGAGTTGGAGCGGTTTTACCCGATGCTCCGAATGTAGCTGCTTTCTGGAAAAACGTGAAGGACGGCCGCTACAGCATCAGCGAGGTAAAGCCCGAGCGCTGGGACCCGGCCCTCTACTACGACCCCGATCACAGCGCCCCGGACAAGACTTACTCAAAGATCGGCGGCTGGGTGCGTGAGCATGTGTGGGATCCGATCAAGTGGCGGCTGCCTATCCCGCCGCGCGTCGTCGATGCCATGGACGAGTCGCAAAAATGGGCGATCGCCTGCACCCGCGAAGCGTTAGAAGACTATGGCTATCCCCAGCGTCCGCTGAACAACGATCGCACGGCTGTGATCATCGGCAATGCGATAGGGGGCGAAAAACATTATTTCACCGTGGCGCGCGTGCTCTTTCCGGAATTCGCGCGCGAACTTGCCGAATCGGCCAGCTTCGCCGCGTTGCCGGAAGCGGTCCGCCGCGACATTACCCGCCAATTCCACGACCGGATGGGAAAGCTCTTTCCTGAAATTACGGAAGACAGCATGCCCGGCGAATTGTCCAACTGCATTCCAGGCCGTATCGCGAACGTTTTTAACTTCCACGGCCCCAACTACGTTTGTGACGCCGCCTGCGCATCGGCAATGGCAGCGATCAGCTCCGCGACGGAAGGACTCGTACAACACCATTTCGACGTGGCTGTCGCCGGCGGCATTGACCGCAACATGGGCGCCTCGAGCTTCGTCAAGTTCTGCAAGATAGGCGCGCTCTCGGCTACTGGCACGCGTCCCTACGCCGAAGGGGCCGACGGCTTTGTGATGGGCGAAGGCGCCGCGATCTTTCTGCTCAAGCGTCTGGCCGATGCCGAGCAAGATGAGGACAAGATCTATGCCGTGCTGCGTGGCATGGGCGGATCGAGCGACGGTAAGGGAAAGGGCATCACCGCGCCCAACCCGATCGGCCAAAAATTTGCCATCGAGCGCGCTTGGCAAAATGCCGGATTATCGCCAGACACGGTGACGTTGATCGAGGGCCACGGCACATCCACCGCCGTGGGCGACGTCGTCGAAGTGCAAAGCATGATCGACGTGCTCAGCAATTCTCAACTTCCCTCGCACTCCGTGGCGCTTGGTTCAGTCAAATCGAACTTCGGGCATCTCAAAGGAGCGGCCGGCGCTGCCGGACTGTTGAAAGCCACTCTGGCCCTTCGAAACAAAGTGTTGCCGCCGAGCGTGCATTGCGAACATCTCAATCCGAATATTGACTTTGCCCACTCTCCGCTCTACGTCAACACCGAACTGAAGCCGTGGACGATGCCCGCAGACGGCGTGCGGCGAGCGGGTCTGAGCGCTTTTGGTTTTGGCGGCACCAATTTCCACGCCGTGCTCGAAGAATACATTCCCCACCGGCTGAACGGAAACGGCAAGCGGTCAGTCGCTGTGGGCTCCGTCCCCGAGATATCTCCGAAGGTGAAGGAGCAGATTATGAACACAGAAAGTGTTCCCCGCACTTCTAACTCCTCTTATTGCAAGGCTCCGTTACGAGGAGCACTGGTAATCGGCGCCACGTCCGAAGCCGCGCTCGCTGAGCGTTTGCGTGTCTTGGAGAAGGAAGCCAAAGCAGGCCGGGCTCCGGCGCCAATGGCTCCGGCTGAAGCGGACCTGCGCGCGCCCGAGCGTCTGGCCATTGACTACGCCAACGCCCCTGAGCTGGCAGAGAAAGCTGGCAATGCACTCAAAGCGCTGGCAGCCAATCAGCCGGCGGTGTGGAAAGCCCTGCGCGCACAAGGCATCTTCCGCGGTCACGGTCCGGCTCCGAAAGTCGCCTTCATGTATACCGGCCAAGGCTCGCAGTACGCGAACATGATCCAGTTGCTCTGCGCAACCGAGCCGATCGTGGCTGAAACCTTCGCCGAAGCCGATCGTGTGATGACGCCTTTGCTCGGCAAGCCGCTCAGCAAATTTATCTTCGTCGACCAAGCCGACGCCAACGCCGTCGCCAAGGCCGAAGACGATCTGCGCCAAACTGAAATCACTCAGCCAGCCGTGCTGGCGATCGACCTCGCGCTGACCCGGCTCCTCGCAGCGTACGGGATCGAACCTGACTTCACGATCGGACACAGCCTGGGCGAATACGGAGCGCTGGTCGCCGCCGGTGGCCTTCCCTTTGTTGATTCCCTCGAGGCCGTCAGCGCTCGCGGCCGCGGCATGACCCAGGTGGCGATGGAAGACAACGGCCGCATGGCCGCAGTGTTTGCTCCGCTTGAAGAAGTCGAGCGAATTCTGGGGACGATCAAAGGCTACGTCGTTATCGCCAACGTCAACAGCAGCCGTCAGGCAGTTGTCGGAGGCGCGAGTAAGGCAGTCGAGCAGGCGATGGAAGCTTTCCAAAAAGCTGGTTACGACGTATCTGCATTACCCGTCAGCCACGCCTTCCATACATCGATTGTGGCGGGAGCCAGCAAGCCGCTGCGCGAAGTTCTTGAACGTCTGCATCTCCAGTCGCCGCGTTTGCCCATCGTCGCCAACACCAACGGTGAGTTTTATCCCATGGGGCCTGACGTCGTCCCCCAGATGCTGGATATTCTTACGCAGCAAGTCGCTTCTCCTGTCCAATTTGTGAAGGGCCTGCGCACGCTCTACGATGCCGGCGCTCGCCTGTTTGTTGAGGTTGGACCCAAGAAGGCATTGTATGGATTTGCCGAGGATGTGCTCGGCGGCTGTAACGATGTTGTTTCGTTATTTACCAATCATCCGAAGGTCGGCGATATCGTCGCCTTCAACCAGGCCCTGTGCGGCCTGTATGCGGCGGGACTCGGCCGCGGGACCGCGGAAGCCTTGCGCGCGGCGGCGGTGACAACTGTGTCCGGTGTTCCCCTGGCCGCAGAAACTTCTAAGCCGATTCCTGTGGTAGAGGCCACAACCAGCGTATCCGCACCAGCCTCTTTCACCCCCGCGCCTCCAGCAGCATCCACGCCCTCAAACGGGAATCGCTACAACGAACTCGGCCGTTTGTTTGCCGATGTTCTCGATCGCGGCTACGAGATCTACCACGGCCAGAATGGCGTCTCGAACGGTGCTCCGGTCGTCATCACGGGAGCGGCGTTAGGCCTGCCCGGAACCGAACACATTTTCGACGATGGCAACATCGCGCGCATTCTACGGGGCGATCAGTTTATCGCTTCGATCCCCGCGCAATTCCGGCAAGCCATGCTCGACAAACACATCACACGCCTGGTGAAGAGCGAAAATGGAGAACCCAGGTTTGAGACCCTCAGCAGCGTCGTGGACGTCATTAAACTCGCGGGCCGTGGAGGCGCCTTCAATCTGCAAGATGAATTCGGAATTTCCGCCGAACGCGTGGGCGCCCTCGACCGTGTCACCCAACTGGCGATTGCCGCCGGCCTCGATGCATTGCGCGACGCCGGCATCCCGCTGGTCATGCGCTATAAGACTACGACCAAAGGCACGCAATTACCGGAGCGCTGGGGATTGCCCGACTCCCTGCGCGACGATACCGGCGTGATTTTTGCATCCGCCTTCCCCGGGTACGACTCGTTTGCTGACGAGATGGCGCGCTATTACGCGGACCACGAACGCCGCCAGCAGTTGGCCACTCTCGAAACCCTGCTCACAGGTAAAGTCGAGGCAAATGGAAACGCCAGTCTGGTTCAGGAGATCAAGCAGCGCATCGACGAATTGCGCGCCGCCATCGACCAAGAACCATACGTCTTCAACCGGCGCTTTTTGCTCCGAGTCTTGTCCATGGGACATTCGCAATTCGCCGAATTCATCGGCGCTCGCGGTCCCAACACTCAAATCAACGCTGCCTGTGCGAGCACCACACAAGGTGTCTCGCTGGCGGAGGACTGGATCCACGCCGGGCGCTGCAGCCGTGTGATTGTCATCTCGGCCGACGACGTAACCTCTGACCATCTCATCGATTGGATGGGCGCTGGCTTCCTGGCCAGCGGAGCGGCGGCCACCGACGAAGTGGTCGCGGACGCCGCCATTCCTTTCGACCGCCGCCGGCACGGCATGATTATCGGCATGGGTGCCGCGGCTCTGGTGGTGGAGAGCGCCGACGCCGCGCGCGAGCGCGGAATACAGCCCATCTGCGAAGTCTTGTCTACTACGACGAACAACAGCGCTTTCCACGGCACTCGTCTCGATGTCCAGCACATTGGCCAAGTGATGGAGGCCTTAGTAGCCAAAGCCGAAACGCGCAGCGGCGTTTCGCGTCAACAGATCGCGCCACAGACGGTTTTTGTTTCTCATGAAACCTACACGCCAGCGCGCGGGGGCAGTGCTTCAGCAGAGATCCATGCGCTTCGTAGCGTCTTCGGAGATGTGGCCGATCGCATCGTAATCGCCAACACGAAGGGTTTCACCGGTCACGCCATGGCTACGGGAATCGAAGATGTCGTCGCAGTCAAGGCGCTCGAAACCGGCTGTGTGCCCCCGGTCGCCAACTTTAAAGAAGTTGATCCCGAACTGGGGCAATTGAACCTGTCGAAAGGCGGTAGCTATCCCGTCGAGTACGCCATACACCTGGGAGCGGGGTTCGGTTCGCAGATCAGCATGATGCTCCTGCATTGGGTGAAGACGAAAGACGGAGTTCGCCCCAGCCCAAAGGCTCTGGGCTATGGCAACCGCATCGCAGATCCCGCAGTCTGGAAGGCTTGGCTGAATAGCTTCGCCGGCCGGCCGGTCGCCGATCTGGAAGTCGTCCATCGCACGTTGCGCGTGCGAGATCAAGCGATGGCAGCGCGTGTCTCCGAGGCTGCTCAGGAGTCACTCGCCGGAACCGCAAAAACGACCGCGCCAGCCCGCGCGCCCCAGGCACCACTGCCCACACCAGTTGTCACCACCAAACCGGCGCCACCGCCGGTCATCCTCCCTGTCCCTGCGGTAGTTGAACCAGCGGCCAAAGTTCAAGTCGCTGTTGCTGCACCATCGACACCGCCAAAACCGGCGGCCAAGGGCGATCCAAAATCCGTTCCAGCGCTTAATCCAACGCCTGATCCGGGGACCGATCCGGGGACCGATCCAAAGACCGATCCGGTGAAAGAGCGGGTGTTGGCCCTAGTAGCCGAGAAAACCGGCTATCCGGTAGACATGCTCGATCTGGATCTCGATCTCGAAGCGGATCTCGGCGTCGACACGGTCAAGCAGGCGGAGGTCTTTGCCGCCATCCGCGAGATCTACAATATTCCGCGCGACGAGAACCGTAAGCTGCGCGATTATCCGACCTTGGCGCACGTGATCCGTTTCGTCTATGAGAAGCGCCCGAACTTAGTCGCCGCGACTCCGGCGCTGGTTCCATCCCCAGCGGCGCCAGTCGAGAAGCAAGAAACAAAAATCACCGCCACCCCGGCATCCGCAGGTCCCGCAGCAGGTCCCGCAAAAGACACCGGCGATGCTGTTAAGGAGCGCATTCTCGCTCTCGTAGTGGAGAAGACAGGCTATCCGAAAGACATGCTGGATTTGGATCTCGATCTCGAAGCCGACCTCGGCGTTGACACCGTGAAACAGGCGGAAATGTTCGCGGCCATCCGCGAGATCTACAGCATTCCGCGTGACGAAAACCGCAAGCTGCGCGATTACCCCACGTTGGCGCACGTTATCCGTTTCGTGTTTGAGAAGCGTCCCGACCTGGCCGTGGCGTCGGCAACTGCGCCCTCACCAACTGTCAGCGAGCCACCTGCGCCAACGCCGCACTCGGTCGCGGCCAGCGCGGCTACAAACAACTCCCATTCCGACTCGATTAAGGAGAAGGTGCTGGAGATCGTGGCCGAGAAGACTGGCTATCCAAAAGACATGTTGGACTTGGATCTCGACCTCGAAGCCGATCTCGGTGTCGACACCGTGAAACAGGCGGAAATGTTTGCGGCCGTGCGAGCGGCATACAACATTCCCCGGGATGAGAATCTCAAGCTGCGCGACTTCCCGACCCTGGCCAGCGTGATCAAGTTCGCTAGCGACCGGCAGCCCGGCTTAACCGCCGGGACACCGCCCTCGCCAACCAGCGCGCTATCCGCACCCACAACGACTTCTGCCGCAGCGCAACCGGCCACGGCCACCGCCGACTCTATTAAGGAGAAGGTGCTGGAGATCGTGGCCGAGAAGACTGGCTATCCAAAAGATATGTTGGATTTGGATTTAGACCTCGAAGCCGATCTCGGTGTCGACACCGTGAAACAGGCGGAAATGTTTGCGGCCGTGCGAGCGGCATACAACATTCCCCGGGATGAGAATCTGAAGTTACGCGACTTCCCTACCCTGGCCAGCGTGATCAAATTCGCTCGCGACCGGCAGCCCGGCGTGGCAAAAGCGCTCCTTGCCAACTCCAGTGCTCTGCCAGAGAAACAGGAACTAACACCGAAGAAACCGCCGGTGCCTGCATCTTCGGGTGCGGCTGCAAAGCCGATTACAACTGCGCGTGCGGTCCCCGCCAGTTTCGACGCGGCCAATCGTATTCCGCGCCGCGTGCCTGTTCCCAACCTGCGGCCGCCACTTGTCCTTTGCAAACCAACCGGCGCAACCCTTGGGCCCGGTCGGCGAGTGATCATTATGCCCGACAAGTCTGGTGTAGGCGACGCACTGGCCGAACGGCTACAGACTCTGGGCGTGGAAGTTCTCCGCCTCGAGCAGACCCCCGACGTGGAAGCACTGGCCACTCGCCTCAAGAATCTGCTGGCGGTGGGTCCCGTCCACGGAGTGTACTGGCTGCCCGCGCTCGACAACGAGGGTGACCTTGCCGCGATGAACCTCGCAAGTTGGCATGAAGCCCTACGAGTGCGCGTCAAATCGCTCTATGCCACCATGCGCATCCTGTACGAGCAGGTGGCGGCGCCAGGCACATTCCTCGTCTCGGCAACGCGACTGGGCGGACAACACGGATACGATGAGGCCGGAGCGACAGCGCCGTTAGGTGGCGCAGTCACAGGCTTCACCAAAACGTATAAGCGAGAGCGGTTGGACGTTGTAGTCAAGGCGGTTGACTTTGAAGCCGAACGAAAACCGTCAGAAGTCGCCGACCTCCTGATTGGGGAAACTCTCCGCGATCCTGGCGCAGTCGAGGTCGGCTACAAGGAAGGCCTGCGCTGGACCCTTGGGCTGCAAGAACAGCCCGCCGCCGATGGCAAGCCGGGTCTGACCTTGGACAGCGGCACTGTCTTTGTCCTCACCGGCGCGGCGGGAAGTATCGTATCCGCCATCACCGCCGATTTGGCGACGGCCTCCGGAGGAACCTTTTACCTGCTTGATCTGGTGCCCGAGCCTGATCCGGAGAATCCCGATCTCAAGCGCTTCGCCAACGATAAAGATGGCCTGAAGCGCGATCTGTTCGCGCGCATCCAGGCACGCGGTGAGCGGGCGACGCCGGCGCTGGTTGAGAAAGAGCTGGCAGCTTTGGAGCGCGCGCAAGCGGCATGCAGCGCTATCGCTGCCGTCGAAGACGCCGGCGGTACAGCGCACTACTTCAGCGTCAACCTCACGGACGCAGACGCTGTAGGCAAAGTCATCCAGCAAGTGCGCGAGCGCAACGGGCACATCGATGTGCTGCTGCACGCCGCGGGCATCGAGCGCAGTCACTTCCTTCCGGATAAGGATGCGCGCGAATTCGATCTGATCTTCGACGTCAAGAGCGACGGCTGGTTCAATCTTCTGCATGCCATCGGCGACATGCCTCTCGGGGCAACGGTGGCATTCAGCTCGATTGCCGGACGCTTCGGCAACGCTGGACAAACAGACTACAGTTCAGCGAACGATCTGTTGTGCAAGATCACATCGAGCTTCCGCACTACCCGGCCCGTGACACGCGGCATCGTCATTGATTGGACGGCATGGGGCGGCATCGGCATGGCGACGCGCGGCTCGATTCCAAAGATGATGGAGTTGGCAGGTATCGACATACTGCCGCCAGAGGCGGGGATTCCCTTGATCCGTCGCGAACTGACGACAGGAGGAACGCGTGGAGAAATTGTCGTCGGTCAGCGCCTTGGCGTTCTGCTGAATGAATGGGACGCAACCGGTGGGCTGGAAACATCAGCGGCTGGAGACCCGAAGACTTTTCCAGCACCGGGACCTGGTTCAGGGCCAATGCTCGGCAAAATCAAGAACGTGAGCATTCAGTCCGGCCTCACCATCGAGACCACACTGGACCCGGCAATTCAACCCTTTCTGCACGATCATCAAATTGACGGCACACCGGTACTGCCCGGGGTCATGGGCATCGAAGCGTTTGCCGAAGCTGCGTTGTGCCTGCTTCCGGGGTGGCATGTCGCCGCGCTCGAAGATGTGAACTTCCTGGCGCCGTTCAAGTTCTACCGGAATCAACCGCGCACAGTGACGGTCGAGGCGCTCCTCTATTCTCAGCGCGACATCCATCCGCAACGCGACAATTTGACCTCGACCCTGCTGGCAGACTGCCGCTTGCTTGGCAGCCGACCGCTCCCAAACCAGGTCGAGCCACAGGTGACAACACACTTCACCGGCCGTGTGCGGCTCACGAAACAGGCGCCCCAAGCGATGACAGTCGCGGCGCTCGGATTGCTCGACGGACGCATCATCGAAGCCGCCGACATCTATCGCCT
>Ga0074044_10003228_pt1 | contig 13950 bp, 11 predicted proteins | sample BogForMeECP23OM1_FD_94443 | JGI IMG/M metagenome (GOLD analysis project Ga0074044, IMG submission 94443) | Bog forest soil microbial communities from Calvert Island, British Columbia, Canada - Bog Forest MetaG ECP23OM1 | ecosystem: Environmental > Terrestrial > Soil > Wetlands ... | reverse complement strand
GGTGAAGAAGGGCATCATCGACCCGACCAAGGTCGTGCGCCAGGCATTGCAGGGCGCCTCCTCGGTGGCCGGCTTGCTCATCACCACCGAGGCGATGGTCGCCGAGCTGCCGAAGAAGAAAGAATCGATGCCGCAGATGCCGGGTGGCGGCGGCGGCATGGATTTCTAAGGAAATCCATCCAAGCCAATCGTCAGGCGAGTAAATGCAAAGGCCCGGGAGCAAATCCCGGGCCTTTCGTTTTCGCGAGGACAGCAAATCCCGAAGACGCGAACGACCACGAGCGAGGGGCGCGCGTTCATCCGGCGTCGCCAAATCGTATCGTGGTCGTCAAGGCGATGGGGACTGACAGTTACGCATTCCCTCGCCCTTCGCAGGTGAACGTTTAGCAAGGTTCGGTGACACCATCGTGACGGGGGGAGAAGCGCCGCCGGCAGGAAGCTCCGGCGCTCAAAGCACGCTGTTGGTCGCGCGCAGCCGCCGCGCCAGGGCACGCATCACGTTGAGCGCGAAATGCGGCGTGCGGCTGACCATAAAAAGAAACTGCTTCTCGCCGACGGGAACGAGCTGCACGTCAGTGACCGCCACCGCGGTCGCGCTGCGCGGCGCGGTGTCGATCAGCGCCATCTCGCCGAAAATATCGTGGTCGGACAGCGCCGCGAGCCGGCGATTGCCAAAGCGGATCTCGACCTTGCCGCTCTTGATGACGAACAATTCCGACGCCGGGTCGCCTTGATTGAAAATGACGTCGCCGGCCTTGAAGTCGCGCACCGGGGCGCCAGCTCCCGCCAAAATGCCGAAATCGATGGGCGTATCCGCCATATCGCGTCCCCCGCGTATATCCAGGTGATTATTGTCTCATGACGGCGGACGATTACAGATTTCTGACGACAGCACCAGTCGACCGCCTTGCCGCCGTACAGCGCGCGCAGGGCAGGATTGTCAGGCGAGAAAATGCTAACGGCCACGAACGACAAGGTGCGCGTACATCCGGCGTCACCCATCGTAACCATGGCCGTCCCGCGGCGGAGCCCTGTGAAGGCATCGACACCACGCCAATATACATAGGCGCGCTCAGGCTTTTATGCAAGACTATTCACCCGAAGCCGTCGAAATCGAGATAATCCTGGCATTTTTTCCGACGAAGGCAGGTCACCGCAAAGCGTTAATGACAGGTGACTCATCAAGGGAGCGGACCATGACCATGAATCAATCACCCGATGACGTTGAACGCGCGGTTGCCAGCGCAATTCACGAGCACTGGATGCTTTTTCTGATCGAAGGCATCATTCTGGTCATCCTCGGCGCTGCCGCGATCGTGGTGCCGCCGATCGCAACGCTCGCTTTCGAGATCGTCATAGGCTGGCTCTTCCTGATCAGCGGTGTCGTGGGCCTGATCACGACGTTCTGGATGCGCAATGCCCCCGGATTCTGGTGGGCGCTGTTCTCGGCCGTCGTCGGCATCGCGGCAGGACTTGTGCTGCTGCGCTGGCCCATCAGCGGAACGCTGTCTTTGACGTTCGTGCTGATCGCCTTCTTCGTGATCGAGGGTATCGTCACGATCATGTACGCCATCGATCACCGCAACCAGCTTTCGGGGCGCTGGGGTTGGATGCTGGCAAGCGGGATCGTCGACCTCATCCTCGCCGGCATCATTTTTGCCGGACTGCCGGGCACGGCAGCCTGGGCGCTCGGCTTGCTGGTCGGGATCAACCTGGTGTTCGGCGGAACGGCGATGATCGGCATGGCGCTCGCGGCGCGGCACCCTGCGGCTTAGTAGGTTCCGCTCCGTTTCCCGGGCGCAGCGCAGCACGGAGCAAAGCGAAGTGGTGCGCTGCAGACCCGGGATCGTCAGAAGCGCCGAGTCTAGAACGATCCCGGATCAGCGGTGCACCGCTGCGCGCTGCACCGCATCCGGGAAACGCCACGAAGAAATTCACTCCGCCGGCTGCACCGCCCGCGTCTTCTCCACGCCATTGGCGATCAGCGCAATCAAGAGGACGGCGACGAGGAAGCCGAGCGCTACGATTGCCGTCGTGCCGAGCACGAGGTCGAAGCCGCCGCGGTCGTACAAGAAGGCGATCATCGATACTGCCAGCCCCGATATCATGAAGGTCAGGAAATAGCGCACCGCGTAGATGCGGCCGCGCCAGGCATCGGCGGTGTAACGGGCGATAATGAGATCGTTCACAGTGATCTGGCCGTAGATGGCGGCCATCGTAAAGGCGAGCGCAAACAGCAACACCACACCGCTCGCATGGGCCGCCCACACCACGCCGGCGAACTGCATGATGGCGAGCGTGGCGAACAGGATATGCGGCGGTATACGCTCCACCAGCCGGCCGACCGTAATTTGCCCCAGCGCGCCGCACAGGAAGACGGCCGTCGTCAAGCCGCCGACCGCGACCAGCGAGATGCCATTGCCGACACGCTCGTCCACGATCTTCGGCAATGCGACCGAAATCGTGTTGAAGACGAGTCCGGCGGACAGCGCGACCACCACAAAGAGGCCAAAGATCGTCGCCGCAACGGGGGTGGAGAGCGCGACATCGGGCAAGGAACTGCGCGCGGCCGCATGCCGCCCCTCGTCGGGAACGAGCCAAAGATAGATCGCGCCGGTTGCCATGCAGATGAGTCCCGGCACCAGAAAGGCTCCGCGCCAGGAGAACGCCGCCGTGAGCGCCGCGGTGATGCCGGCCGCAAGCGAGACACCGAGATTGCCGCACACCCCGTTGAAGGCGAGCGAGCGGCCGCGCTGGGTGGCGTTCTCGATGATCATCGCCGTGCCGACCGGATGATAGATCGCGGCAAAAATACCGAGCGCAAACAGCGCGAATGCAAGCGTCATGAGCGACGGCGCGACCGCCGCGCCGATGAGCGAGACGCCGCAGCCCACATAGAATCCGACCATCATATTACGCCGGCTCCAGCGGTCGGCGAGCCAGCCCGCCGGCAGCGAAAACAGCCCGAACGCCACGAAGGACGCCGTCGCGAGCGCAATCAGCGTCGCGTACGAGCGGCCGTAGGCCGCCTGCAGCTCGATGACGACCGTCGGATAGATCAGGATCACGAAGTGATCGAGCGCATGCGCCCAATTGAGAAACCCGATCGCAAGCCGCCGGCGCGAGACATCGGCGGAGCGGTCGGGCGCCGACTGGATTGCGGCTTGCGGCGTCGTCTGCGCATTCGTCGAAATCGTCATTGCTGGAATCCCGGATCGAAGGTGGAAACGTATAGCGCGCGGCGCCGCACCGACATACCTCCGAATCTTGCCCCCCAATCTTGCCCCCCCAATCTTGCAAGTCAGATCGGCGCCCGAGTCAACCGTTGCGGGTAAGCGTCCCCGCCTTCGCGATTCTAGCCGGCTTGTCGAGGTAAATTGCGGGCATACACTTTACAGTTGTTTGAGCTGCTCGCGGGCGGGGGCTTCAGTGTTCGGGTTAAGGCTTGTTGTCGCGATGGCCGTTGCCGTCGCGGGTTGGTTTTTTTGTATTGCGCTGGACCGGGCGGAAGCTGGTGGGCCCAACGATCCCGCTTTTCTGTTTTTCGCCGGTACCGATCTTTGGCGCTACGGCGCCTTCTTTCACGGCGGCCTGTTGTGGTCGCCTGCGGGCCTCGACGCCGACGGCTTCACGCTCAAAACGCTGCTCAGCGGCGGCGACTACACCTACACTTCGGGCGCGCTGAACGCCGACGTCAACGCCACGATGCTCTCCGCCGCCGCATTGCCGGGCTGGCGCTTCAGGCGCGACAATCTTTTCGTCAGCCTCTTCGCCGGGCCTATCGTGCAGGATTACCGGCTGCTGCCTAACGATCCCGGCAGCCATCTGCGCGGCCTTTATGTCGGCGCGCAATTCGCCGCCGACGTGTGGTACCAGCCGAGCCCCTCCACCATGGCGGCGCTCGACGGCACGATCGCATCGATCGGCCCGACCGGATCCCTGCGCACGGCATTCGGCTTTCGGCTGCTTGACCGGGTGTTTGTCGGTCCCGAAAACCGGGAAATCTGGTGCGGCGATTTCCAGCAAGTTCAGCTCGGCGCGCATATGACGGGCTTGCGCACCGATGCGCTCGAATGGTCTGCCGGCAGCGGCTGGTCGATGACGTCGGACCGGCGCGCCGGTCCCTATCTGCGCCTCGGCGTCAATGCGCGATATTGAGCGAGCCGATCGAAACAATTCTTTAGTCCAGCGTGCGGCGGAAACGCGTGACCGCGATGATCATGGCGACCGCCATCAAGCCGGCGAGCGCCAGCGCATCGTATTGCAATTGGGCCAGCGTCGAGCCCTTGAGCATGATGGAGCGCACGATGCGAATAAAATGCGTCAACGGCAGGAACTCGCCGATCACTTGCGCCCAGCCCGGCATGCCGAGAAAAGGAAAGGCGAAGCCGGAGAGCAACAAGTTGGGCAAAAAGAACATCATCGACATCTGCACGGCCTGGAGCTGGTTCTGCGCCAAGGTCGAGAAGGTGTAGCCGAACGACAGGTTGGTGGCGATGAACAGCGTGGTCAACGCTGCGAGCAGCACAATGTTGCCGACGATCGGCACGCCGAACATGAGCACGCCGGCGGCGACGATCAGCGCGGCCTGCACGAAGCCGACCAGCACATAGGGCGCGATCTTGCCGAGCATGATTTCGAGCGGCGTGATCGGCATGGAAAGCAGGTTCTCCATGGTGCCGCGCTCGATCTCGCGCGTGACCGAAAGCGCGGTGTAGATCAGCATGGTGAGCGTGAGCAGCGTTCCCAGCAGACCGGGCACGATATTGAGCGCCGTCACGGCGGCCGGGTTGTAGCGCGCATGGGTGCGAATCGCGAACAGCGGCTGGCCGCTGTCGGGAAGGCCATGATCGTTGGCGAGCGCCGTATCGACGAGCCGCGACAGTGCCGCGATCGCCGAGCCGGTCGCCACCGGATCGGTCGCGTCGGCGGCAACCAGCAGCGCCGGCGCCTCACCGCGCCGCAGCGCGCGCTCGAAGCCGGCCGGGATTTCCACCGCGAACTGCACCTTGCCGGAGGCGAGCACCTGGTCGAGCTCGGCATCATCGCGCAGTTGCATGATAACCTTGAAGTATTTGGTATTCTGCAGCGCAGCGAGGATCGAGCGACCGACATCGCTCGATTCCTGGAGCAGAACCGCCGTCGGCTGATCGCGCGGCGTCGTATTGATCGCATAGCCGAACATGATGAGCTGCAGCAGCGGCATCGTGATCATCGTGGCCAACGTGATGCGGTCGCGGCGCAGCTGCAGGAATTCCTTGACCAGCATGGCGCCGGTGCGCCGCCAGAAACCATCCGCTCCGATCGTCGCAAGCGCGCTCATGACCGTTCCCCTCCCCACCCGGGCCGCGCTTGCGCGCGCCCGAGTGCAGGCTCTTGTGGGGAGGGGTTAGGGGTGGGGGTCGGGAGGCAGTACACATTCGTCGACGCCATGCTCGTCATTCGTCGACGCCAATGCGTTACCTCCCGACCCCCCTCCCTACCCTCCCCCACAAGGGGGGAGGGAGCAGAAATCCCGTGCTGCCTCATTGGAAATTGTCCCTGGCGGCGCCCATGAGGTCGATGAACACGTCCTCGAGCGAGGGCGCGGCGCGCTGCCAATCCAGTCCCGGCCGGTCGCGATAGGGCGCAATCGCCGCTTCGAGGGCGCTGCCATCGCGCCCGGAGACGTGCAGGCTGGTTCCGAACGGCGCCACCATTTCGACGCCGGGACGCTCCTTGAGCTCGCCGGCGAGGCTCAAAAGGTTTTCGCCGGTCGTCGTGCTCACCGTGAAAGTCGTCAGGTGCGAGTTCGCGATCACCTGGTTGACCGTGCCGCGCGTGAGCACCTCGCCGAGGTCGATGTAGGCGATCTCGTGACATTGCTCGGCTTCATCCATGTAATGGGTGGCGACCAAGACGGTGAGCCCGCCCGCCGCAAGCTCGTGAATCTTGCCCCAAAAATCGCGCCGCGCCTTGGGGTCGACGCCGGCGGTCGGCTCGTCGAGCAAAAGCAGTTCCGGGTTCGGCAACGTACAGGCGCCGAGCGCCAGCCGCTGCTTCCAGCCGCCCGAAAGTTTGCCAACGACCTGCTCCTCGCGGCCTTGCAGGCCGAGCCGCGCGATCATCGCCTTGGCCGCGGCGGCCGGCTGCGACAGGCCGTAGATGCGCGCGACGAATTCGAGGTTCTCGCGCACCGAAAGATCTTCGTAGAGGCTGAAGCGTTGCGTCATGTAGCCGACGCGGGTCTTGATCTTTGCGGCCTCGGTGCGGATGTCGTAGCCGAGACAGGTGCCGCTGCCTTGGTCGGGCGTGAGCAACCCGCAGAGCATGCGAATGGTCGTGGTCTTGCCGGAGCCGTTGGGCCCGATGAAGCCGAAAATCGTGCCGCGCATGACCTGCATCGAGAGCTCGCGCACGACCGGGCGGCCGCCGAACGATTTGGTCAGGCCGTGCACGTCGATGACGATGTCCGGCGTCGTCGTTGCGGCCGCGGCGCTCATCGCGACGCCTGCGGATGCGGCGTTGGCGCCGGCTGCGGGACGAGCGAGACGTCGACCGGCTGACCGACGCGCAACGCGTCCGGCTTTTCCGGCAACGCCTCGATGAGAAAAACGAGCTTGGCGCGTTCTTCGAGGCTGTAGATCACCGGCGGCGTGAATTCGGACTGCTTGGCGATGAAACTGACGCGCGCGGTGAGACCGCTCGCGCAGCCGTCGCAGCCGATCCTGACCGCATCGCCATAAGCGATGTTGGGCAGCACCGTCTCCGGCACAAAGAAACGCACTTTGATGTTGCCGGGAGGCAGCAAGGACACAACCGGCCGGCCCGCTGCGACCATTTCGCCGGGGCGGTAATAGATTTCCTGGACGGTGCAGTCGACGGGGCTGAAAACCTTGCGGCGGGCCAGTCGCGTTTGCGAGGAGTTGAGCCGCGCCTGCGCATCGCGCAGCGTCGCCTCGGCGGCGTCGAAGTCCTTCTGCGTGCCGGCACCGGTCTTCAGCAGCATGGCGGCGCGGTCATAGGTCTGCTGCGCATTGGTGAGCGAGGCCTTGACCTGGGCAAGGTCGGCTTGCTGGAGGTCGTCGTCGACCGTGAATAAAATTTCGCCGGTCTTGACCGCATCACCCTCGCGCACCGCGAGCGTCTGCACGCGGCCGGCCTCGTCGGGCGCCACGAATATGAAGTCGGCCTCGATCCAGCCCTGATAGGCGCTGTCATTTTTGTTGCACGCCGCGAGCAGCAGCGCGAGCAAGCAAACAGCCGCGACCAGCCAATGCGCTCTCATGTCGGCCTCCGCGGCGCCAGCAGCCGGTCGACATGGGCGCGCATCATCGCGCGCACGTCGAGCGGCTCGAAGCGCTCGAACAATCCGCTCCAAATGATGGCGATGACGCCGGAGGCGCCGAGCAATTGCGGGAAGCGAACGAGCGAATCGTCGGCGAGTTCGCCGCGATCGAGCGCGCGGCGCAAAAAGCCGCGCACCGCCTTGAGGACCCGCGACAGCACCTCGCGATAGTAGAATTCGGCGAGTGTCGGAAAGCGCGGCCCCTCGCTGATGATCAGCCGCATCACCTGCTTGCGCTTGGTGCCATAGATCTCGCGCATAAAAATCTCGATCGCCTGGTCGACAACGGCGCGCAGCGGCAGATCGGCGGCGAACGCCGATTCAAGCGTGCCGACGACCGGGACCATCTTGGCGCGGATCAGCTCCTGAAACAGGTTCTCCTTGTCCGCAAAGTGCAGATAGATCGTGCCTTTGGCGACGCCGGCGCGCTTGGCCACGTCGTCGAGCCGCGCCGCCGCAAAACCACGGGCGGAGAATTCATCGAGCGCGGCGTCGAGAATCGCATCGCGCCGCGCGGCCGCCTTCGCGCTGCGCGCACTCTGCCGGGATGCCGCAATGGCGCCGGTTCGGCCGATGACTGCGGCGCCGGGCTTCTTCGGCGCCCGCTTGGCGGCTCTATCCATATCGAAATTCTGACTGACTGGTCAGTCATTCTCAAGACGTAAATTGCAGGAAAGGCGCTTAAAAGCGCGCAGCCGAACGACGCCGTGGCGTTGCTGGTTGGACCGTGGACTTGTAAGCACATAGGCCACTACGCAACGGATTCGACTTTGCTGAAGGCAAGGTCGGCGCATGCAAACTTGCCGTTGCATCTTGTTGCGGAAACGCTCGTCGGAAAAGCCGCAGCGGGTCTTGCAAAATCAAAGAATTCAAAACGGGAGCGACATATGCATGCACCACGGCGCTGGTTGATCGCCGCATCGCTATCCGTGCTGCCAATCATTGGGTTTGCCGCCATTCCGGCGCGGGCGCAGGACTATCCTGCGCATGCCGTGCGCCTCATCTCGGATTCCGCACCCGGCAGCGCCATCGACGTGCCGCTGCGGATCATCGCCGACGGGCTCAGTCGGGTCTGGGGCCAGCAGGCCGTGTTGATCAATCAGCCCGGCGCCGGCGGCGCCATTGCAGCGCACGCCGCAGCCGCGGCCGCACCCGACGGCTACACGCTGTTCATGCCGGCGGTTTCCGCCTTCGTGGCGCTGCCCGGCGCGGCCGACAATCTGCCGATCCAGATGCCGCGAGATTTTGTGCCGATCGGCAGTCTCGGCGGCGCCGCCTTGTTCATAACGGCCGCGTCGTGGCTCGGCGTAAAGACGCTGCCGGAATTGATCGCGCTGGCGAAACAGCGGCCGGGCGAGCTTGCCTACGGCACCAACGGGCCCGGCAGGCTCACGCATCTGACCGGAGAATTGTTGCAAAGCCGGGCCGGCATCAAGCTCTTGATGGTGCCTTATTCGGGAGGCACGGCGCAGGTGCTCAACGACATGATGGGCAAGCGCATCGCGCTCGCTTTCGACTCCTATTCGGGCCTTGCCGGCGCCATTGCGGCGGGAAACGCCCGGCCGCTCGCGGTCGCGTCCGCCAAACGCCTTGCCATCTTCCCCGACCTGCCGACCGCGGCCGAAACCCTTCCCGGCTTTGCGTCGGAGGGCTGGCAGCTGCTGGTCGCGCCGCTGGGGACGCCCGACGCCATCGTGCGCAAGGTGAACGCCGATCTCAACAAGGCGATGAGCGATCCGCAGGTTCAAGAACGGCTTGCCAAGCTCGGCCGCGAAGACACCCCGATGTCGCCCGCGGAGACTTTGGCCTTCATTCAGCGCGAGCAACAGAAGTGGGCGCCCATCCTGGCGCAAATCGCCGCCACGCGCTGAGCCGATCGTCTTTCAGCAAGATGACGCCGAAGCGGAACGGCGAGCGCCCAAGCTCGGCAAATGCTGCCCGACGATCCGCCCAGCTTGCGCCCCGCATCCGGCGCCAGCCGCCGGCCGGCGTGGCAGCTATCGAAGGAGGCCCGGCCGCGCCGGCACGTGGCCGGGGAGTCTCAAAGTGACCCAAAGCGGCGATTTGTCACCGTCAATTGACGCATTGCGAAAGTGCCCCACGTCAGTTTCAATCGCTGGCGGGGTAGGAGCACGGCCGGACCATTCCGTTACCAGACGTACCACAATCCACTAGCTCAGCTGCGTGAAGCTAAGATGTGAAGTCAAATCAATCGCTCGACTGCATTCCGGCTGCTCGAGATTGCAATCCGCCGAACTGTCCCGTAAAACGGGACTACCTCTCGCCCCTGGCGTTTGGCGTCCAAGGAAGCTGAAATCGCTATAATTAGATCCCGTTAGGACATCATCGGGGAAATGTTTGAATGGTAGGCTCAGTTGCTGATCGCAATGGCGTCTGGCCAGCTGACAACATTCGCGCTGAGGCCTTAACCGCGGACCGATCGGCGAGAAGCTTGTACGAGATGCTTGTCGCTCAGGCGCAGCGCGATGCGGATGCCGCCGCAATCTTGGCCCCGGTGCGCGCACCACTCGCCTTCGGCGCACTATTGGATCAGATCAAGGACGTTCGAACGACGCTCAACCGCTGCGGCCTTGGGCGAGGCGATCGCATTGCGCTCCTCGCCGGGCGCGGACCGGAAACGGCCGTCGCTGCGCTCAGCATTGCGTGCTGCGCTGTTTGCGCCCCGCTAAACGCAGCTACCACGCCGACTGAGCTGGAACACGGTTTGGTGCAGACGGGAGCGAAAGCGCTCCTGGTTCCAGCAACCGTTTCCTCCGAGGTGAAAGATCTGGCTCCTCAGGTAGGGATACTTTTGCTTGAATATTCCGTCGAGGAAAGCGAACCGGCAGGCCGATTTCGCATCCATGGTAGCCGCTCGCCCGCGGTCGCCCGGGACGATTGCCCTACGACTGGCGATATTGCTTTCATCCTGCGCACCTCAGGGACCACAGCCCGGGCCAAGATCGTGCCGGTAAGCCATGGCAATGTCTTTGCTCGCGCCGACAAGTCGCGCCGCATGTTCGGCTTGAGTCCAGCCGATCGCTGTTTGAACCTGATGCCGCTTTGCTATCACCACGGGCTCAATTCCGGCCTAATGTCGCCTCTCGCGGCTGGCTGTGCGGTGATCTGCCCGCCGGCCTTCGATGTCGAGACGTTTCTCGCCTGCATGAGCGAATTTTCACCGACCTGGTACACGGCGAGCTTCACATACCATCAGGCGATCCTCGAATGGCTGGAACAGCGGCCAAACGCGCTTGCCGGCCATCGATTGCGTTTCGCGCGTGCCGGCTCAGGTCCCTTGCCGGCCCGCGTGCGGGTGGGCTTGGAAAAAATCCTTAGCGCGCCAGTGCTCGAGGTTTACGGTACAACCGAGACTGGAACGATCGCGGCTAATCCACCGGTCGGCATGCGCAAGCTGGGCACAGTCGGGCTTTCCCCGGACAATGACATCGCAATCATGGATGCCGACGGCAATCTGCTCGCCCCCGGCATAGAGGGCGAAGTAATTGTGCGCGGCGCGACAGTCTTCGGCGGATACGAGAACGATCCGGCCGCCAATCAGCGCGTTTTTCGTGACGGCTGGTACCGCACCGGCGACCAGGGTTTCATAGATGCCGACAGCTACATCAAGCTCGTCGGCCGCCTCGATGAAGTGATCAATCGCGGCGGAGAGAAGATTTCTCCGCGCGAGGTTGATGAAGCTCTGCTCGCGCATGAAGCAGTTGCGCAGGCGGTCAGCTTTCCCGTCCCGCACGCGACGCTGCATCAGGACATCGCAGCTGCCGTCGTGCCGCGTAGCGGCGCACAGGTGACGGGAGATGAACTGCGGCGTTTCCTCGCCACGCGGTTGGCACCGTTCAAGGTTCCCCGCGTCATCCTGCGCACTGCCGAATTGCCTAAAGGCCCAACTGGCAAGCTCGCCCGCACAGGCTTGGCCGCTCATTTCGGCCTCACCCTTGAGGCGGCGCCGAGCGCTCAGGTCGAGCCGCCAACGACGATTCAACAGACGCTGCTGGCGTTATGGCGCGATGTGCTCAAGCGCCAAGACATCGGCTGCGACGACGATTTTTTCCTACTCGGCGGCGACTCGCTCTCGGCGGTCGATCTGCTCCACCGCATCGAGGAGGAGCTGCAATACCAATTGCCGCTCACGATCCTGATGGAAGCGCCGACCGTCAACCGACTCGAAGCCTGCCTTGAAACGGCGACGCTGGGCCCTCTCAACAATGTGATTCGCATTCACACTGCCGGCACGCGGCGTCCGCTGTTCGCAGTGTGCGGTCGCTACGGCCAAGTCATACGACTGTTGCCCCTTCTGCGTTCGCTCGGACCTGATCAGCCGTGCCACGGCCTGCAACCGCCAGGAATGGACTGGACTAGAGCCGGATGTGCGACGCTCCCGGAAATGGCGGCGCATTACATCAGCGAGGTCAAAGCGGTGCAGCCGCAGGGGCCTTATCGCCTTCTCGGCACCAGCTTCGGCGGGCTCATCGTGTTCGAAATGGCGCTCCAGCTGCAAAGGATAGGCGAGGTGGTCGAACTCCTCGCGATGGTAGACACCAATCCGTCGACCTGTCTGTTCGAAGGCAGCGTCGACGTCTGGCAACAGTGCATCATGATAAATCCGCGGCCACGACAGGCCGATTCGATCGAGGCGATCAACCTGCGCGTCGCCGAGACTCATGTCCGCGCGCGCCGCAACTATGTCTTGGATAGCCGATCGGATCAGAATGTCTTTCGCGGCGAACTCACGTTTTTCTATTGCACGGGAAACCCCATCGTTGCCGGACAAGACCGCCGGCGCCTTTGGCAACGGTTCGCGACGCAATTTCGACTGCTGCAGTTGCCGGGCAGTCACGGCACTTTTCATCAAGAGCCGCAATACACGGTTTTGCAGAATCTCTTGCGCGGCTGTCTCAACGGCGAGCCTCTGACGACGAGCGATCCCGCAATTGTCTACGACCGCACATACCGAATAGAGAACCGCGACCAGCGCGAAAGTATCCTCAGTTCGACGGGCGATGTGTATCGCATCGAGCAAGACCGCATTCAGGGCCGTGTAGATGAGGTCAGGATCACCGTCGAGACGATCCAATTCGTGGGTTGGGCGGTCGAGCCTCGTCTGCGGCAACCGGCGCAAACCATCGCCGTGTTCCTCGACGACCGATTTCTCGGCTACGGCGCGAGCGGCGACTCGCGCCCCGACGTGGCGAAACACCTCGCCGCGACCTCGGCACAATACGCCGGATTCAACTTCAGTTTCCGGCGCAGTGCAGCGGCCGGCGTAATGGGACGGCCTCGTCTGTTCGTGCTGTCGAGCGACGGCAGCGCCGCTGAACTATAGTGTAGCGCTAAGCCAGTGACCATTGGCTCTGTGGTGAAGTTCTCCAACACTAAGCCGTTGCGAGTCATTCTAAAGGGCAACTGGTCCCAGCGCGAGACGTGGGGCGTTTGGTCGGACGGTCACCGTGCAGCCGTGATTTTTGACGCGAGTTCATTGCCGGACCGTTTCACGATTGCCATTGAGGCGCAGTTCTTTCCGCCGGGGCCTTCGCCAGAACAAAAGGTGCAAATTTTCGATGACAACGGATATTTGCCAACGACTATTTCTAATGAACAGCCGAATGGCAACTTCGTTGTAAATATTAAACAATCGGGCGCCCAGCCACGGAAGTGGGCATCCTTAATTTTCGACATTGATACTCCGCCCTGCGTCGCGCCGAACTAAGAAAGTGCCCTATCCGGCCGCTCGCATGGCGTGACTGCAGACGAAGGCTGATTGCTGAAAGAGCAGGGGGGATCGCGGGTAGGACGTGTCCGACCGCCAGCCGCTCGCGGCGAGGATTTCGAGCAAATAGCTCGGCGCATAAGTGCTCATGTGGCTCGGATGATCGGGATCCTTCTCCACGTAGCGGTCCACGGTGTCATCAATAAAAGCCGTGAAATAGAGCCGCTCTGCGGACGGGCGCAGCATCCTAAAAATCTGCAAGGCGTCCTCGGGCGCTTGATGCGTGATGACGGAAAACATGCAGGCCACATCGAAGCCCACAACGCCGCGCGAGCAGAGCGTGTCGTCGCCGCATGGGCCGCCGTTCAGATTGTAAAACGCGTTCCGCATATCCAGGTGAACGAACAAAAACCATGGATCGTCGACGTTCTGCCGCAGCCAGGCGATGGCTTCGGCATTCACATCGATCCCGGCGTAAAAGCCGATCTCCAGTTCCAGATTGACGATGGTCCGCACCATGCGGACCCCGCACCCGAAATCGAGCACGCGCTTGCCGGCGAGCGACGGCCAGCCCAGGCGCGCACACATACTGTTGAGAATGATGCGCCCGGTCATTTCAGGCGAATGGCGCGAGACGTTCGCGTCGTTGAAATAGAACGGGGGCGCAATCGGCCCGCGGCTCTGCAGGATGCTCGCCATGGCAAAGATTAGCGCATTTCGCCCATTCATTGAAAGAGCGAAACCGCATCCGACAGACCTCGCGCTGCTTTGGTGTAAATATCCCCCGGCAGAGCCGGGGGCTTTAGATTCTGAGCCGCTCAAAGCGGCTGGTAGAGTTGCTTCAGTCTGCCTTTTGCCTCGCGCTCGATCTCCGCGGAACGCCTCACCAGCATGT